>Ga0265797_10007335_pt1 | contig 15148 bp, 16 predicted proteins | sample P2T30metagenome_FD_192433 | JGI IMG/M metagenome (GOLD analysis project Ga0265797, IMG submission 192433) | Plant litter microbial communities from East Loma Ridge, Irvine, California - P2 T30 | ecosystem: Environmental > Terrestrial > Plant litter > Unclassified | place: USA: California... | reverse complement strand
ATACCTCCACTCCACCCATCTTCACCCCAGACCCTTTCCGCATCCCATCCCATCTCGATCCCCACCCCCGAATCACCCCACCAATCTCCATCCGGCCATCGCACGGTGTTGCAGCTCCCGCTTACCACACCCAAGCCGCGAAGCACGTCTTCCCGTCCCATCCCAGCCAATCACCATCGTCTCAGAAATTGCCGGGTAAGCCCAGCACAAGGAAAGCGAGCGGGGAACACCCGACCTCCACCACCGCATTCAACATGCTGACCATCGTTTTTATGTTCCCACAAGCAAGCTGTAGCGAAGGAGGCTTTTCGGCGTAATCGTGATATATATCCAGCCAGTTGGGATACAGCTGCGTACTGACCGAGCCGTGGCGGCGGTATTCTGCGAATAGGCATGTCGGACAGTGTACACGGAGACCGAGGCGCACGGCTTGGAAGACGGGGGAGTGAGATGGATGAGTGGTTGACCAAGAAGAGGGCGCTCGAGATGTCGTGTTCCCCACTGTGCATGTGCGTGTGGAGGAGGAGTGGTGAGCGATGGCGGACAGGGAAGCTTTCGAGTTGATAAGCGTGGAGTACCCTGAGTTTGTGCTCGAGCTACAAGGCCATCGTATGGTTGCTACAGTACTACATTAGTTACTCTGCATCACCCGTGTATTGCAAGCATACCGACTACAACCACCATGGCGACAACAACAGTGACCTCGCACAGCACAGACTCCGATCGCATCGACAAAGAGCCACATCTCGCACACACATCAACCAACATCTCAATCAGCCCAGAGCTATTCGAGAAACTGTATCTCGCGCCCAAAACACCACACGCAAACGACCGCGTGGGAAAATATGCAAACGCGACACCCTTGGGTTTCCTAGGCTTCGTAATCTCAACCTTCACATTCTCCATGGTACTAATGGGCTGGGGCGGTGCCGCCGGAATGCAAGCAGTCGTGTAGGTCCATTCCCTCCCTCCCCCATCCCCATCCCAACTCCATCCCAACTCCACCCCATACTAACCCCCATCCCCCTGCAGCGGCATATTCTTCTTCACAGGCCCCCTCCTCCTAACCCTCTCCACAATCTTCCTCTGGATCCAAGCCCAATTTTTCCCTATGATGGTCTGCGGTCTCTTCGCCGTCTTCTGGCTCTCCTTCGGCATGTTGCAACTGCCCAGCCTCGGTCTCGCCGCCGCCTATTCACCGACTGGCGATGCAGCGGCAGGAATGGTGAGCAAGGAGATGAACGCGGTCATTGCGTTGTATTTGCTTGTGTGGGGGTTTGCGCTAGCAACGTTTTGGCTGTTTACTATCCGGATCAACATGGTCTTTGCGGGTATCTTCGGGTTTGTGACGGTCGGGGCTTGGGTGTTGAGTGGAGCGTACTGGGCGTTGAGTACGGGAAATTTTGATAAGGCGTTGAAGTTGCAGAAGGTGAGTTACTCTGGCACTTTTGAGGGGTCATTACTGATGCGTACAGGCTGGTGGAGCGCTCCTGTTCATAGTAGGCCTTCTGGGCTGGTACATGCTCTTCGTCATTATGGCTGCAGAGATGCGCTGGTCTGTATGTCCGCCTGTTGGAGATCTTAGCAAATACTGGGCGAAGACGGATGTCGAGATTGGTGCAAATGCGAGCGAGAAGAAAGATTGAGCATGGGATCGTGTCTTTTGAAAGCGACACTAATGTTATGTAGATGGTGCGGTAATACTTCGCATGTAATTGCTGATGTATAACTTTTCACAAGGACGCAGCTCGACGAGCAAACGAACTCATGGCCCTACAGTCCCCGCGACCTTCTTTTCCTGCAACTCTTTCCTGTCGCGTCTCTGTACAGCAACGGTCTTACTGGTGTACTTTCTCTTGTCTACCGACGGAATGAAGAACGCGGCGACCACTCCCAGCAGACCGAACGCCAAGGCCACTAGATACGACAAATGCGCACCCTCCAAGTATGCTTGCTTATTCCCTAAACTGGCTGCAGCTCGAATAGCAGGAGTTATACCTGGGATAGCTTGGTACCCGGCAGCTGTGTTCGCTCTCGCCGCGGTGATCAACCTAGTGACGATATCCGAGGAGAGATTGAAGGGGGCAAGATTAGCACGAACGCGCGCAGGTAAGGCGTCTCCGTACTTGTTGTTCGTAACGTTTCCAAAGATGGCGGTAGCGACAGCGCCAGCAAGTAGACGAGAGGTTCCCGCAAGACCGGCTGCCGTGCCTATATCTTCCTGATATACGATTCCGAAGCCTACCAAGACCATGCCGTTCAAGAGGTTGACAGAGGTACATGTCGAGATGATGACTGTAAGGATGATTGACTTGACGGGATTGTCCATTGTAGATGTGGACATGGCGCCGACGCAGGCTGTCTGTAACGCGACGGCGAACATTATGACCCAACGTTGGTGTCCGATGACCTTGCTGAAAGCCACAATGATGCCACCGATGATGGTTCCGAGAGGTAGGACTTCGGCATACAAGCCTTTGGATATCTCGTCGGTGGCGTAGATGAGTTGGGATAGGCGTGGCCACAGAGTTGCGTTCGAGTAGTATTGCATTCTGTAATTCGTTAGCATAGGCCTTATTGTCAAGTGGAGCAACATACCCGCCTATGGCCATGACTAACATCGGCACGGTAAAGTGGCGAAGTGCTCTGAAAAGACGCGGCGGAAAAAGTGGTGCCGTCAGATTATAGTAGGCCTCGTAGAATCCAAGACCGATCAAGGTCACTAGTCCGATGATGATAGGCCCGAGAACTGTAGCAGAAACCCAAGGAGCCTGAGATCCACCCCAGCTGACACCAACGATGAATAGTGTACACCCAGCCAGGAATAGAAAGAGACCCAGCCAGTCGAATTCGCGTAGAAGCTGTCCAGCAGTCTTACCATGTTCAGCCTTCTTGTCCTTCCAGGATGGCGGGTGGTAGAACAAGATCAGAAGGGCAAGGTTAATAGCCTGGAAGCCTATCATAACATAGTAGCAGATGCGCCAGTTGCCCGTCTGCTTGATGATGACCCAACTGACCAACGGCATAATCTGCGCTATGATGGAAGCAGCGTCGAACAACCCAATGGTAACATGACGATATTTGCTCGGCACGATCTCTTGGACAGCACCAAAGGCCATCTCCAGGAAGCCTGAACCGCAGCCAAACAAAGCACCGCCGGCTATCATCTGGTTGATGCTTTGTCCGGTTGCTGAAACGATACTGCCGATGATGAGAATGATAGCTCCGGCGATGAAGAACCATCGTCTGCCAAAGATGTCTGAAAGTCGTCCACCAACGGTGACAAACATCGCGCCACCAAGGTTCCACGATATCGTAATCCAGGTGTATCTAGGATCTGGACCAAGATCGGCATTGATATACGTGAGGATCGCTGGTGGGATGAGGAGGGTAAAGAGGTAGGCGTTGTAGCACATGGCCATAGACACGGCGGCCATCAATGTGCGAACTGGAATGAGTTAGATATGACTGGTGGCCAGTCCGGATGTTGGGCATTACACACAGGTCATGCCGACATCTTCACCGGTGGTTTGTAGATGGCGGATGATCTCTTCGTTGGCGTCATTGCTGGAGATGTAATTGTCGTGATCCGATGTATTCGTGCTGTGCTCGAGCGCTTCGATGTGTGCCACCGAGGGCTCGCGGTCTCCTTTCGCAGCCATAGCGTAGCAAGCGACAATGGAGAAGAGTACTACGAAGTACTGAAAAATATCCGAATCCAGAGCTGGAGGATCAGCACTGTCATAAATACCGTCCCGCTGTTCCTAGTGTGATCCGTCAGCTACCCCGGAATTCACCCCAAACATCCCCACCCATGCGTGGAGATAGCGACATGGCACTTATGCACATGCAAGCGTCTCAAAATTCTAGTACACTTGGGAGCGTTGTACCGATATGAGCATAAGCACTGTCATTGCCGGTTTGGGTAAAGAACTGCATGTCGTATGGCGTCAGTGAGGGAACATGATTGGTCACGGCTCCTTCAGTCGGAAAAACATAGCCAATGCCGACTTAGTATACCCGGTGTTGGCTATCGTTGTCCTGTGTGCGGAACAGTCAGCGGAGGATTACGCACTGGAGTTCGCATTGCTGTGGGTTTTTTAGTGTCCCCCCGAGCGCATGGTGTGCCATCCATCCAATGCATCTCTTCCAAGCTCTGTTCTCGTATGCGAACGCCCTTGAGAAAGGACATGTGATCGCATTCGCTCATTCTCGTAGGATGAGACGTGGTATCATCTGATACGCTGCGTACTTGAATTGCGATGGCAGGTATAAGTGGAAGAACAAAGATCAATTTTTGCCATAGCTGGATATCGCGAGTATGTCGTAACGCCTTCAAATGCTGTATCCACAAACGCCATACAAATAAAGAAACGGAAATCTCATAGGGCCTCGAGTTCGAAATCGTCCAGCTTGTCGCGGTACTTCATAATGTTGCGCTTAATCTTGGAGGAATCGACCCATGTGACGAAATCTTCCATATTCCTCGAGACCAGATACGCTGGGTCTGTGATGACGTCGGTTCCAACTCTTACATGCTGTGTGTCTGTTAGTTCCTGATTGTGTCTAAAGAGGCCAGGTCTATAAAGATCATGTTCGACGTCCAGTGTGCTTACCCCTTGTTCAACGAGTGTGACAGCAGATTGTACATGATCCGCCATACGTAGCCGGGTCATGACGACAGGCAATCTCCTCCGTGCGAATGCGCTCACTGTAAGCTTGTGCTCGACATCGGATAGTTTTCCACGGCCGCCGCCACCAGTACCTAGCAAGCCCATCGAGAACAGCTTCTCCAGTATCAGATCCTCTTGCTTGGCGCGGAAGGGATCTGATGGGTCGAGATTGGCGATTCTGTGTGCAAGTTGTCGCAATGAGCCGGCGAGCTGGTTGTATTTTCGGTAGTCGTCGCGTCCTTGGATTGCGTAGCGGCGCATGACGGCGGCTTCTCGGTGGTCATTATCGCTTTTGTAGGTGTTGAAGTCGACCTGTCAAAAGTGTTAGTGCCTCTTAATAAGTCGTTGTCTCTCCATGTACAGGAGAGAGCGCCGCTGGGCATGGCGAGAATAGCGGCTGTTCGCGCGGCGGTCCCGACGGCGATGCGCAACGGTGGTGGAGTGGAGCAGGTGATTCATACCTTCTTCAAGAGCTTCTGCTCATGATGCTTGAGTTTGCGCACCATATTGACGAGGTTGTAATGGGATTGTCGTGGGTGGTGGGTCGTGAGTGCTTGCGATGGCTTCGCGACGACGATGAAGATCCAAAGAATTATTTGACAGGGGTGCAGCGGGCGCTAGCAGTAGCGCGACTGCCCCTCCAATGACGCGTGGGGTGCATCCAATTTACTTTTCACTCTTCGAGTCAAACATCCTACAGTCATTCCTCTGAACGCATCCACGAATATGCCGACAGTTCACTTGCTCGACTACGTCGCCGGCAACGTCCGCTCCCTCGTCAATGCCATCGAGAAGGTTGGCTACACCGTCGAATGGGTCAAGACGCCCGCGGACGTGCCCTCTGCCGAGGTACCACCGCCCTCTCACCAAGACGCGCGCAACAATTGACAAGTGCTGATGCAGCATCGCCCCTAGAAACTCATTATTCCCGGCGTCGGCCACTTCGGCCACTGCATGTCCCAGCTAGAGAAAGCCGGCTACGTCGAACCCATCCGCGAACACATCAGGGCGGGGAAACCTTTCATGGGAATATGCGTCGGTGTGCAGGCATTGTTTGAAGGATCAGAAGAGAGTCCTGAGGTTAAAGGTCTGGGAGTCATCCCTATGCGACTACGGAAGTTCCAGGACGCAGACAAGAGTGTACCACACATCGGATGGAACAGCGCGAACACATCGCGCACCGGAGAAGTCACGGATGACTCATTGTACGGGCTGCGACCGACGTCGAAATACTACTATGTCCACTCCTACGCCGCGATATATGAGGAGGGTCTGTTAGAGAAGGATGGCTGGGCAGTCGCTACAGCACGGTACGGCGACGAGGAGTTCATCGGCGCAGTCGCAAAGGGAAACATCTTCGCCACACAGTTCCACCCTGAGAAGAGCGGCGCAGCAGGTCTACGCGTCCTAAAGGCTTGGTTGGATGGCAACATATCACAGAAGCTACCGGAGAAGCCATCAGCCGCCGAAACAAAAGAAGGCCTAACAAGACGCGTCATCGCCTGTCTCGACGTACGAACCAACGACCAAGGAGACCTCGTAGTAACAAAAGGCGACCAATACGATGTCCGCGAAAAGGAAGGAGCCGGCGGCGGAGTGCGCAACCTAGGCAAGCCCGTCGAAATGGCTAAGAAATACTACGAACAAGGCGCCGACGAAGTCACTTTCTTGAACATCACATCCTTCCGCAACTGCCCCGTAGCCGACACACCCATGCTCGAGATTCTGCGCCGAACCAGCGAAACCGTTTTCGTGCCTCTGACGATCGGTGGAGGCATACGCGACACAGTAGACACAGACGGAAGCAAGATCTCTGCTCTTGACATCGCGACCATGTACTTCAAGTCCGGCGCGGACAAAGTAAGCATAGGCTCTGACGCCGTCACCGCAGCCGAGGAATACTACGCGCGAGGCAGCAAACTCTCTGGCGCCACGGCCATAGAAACCATCTCATCTGCCTACGGCAGACAAGCCGTCGTCATCAGCGTAGACCCCAAGCGCGTATACGTCCCCTCGCCCGACGCGACTCCCCACCACACTATCAAAACCACAACTCCAGGTCCCAACGGCGAGGAATACTGCTGGTACCAATGCACCATCAAGGGCGGACGCGAGGGCCGCGACTTCGACGTCCGCCAACTCGTCACCGCAGTCGAAGCCATGGGCGCAGGAGAGATTCTGTTAAACTGCATCGACAAAGACGGAAGCAACAGTGGATTCGACACAGAGCTCATCAACGACGTCAAAGACGCGATCAAGATCCCTGTTATCGCGAGTAGTGGCGCAGGACACCCCGGTCATTTCGAAGAGGTGTTTGCCAAGACGAAGACGGATGCTGCGTTGGGTGCTGGAATGGTGAGTATCCATTCTACTTTCATTCCCAACATGGTTATAGTGACTAACATGTTGCAGTTCCACAGAGGCGAATACACAGTCAAACAAGTTAAAGACCACCTGCAAGAAAAGGGACAGGTCGTGCGGCCGTTCGAAAACGATATATAAACATATGTTTGGACTCCCAATGGAATCCCTGACTATGCCCTCTCTAGTAATTCGTAAACATGTATATATACAGAAGTAGAGTGTATCTCCGCCAGGCATCGATCGTGAACCCGTAGACCCGCGTCAGCAAGTTGACGCATCGTAGTGCAGCACTCCAGTACCATCGATGCGTGAAACATGACCACCATTGTTCGTCAGATTCTGGATGCGTTGTCCTCATATCGCGAAATGCCGCGCCGTGCCATGTATCGACCTGCAAATGGTATTCATACAGATATTCTGCAAATGGCTCAAACGAAGATGCTGCTTTTGGATGAGTGTCGTTTATATGATTCCGAGTCTTTGTTCACTTTCTCCTCTTCATAACCTTGGTGCACATATCCACCAATCCGGTCTTGGCTTCGCTTTCGGGGAAGAAGGAGATAGCCTCGATGGCTTTGTCGACGTAGTCTTGTGCCAGAGCGCGGGTTTGCTCCAGACCCGAACTTTGAGAAACGATTTCGCGAGCCTGTGTCAAACGATTAGCACTCCACTCTTCTCAACTCCCCGCACAATGCGGGCATATTCCAAGACTTACCCTCTGAACATCCCCCTCCTCAGAAAACTTCCGCCCAACCAATTTCCCCAAACTACTCTCCTCCTTCCACGCAAACAACAACGGCGCAGTCGCAAGTCCCAATTCCAAATCCGCACCCGCTGGCTTCCCGAGCTCCGCTTCGCTAACCGTGTAATCCAGCATATCGTCTACGAGCTGGAATGCAAGACCCAGGTTCTTTCCATACAGATACGCCGCCTCCACGACCTCGGGACTCGAGCCACCCAGGATAGCGGCGGCGCGACAGCTCTTCGAGATGAGGGACGCGGATTTGAGGTATGTTTTTTGGAGGTAGTATGCTACTGTGTCTTCTGTCCAACTGGGGTTCTTCTCGTCCCGAGCCGTGTTTTTGAGCTGCATGAATTCGCCCTCGACGAGGTTTGCGATGACGGTGGCGAGGAGTTCTGTGACTTCTGGGTCGCGGAGACGGGCGAGTGCGACGGAGGCACGGCCAAGCAGGAAATCGCCAGCCAGAACGGCCATTTTATTGCCGAATTCAATGTTCGCGCTGGGTGCGGCGCGGCGGGAGACGGAGTGGTCGATTACATCGTCGTGGAGTAAACTAGCCGTGTGAATCAATTCTGTGATTTCCGCGAGGCGGCGTTGGGAAGGGAGGATATCGCTGTCTTCAGCCGTATACGCAGAGTCATGTCGTATACTGCTAATAGGACTTTGATCCGGGTTCTCATCTGCCAGGATCCGTGGATTGGTAATCGAGATATCCGCGCTTTGACTCCCAATTCCCAAGTCCCGTCTTGAACTCCGCGGTGTGAGGGCTGTGGCTCGGCTCATGAGCAGGACGAGCATGGGGCGCACGTATTTTCCTTCGCTCTGGGTGTAGTACTTTGCGACGGTGTCGAGGGTGGGGTGCCCGGATCCAAGTAGGGATCGTATGTTTCCGGTGAGGAACTTCATCTCGCGGGCGACGGTTTGGAAGGGGTCCATCTTGATGGGCGCATCCGGTGGCGGCGACGACATGACGTTTTGCGCTACGTGGGCGGCGGCGGCCCAGGACGACTGGTTTCGCCGCCGCGAGGGGTGGTGGAGGCTTGGTGTCGCATTTTTCTGCGTGTGTATTGAGCGGGCGAGGGCGGCGTTACGGTAGGGACATGTTGAGATGTGCGATAGTGACGAAGTTTGCTGTCGCGCGATGGACGTCGCGAGCCGGGGTGTGCGGCTCGTCATGGGGGGTTGGGCCGTGAAACTTTGTCTGAAACGGGCAGAGACGGTGCAATTGAGGGGTTGGAGCAGCGTCTCGGAACACACAGAGTGGGTGGTGGTGGTGAAGTGGGCTAGTGATATGTTCGCCCGCAGCTATCGGCTAGATTTGTCGAAGTCAAAATATCCATGACGTTCCGAACGCTAGCTCCCCTCGGTCGCCGCACATCCCTGTCGCGTCGTCTATGGCGCGTGCCTGTGACGCTGTTTCTTACCGTCTACACAACACACTCCACACAGCCATGGTCCTGCTTACTATGACTCCCGGTATCGTCCGGGCAGTCGCAACAGCCAAAGACGTATCCGCCGACGACTACGAGAAACTCCAGCATGCCGACGAGCCCTCGCTTGCGGAGCCCAAAGTCGGGAATCCCATCTCCCACAGCCAGTTGATCGACCTGTCAAAGCTGCTGAAGAAGCATGTCGACAAAGACACCAAAGACACTTCAGAGACCACAGAAGACACCTCATCTCCCACGCCAACGACCCTCGCCGCCCTCCTGCACAACACAACAATCTACATCCCACCGCCTCCCCCCAAGCCCACGCAAACCCCCGAATACCACGCCCTAATGGCCCGTCTCCGCGCCGAGCAAGAAGCCCTCTCTTATGAACGCATGCTACACCCGCCGCCAACACGCGAATCCTTCTCTCAGCGCTTCCCCCGCGCCCCAGAACCATTCTCGATTGGAGCAACACAGACTACTAGCGAGGAAGACGAACTATCATATGAGGAAGTGCATCGCCAGATCATCCTCATCATAAACATCTTGGTCTCGGTTGTGTGTGTGGCAGTATTCATATGGGTAGCAGCGCGACACTGGAGTGTAGGCAGTAGACTAGGACTGAGCATGGGAGGATCGTTGGGTATTGCAGTTGCCGAGGTAGCTGTATACAGTGGGTATGTGAGGAAGGTGCGGGAAGCAAAGCGCTTAGAAAAGAAGAAGCCGGAGATTAAGGAGATAGTCAAGACATGGGTACTGGGCGAGGACGAGGGTAAGGAGGGGGACACAACAGGGTGGAAAGAGAAAGACGTGGATGGAGTCAGGTTCAGAAAGGGCAAGCATCGTTGAAGATGTGATTCAGATTACGCCAATTCATGCTTGGAAGAATACCCATCATTACTGCTCCCCAAACAACGCCTGCAATGCAGTTGAAGTCCCCCCGCGCCAACGCACAAATCACAAGCTAGAAATAAGTCTCAACGTTTACTTCTTATCCTTCCTTCTTCCGGCTACACCCCCAGCGAACCGCCCAAGGTTGCTCAGGCTAGACCTTGGCTTATGGCCCTGCACTGGACCCGGTGGCGCAGGTTGGGGTGGGGGTCGCATCGCGTTCGCAGGACTACCGGGTCTCAGCCCAGCAACGCTCTTGGGAGGTGCACTCGGCGTAGGTGCCCTGGGGCCCATCTTCTCCTGCATCTCTTCCTCTTCACCCATGCTGGCCATCCGCTGAGTGCGTCTCGCCTTCTCCTGCGTCTGCTTAAACCTGTCGAGCAGCTCTGACCACTTCACGGTTCCACCAGCCTCGGGGCCACCCAGACCATCTCTTGGCTTCAAGCGGCCAGGGCGTTCGAATGTCGAAACATTGGATCCTGCAGAGGATGGAATGCCGCTGCTAGCACTGCTGTTCGAGCCAACTTCTGAGCTTTTTTGCCGCAAGTGGTTTAGGGTAGGGGAGGAGGAGGAAGGGTGCACATACGTCGAGCTGCTGCGCTGCGGCGCAATATGCAGGTAGCCAATGGCCGAGACGCTGTTAAGACGGTTCTTGAGCGCTGCAAACGCTGACGATTGAGGCAGCAGCATGAGCAGGCCGTACATGCACTTGTAGAGGTGCGGGTACCGCTCTGGCTCCAGGAGCTGCATGCGCAGGTCTAGTCACTACAGTTAGTAAGGTGCCACGGTTCGAGGAGAGGTTCTCACATGTGAAGACGGGAGACTCGAGTAGCTGGACGAGCTTGTCGATTTGGATGAGCATGTTGACGGTCATCTCAAGGTCCGCACTATCACAGTCAGTAATGCCCGTTGAATACCACGTTGAGGAACATACAAAACTTGAAGCAGATGGTATGCTTGCTCATAAGCTTGGGCAAGTAGACACAGTGAGAAGGTAGCGACGGCGTTGTTGCACCACGCCTTGAACAGAATGACAAAGAACGATTGGCCATCCTTGTTGTCGAGGTTCCTGAGTCGTCTTCGTAGATCAGCAAGCTCTGGGGCAGTAATGAGATTGTTGTTGAGGTTCTGCACCATGATACTGGCAAATTCGACATCCTCGTCCTTCGCAAGGCAATCAGCCATGGTACGGTATATACGCTCAGCACTCAATGTTATGCAGAGCTGTCTGATGATGAGGTTACCACGAGTTTCGAGGAGTCGGCGGTCTGTACAGAACAGCTTCAGGAGATTAACCATGAATGAAGTGAAGTAGGTATCATCGCTGTGCAGTGAGATCTGTGATAGAAGAAGCAAGTCGCGCGTAACGACTGCATCTGAAGGGTCCGAAAGCGTCTTCAGCAATGCAGGGAATGTGCCGTCGTCCACTGTCAGTATCTTGAGATTGTTAGCAATTGCCTTATTGCCAGCATGTTTACACTCACTCTGCCAGGTGCCATTCTATGGAGCATTATCAGCCATGCTATGGCCGCAACGCGAGTGGCTTCGTGTTCATTCAAGAACTGCAGCGTCAAAGCGCTGACAGCAGCTTGGTAGTCCAGCTCTGGTATTGGACGCGGGGATGGGCCTCGCTCCTCTGCTGGTGTGGGCGATCGCGTACCCTTGCCATCTGGCGATTCAGCCTTGTTTGCTTGATCGCGGATGACTGCCTTGAGCAATCGGCCAGATAGATTAGAATCGCGCCGCTGCGTGCCGGTGAGCTCTTTACCTAGCTCAGATAGGGAAGGCGGTAGCTGAATCTGTCCACCTGCAGCACCATCGCGGGGGCGGTTATCGTCAGATAATGACAGTATATAGTCCATCAACGAGGCGTTGACCTTGACTGCAGCTTTGCGAACGGTGTCGACGTCGTGCGACATGCGCGGCAGGACGTGCGACAATAGACTGGGAACAAACGGCATGATGTCCTCTGGGCAAATGTCGAAGAAGTTGTCTATCCAGCGGAGTGCCGTGAGCAGTATTTCAGTCTGCTCTTCTTCTGTGCCTACACCAGTCAGCTTCGATCCTTGTATAGAGTATTTGTTAAACCCACCTGATGGGGGCACCAGGAAGTCGACTAGAATCTCAAGGATCTTGGGATGGTCTACGTGCACATCCTGGCCAGGTATCCAGTTTCCGTCGCCGTTGACAGACTTTCCGCTGTCGCCAGAGATGGAGCCGCTCTCTCCGCTTGCCTCGCCCTTGTCGTTGATCGAATCGTCCAGCTCGAGAGGGGTGCTGTCTGTCGCTTCGCTGCCACTATGGATGCTACCCGTAGAGTTCCTGCGATCGTCCTTGCTGTTGCTCCTCTTGCTTTCTGCTATGCCCTTCTTGATGCGGGCGATTTTCTTGATCTCGCTTAAGAACCTGTCCAATGCCGCCTGCGTCATGGTGTATACATCTTGGTTGGTGTCGCTCAGGAATCTGAAGAGGCCACCGAGGAAGCGAGGGAGGTGAGCGATGAGCTCGAGGTCGGGTATGGAGTCGAGCAGCGTGATCCATGCTACCAGGAAGGAACGTGTGAACGGATTAAGGACATAGATGCGTTCTTCGAGGAGGGGCAGGAAGCGTTCGAGGTTGAAAGCGAATGGGTGGGGCTCGTCTTCGGGGTCTTCTTGGTCGGGCGTGTCGTGTAGGACAGATACGTAGCTGGCAGCCGACTCGGAGACGATGTCCTTGATCAGACGGTCGAGCAGTTCTGCGCCGTTCTTGACTGAGAGCTCCGAATCTGCAGCCATCTGGACGGTCCGGGCCGTGTTAGCCTTGTCTCACCAGTTGCAGGAGGCATTATGGGTCTTCTCACCTTGCACAGGGCATCGAAGACCTGGTTAAAGTATACGAGTATCTCGCCCTTGGCGACCTTTGCGATGTTGTACATGCTCTCGCACGCATAGTACCTGACGCGGGCATCTTGGTCGCTGAAGCACGCGAGGACCGGGGGCACGATTTCTTCGAGATAGCGAGCGACTTCCTGGCGAAATGTTAGTAGGGATATCAAGCTGTGTATCAGATATGTCTACGCACCGGGCCCAGGGCTATCGAGGCGGCAGCCAGCCCTATCAGGCCGCCGTTGCGGGCGTGGGGCTGGTGGACGGCATAGGCGTACTCCTGGCACAGCTGGCGCACGATGCGGGCTATCCTGTCGTGGTCCTGGGCGGCGAGGGCGTCGCGGATGAGGCCTTCGAGCTCGAGCGCGCCGCTCTTGCGCTTGTCGTAGAGCTTGTCGTTGAGGGCTTTAGTGATATTGACGTCCATGGTGAGGTCGCGGGCAGGACAAGTCTACATGGTGCAGCGGCTAGCCTATCGCATCTTGGAGTAACAGCGTGCGGGGTATCGGGAGCGTCGTGAAGCAGGGCGAGGAGGAACGTGCAGCCCTTCACGGTGTAAACCACGATGCTCGAGCCGACGGGGTCACGACAGGGATCTGCGCTTTTAACGGAAGGCACACACGTCATCGTGCCTTCCTACACAACCGCCTATCCTTGTCACTAGCACCCGCCGATAAACGAGACATTTCCAAAAGCAACCCCGAGCAGATGCCCAAGGCATGTCTCGACGACTGCCCTCTGCCCATTCTCACGACCCCCAGTGTCATGGCGATTGGCAGCTCCCCTTTCCGCTAGGCGCTTAGTCTTCCAAGTCACTCGCTCGCTCTGACCAACACCCTTCGCCGTCGTCGCCGCCTCACATCACCCTTGGGTTCACCTGCCCCTGTCAGGTGCGACCAGCGTCGACATGGAAAAGTTCAAGAATAAATTCCTGAACGCCCACCGTCGCTCGCGGCGAGAGGATGACATGGAGAAACTGAGGGAGCCCAAGGTCTCGCCCATCGCGACAGGCGGGTTCAAGCACTGGGCCGTGGCTTTGTAAGTCTTGTTCGTCTCCCGAGTGACGAGTACTTACATCAGCAGCATAGTCTGCAACTTCAATGTTGATATCGGGTAGGTTATCCGAATGCCATGTCTTCGGAGAGTAATGTATTGAGTTTGTAGCCCAGAAATCGAGATTCTATACCCTCCAGATGTGCCCTTTACGACGGCCGACCTGAGTGCTATATGCTTCAACAGGTACATTCGTCCGCCAGTTCCGAGTGGTACAATCTAAGTCGCATCTAGTTTTCCTGAGCAACAGAACACAGAGACCGCCGAAGACCTCTGTTACGACTTCGCCATCACCAACAACTCGCCCGACATCAAACTGACTTCGCCAAATGCCCCTCATGGCAGCCCAGACACCCTCTACGGCTCGTGTATCTTCCGCCAAGAGTTTGACGATACGATGAAGAGGAGTTTCAATCAAAGAACACTGGTCATGATTTCCCACCACAACTTCACTTCCTTCCATCATCGCATCTTACAGAAGATGACAGAGTCCGGACCCCTCAGCGACCCAACGACTTTAGAAGCTGCATTCTCACAGATGAACACATGGGCGCCCCCAGCACTCGGACGTCACGATCTCCCCTTCATGGGCAGCATGTTAACCTTGGACATCGCACCACATCGCGCCTTCCCTCTCCAAGGACTCCCAGGACCCACGCCACTAATCTCCGACATACCCCTCTCCATCTACGCCTACGAACCCGTCGGCTCCTGGGACAACATCATGCACTACATGCCCTGCATCACGGACCTCTACGTGCTCTACGAGAAACTCATCCTCTGTGAAAGCGTCATCGTCATCGCAAAGTCCCCCCAACTAGCCAGCGAAGCCGTCTCCTCCCTCGTCGACCTCATCTGCCCCGTACCCTATGCCGGCGTAGTGAAACCCTACATGACCATGCAAGCCAACTTCAAAAGCATCGGCATCGACGGCGGCACCCCAACCTCCTTCATCATCGGCGTCACAAACCCCTTCTTACTCAAACGCATCGTCGCCGCCGCAGAAGCCAGCCACAAAGCGCGGCCACACATTTTGTATCTGCAAAATTTCGACGGCCCCGTCCCAACACGCCGCCACCACTCCCTCCACCACAAATCTAGTCGCAACGCCCTCCTCGACCTCCC
>Ga0265797_10007334_pt1 | contig 15152 bp, 18 predicted proteins | sample P2T30metagenome_FD_192433 | JGI IMG/M metagenome (GOLD analysis project Ga0265797, IMG submission 192433) | Plant litter microbial communities from East Loma Ridge, Irvine, California - P2 T30 | ecosystem: Environmental > Terrestrial > Plant litter > Unclassified | place: USA: California... | reverse complement strand
CCAGCCTCCGTGCCATCGTCTTCGACCAGCTCGCTGAACCAAGGGTGCTTTAGCGCCTCTCTGGCGGTAATCCGCTTCTTTGGGTCGTAGACAAAGATCTTCCTCAGCAGGTCCAAGAACAACTTGTTGAATTGCGTAGTGGGCGGGATGATTTCGTCCAGATGCTTCATCGCGCGAACGAACTTTCTGGACTGCCGTGGGGTATCTGAAAAAGGATAGGCGAGGTGCTGGTTCTTGAAGAAACGTGCAGCACTGTTGCGATCATTTCGCTTGTTTTGCTTCATAACTTCGCGAATAAGGGACTTGTCGATCGGGAGGCCAGTCACAGCCTGAAAGAAAAGTCAGTACACAGTCAACTCGTTCGGAATGTAAGCAAGTACGAACCTCCATCATGGCGAGATGCTCTGCGCAGTCATGGGTCTGGAACAGAGCATCTCCTGTCCAGCACTCGACTAAGATACAACCGAGTGACCAAAGATCGATTGGGTGGTTCCAGCCTGGGTCAATGTCAGTGCGAGCTCATGAAAGAAGCCGTTTCTTCAGACACTCACCAATCCCAAGGATGATCTCCGGTGCCCTGTAGTGGCGCGTGCTCACTACAGAGCTGTGATACTCGTCGTCGAACGTCGCCGAGCCAAAGTCGATCAGATTGATCTGTGGTGCAAGTAACACTCTCCTGAATTTCGCGCTTCTGGAGGTAAGCGTCGATGACGAAGGGATGTTGCGGTTGTATGTGAAGGTCTGATAAGTGTGGTTGATAAGGAGAATGTTCTCAGGTTTGAGATCGGTGTGCACGAGATTTAGGTCGTGTAGGAAGGCAATGGAGCCGAGAAGTTGCCTGGCAAAGGCCTGGATGTGTGAGCCGGGGAATGGCACGAAGCCACCAGATTTGAGGAAGTCAAAGACGCTCAGGCCGAGGAGCGGAGTGACGATGCATATGTGCCCTCGCCAGTCGAATGCGTCCATCAACTGAATGCATCGATTGCGGTTGTCGCTGTCGGCTTGTCGTAATGTTTGAAGCACACGAAGCTCAATACGCGATGCGTCACGGTACTGCGATAATGGTTAGATCGGTCGGATAGAATGATGGTGGTTCCAGGCATACCTTTGGTACCGCGCGGATGATCTTGACTGCAAACTCTCTATTCTTGCTGTCACGGGCTCGGACAACTTTTCCAAATGTGCCTTGCCCCAGCAGATTGACCAGGTTGTAGCGGTTGCCGATGCTGCTTCCTTCTTGCACAATGTAGTGTCCGTCTTCGTCATCGATCTTGTCGTTGCTCTTATAACGCTGCGTAAAGTTAGCGGTCATTCAACAAACAGAGATGTACTCGACTTACGTCGTGAAGTACTGGCACTGCCACATCGCGCTGCTTCTTGTGTTGTTTAGGAGGCGGAACATATTCGCCATATTCGGCGAGGTAGCCTCGAGGACCAAGTCGCTCGGTTTCCTGCTTCTTGCGCTCCTGCTCCGATGTCCTCGTAGTCCGTTTTCTCTTCTGGCCGACTTGCGCGGGTTCCAGTCGACTGCTGGTACTTGAGCCGAGGCTTGTCGGTGCGGTAGTGTTTTGAAGGCTCTCGGTAGATGTTCCATTTGAGTAGGAGTAAGGCGTCCTGGAGTCGCCATACGCAGGGACGTCAGCGGCTGCGCCGTTCACGCGTCTTCGCTTGTCGACGTGTTGCGTGGCAGGCGCATATGAGCCATTGGTGGCCGGTGGAGCTGGTTGCTGTAGCTTTTGTGTAGTAGTCGGAGGCGCCGGGCTGTCATCGTCGTGAATGGTGATGATCTCTGCTGGAGGCTTGCCGCCAAAGTATTCAACCCAGTCGACGTCGCGCCTTGATCTACGGCTGCCGTGCTCAGAGCTCTCGGCCCTGGCACTGTCGTAGTGCGGTGGTTGTGGCATTGGAGCTCCTGCGGTTGCTGGTGCTACACGTGACGAAGTTGCGGTTGTATGGTCTGGGTATGGTCTTTGGGTTTGACTTGCGCGGCTACCTCGGCGTCCCAAGTCCTCATGCGGAGGCTGTTGTGCGAGACCGTTGGTGTAAGAGTATTCGGCGCCGGGTCTTGACTGGCCGTGCGGGTGGGAGGAATATGCGTTGCTCATACCGCTTTGGGTGCGCGGCGGAGGCGCGAACTGCTGTGTGGCGGAGATGTTGCTAGAGGTTCTGGCCGGAAGGGTCTGGTAGTGACCGTTGCTTGCGTTACTGGATGGTCGGGGAGGAGGTAGGTAGCGCTGATTGGGACTGATGAGGTGACGCTGGCGGTAGTCCAGGCTGTAGTGCGGTGCCGGCGCCTGGGTGAGAGTCTGCGGCGTGGACATGGCAATTGTCTCAAAGCATCGGGTTGGCAGCACGAGCTGGCGTCGGGCGTTCAGGTGCTCGAGAGAGTTGGCGTGTGAAGGTGAGAGGAAGAGACTGACGTTACCGAGAGCCTGTTATGTGCTGTGTGCCGGTGACAAGGGCAAGACGGGCCGGGACTGGAGGTGGTTAAGAGGGTGAGGGTGCAAGTCTCACTCAGGGCCTGAACTTGGAGCGCGCGAGGCGGCGACGAAGAAGCGAGCTCTACAAGGGCGATTGATAAGGCGACTGAAGTAATTTCAATATGGGAAATTATTGTAGATGAGAGCGGTCTGTTACAAAGACCGGATATCTAGTGAAGGCTTCCAAGTGGCGGCAATGCTAGTACGACTGCTACTGAGCCTTTCGGTTCTCGTGACAGAGTACCTCACTAGGTAATTCACGGCGGCACTCGGCTGTGCGAGGTGGTTGGACAGACTGACGAACTGACTATGAAAGGATGGTAATGCGCTGCAAGACCTTGTTATTGATCCCACTGACGGGACGCACCTCATCACCTCCAGCCGATAACAGCAGTGATAGCATCGATTCTTCCACCGCTTTCTTCAAGGATTCGCCTCTTTTCTCAGTGGAGGTCTTGCCCGGCGAAGTCCTCTCCGCTTCGAGGTGCTATCCCAAAGAGGGCAATTGATTGAGTCTTCAATCGACAGATAGGGCCATGCCGTTGGCAGTCAACAACTGACTACTGTACTGTACAAAACTCGAGCAGAACGAAACAATCGATGATCCAGCTGTCATTCCTCCGGCCAGAATACGCTTTCGACACGAGACGCGTGATGAGAGTGTCGAGGATAAAGCGCCAGAGGACCAAGACAGGACAAGACAAGACCCGTGCTCAGTCGGCCTGTCGCGAGCGGTGACGCTTTCCACCAGCGAGAGCGAGTCACGCCGTCAGTTTCCTCCACATGTCCGCCTTCTGTTAATAAACTTGTGCTATTCCCATCATCGAAGACTTGAGCAAGTAGAAAAGCAGAGTTCTCCACGACGAAAAGGCCTTGTACTGTAATCGTGGAGTCTGCGGCACCTCAACCGCCAACGCAACAATCCTGCCCAAGCAAGCAAGCAAGGCGGCACCACCCCATGTCTTTCATGCCAAACCCGGAGGTGTCTCAGGATGGAGCATTGCCTGCAGAGATCTAACGAAACCCTGAATATTCTCGCTACTGACTACTTGTATACATGTATGCGCATGTTCATCCTTACACATGATGAAACTGTTGCATTTGCTGTTGCGACTGGGCTGGGATGTATGGTCGAGATCACATGCGGGGCGATGCAACGAGGCCGCCCGCCCACCTACCAGCTCGTGAAAAACATTAAAGCGTCACGTATGAATCTGGTCTGATCAGGTCGAGTCTTGAATACGTGGCAAACGAAGTTGGTGTCACATGTTGGTCTCGACGATTTCTGACGTTATTGCTAAAGAATATTGCGCTATGTTACTGTTTGCGTACCGCATGCTTGATATTCAGCCTTATAGCTAGACCTTATGTGGTTGCAGGCTCGAGGACTCAAAGGGTTGGACTCCATGTTCGCTAAGCATTCCATTCTAGTCTTCTTGAGTTGTATGGTTGTAGTCTCCTCAGCGACGTGATTCATCATGTCGCGACCACTGTAGGCCTGAACTTTGTACGTTCGGACACACTGAGCTCGGTCGCGACGTGTCCATTTGGTGACGAACGATCAGGTAGAAGATGAACTTTGTCAACACACGGAGTGAGGATTATGGCCTCGATACCAGAATGTCCCTTCCTGTGTTGGTACTGGCCACTGCAGATATGTGTATCGACACGCCACATAATACATGTCACTACTTTTTCGCTTTCGTGACACTTCGGGGCACCATGTTGAGCGATGACATCGAGCTGACAATGCTATCCATGTCAACTTTGACTGGCATGACAGGTGCGCCGTATGGAAGGCTTCGCGTAGATCCTGACCTCTTCTTGCCTTTCCATTCAGGAGTGCCCACCGTGTCTTGTTGGACACCGTTCGCATGCTTGGACGCCGGTGCCCTCGCTGCATTGGGAGCCTTTGGCAACGCAGCAGGCGGTGGGCTCACGGAAGTAGCCTGTGTGGATTGCGTCGAGACTGTTGCATCCGTAGCGTCGCTCCCTCTCCGATCCCGGCTACTTGCTCGATGACCTTGTGAATCAATACCGGATCTCAACATGCTGCGTTTGCCATCGACGCCCGAATTGACGACCAGGAAATCGTAGTTCCTAGGGAAGCCGTGCTTGTCGACGAGATGGCTTCGTCTCTTCGTCCAGTCGCGACATATCTTGTCACAGCCTTCCACAAAGCATGCGAATGTCTTGTCGCCACGTTCACGCTGCGCAGAGACGATTGGGTCGTGGTTTTCTGCTATGTGCAGCTCCAGGAAGTGTGATGTGGGAAAGTTGGCTTTGCACTCTGAACACCGGTTGCTGTGTGTCTGATTGTAGTGAGTCTCGTAATCCGGATACGATGAGAATGTGAGAGGCCTGTGCGGCGGTAAAAGGCAGCGCATGGTATTGACGGCTGTTTGATCCCGGGGGTGGTCTAGATGAGCATACTTTGGTGCGTGCTCGACGTCTTCAGTTCTGAGAGTCCGGCAAGGCGTCGGTATAGACTCAACTTCATCGAGTGAAGAGATAGAAGAGGTTTCTCGTAGACGCTTCGCCATGTTGGTTTCGGGTGCGGTGAGCTGTACAGTGCCTGCATGCGCTAGAGGAATGTGTTGCAGTAGACTGGATTAGTAGCAGCCGCTGAGTTTGAGTGAGAAATACCGAGTGAATCTAGATGATTCGAGTGAGCCATTCACTTACTCCAGTGAGGATCACGTGCATTTAGATGTTGACAGCCACCTCGTAACGCGCACAAGATCGTCTTGAGCACAGCAACGTCAAGGCAATCGATCTGGCCTGTGTGTTGTACCTAAGTTATCGATCTCTGCCGATCTCCCGGCGAGTCAGCCGCACTTGACAAGCACGACTTCCGATTCACTGCGACACTACTGTGCACTTCCGCCCACCAGCCCCCATATCACCACCACCACCGCCATCGCCGCCGACATTACTGCCCACCGATCACGAGCCAGCTTTGCTGCTTGCTGTTCCGCCATCCCGCCCGCGACATCAGCCGCTTTGTCGTCCACCAACGCCCACCCCACTGCTGCCGCGAGACACCCAAATGGATCGCGCCAGCATCACGATCTATCCGACCAAACACACCTTCACCTAACCGCCGATACTGCTCGGAGTCGGCACAGCCCATCTAGCACGACCGCACCATCCAGCCGCCTATGTTGTGCGACACCCTACCTTGAGCATTCCATCGTCAGCATGGATGACCTGCTCGCCCATGAGCGAGCCACCGAGGATGCCGTCCAGAACCTGTTGAAGAACCCGGACGAGCCGATCAAAAGCCTCATATCTGCCTTTGATGAGTACCGCAACGCCTGCCAGGTGGTAGTGTTCACCGACTTTACGTTGGCAGAGAAAAAAGAAACGCGCATGTGGAACCTGCATGTCGAGGGAAAGAAATACTTCTCGACACAACTCAGGCGCCTCCGCAAGATCACCGGCAAGGATGCGCCGCACGTCCAGACGCGCGCTCTGGTCGAGCTGTATCAGAAGTGGATCCGCGGGAGCATCAGGTTCTATCGCAACCACGTCTATAAGCTGAGCACTGCATTCGGAGTTCCAGAACTGCGGGATGTCGCCCAGCAAATCAAGCCCGATGTGCAGTACGACTCTCCGGATGCCAGCGGCCTCACACCGGAGCTCCATCAACGAGTCTTGAGTTCTTGCCACCAGACTGTAATCTATCTTGGCGACCTTTCGCGCTGGCGCGCATCGGAGAATCTGGACAAGAATCCCGACTTTGGACCTGCAATTGGTTACTACCAACTAGCATGCACAATTCGGCCCACATCCGGTATGGGCCAGCACCAACTGGCCGTCATTGCGCTCGAGCAACGCCACTACCTGCAATCCATCTACCACCTATACCGCTCCATCTGTGTCGACGAACCGCACCCCAATGCTGTAAAAAATCTGAAAACCCAGTTCGAGAAGACCAACGCTGCGTGGGACAAGGGTGACTTGATCCAGAAAGGCTCGCCGAACGATCCTGAGGCACCGAAACGCGCCTTGATTGGCTGGTTCGTCCGTCTGCACAGCATGTGCTTCAAGGGCGAGAAATTCCGCGGGTTCGATGAGCTGGAGCGTGAGGTCATGGGCCAGCTGAGTTCTGAGCTGAGGTTGCGCTCTCTGGGTTCGACTCTGTCTCGCATGGTTTTGGTCAACATTGCTTCGCAGCACATGTCCATCGAAAATTATAAAGGTAAATATGATCTTCGCTCTTTCTGGTTACAGGACTGACTTTCCACGACAGAAAATCAAACCTCCGAGAACGAGCACTCTTTCTACTCCTTCTTGCGTATAAACCTGCGTACATACACTACGCTCCTCGAGGTCTTGCAAGATGATCTCGTTGAAGTTACACGTGCGACCAAGGGGATGGGCGACGTTGAGCTCACTAACAAGATCCTTGTTGCCTCTGCCCGCGTGCTTCCATCGCTGCGCGTCTACAGCTGCTGGCTGCACCAGAATTACCAGCTCCTGCTTGGGTTGAAGACTGATCCGACCCTGGCTAGCTCGATTGAGGGTTTCTGGAAAGCTTACGGCCGTACATTGGATCTGGCCATCGCTAACTTCGACGTTTGGGAGCTCGATAGTTACTCACCGGTGCCCTACATGCTCGAGGAGGACGTCGGCACGCTTGGCTTCAATCCACTGACCAACAACTTCGGTGGGAAAGTCAACAACGTCTGGAAGCTCATGCCGAGTGGAATTGAAAAGCCCCGTTTCAGTGACCGCGATATCACTCGCTTCTCGCCAGCTGAGGAGATGCTTTGCCGCATGTACGGCTTCATGGCAGACGGCCTGTACTTCGCGCACGATGTCGATGCGACGCCTATCAAGATTATTAAGGATCGCGTCTTTTATGGCAACGGGGCTGAGATTGAGCAGTTGTTCATGCCGGCGCCTACCAAGAAGTCTGCAAGCAAGACCGCCGCCAAGCCGAGGCCAGCGCCGGTCAACAAGCCACTTAGCTACGCAAAGGCCGCTGCTAAGGGCAAGGCCGAGGCGTCAAAGCCCGTCGCTCCGCCAAGCCGCGCTCCTGCTTTTACTCAGTCCCAATCACAAGGCACTCAGGATGCACAGCTTAGCCGTATGGTGGACGATCTTGTGGACGATGACGAGACTAAGGACCCTGTCACGCCTCCGCAGCAGTTCTCTACCAACCCCGTGGTTGTGCAGACCAACGGCGATTCCGCGGCTGAGGCGACTCCTGAATTCGTTGTCCAGCAGAACGGCGCTGGATATCAGCAAAAGTCTCGATCGAGCAGTAAGTACGCATCTGTCTCGAGTCTCTGGCCAACTTCCCCAGTTGCGCCTGCCACCGCCAGCCCCAAGTTCGCAAACGGATTCCCGGTCAGATCGCTCGCTTCGCCCCCACAAGACCGTGGCCACTCTCGCGTTGGGTCTGTGAATAGTGTCCGCAGCCATACATCGCAGAAAGTCGGCGATTCTTGGAGCTCGCTCGAGGGTCTTCCGCAGGGTACAGGCATGGTACAAGCCCCAACCGGCAACGTGCCGCAACTTCCCGGCCTTGGAGGTGCCTACGGTAATGGCCAGCTGCTGTTCGGCGCTGCAGGTGGTATGTGGAGCTCAGCTCCTGGTGGCAGGAAGAGCTTTGGCCAGGAAGGCGGCTTTGGCGGTTGAGCGCGTACGTGCACATGTGCATTGTGAATACTGCACATCCACTCTTACATCCATCAATCACGCGGGATCCAAGATACTACAATAATCTTTTGACGATGGAGCTACTTTGGCGCAATTCGGTAACGATGGCTCGCCTCCACACGAGATCAGCCAACCCCTCACACCAGGTTCTCTGACTGTTCCCTCACAAGACCGAAGATCAGCCTTTATCCGGAAGGGTCAAGCGAGTGGATATCACGAAGATTTTGCTAGAGAACAGAATGGGCACGTGCCTTGGGCAGATACTTGCGATTGCGTGAGCGTGTGCATATCGGGGCGTGGTCTTTACTTCTGGTTCAATAGTAACCTGCGGCGCTTACCAGGCGCTCGAACACACTCACTTGGCTCGACTCTATGACCACTTCTCTCTCCTCGAGACATGCTCAGCGCTCTCGACCGGACTGCCTGGTCATCGCTGCGCATGCTCGAGAAAGATGGCTCTTGCTACAGTTATCGAAGATTGAATATTATTACACAAGAATGTATTGGAAACCAGATTGAATTGAAAGAAGTGTCTACGACTTTGTGCTCCCCTGTGGTGTTCCTTGCTCAAGATTCTCGCGTGGACCACATCGCATGTGTAACTGAAGATTAGACGTCTGCGTCTATTCGGGCAGAGGTGAAAGGGTGATGCGGAGTTACCTACCCTCATATCATTCTCGAGACACAACAACCACTGCTTTCGATTGCCGATGCAATTCAACACAATCGTATCAATCTCATTTCCAATCCAGACCCAAATCCAGAAACAATTCCAAATCCAACCGACCAGACTACACCTCCTCCTCCTCACTACCACACATATACACCCCATCGAAATAATCCCCTGGCACAACCCTCGCCGCCCCACCCTCCACATCCCCAAACAAAACCATCCGCTCGCCCTCGGAACCATACTCAGGCCACGAATGGCCTTGGCCGTCCTCGAGGTCCCCGTCCGACTTCGAGCCCTGCGAGGCCAGGGAGAGCCAGAAACCTGTTTTCAAGTATCAGTTCGTCAAACGTACTCGCAGATGAGGGTGTTGATTGATGGATGGGTGGGAATTGGTCCGACCGACTACTCACCTTCCATCGAATAACTAGTCTCCCACTCCAGCTCGGTCGAGTTCTCGCGGAATTCCCAGTGGGTGCCGAAGACGAGGGGGATGTCGGCTGATGGGTGGTGAAGGGCGATTGTCAGCAAGAATTTCGAAGGATGCTCACTCGGGGTGGATTGTGAATATGGGGATTATTTTTTGGGAGGGGGGCGGACTCACAGCTGTGCATGGCGCCGAGCCAGTATCGAGGTGTGATGTTGGAGAAGTTGCCAGCGGAGAGGTAGCGGTAGGACTGCAGGCCGAATTGCTTTCGGAGGCTGGGGTTTTGTTAGCGAGTGATTTTGTTGGTTTGGGGTATAGGTTGTGGATGGGACTGGGTTTCGGTCACTCTGTCTCCTTACTTACTTAACCTCGACTTCGACACCGCAGCCTACGCTTTGCAGGAAAGGGAACGTGGTCGCCTCGGGAGGCGGTTGAGTTTGGTTGAGCTCGAAGGGTGCGAAAGCGGCGCCTTCGTTGACGGTATTGCCGAGGATGAGAGGCTGTAGATTCCCATGGTCAGCTTTCTGCGTGCATCTCTGGTGAGAGGGGCACTCAATGATTGTGTAATCACGCACCACTTTAGCCACCAACCCACTCTCAAGCCGAGCAGTATTGTTAGCGAACAACGTAACATTGTCAACAGCCGGACTGAACCTAGGCACCCCAGCAGCACCACTCCTGATAACACTGTGTAATCTGTCGTTGGGAGCTTGTTGCATACAACTCAGCTCCCCCTCAGCATCCAAGCCGTCGCAGCCGAGTTGCTTGGCCAGGATAGTGAAAGCTGTAGTGTTTGGCGAGTTGAGCTGACTGACCGTTCCGGACTGCGCTACAATACCGGCGACAATGGGATCTTCGGGGTAGGCATAGCCGTAGGAGTTTGCGGCGTTGCCACCGGCGGATTGGCCCCAGAGGACCATGTGGTCTGGATCGCCGCTGTTGAGATGTTAGTGAGGTCGGTTTCACTCACAAGCACGCGATACACTTACCCGAAGGCCTCGATGTTTTCACGCACCCACTCGACGCTGGGATACAGTAAGCAAATGGACGTATTGCAATCGACAATCAGCAGGAACGCTTACACCAGCCTGACGTCTGCAAGACCTGCATTGATAGGGGCAGCTCGAGCTCCAGGGAAACCCCAGACGCTCAATCGGTAGCTGGAAGCAGATGTCAGTCTTTGGTACTCTTCTGAGCTCCGAGAGAGGATGTTCCCGTACTTGAAAGTCACCACAATGTGTGATTGCGTTCGCTGTACCCAGTGATCTGGGACCTGGTACGGAGCATGTCCTCCGCCCTCTTGGTATCCACCACCACAGACTAAAAGTGACAACCAACATCAGCTCAACGATACTGCGACGACACTCGTATCTACACACTCACTCCAGATAATTACCGGCACTTTCTTCTGATGCTTTGGCCTCCTCCCATTTCCAATCGATTTCCTCGGTCCCCAAATGTTCAGATACAAACAATCCTCAGACTGCGGGTCCTGGTTTTGGAACTCGGGTACGAGAGCCCAGAAGACGCCTCCAGTATCGTTAAGCGGGCGGGTACCGAGGCCGTTCTGCATACAGATAGGTTTGTACTCCGTGGTGTCGACATCTCCGGCATAGGCTGCAGGCTTCGGCGGAAGGAAGCGTTGGTCGCCAGTGGGAGGAGCACCGTAGGGGACCCCAAGCCATTGGTTGACATCAGGCACCTCTGGGTCGATGAAACCTGTGAAGGTGCCGGAGTGGGTTCGGGCTTTGAGGGCGTTGCCTTTGTGCCTCCAAGTTTTGCCGGGGAAGCGATGGCCGGCATCACCTTTGTTGGCCCAATCTTTGCCAGGATCTGCCAGGACTGAGACCGAGAGGAGCGAAGTCCAAAGAGCGAGAGAGAGATGCATGTTTGGAGCTCGACGTGTTGAGTCCCGAGAACACGTTCTTGTGGGTTCAAGCAAAGAGATGAAGGCCCCAATATATGATCGTTTGGGCAAGCAGACATGGCTGTTGTGGCATTCTTATACTTTGTCCGTTAGTTGGATCAATACATTCTGTCTCGTGCATGCGACTGATATCATTTGACCGGCGTGCCTTCGATGATTGAGGGGTTGTCAAAGGGAGAGCTCCGGTAGATGTCTGATCAACCAACGTGATCTCGCATTCCCTCGGTAATACGTTGCTGCAAGGTATGTCCAGTATGCTTGCCTCGCGGCAATAATGCTTGCAACGCTCGCAACTCATGACCTGGCCATCCATCGTTACCAGATATCCGGCCCGGATGTTTTGACGATAGAGGGGTTATCAAAGAGACACGGAAAAGACGGCAGACCTCTGGGTGAATGCCGAATCAACCAACCAGTCAGTATGTATGTAATAGCGAGCAACCGTTATGGACCATCTCGGTTCTCCGCAGGAAAGCTGTCGGCTGTCCTGCATTTTGTCCAATGTCGATGGAGGGGTTGTCACGGGAGGAGTGCAAGAGCTCCGGGTAAATGTCTTGCAAGGCGAGCAAACGACTTACAGCAAGTACCGTACGGCCTCGGGCACGTCACTGGTCAACCGCTATGAAGTTATGACTGACGGCAGGCTTTCGTCATTCTCGACCACTCATGTAGTCCTTTACTTCTCCGGAGGCCGCAGTATGACCTCCAGGGTTCGTACGTCCATGCTGTCGGGAAGCTACAATTTACTTGTAACCAGTAGTGTGTTGTAAGTACCGACTACCTTCTAGAGGTACCTATCCAGGGTCGAATCGGGATGTACATAGATTCGCATTGCAACGTCGGGCGGCGAGACATGATTGGGTAGTGTACGTCGTGATACCGAGATGTCTTGCAATTGCACTCGCCATGGTAAAGAGCTAGTTCCGACTTCGCACAATCCAGTAGTCGATTTCGGGTGAGGTCGAGCCACCGAGTGATGTCCCAGACTCCCGAGTGAAGTTGGGGATCCCCGCACTGCAACACGTCGATCTTGCACAGGTGGGAAAGCCACAGATCTGTTCGTTTGTCAACCTGCTCAGCATCGTGGTTATGAAACGATTTCGGGTAGGATCTCCTGATCGGAAGGTGATAGGATAGCTAGCAGTAGAGAGTCTAGTTCTCTACTCTACTACAGGAGAACAGCGGCGTCCCGATGGTGTAGTCCGGTCACGTGCTTTTTTTCTAGAAGACGATCACTCCGATGACGTTACATACCGATGCGGGCTTCCGTTTCAGGCAATGATTGCTCCAGGGTACACGATACCTTAATAATTATTAGCCCTGAGACCAATTCCATCTTTCCCTCGGTCTTCAATGTCTCGCGCTGTGCAAGTAGCCGGCTCACGTGCACTGTCTCCATTCCTGAGAGCATTTCAAGCTCGCACCTTTCGCCATACTACGAATCACTTCCTCCGCGAGCGCGCCCCTTGCCTAGACCGGCGCCGATACTCGACCCGAGTCAACACGCAGGACCTCCCGCAGCGTCCAGCAGACGGCGAAGCAGCTCCCTCAGACCCATGGGAGGACGACTACTCCGGCACGCTCGCACGTGGTCATCCCACCAACACCGCCGACAGCCTTCGCAGACGGCTAGACAAAGCGGATCATCGCGTTTGGGGTTTCGTCATATACCGTTGCACCTATGGCGACGACGCCGCGTGAGAGGAGTGTCTCCGTCGTCTAAACGCAGCTATTCGGAGCAATATGCGTTTCTACGAAGCACAGGATCTTCTTGATGGGGAGGATGATCGCTACCGCTTCAAACAAATCATCTTCTCAGACGCCGCCAAATTCGACGGCGCGAGTACGCAGGTCATACGCCGCCACTTCCAAACTTGGAGAGCGCTTGCATTTGATCAAGAGCAGGGTTCGAACGAGAAGATCGAGGCGCGTCGACAGCGCGATGACTTGGGCCCGCCCTTCAAAGCCGGGGTGCGGTACAGATTCTGCGTACAGATCGATGAGGCAGCGCTGCAAAGCATTCTCTCTTGTGAAAGCCTGTGGTCCAGGGGCGAAGCATGGGTGAACCTGATCGAAGCAGATTGGGACCTTGAAGCCATCTTGGCCCAGCGGGAAGAAGACAGGATCGAAAGCGTCGAGTCCGGTCTCTGTGATTCTAGCGAGGAGTTCGACGAATGTATCGAGTTCTTCCCCGAAATCGAGGGGTGTAACGAGGAAGATGTTGGCTGGATGAGGGTGGAATTCCAGGGATTGATACCGGATTTATACGTAAACGTTGATCCCATGTCCGATGGCATGTACGTGAGACCCCCAGGCGTAGCTTCATAGGTAGGTTTGCGTCGACTTTAGCCGAGAGATCATATCTCCATCTCAGCCCGCTCGGTGGTAGCAGCAGTTGCTAGTCTTCTGCCGCTCGGTGCCGGAACTAGATAACTGGAACGTCACCAAAGCACTCATGCTGACCGGGAGCTCCGGCGCGGACAGCTCGACCAACTGGCAAGGCACGGCGAAGATCCCCTCGGGCACGCAGGTCAGCTACAAGTTCATCAAGCTGCAGACCGACGGCACGCCTGTGTGGGAAGACGATCCCAACCGGGACTTCCAAACGCCCTCGACCTGCAGCGGGTCGACTACTGGTAGTAGCAGTAGTATGCAAGAAGGCGGCAAATGGCACGACGGCACAGTCGTTGCCCCGGCCTGCACGTCGGTGGACGTGCAAACATGGACCGCTTTGTATCTGAGACGACAGACCGTGAGTCGCGATTGCCATCTTGTGTGGCAAGCGTTTCCTTTTCTTCCAAAGTTTGCCGCGAAACATCAGTAACAACACTTCTTTGTGTTAACGATGGTATATAGGCGTCTCCTCCTCTCCTGCCATGTTGCATAATTCAAATCATCTTCATCACACTCTTTCATCCCTCGCCTCTGCTTCCAGCTCAGTATACGCTTCAATGATTCCGTCACAGACATTGGCATCATACACACCTGTGATCTGGTCCACCATCGGTTCATCTGACCACCACCGGGCAACATTTGAAGCAACAACGACGATGACACTTTGCTATTTGGACATGTGTAGGTAAGTCTTACCCGAATTCGCGTACATTTCCTTGCTAACCTCGTATTGACGCTGACAGGACGCGCCTCTTTCAACGACGATGACATTTCAACCATACATTATGTATCAATTTTCATCAACATCACGACTCCTCGACGAGGCAACCTCTCATAATGCGTACCTCCTTCAGCCAGCACATCAAATGCCTGGGCACTTGCAACTGCTGCGCGAACACACCGCAGAGGTGCCACGTGCGTGGGAAGTGGGTTTCATGGGACACCCTCATCAACCAGTATCCCCACTTCCTGTACCCGTTCCTGAAGTCTCGCATCACCGTCAAGTACTACAACCGCTTCGCATCGCGGATGGCTACAACCAATGCGGATACCATTGAGAATCCGATTGAGTCGTGAGGGCATCCCGAGGCCGCGTGATGCATTGGCTTACGAGGAGAATGCAGGTTCGATTGAACAGCGCGACGAGACCGGCCACCTTATCATCCGCGTTATGGATGGCCCAACCGAGTCTGAGCCCGAGTCTGAGCCCGAGATACTTCAAGTATGGGACTATGGAGCATTTGAAGATGCCGACCTCGCCAACGCCGGGAAGCCGGCACCCGCGACTTTGTATGTCGAGTGGATCGAAGCACCACTTCGGACCCACAAGGCGAACGAACGTCAACGACAAACGCGTTGCAGAGGATGCTACTCACGGGCAATTTATCGTTGTTCTCGAGGCAGCTTGGAGGATCCTCAACGATGGCGTTGTCTACGACCCGCAAAGTCCGCCCACGTGGGCTGCCAAAAGACGAGGCCGAATTACAGAAGTAGAGTGACTGGAAGGCCGCCGACGATCTGGAGAAGCAGAAAGGTCGACCTTGCCAATGGCGTGACAACAATACCACGGCAGCGCAGACCGTG
>Ga0265797_10007332_pt1 | contig 15154 bp, 10 predicted proteins | sample P2T30metagenome_FD_192433 | JGI IMG/M metagenome (GOLD analysis project Ga0265797, IMG submission 192433) | Plant litter microbial communities from East Loma Ridge, Irvine, California - P2 T30 | ecosystem: Environmental > Terrestrial > Plant litter > Unclassified | place: USA: California... | reverse complement strand
ACTCTCAATGACTCGGTTTATTGCAGTGGCGCTCTCGTAAGGCCCTCTCGAAGTACGCACTGAAGTGCGCTGCCGGGGAAGGAGATGTACTGATGCTACGCTCACATGAGCCCATGGACCTCAAGAATAGGGTTTTCAAGGCGCACGGATGTACAATACTGTATGTCTAATATTGTAATTTCAGACGTTTGAATCATGGATTACTTGTAGACTTATAAAGCGCCTGCGAGAAACAAAAAGTGTTGTTTTGGCAAATGTGTTATTACTGATCAAGGTAGTGGCGGAAGTCAGGCTTGACAGGGTCTCAGGCCCGAGGACGCAGCGTGAGAGCAGCAGCTGATACCCTGAGTGTTCGCGACTCTACCACTTCATATCGCATACTCGTCTCGTACACCCACAGCGACCACAGTCAACCCTCAGGCAGTGGAGAATAACTTGACACCCTGCTAATCTACACATACGGCACCTGAGCAAGCGCAATCAGTGACCCCACCCTACCCACATACTCGCGTGACTTCGTCACTGCAACCTCAACCCTCAAGAACATACCGCAAACGAACACAACGCAATCATGGGGCGCGACCGCGACTCCGATGTCCCTCAGCCTGGACCCGCAGTGCTCACATCTCACGCCGGACCCGACGAATGGCTTGCGCAAGCCAAGCTGTGTCGCTACCTGCCCGAATCCGACATGAAACGCCTCTGTGAGACTGTGAAAGAGTGCCTGATGGAGGAGAGCAACATCCAGCCAGTTTCCTCGCCGGTCACCGTGTGCGGCGATATCCACGGACAGTTCTACGACTTGCTCGAGCTGTTCAGAGTCGCTGGCGGCATGCCGGGTGAGGCAGACGAGAGGGAGAAAGCTGCAGCAGAGGCGGCCAAGGCGCCCATGAGCCCGACCAGGGTAAGTAGTATCAACCCTGCGGATATCGAGCCGCCGACACAGATTAGCGACCCGAAGGTGAAGCGAAAGATGAAGAGGCGGTTCCAGAAGGACTCAGCATACACTAGCGATGCGTCAAACGCTGGGTCAGAATTGGGAGAAGAAGAGGAGGAGCCACGAGGCAGAGTTAGGAGTAGGAGCGTGAACCAACAGGAGGAAGTAGAGTTCGACGAGGATGAGGATGATGACAGCGAGGACAGCGGAGTGGGAGTCAGAAGCCCTGGACCGAGCCGGAGCAAGAGTGCAGCGGCGAGACAAGACCATGCCAACGGAAACCAGAACTTCGTCTTCCTGGGCGATTTCGTGGATAGAGGTTATTTCTCGTTGGAGACTTTCACCTTGCTTATGTGCCTGAAGGCAAAGTAAGTTTACTACAACTGAACGGCGCACATGTTGTCTCGCTGACCAAATTAGATTCCCTGACAAGATCACACTCGTTCGCGGAAACCACGAGTCGCGCCAGATCACCCAAGTATACGGCTTTTACGAGGAATGTCAGCAGAAGTACGGAAATGCCTCCGTCTGGAAGTCCTGCTGTCAAGTCTTCGACTTCCTCGCCCTGGCTGCTATCATTGATGGCCGAGTACTCTGTGTTCACGGTGGTCTCTCGCCCGAAATTAGAACACTCGATCAGATCCGCGTTGTCGCACGCGCCCAGGAGATTCCCCATGAGGGAGCCTTCTGTGACCTTGTGTGGTCCGATCCGGAAGATGTCGACACATGGGCGGTCTCGCCTAGAGGTGCTGGATGGCTCTTTGGCGAAAAGGTGTCTTCAGAGGTATGCTTCTACTGCTCGGATATGCTCTTCGCACAGTCTACTAACATTCGCTTTCCAGTTCAACCACGTGAACAACCTACAACTTATTGCTCGTGCCCACCAGTTGGTGAATGAGGGCTACAAGTACCACTTCCAATCGCAAGAAGTCGTCACCGTCTGGTCAGCACCCAACTACTGCTACCGCTGCGGCAACGTCGCCTCCATCATGACGCTCGGCGAGGATCTCGAGCCAGACTTCAAGATCTTCAGCGCGGTGCCCGACCACAGGCGTGCGGTTCCAGCAGGCAGGAGAGGCGCGGGCGAGTACTTCTTGTAGAATATACGCTTGGCACGAGCTTTGTTCTTTTTTTTGTTTTGGTACGTAAAGACAGTATGCTGGCCAGGGCTCGTTTGCGAAAAAGCTCTGGTCTTGATGATGCTTTCTGGTCGGTGTTAATGGGTGCTGTAATGGCACTTAGGCGTTTCTGCTTTCGGCATGTTGTCTCGTGCATTGGGGAGGAGGGCGTCGTTTGTGTTGCTTGATTAGAGTACTAAATGATACCCAGAAATTGATGACATTTCTGATTTTCAGTGTTGGTGTGGAGTGATGTCGATGCATGGGCGAGTCGATGGGCTGTATCATTCTATATGTTGAACATGCAGGCATCAGCCGCGTGCGGAAAATTGAACTGCCGGGTTACTCCAGCAGCCTTGACTACACGTACCTTCCCAAGACTACAGATATGCAGTTATGTGCGCCACAATTTACGGTACAACAAGGGAAGTTCCGTATGTACATGATGGAACTTGTAAATTACATGCGATCACATGCAGACTGCATGAAGTGGATGTCTGCTAGGGTAAGGGTATTGGTGTAGCTTGGTCACCAGATGCATACATATGTACATGTACACATCCATGTAGTTGTATATATAGTATCAGAGGAAGCATGACGAAATTGTATTATCAAATAGACTGTAGTTCCAGAGTATGGTACTAGCCATGGCGTACGCGATCTGATCGTTCAAGCCATTTGAACGATCGAACTTTAGACAATGTGCGCATACCTCTAGGTGAGCTGGTTGATTGCGATTTTCTTTACTTCCACCCAAAGCTACTAATTTTACAGTTGTGTCTATCGTACAGATTATCTGCATTCAACTTGAAACTCCGAAACGTACTGTTTGGATCCCCGATGAGCTGGGAACGCCTTAACGTTGTTGCGTTTGACTTCTGAACGCGAAGCTTCTCTTCAGGCTACCTGCGTATCGAGCCCGTTGTATGTGGCGTCGCTAGATCAGTCGAATTCCAGGACACAGTTCAGCCACAAGTATGCGATCAGGATTGCACAGTTGGTGCGTAGATGAGATTGAGTTGAGATCGAAGCACCGGCGAGTCTTGAACTAGTGACCGTGGTGAGTCTGTGACCACGCAAATGGCGCACCCAAAGTGGAAAATGAAGCTAAAGCCGTGAAGATCTGTCGAACAGGCCGATGTTGAGGAGATCGGGGAGATGAATGTGCACTTGCACAACGGGGACCCCGAGGAGACTCCGTCGTGAACACGCCATCGGGAGGCCTTTTTCTGATTGCACGTGTGGAGAGAAGCAGAGTCTCGACCGTGGGCATCCAGCTATCTTTGTTCAAGCCGGTCAAAGCTGATTATGAAGCCATCACAACTCGAGCTTGATAGCCACAGATATCTTTCACTTGCAGCAGAAAGATATCAAGCGCAACGCATAGATCCAGCGATGCTGACAGTCACGTGAACGGGAACACAATCTTCTTCTCATCTTAAGTTGCTTCCTTTTGGCCCACTAAACTCACTCCACAAACCTGCAGAAACTCTGTTGGGTTAGTCTTGACAGGCTAATGAGGGTCCGGCGAGTCCGGGCAGAGCTTAGAGGTGTAGTAGCGATCCCCATCTGCGAAACAAGTCCACGTCTCTCCAGAAGACAAACAGGACCGTGTGACAGCATGTGGGCTTCACGCGAGACACTGGAGAAGGCTGACGACAAAGAGGTGGACGACGCGTACTGTACCTGAGTAATGTACACTCGGCTATGCACGTTAAATTGCCGACTGAGGTTCCTACAGTAGCGGGTGCACTTGGCTGGCTGACAGCAGGGCCGTCTCAGGGGTAGGTCAAGGATGACATGACCGGCCGAGGAGGCGCATCCCTGATTACAGCTGCGGAAGGGCAGGTAGCCGCGTAGCGTAACGATACGACAAACGTTGTAAGGATGTTCATGCGAAGGAGTTTCCCTGCAGGCGGCACGCTGCTGTGCAATGTGGAAATTAATGGGAATGGTAGAAGGTTATCAAGTGTTATCACTGCTTCAGGACGCCCCGCAAGGGCAAGCAAAGTAAAGGGTACGGTAGGGGACTCGGAGTCGTTTCATGCCCAGCTCGTTAAACCTTGTCGTCCACGTGAAGGCAAATTCATCCTCCTCACTTCCCATTTGATACGGCAACGCGCTCGGACGCGGACACCCGGCGACGGCCTCAGCGTGCGTCGTGAGTCGTGCGCCCATCAACGAACGCTGGCTGTGCTGGCTGTGCTGGCTGCCACTCACCACTCACCACGCGCTCTTCACGCCTGGCCTGCGCCGGCCCTAAGGTACTCCTTTGCTCGCCTGAGGCCCGCGACAAACTACTGGAGCAGCCCAGGTCCCTAGGCACTAACTACTCGCCAGCCAGCAATAATCTCGCTATCCAGCAAACTTCCCCTGCCTGCCCGAACCATCGCTAGCTGCTGTCGGGATCCTCCTAAGACATCACTCCTGCGTTGCCAGGCTACTTTGGCCTAGCGCGCTCGCGCTGTTTCATCAGTTATGCAGGCCGACATGGACGGAACCACGGTCATGAGCGCCGTCCCTTCGTCTTCACCAGCCCAACGCGAGCGCTCGTTCACCGCGACGGCGGCCGACAGGATGCGCACCAAACGGAGTAGCAGTCGTATCAGCCAACGCACTCCCAGCAAATACAGCGATGACGATTCGAGCAAGACGGCGGTGAAAGTCGGTAAGTTGCGAAACATTGATGGAATGGAATGGAGTGTTCACGCATCAAAATGCTGACCATTTGTGATCACAGTCGTCCGAGTACGGCCACCTCTTAACCCTACCGATCCCGGCTACGACCTCATCCCGCAGCGATTCCGCGAAAGCACATGCGAAGTACCGTCGAACGTGAGCTTGGTGGTGCAATCGCAACAAGGCAAGAAGCAATTCGTCTTCGACCGCGTCTTCGAGGAGGACACTGTCCAGAAAGATGTCTGGGGATATGTCAGCGACAGCGTCAATTCATTTGTGCAAGGCTACAATGTTTCCATCCTGGCCTATGGTCAGTCTGGCTCGGGAAAATCATATACCATGGGAACATCGGGACCACAAGAGCAGGATGACCCAGAACATATGGGCATTATTCCTAGGGCAGCCCAGACATTATTCGAAAAGCTCAATGCTGCTTCAGCGCGACCAATGTCTGGACTGAGAACTCCGAAAAGATATTCTACACTCTCATCTGCGCTGAACAATCAAAGCGAGGGCAGCTGGACGCTCAAGGCGACTTACGTAGAGATCTACAATGAGCAACTCCGCGATCTCCTGGTTCCTGAAACGGTGCCGCAGGCCGACCGAGCCACTGTAGCGATCCGTGAAGACACAAAGGGTCGCATTTTGCTTACTGGCCTCACACAATACGACATCAATTCCGCGGATGACATCTATGATGCGCTCAATTTCGGCTCCTCAATCCGCCAGACCGACGCGACTGCAATCAACGCTCGCTCATCACGCTCTCATGCCGTGTTCAGTTTGAACCTGGTGCAGAAGAAAAATGACATAGTTCCGTCGACTCCGAAAAGAGAGCACGTTAGAGCTTCGCCGTCAGAGAGCGCGATCCGACCGGATACTGTAGTTACGATCGACAGTAAACTGCACTTTGTGGATCTTGCTGGCAGTGAAAGATTGAAGAACACCGGAGCCACTGGCGATCGCGCGAAAGAGGGCATTTCGATCAATGCTGGTCTTGCTAGCCTCGGCAAGGTCATCTCGCAGCTCTCTTCCAAGCAAGGAAACGGACATATTTCTTACCGCGATTCTCGACTCACCCGATTGTTGCAGGATTCATTAGGTGGAAATGCAATCACCTTCATGATTGCCTGCGTGACGCCGGCTTCCTTCCACATGAACGAGACGCTGAACACACTCGACTACGCGCGCAGAGCACGCTCTATCCAAGTACGACCAGAGATTCAACAGAGCCATGAGGAGGGTGACAAGCAGGCCGCGATAGACCGTCTACGCGCTGAGGTCTCCTTCCTCCGCGAGCAAATCAGCCATTCCGAACATGGCGTGGATCGCTCCGCCAGCAGCCGGGCGCGAAACAGCGAAAGGCCAGGAAAGCAACAAATAGAGCTCCAGAACCAGCTTATGGATATGCAGGAGAACTACACGGCACTCAGCCGCCGCCATGCCAAGCTTATCTCCGAAATCTCGAAGGCTCGTGACGATGAGAATGCGGACACGCCCACGCTGAACGAAGCCATTGGTGAAAACGCCATGGAAAGGCTGAAACGATCAAACAGTTTCGCCGAAGCAGTTGAGCAGGTCGTGCTGGAATACGAGAAGACCATTCAAACGCTGGAAACTTCTCTTTCGTCGACCCGTGGATCACTGGCCAGCACCGAAAGCACGCTACTCGAAAAGCAAACTCGCATCGCCTACATGGAGCAAATCCAACAGCAGCTCCAGGCTCGAATCCAAAAAGCTGCGGACCGCGAAGAGAACAACGAGTCGTATCTCCATGATTTGGAATCCAGAATGGAAGGCTCTGCGTCGGGCGAAGAGCAAAGCGCCGCTGTAATTGCTGAGCTTCGAAAAGAGCTGGTCAAGGCTCGCGAAAACAGCACAAATGTGGAGGATTACGTTTCGACGCTTGAGGAACGCCTGGCAGAAGCCGAGCAAGACCAAGAAATCATGCAGCGTGACATCGATCGTCTCGAGCAGGTCATCGAGCGCCAAAGAAGTATCGGTCGTCTCGACAATCTCCTTTCCGAACTGGACAATGTGCGAGGCAACGGCAAATCAAACGAGGCATCTACAGCCAAAGACGCACAACCAATTGTGAACGGTCACCAGGAAAACCACGACGCATCCAGACCGGTTTCGTCCAGCGAGTATAGTCGAGCAGCCGATGATGTCTTCACAGATACTCCCGTCGATGCTCCAGCAACAGAATCTCGACAAGATGAGGGCAACGCCCTTCCTTCTGTCCCCTCCCAGCCTGCGGTTCTGGGCTCACCTGCCACACTACTGGCACCCCGAAGCCCAGCACAAGATGACTATATGGCCGACAAGCTGGAAAACCTCACCCAAGAACTTTTCGACCTTCGATCCGAGCATGAGTCTGTGGTCACGGACTACGACAACTTGCAGCAGAAATACCAGACAGCTCTGGAGACACTTGCAAAACTCGAATACGACAAAGAGGCACCGAGGACACCCGCGGACTCGTCCGCGAGCAGACCAGAATCTTTTTTAGCACAAGCGGGGGTGAAGGAGGAACTACCAGAGGAACAAGAAGCCGGGCAGCCTTCATCCTCGCGATCATTGCTGGAGGAGTTGTCCTCGCGTGGGGAAGTCAGTACTGGCAACGTCGACGACACAACGACTGATGCCGACGAGGGCTTGAGCATGCAGGACGAGATTGCTGTCCAGGCTGATGCGGTTGCAGCCACTACACCACAAATCGAGAAACCTGATGTCCGCACATTGAGGCGCGTCAATGCAGAAAAGGATGCTACGATCCGTGAACTGACGCAAAACTACAAGAACCTCGCTGAGGAGCACCACTCGGCCCTGTTGCACATCGAGGATCTGAAGCAAGAGCTGTATCGTGTTTCAGCAATGCGTCCAACATCCACTTCGCCATCTGTCGCCAGACCATCATCGCCAGCTCTGCCCAGCCCAGGCTATGGCAAGTTCAACGCTCGACGCAAGTCGGAAGACCCACTGGGTGGTGATCGTGCTGCGAAGAGCTGCGCATCGCTCAAGAACATTGCTCTCGACAATCTCGAGAGTGATTCAGTAGCGAGGCACAACTTCGAGCTCAACCTCAACCTTGTTATGACGGAGCTTCACAGCCGCTCGGAACGTGTACAGTCTCTGGAAGCAGAGCTCATCACTATCAAAAAGGAGATGGAGGGTAAGCAAGCCATCATCTCTGGGTTGACTCGTGAACGCTCGAGTTTGAAAGCCAACAGCAGTAGTGTCGACTTCTCTGTTGTTGGACAGATGCGCGACCAACTCATGGAAAGCGAACAGCAGATTCGCAACTTACATGAGCAGCACAAAGCTAGGGAGCGCGAGTTCCAGGATCAGATTGACTCGCTCAAGAGTGGCCTAGAGCAGCACAGAGAAAACAGCAACGCAGCCGCTGCCAGTCTGCCCACCCCTACTGCTGATCACATGCCTGGTGACTTCCCACAGACTCCTGCCAACGAGCTGTCGCAAGCTGAGGCTGGTGCATCTCGATCGGTGGTCGAAGTTGACCGCATGCAAGCCGAGCTTGCCGCCTGGGAGACCAAACACAATACTGCAATGGATGGCATGAAGGCCTCAGAAGCTAGCTTGCTTGCCACGATTTCTGGACTGCAGGAATCCCTCCGCAAGGCCGAACAGGACATGGCTGCTCCACGCGGACTCGGCATCAGCAACAACTCTCAAATGTCCGATGAGGAGCGTTCAGCGCACAATGAAGTCGTTGACGCACTGCAGAGAGAGGTCAACGACTACAGGGAGTTGGCCGACACCCAAGTATCAAAACTCGAGCAGCTGGAGCAGTCATATTCTAAAATCTTGGCTCAGGTCAACGAAGATTCTCAATCGAAGGAGCTTACAGAGAACCAGTTGAAGACTCACAGAGAACTTGTTGCTAATCTTGAAAACCAATTGCAAGTGCATAAAGGCACGATCACTATGCATCAAGATAGTCTGGAGAGCTTGCAAGCAACACACTCCAAAGAGATCGATAATCTCAAGGCATCCATGGCGGCTGCCGAGCAGGAGGCGAAGGAGCGCGACATCGCTGCTGAAAACAAGCACAGTAGCTCAAGTAGCATCATGCAAGCTGAGCTCACGAAGCTTCAGAGTGAACACACAGCTCTACTTGCCGCTGCTGCCGCTGCCCTGGGCGCCCCAACAGATTCGACTACTTTGAAGTCACAGATCGAAGGACTTGTTGATGAAGGCAAAGAGCTGCACACCCGCCACACCAAGGCAACCAACGATTTGAAGGTCTTGCAGGAAGAACTGCAGGCCTCCCAATTGAAGGCCGCAGATCTACAGGGCAAGTTTGATGCCGCCAAGGATCAGTTTGAAGAAGCTCAGAAGAAGCTTGATATGGTGACGACGAGGGAGAAGAAGAGCTCAAGGCTGGTGGAGGAGCTTGAAGAGCAGCTTAACAGCAACTTCGATTCCCACCAAGCAGCGACCAACCGTTTGAGTAGGATGGAGACTGCGAGTGTCCAGGCGAGACAAGAGACCGAGAGGGAGCTTGAGGAGCTAAGGATGAGGAATTCCGTGTTGGAGGTAAGCGCTCAATCAAATCCCCTATTATTACGAATTGACGCTAATATATCTAAACAGCAACAAGTCGCACAGCACTCGCGACACTCCGTGGCGTCCGACCGCGGCTCAATCGGCTACAACAACCGAGAATCCCTCTCGCCTGAAGCAGCTGCGATTGCACTGGGTCGCTCTGCATCACAGCAGTCTGCAGCCCGCAAGTCTGCTCCTCCTCCGACTGCCCTTCCAACCCCACCGCCTTCCATTCCTCTCCCAGCACTCCCAGGCTCCGATCGGGCCACTTCACCCATTCCGAGCGGCGCCGTCTCTCCCCCAGCATCACGTCACGCATCCAAAGACGGTGCAGGTACAAGTGCTGGCATGACACAGATGATCGAAGACCAAGAAGCGCGCATCCGCACAATCGAGAAGCACCTCTTCGCCGAGAAGCAGCTAACCGCCACTTTGGAAGAAGCGCTTGTCGACCTCGAGACCTCCGCCAACCGTACCAAGACTGACATGGACGGCTGGAAGCGCAAGTGCCAGGGTCTCGAGGACGAGCTTGTAAGCATGCGCAAGGAAAGCAGCAACTCCCGCGCAAGCCTGCAGGCTGTAGAGGAGGAGCGCGAGATGCGTGTCCGCGCCGAACGGGCTCGCCAGGCCCTGGAGGAGAGAATGCGGGAGCTCAACGCCGGCAAGAAAAAGAAGAAGGGCGCTCTCAATTGCTTCTAGGTGAGGATTGAATTGCGTTTGGTTGAGCAGGAGTGCGCGCGCAGTTGCAGGGTCTCTCTCTTGGCAGAGAACCGACGAAAGACTATACGATATACGGACGCGAGCGTTGAAAGTGTTGGTGCGATTTGTTTTTTTGGTTTGAAGAAAGATGTTAATTTTGCTTTTGATGTGTGTGCCGCTTTGGACACGTTCGTGGACAGGAGAGCGGAACCATTATTTGGAGCCAGGGTTGGATTTTTGTCTCTTGTGGCCGTTGTGTTTTGATTGCTTGAGATCGACCATACCCCCTTCGAGCGTTTCAGTTGTGTTTTGGGACATAGAAAAAACTGTAAGATATGGTCCGGTTTACACACAGTACTTATTATTATCCACCTTGCTTCGCTGATGCTATAATCCCTGTGCTTGTTTTACATATGAAACTGATTCACTTCTTGTGCAACCTGTTCGCTTATTAGCCCTTGCTTCGGCGTTACTGGTGCTTGAAATGTTTGAGAACCGACTGCTCTCGCGTGCGAGAGTACATCAACACAGCGTTTCCTGCACATTGGAACATAGACCAAGCAATTTCGTACTGCTGCGTCTTCTTCTCAGAGGAATACAGATGGCAGGCATGATGTCAGAGCATAGCGGCAATGACCATCGCGATGCATGCTGTGATTTATTGTCTAATTTATAGTATTTATATCTCTATCCATCTGTGGGTATCTTTGGAGATCCTGTCGCACTGCCGTGCTGCCCACTGAAGGGCGACCACGAATCTTACTCTCCTCCCCGAGCCACTGTTTCGTTCAAGGCTGACGTTGTCTAATGGCCAGACGGCTGCTGAGCAACAGAACTCCTCCTCCTGATCTGAGCCTCCTCTTCGCCGAAGTACTTCGCAAGCTCAGTCTCAACTTCAGTACCGGTGAGCTTGGGCATAGTCTTTGCGCGCTTGACTGGGCTGACACCATCTGCCCATGCACTGGCGAAGATGACATCCATCTCCTCCAGACTTCTGCCCTTTGGTTCGGGGAACAAGAAGTAGACAGTGGGGACCAAGGCGGCGTTCAAGACTGCAAAGATGATGTATGTCCTCCCTGTAGAGCAAAGTCAGGGATTGATTTGTAAGCTGAGATGTCAAGTCCACTTACATTGCAGGTTGGTGAAGGCTGGCGGCGTAATCATGACGATGACGAAGTTACTGAGCCAGTTGAAGATAGTAGAAACGGCGTTCGCGTGAATACGAGTGCGCAGGTTTGTGAGCTCAGCTGGCAACAACCAGGTCATTCCCAACCATCTGTAAGGAAGTTAGCGAAGTGTATCAAACCTCAGGTATGGTTAGATCCTTTGTTCGCGTACCCGATACCGAAGAAACTGTTAAAGACGAACAGCATGACGACAGCAGTGATACCATAGCTGTCTTCAAGCACAGGCGCACCAGTCTCTTCGTCTAGTGTACCCGTGGACACCATGCCAGCGAGAATGGCCATGGCTGCCGACATGCCGATAGCGCCAAAGAACATGAGTGCGCGACGACCGAAGCGATCGATTGCTGGAATAGCGAGAAGTGAAGCCATGAAATACTCTGTTCCGTTGCACGCAGAGATGAGGCGTGACAGGTTCGGGTCGAAACCAAGCGAGTTCTCGAAGATATAGGTGGCGTAATATGTGACGAGGTTAATTCCGCAAAACTGCTGACAGAATTGGGAGAGAGCTCCAAGGAATGTCCTCCTGAAGTTCTGGGAGGGACCGTTGGTGAACAACTCGCGGTATTTGAATCCTCCACCTCTGTTTTGGATGTAAATAGATTCCTGGATGCCGCTAAGTTCAGCCATAACGTCAGGGTGATCAAGCTCGTGACCTAGCAGGCGAGCAACGACGTCGTGAGCTTCCTCTGTACGGCCTTTGGAGGCAAGCCAGCGTGGAGAATCCGGGAGGAAGAGCAGTCCAATCATGACAATGATCGTGAAGAAGGACTGGAAAGCGACAGGGAAGCGCCATTGGATGCTGCCTGTGGCGAAATAGAATCCATAATCGATCCAATAAGCCTAGGGTAGATTGAGTCAGACACAATGCTCCATTGTTTAGAACATAATTGACTCTCCGTTCCAACGAAGGCGGTTAAGGTACTCACAATCATAACACCACCAGAAATGATAGCTCCAGCCAGAATGATGACCCGACCACGTTTCTCTGGTCGAGCGCACTCGGCCTGCCAAGTAGGGATTGTGGATGTGACCTGTCGATGTCCGTCAGCTATGTACCAGATCGTGGCGTGATTGATGAATACAAACCATTCCGTTACCAACACCGCCGACTGCTCTGCCAATACAGATCATCGCGTAGCCGTTAGCAGCGGCTTGAATGATGGTTCCTACCGAGGTGTTAGTTGCGATTCTCTCCTATGGTACACAATCAACTTACCAATAATCATGATGAGTGAACCCCAGAAAGTCGAGGGCTTGCGGCCCCACTTCTCGCCATAGAAGAGGATAACCACTGCCCCTAGGAAGCATCCGATTTGATAAATAGCAATGGCAAAAGCTTGAAGGTTCGCATCTCCAGTACACTGGTTGGGATCGGGATTATTGCGGTCACCGTCAATCCAACATAGATCGTTCGGAAGCTCCCTGGGTGTCATAAGTGGAAACACCGTTTGCCAGCTCTGTAAGGTGATCAAGGCACTCAGTACACCTTGATCATAACCGAACATGAGGAATCCGTTGGAAGCGATGAACGCAATGTAGAAGTTGAGCTTCTTGCCAGAGAGCTTCTTCCCTCCAACGTTCCATTCAGGCAGGTTGCCCATCCAGTGTCCGACCTTGCCCCAGAATGTAGTGGGTGGCCCATCCTTCTCTGGAACATAGTTGAGGGATGCTTGAGCAGGTGAAGATGCCCCAGAATCTTCGTTCTCATGTTTCTCAATCATAGATTCCTGGTTCGGTTCGCCAGCCTTAGGCGCGACCTTTTCGGGTTCCGGGTGGGCTGACATCTTGATGGGTGAGGCTGTATGGAATCCACTTCTCTGGGGTTGCGGGATCCCCAGTTGATATAGGGAGATGGGGCGTTGAAACTAACGATGTCGCCAAGATCATGTTTGAGGGAGTGCACGCTATTATCTCGGAGAGGCCGTATGCGGCAACCCAGAGACATTGTCGTCTCCAGTATTCTGACGTGGGCCAACTCCAACATTTGAGCGGAACTTAGATCTGTACGTAGGCAGAGCAAGCCAAGTACAACGCTGAGTGTTTACGCATCCTAAGGTATCTAGGCGCCAAGGCATACATTCTCGCAGAGCCGCGCATGACGACTCCGCCAGACGCCGCCAAGGTGGTCTCTCAGGACCCAGCACTGGACATATGGGCAAGTGTCCGCGGTTGCTTCAAGTTGTAACACCTTGTCGAATGATAGAGGCTCTGATGGAGGAATATCAATTTTCGGGCGAGGTATCCGGATTTGGCGCGCAAGAGAGCGCTCTTTGCCACGTGCTTCGCGAGGTTGTGCAAAGACCAAGATCCACAACGAACATTTGCGAGCAGTGTGGACTGTATGGTGAATTTGGAGGCATGGAGATCACTGGAAGCATATGCTTTTGTAGAGTTCCTCGAATTTGACGTTGCAACATTGTCCAAATGCTCTCCAAGTCGACGCGTGAAGCTCTGGAGAGAGAGACATTGGAATTGGTGACGGAAGGCGCTCCGCTTCGACCTTGGCATTGCAACCTCCATCTGCACCCTGTTCACGAGTTCACCTTCGCCATGTCGCAAGGCCATATAAGACCCACGATAAGGCGTCGAGGCTGAGGCATCTGCCCACTGGAGTGATATATCCGACATGTGACAAACTCGCAGCTGCCCATGGGCACCCGACTCCCGCACCCGGTCCCCAGCCAAGGCACTCCAATACTCCACTTGTGGAGTTCGACTGTGTTATCACCAAGAAAGCCGAGCGTCCTCACCTCTGCGACAAGACCCCAAAGATCCGAGATTACTAGGAGAGATCACGCTTGGCTAGTCACCTTCTGCTCCTTCACTCTCTCAAGCGGCTGTGTGCCCTCCTTGGTCGATTCAAGAGCACCTTTCTTGGCCTCGCTACACGCATCGTGCGGCGACATTCAACCGAGACCGGTAGATTCATTTCGCCGTTCGATACAGGTCCTTCCCGGAACCCAAGTGAGGTGGTAAATGTCAACAGACAAGTCTCCATCTTTCTTCGTCGTCACCCGTTGAGATCCACTCAACCTGCACCTGGTGTCCATAGCCTTCGCACTGACTTAGCGCGCGATTCACTGCATACGAGGCCCATTCTTTCTCTAACCAAGTTGTCCCTGCCGCACCTCAGTCTGTTGAACTTCTGCTACTGCTTAAGAGGCGTCCATATTCTTTTATGCTCTCGTTCGTCGGGCAAGCAATCCCTACTTTCAAAAAGTAAAACCATGGAGTCACACTCTACTTCAGTGTAACAATGAGATTCACCAATTAGAGGGTCAGGTTAGATATGTCGGCTCATATCGCAGGCCATGCTATCGCGATACAGTTTTGACCGAAGACAAACCATTACACACATGCGCCAACACATTCGCACCTGGTGTCGAATCTTCTGACGATACCGCAATCGAGCATGATCGATCCGATCTTCAAACACGTCGTGTGAGCAAGCAACGCCACCACTTGGCCTCTTCTTGGTGTTAAAACTTTGGCCTGGAACGTCGTCATGTGGCGGCCTCGGTTGCGTCTTACGGTCTCCTTGGTATCGATCGTTCCCGAATTTCAGTACCGCTTCGTGTGAGCAGTTGGGCTTGGATAAGCATCATCTCTGTGAATATCGCAGATTGCATAATATACTTTTACTGGCGGTCGGGGGTTTGGAAGCCGTGGCGAAGCTGGAAGAGCGAGAGCACGATGATGTGAAGCCACCCCGAACATTCGCTCTAGTCTACAGTCGTTTGATGGCACCGTGTAGAGCCAGGTAGATTCGGATACTGAATTGTTGTTGGGTGCATGGGTGCGATTTTGGGAAACCGAGCTGGTCACAGGCAAAGTTGCCCAGTTGCTTCAAGTATGCAGCAGTGAAAGAACGGCGAAGCACAAACCTGAAGAAAAAAAAAAGACAATAAAAGTTCAGACAGAAGCGAAAACGAGAAAGAAAAAAACAAAAAAAAATATTGAAAGTA
>Ga0265797_10007330_pt1 | contig 15155 bp, 12 predicted proteins | sample P2T30metagenome_FD_192433 | JGI IMG/M metagenome (GOLD analysis project Ga0265797, IMG submission 192433) | Plant litter microbial communities from East Loma Ridge, Irvine, California - P2 T30 | ecosystem: Environmental > Terrestrial > Plant litter > Unclassified | place: USA: California... | reverse complement strand
AGAATGCGCAGCCCGACGAGACCTTCCTCGGCATGATGGCGTCCATCATGTTGTGGTGTTATCTTGCCGCCGAAGACAGGCAGCCAGAAACTGAAGCGGGCGCCTTTGCCAATACCTTCCGAAAATGCCTCGACCTTGCCACCATGCAACTCAATGATTTCTCTTACCAGGGCTAGCCCTATGCCCAGTCCGCCCTTGGAGCGCGTGGTCACTGTCATGCTCTGGCCATACATATCGAATACGCGAGGGAGGAAATCGGGTGCGATGCCCTGTCCATTGTCTACCACGTCAATGCGTACCAACTCACCGTCGCGCTCGGCGCGTACGTCGATATGTCCGACGGAAGGCGTGAATTTGACTGCGTTGCTCAGCAAATTCATGACAACCTGCTCTACCCTTACCATATCGGCAAGCACATAGGCGCCGTCACTGTCGTCCTTAAAGGCAATGGTGATCTTGCTTGCTGCCGGGTTATCGCGCTCGACCTCGATGATGTCTCTCAGAATGCGTCCGATGTTCACAGGGGCCATGGTCAACGACAGCTTGCCGGTACGTGCGCGCGACATATCCATTAGGTCGTCAATGATTTTCGCCTGGCTTATCACCGAGTTACGAATGACGGTCGCTATACGTATGCATGCTGGCGAAGTGCGTACTTCCGGCATTCGCGTCAGCAGTTCAACGTTAATGTTGATCATGTTCAGCGGATTGCGCAGCTCGTGCGACATCACCGACAGGAACTCGTCCTTCAGGGCGGAAGCTTGCTGGGCATCCGAAAGCTGGGATTGTTCACGGTCCAGTACCTGTTCGAGTTCGTTTTCGTGGTGCACGCGTGTTGTCTCGTCGCGTGCAATCTTCGCGTAGCCGTAGAAGTCGCCGTTGCGTAGTGGGGTCGTTACGCCACTGCAGAAGAAGCGCGAGCCATCCTTGCGCACGTGCCAGCGCGCGTCCTCGGCGCGCCCGTTCTCGCGCGCCCGACGCAGCTCGTCTTCAGGTACGTTATTCGCCACGTCTTCCGGCACAAACAGGTGCGCAAGTGTCTGGCCCAGCATTTCCTGCTCGGTGTAGCCAAAGAGGTAGTGCGCGCCCTTGTTCCAGCTCGTGGCACATCCCTTCTTGTCGAGTGTGATGATGGCGTAGTCGCTCGCGCTGGCGACCACCATGCGCATGTGTGCCTCGCTGGAACGCGCCTGCTCTTCGGCCTGACGCCGCAGCGTAATGTCGAAGAAGGTCATGACGGCGCCTTCGATCCGGTCTTCATTGGTCCGATAGGGCAGCAGGCGCACGATGTAGCAGCGGCCTTCGTTGCTGCGAACCTCGCGCTCGACAGGGCGCAGGGTCTCGAAGGTAACGCTGACGTCGTCCGCCAAGTCGTCATAGTCGAGCTTGTGCGTGAGATCCAGCAGCGAGCGGCCAATATCGGAAGCGATGATCGAGAACAAGTCGGCCGCGCGCGGCGTGAAGCGCTTGATGCGCAAACCGCTGTCGACGAAGATAGTCGCAATGTCAGTCGAGGCGATCAGGTTGTTCAGGTCGTCGTTGGCCTTGCCGGTTTCCTCCACCTTCACCTTCAATTCATAATTGACGGTAATGAGCTCCTCGTTGACCGATTGCAGTTCTTCCTTGCTTGTCTCGAGCTCTTCAGTGGCCGAGCGCAGTTCCTCGTTAATTGCCTGCAATTCCTCGTTCGAAGCCCGCAGTTCCTCGGTTGAGATTTCCGAATTCTCTATAGTCTCCTGCAACTGTTCGCGCTTGCGCTGAAGCTCCGCTTCGAGCTGGTCGAGCACGACGTCATGGCTGCCGTCCAGGCGCAGCACGGCGACGTGTTCCGGTGTGTGCTCGTAGCGGTCAAACAGCACCAGCAGGAAATCGGCTTCGGCGTCGTCGTCGCGGAAGCGCCGCACGGTCATGGCGACCGGACTCAGTTCCGGCTTGCCCGGCAGCTCGATCGGCCGACAGCTGATGGGTGCATCTCCTTGCGCCGCTTGGTAAATCGCCGCGCGCAACTCGAGCCTGAGCTCTGGCAGGACAAGGGCGAGCAAGTTGCGCGAGGGTTCGCCGCCAACCACGCGCAGGAAGTATCCGGCCTCTTCGGACGCGTGAACGATATTGCTTTCGCGGTCGATCACGACCGAGGTGGGCGAAAAGCGCGCCAGTGCGCGCTGGTGCAACTCAGCGTAAGAAAATATGCGCTTGCCAGGCAATTTATTGCGCTGCGAGCTGGCAGATTGTGTGCCGAGGGTCGCACTTCCGGGACTTTGGTACTGGCGCGGACGCACGCCCGCGCGTGCACGATAGATGCGGTTCTTTTTGTCGACCGGGATAAAGTAGTCAGCCACCGACTCGGCTGATTCCGAGCTGCCAAGAAACAGGTAGCCCCCCGGCCTGAGCGCCATGTGGAACATTTGCAGTACGCGTGCCTGGACATCACGGTTCAGGTAAATCAACAAGTTACGGCAAGTAACCAGGTCAAGCCTCGAAAACGGCGGATCGCGCAGCAGGTTGTGCGACGCGAACAGGATGTGGTCGCGTACGGCCTTGCGGATGCGATAGTGGTCGCCTTCCTTGTTGAAATACTGGCGCAAGCGTGCCGGCGCAACGTCGGTCACGATGGACGTAGGATAGGTTCCTGAACGCGCGCTGGCGATGGCGTGGTCGTCGATATCGGATGCGAATACCTGGAACACCGGTGGCGCATCGACCAGCGCTGCCTGATCGGCCATTAGCATCGCCAGCGAATACGCTTCCTCTCCGGTTGAGCATGCGGCCGCCCATGCGCGCACTTCATCGCCCGGGCCCTTGCCCTTGAACAGCTCGGGAATCACAACGCGTTCCAGCGACTCAAAGGCTTCGCGGTCGCGGAAGAAATTTGTCACGCCAATCAACATGTCGTTGAGCAATGCTCTGACTTCTCCTGGGTCCGTCTCAAGCAAGCTACGGTATGCAGGCAGCGAATGCACGGCGCGCACCTGCAAGCGCCGCTCGATGCGGCGCAGGACGGTGGCACGCTTGTAGTGGCGGAAGTCGTGGCCGGTATTCCTCAGCAACTCGCCAATAATTTCATGTAGGGCGTCTTCGGCGTTGGCCGCTTCTGCCGAACCAGGCAGATGCGCAATCAGGGGCTCGTCGTCGCCTGGCGGCGGTAGCTCGATGATCCTGGCGTTCTGCCACAACTCCATCAGCTTTTGTGGCATTTCAACAACCGGCATGACAAAATCGACCGCCCTGCTATGGATTGCCGCGTTGGGCATGCCATCGTATTCCGCATCCGATGGGGATTGCACCAGCGTGACGCCGCCTTGTTCCTTTATCCTGGATAGACCGACGGCCCCATCGCTACCGGTACCCGACAGCACGACGGCAACCGCACGTTCGCAATGCACTTCCGCCAGCGTACGGAAGAACAAGTCGATCGCGACATGCTTGCCACGGGGGCGATCAAGCGCGCCCACCTGGAGCAAGCCATCAACCATTGATATGTGCTGGTTTGGCGCGACTACGTAGACGTGACAAGGCTCGATCTTCACAGGCGAGCTTACTTGGATAACCGGCATCGTGGTAGCGCGCTGCAGAATGTCGGCCGCCGCGCTAGGGTGTTTCGGCGACAAATGCAGGACAACGACAAATGCCATGCTATGTGACGCCGGCATATGCTCGAAGAACTTGAGCAGGGCCGGCATGCCCCCGGCCGAAGCACCTATACCTACAATCGGAAAGTCAAGTGTGCTGACAACCACGTTCTGCTCGGTAGGGGGCGTACTCGGCGCGTTTGCTGGATCGAGCATAATGTAACCAGTTGTAATATCTTTATTAGTTTAAACCATCGTAAGCGGATAAGCCAATTGTTAAATAAAGACAAATGCGCACACCGACACACGAAATACCTCGTCTTAATATGTTGCTGGCCTAACATTCATTAGATTGTTTCGCCCCTAACGACGAGTACCCTGGTAGCGATTACATCGCGCAGGGCCTGCGAATGTGCCTGCGCGTACGCGGCTCTGGCCTGGTATTCGGCGACAGAGTCGTGATGGCCCGACTGCAGCGCCTTTTCGCTCATCTTGTCGAACAGGCGTTCCTGCTCGTGGAGCGCCCGAATGGCACCCCAGATGGCATCTTCGACTGTTTCGCTCTGCAGCGCTGCAAGCACTCTGGCGGTGAACGCGTGGCCCGTATGGCAGCGGTAGCGTACTGGACCTCCCTGACGGATCTCCCATAATGCGCCATTGCATTCCGGGCAGGTGAGCGATGACGGCTTTCCGATTTGTTCCAGATCTTCCATATCGCTGTCCCTGCCGGTAAGCCGGTTTTCGATATCTATCCAATCCATGGTTCCGAATGCGGCATCTGTATGCGGTACGCCGCTCGTCGACTCGCTCGCACTGACTAGCTCGACAAGTGCTTGCCCAATCTCGCCGACGCCGAGCTTGCGGTCGACATCTACATGTCTAAGTGCGCTAGCGGGCATATCCGGGGCCTCAGCTTCGGCCGGATCTTGCACGATGGCGGTACCTCCACGCACCTTTACGGCCTGCAAACCAACCGTGCCATCGTCCAGATAGCCGGTCAATACGATACCAACTGCATCTACGCCGAAGGCCGCAGCCGCTGAGCGAAATAGGGGGTCGATCGCAGGGCGACAGTGGTTCTCCTTCGGTCCATGTACCAGGCGCGCGTAGGCACGTCCGCCAACGATGACGACAGTCAAGTGCTCGTCGGGCGGTGCGAGTAGAACTCGTCCTGGAACAATCGGCTCCCCGTTCGTTGCGTGACGCACTGGCAGCGCAGAAATGCGCTGCAAAATTTCAGGGAGCATGCTTCTGTTAGCACCAATGTGGGTAACAACTAATATTGCAGAAGGAAAATCCTTCGGCAAGGCAGCCAAAATGACTTTCAAAGCATTGATTGCGCCGAGCGATCCTCCGATAACAACAATTTTGGACATGGAAGTCGGCCTTGGTGGATATATCGTTCACGCTAACCCAAAGTTGCGAAACATGTCGCATCCTTTGACATCAGATCCAACCAGCGGTCGAGGGACCAATAGCAGAGTCAGCACGCGTAGCAACAAAAAGTTGCAGTCCAGCTTCCACCGGTCAAGTGGCTCAGATTCAAAGTTGGCATTGTTCCCATAATTCTTAGAATGCCAGACAGCTCGGCAAACAGTCTTTCCAGCGGTTCGCGAGTGCTAGGAAACTCGTGGGGATCAAAGCCCTACATCTTTCAAGCCGAATCGACTGAAATCATAAACATATATTTTTTTAATGAGTGGAGCCGAGCGGTAAGCGCGAAAGCCTCCACCGGACCAGATCCAAGAAGCCCGATGACCGTCATGGTCATCGGGCTTTTTCATACTCAACTTCACAAGATATAGAAGGACTAACCAATGGATATCAATGTAAGACCGAACTGGAAATGGACTACCGTCAGTACCCCAGCCGCCCCGCCTACGGGGCGCGCAAGTGCCCCCTCGTCATCTCTCCTTAAGCAAGTACTGCTGCCCCGCAGCGTGGACCTGAACGTCGCGTTTGCGTTGCAGTACCGCCGCTAGGGGGCGCTCGAGGAAAGCCTCCAAGTTGTCCACCGACCAACAATTATCGAAGCCCATGACATCACGAATCATGGGGCTTTTCTCATTCACAGTGACCCCATCACAACTGGAGAAAACCATGAGCAAAATTACCTCTGCAAAAAAACCGTCGGAAATTGTCGAATCGTCCGCCGACGCTGAGACCGCATCCCACAACAACCAGATCCCCGCGATTGCCCTTGCCAAATTCTGGCTGCTCGAAGAAGGCATAGCCAAGAAGCTCGGCCTGCGCAGTACCGGAAGCCTCAACTACCAGGTGCTTGCCGACCATGACCGCAAGGGCCTGTTCATCGCCCTGACCAAGATCGACGGGGGCGGCTACCACAGCAAGGAGCGGGTCAATTTACTTTCCATCGAGGCATGCTTGGACGCATACAAAGCGGGCAAACCGTTCGCATCGAAGGCCCTCAAGGATGCCTACAAATCGAAGTCCAGCAATAATGCAGGATTCATGACCGCGACGCTCCGTGCGCTCGGCCTGACAGCCGCAGCACCGGAAGCGGAGAGCAAGCATATCGTCGTAGGGGAGTGGGCCGCCCCTCACGCACAGAGTCGCCGTCAAAAAGCTGCATACCTACATCGCCGAGCACTGCATGACTGCGGAGGAACTTTTCCCAACGTATTGCGAACCGGATACTGATTACGAAATCGCCCCAGAGTCGCCACCCGATTTCTGGGAAGAGGGCTTCCCTGAATTCGAGTATGAAGATACGTTCGACTACACCTTCATCGGAGACCTCGTGGCAGAGCGCAACGAACTCGATTGTAAAATCAACGCGCGCCGGCGCGAGGCCATACAGCGAGCACAGGCATTCATTCGTGAATACAAATTCACCGAGCAAGATGTCTTCCCATCCATCGAAAAGTAATGCAGCCCACCACCCGGCCTGCTTGCGCCACCGCGCCAAGCAGTACGGGTGGCACGATTACATACTCATCAATTTACCTCGCAGCGTACGAGAGAAGACCCCGCAAAGCCTTCGGATTGTCCTGTGCTGGTCTTTTCGTATGATACTCAAGCAGATGGGACCGGGGCGAAACCGTCGCGTCGGGAAGATACCTCGCCCCCACGGTCTTGATGCGTTCAAACCGGCCGGTCCGTGGCCGGTCCCTTGTGCGAATTTCGCCGTCTGAGCGACCATGATGTTCGTTCAGAAAATCCGGCATGGGTAGGCAGAACCGCCACGCGGTGTGCCAGCGGATCTGCCGTGGTGTTCGAACGGCGACCAGCTATGCTAAGTTGGCGGGGCATAGCGGAACCTTGCCCCGGCAAACCGTTGAAGTCGTGGCAGACACGGCGCGAAGATTGAAAATCCTTGTGTCGGTGGTTCGATTCCGCCCCGGGCCACCAGAATATCGTTCATTCAACGCCAACCTTCACCGGTTGGCGTTTTTCGTGCCTGTGCGCCTGCTGTCACAGCCCGCGCGCATGCGGCATTGCTTCCTGTGACAGGTCCTTTTCCATGATTGCCAGGCGCACGCCGCGGTATTGGGGCGACAGTTCCGGACCGCTTGACGTGGTGCGCTCGCCCAAGTGCACAAAACCATGGCGAGAATAATAGTCGCTCAGGCGGGGGTTATCGGCCCAGGTATCCAGGCGCAGCCGGTCGAGACCCAGGCGCAGCGTTTCGCGCACGCACCAGTCCAGCATCGGTCCGAACAGGGATAGCCCCTGCCAGGTGCGACCGACGATGATGCGGTTGATATAGCGGGCCGTGTGCGGCTGCATGCCCTGCCATAAATCCTCGTCCATGGGCGACGGTGGACAAAAACTGAAGATGCCGGCCGTGTGCAGGTCCATCGACAGCAGATATTGGGCGCCGGCGGCGATGTCGGCTTCGACCACCGCCAGATCCAATGTCTTCCAGAAGGGATAGCCCTCCCTGCGTTGGAAGGCAATCGCTTCATCGTACAATTCCTTGATGCGCGGTATATCCGCAGTGCTTGCTTGGTGGATGTGCATGGTTCGCCTGGCAGATGAAAAGCCTGCAGTGTGGCCGTGCGCCCTAGACCAGTCTTGTACCGTTGTAATGTCTGCGTTGGACCACCGTGTTTACATCCGTACAAGAATTGATTGCACACGCCTGCCATCATGATGGCGACCGGACCACGACACGCTCCCTGCGTGCTCCCGGGCTTTATCGTGTATTCGAGGCACTATTTGACGATGGATACAGAAAACGAGGACCAGTCCACATCGGCGCTGACATCCGCGACCGACTGGGTACGCTATCGCCCGACCGGCCAACCGGGCGTGACGCTGATGCGCGCCCATTTCACCGACCATACTTTCGAGCGCCACAGCCACCCTGAATTCGGGATCGGCCTGACGTATAGCGGCATCCAGACGTTCAATTGCAGCGGCACCCGGCAGACCAGCGCGCCGGGCAACGTGATTTTCCTGAATCCCGACCAGGCCCACGACGGTTTGCGCGGCAAGACGGACAGCTACGACTACAGCATGTTGTATGTCGATCCGGTGGTGATGTCGACGCTGCGCGACCGAGCAGCCGGCGTGCTCGGTGCGGGTTATTTTCGGGATGCGGTCGTCCATGCGCCACAAGCCGCGAAACAGCTGCACCAGGCCATCAAGGCAACCGCGCAGGCCCAGGAAGCGCTGCGCGGCGAATCGCTGCTGCTCAAGGCACTGATGGGACTGCTGTTGCGCTTCGGCGAGCAGCCCATGGCGGCGCAGACGCCCACGCATCCCGGCATGGGTCGCCTGCAGCGCGTACGCGAGTTTATCCATGCGCATGCAAGCGACGATATCTCGATTGGTGAACTCGCACGCGCTGCCGGTGTCTCACGTGTCTATCTGAGCCGCGCGTTCGAACATCAGTTCGGCGTACCGCCCCATGTCTACCTGAACGCAGTGCGCCTAGCGAACGCGCGTCGGTTGCTATTGGGCGGGATGTCGCTGGCAACAGTCGCGGTAACTGCCGGCTTTGCGGACCAGAGTCATTTCAGCCGGCGGTTCAAGGGGGCGGTTGGCTTGTCACCGGGAGTTTGGCTGCGGCAGATGCGCGGGATTTGATTCAGGCGGATGCTCATGCTGCTAAGAACCTATCCCAGTAGGTTCTAAGTTGTGGCGTGGGGTGGATGGCTGTGCCATCCACGCGTTCAGCCAAGGGCCGCATAATCGATTCGAGACCATTTTTACGCTGACTGAACGCGTCGACGGGACACCCGTCGACCCTACAGGCTGCTCAATAAACGAGCAGGCAAAACATTCCCTTCTGGTATCATGCTCAATCACTGATGGTTTCAGGCACCGCAGGATATCGCCATCATGTGCAGGTTTGCACATGCTGTTCGATGATGCGTCGCCAATCATCATGTCACTGCACTCACATCCTGTCCCGATGGGCTCCAATGCCCCTCGAGGGCCAGCGTTAAATAATCAAGGTTCACATGCAAACTCTTCCTCCCTGCCCTCAATGTCAGTCCGCCTTTACCTATGAAGACGGCGGCGGCCAATATGTCTGCCCTGAGTGCGCCCACGAATGGCCCGTTCAGTCAGCCGCTGGCGCGACCGAGACCGCGCGCGTGTACAAAGACGCGTCGGGCAATATCCTCCAGGACGGTGACACCGTCACCGTGATCAAGGACCTCAAGCCAAAAGGCTCCGGCGGCGTGATCAAGCAAGGCACCAAGGTCAAGAACATCCGCCTGGTCGACGCCGATCATGACATCGACTGCAAGATCGACGGCTTTGGCGCCATGAGCCTGAAGACCGAATTCGTGCGCAAGGTCTGAGCGGACCGCGACGCTCCACCACATCGTTTGATTCCATGCTGACACCGGACGCCATCCACTGGCGTCTGATGCAGCGCGCACTGTACCTAGTGCAGCGTATCAGCCCCTTCCCTCGTTATCACGATTTCCAGGTATTCCGCCGGCGCCACCATCGAGTCAGTGCCGGTAATATTGAAACTGTCGATCATGGCCAGCAGGTCTTGCTCGAGCGCGGCGCCGGCATTTGGTGGCAAGGCCGCGAACGCCCGGTTCAGTGGACCGTAGTAATCGCGGAACACATGCACGAAGTGCGACGCGGATGCATAGCGGAAGTTGAACATCTTCTTGATGATGCGCGCCTGCGCCGCATCGGCGCCGAGCAGCTGGCGCACATGGTCTTCGTTGCCCCACATGAGCGGCGACGCCAGCCCGGCCGGCGGCGGCATGTACTTGCCCACGACCTTGAACAACTGGCCGATGAAGCCGTCCGGCGTCCAGTTGGCCATGCCGATGCGGCCCCCGGGCCGCACCACGCGCCGTAGTTCGGCGGCGGCGCGCATCTGGTCCGGCGCGAACATGACCCCGAAGGTGGACAGCGCAACGTCGAAGCCGCCGTCCGTGAAAGGCAGCGCCTCGGCGTCAGCCTCGCGAAAGTCGATTGCCAGGCCCTCGGCGGCGGCGCGCGCACGCCCTTTTTCGAGCAATGCCGGCACATAGTCGGTTGAGGTGACGCGTGCGAAGCGGCGCGCCGCCGCCAGCGTGGCGTTGCCGTTGCCGGCCGCGATGTCGATGACGCGCTCGCCAGCGCGGATGTCAGCGGCCTCGGCAAGCAGCTCGCCGACGATCTGCAGGGTGACGCCGACGACGGCAAAGTCGCCGCTGGCCCATGCGGCCTGCTGGCGCTGCTTGATGGCCGCGAAATCGGGCCCGGGGCTGGCGGGCGCCGGCTGGGACGACTGCGCGGGTTGGAGTGGCTCGCTCATGATGACTCTCCTGAAACGGCAATGCCGAAACGTTCACTTTTCTATGACAGCGTGCGGCAAAGCCAGTTCGTTGCCATTCCTTGTGCCGCCTCAATCCTGAAACCCGAAATTATCGCGCGCCATCGACTCCAATACCAGGCAGGCACCGCGCACTTCGCGCCGCCTCAGGAGCATCCAATGAAAAAACCGCGACTGGTTCCACGTGGTGTCGCCACCATTGCCGTGTTTGTACTACTTGCCGTCGCCATTGTCGGCGCAGTGGCGCTTGCCGCCATGCCCTCGCTCTGGTCGGGCCGCGGCACGGCCAATACCGGCTTCGATCCACTGTTCGCCAGCGCCACCTGCGCCCCTGCCCGCGCCGGGGTGCCGCCACTGCTTGCCCACCTTGTGCAGGCCCAGACCGAAACCCGTCCGTTCGCGCCCGGCCAGCAGCCACCGGCCAAGCCGGCGAGCAGGCAAGGCAAGGCCACGCCGCCGCCCCTGTATGACGACCTGGGCGCTTTGCATGTGCCGGTCACCACCAAAAGCAAGCGTGCCCAGGCCTATTTCGACCAGGGCATCCGCCTCACCTTCGCGTTCAACCATGCCGAAGCGGCGCGCGCGTTCCGCGCCGCCCAGGATGCCGATCCCGGCTGCGCCATGTGCTACTGGGGCGAAGCACTGGTGCTGGGGCCGAACATCAACGCCCCGATGTTTCCCGACGCGGTCGTACCCGCCGTGGCCGCCGCTGCCGAAGCAGTCCGCCTGGCGCCACGCACCACGCCGCACGAGCAGGCCGTGATCCGCGCCGTGGCGCGCCGCTACAGCGCCGATCCGGGCGCAGACCGGGCCGCCCTCGACAAGGCCTACGCCGACGCGATGGCCGAGGCCGCGCGCGACTTCCCCACGCACGACACCATCCAGGTGCTGTTCGCCGAATCGCTGATGGACCTGTCCCCCTGGGACTACTGGGCAGCCGGCGGCGCCCAGCCCAAGAACCGCACCGCCGAGCTGGTCGCCGCGCTCGAGCGCGTACTGGCGCGCAACCCCACCCATGCGGGCGCCGCCCATTACTACATCCACGCGATGGAAGCATCGACCCAACCCGAGAAAGCACTGCCCTCCGCACGCGTGCTGGCGCGCCAGATTCCGGGCGCCGGCCACATCGTGCACATGCCCTCGCACATCTATTACCGGCTCGGCATGTACCGCGAGGCGCTGCGCTCGAACGTCCTGGCGGTCGCCACCGACGAACGCTATTTCGCCGACGCTGCCAGCGATCCCGTCTACCGGGGCGCCTATTACCCGCACAATATCCACTTCGTGATGGTCTCGTCCCTGATGGGCGGCGATGGCCGCACCGCGCTCGAGGCCGCGGGCAAGCTCGACAAGGTGATCACACCCGACTTGCTGAAAGCCATCGGCGCGCTGCAGCCGGTCAAGTCGGCGCCCTACTTCGCCCGTGTCCAGTTCAGCAGTCCACAAACCCTGGTTGCGCTGCCCGATCCCGGTCCCGAATTCGTGCTGGTGCAGGCGATGTGGCATTACGCGCGCGCTGTTGGCCACGCACGCCAGGGGGCCTTCGATGCCGCCGCGCGCGACATCGCGGCGCTCGACAAGATCGAGAAAACAGGCGACTTCAAGCCGGTGAACGACTGGAATATCCCGGGCCGGGAGATCGTGCAGACCGCCCGCTCGGTCGCGCTGGCCCGCATCGCCGAGGCCCGCGGCGACCTGCCCGGGGCGATCAGCGCCTACCGCGCCGCTATCACCGTACAGGATGGCTTGCCCTATATGGAGCCGCCCTACTGGTACTACCCGGTACGTCAGTCGCTCGGGGTGGCGCTATTGCGCACCGGCCAACCGGAAGCTGCCGAGAAAGTGTTCCGCGACTCGCTGGTGCGTACGCCGAGCAATGGCTGGGCGCTGCGCGGATTGATGGAGGTGTACCGCAAGCGCGGCGACGCAGCCGCACTCGCCGCGACCGAAAAGCAGTTCGCGAAGACCTGGCTGGGCAAGCCTGAGGGACCTTCACTGACGGCGTTATGACTGGCATGTTCCGGCGGTCCTGCATGCCGCCGGTTGATGAGTACCACCATTCAAAAGTGCCGCGGGTTTGAAGATGCCGCCGACTGGTATCACACAGCAAATCAGGCGACACAACGATCGCGTTGTCATTTATGCTAGGAGCCCACGATAATGAGAAGAGGTTCCGATGATCGCCAAGCCTTATTTCAAGCCGCTCGCTGCGCTGGCCCTGGCCGGCCTGTGCGTCGGCCAGGCACCGGCAGCGGACGCCGTCCGGCCGCTCCAGCCGATCGAATCGCTCACCGTGCCACGCTATATGGGCGTCTGGTACGAGATCGCAAAATTCCCCAACGAGTTCCAGAAGAAATGCGTAGGAGACACCACGGCCACCTATGACCTGAACGAAGATGGACGGGTACAGGTCGTCAACCGCTGCCGCACTACCGATGGCAAAACGGACGCCGCCGACGGCGTCGCGCGCCAGCTGGGTGGCGCTACCTCGCCCAAGCTCAAAGTGCGTTTCGCTCCAGCGATCCTTTCCTTCATCCCGATGGTATGGGGCGACTACTGGGTCATCGACCTGGACGAGAAATACCAGCTCTCCGCCGTGAGCGAGCCCAAGCGCGAGTTCCTATGGATCCTGTCACGCACACCTCAGGTCGAGCCGGCCGCGTATGACGCCCTGCTCACGCGCCTGACAGCCCAAGGACTGGACGTGTCCAAACTGGTCCGTACGCCGCAGACGCAGCTGCAGCAGCAGCCACAGCGATAATCATCCAACGGACGAGAAGGCCGTGGCCGCACGTCGCCGCCCTGGAAATGGATGCCGCAGCGTGCTGCCGGCGCCAGCCGCCGCACTGGCGTTCACCATGGCGTTCGCAGCCATTCTTGTAGCGCCGCCCAGCGCCCATGCCCAGCCGGCGCCGACCGCAAACGCCGATCCATTCCAGCCGGCGCCGACGCCACACGCCGATCCGTTGACCGCACTGATCAATGCCTACCGCGCCAATCCAGGTGCCTGCAACGGTAGTCCCGCCGCGCCTGCCTCTCCGTTGATCCACGAGCCTGCGCTCTCACAACTGCGCATCGGAGCCGGCATGTTCATCGAATCCGCCCTCGAACGCAGCGGCTACAACGCCGCACAGGCGCAAGCGGTCTACGTAACTGGCCCCGAAGACGCGCAGGCCGCCATGGCGGTGCTGGAACAAAAATACTGCTCAGTACTGCTGAACGAAGACTTCTCGGCCGTTGGCAGCTACCGCGAGGGAACAAGCTGGACCGTTATACTGGCGCGTCCGGCGCCGCCGCTGCCATCGCTGACCTATCCCGACTGGCGTGACGCTGGCCGCGAGATCCTGATTGCAAGCAATGAGGCGCGCGCCAGCGCCCGTAATTGCGGCACAGAACGCTTCCCGGCAGCGCCCCCACTGACGTGGAATCCGGCACTGGGCGACGCCGCCCTCGCCCACAGCCGCGACATGGCCACGCAACGCTACTTCAATCACCGTGCACGAGATGGCACCCAGGTCGCAGAGCGCGCCGTGCGTGTCGGTTACAGTTGGCGTCGCATCGGCGAGAACATTGCTTTCGGCCAGCGTTCGCCGCAAGAAGCCGTGGAAAGCTGGCTGAGCAGCCCAGGTCATTGCGCCAATCTCATGAACCGCGACTTCACCGAAATGGGTGCGGCCTACGGCGTCACGCCCGCCCGGCACGCCGGCATCATCTATTGGACGCAAGTCTTCGGCACGCCCCGCTGAGCTGCACCGAAGAAATCACGCCATGCTGGCCCGCCAGCCTCCGCCTGCGACCCGCTTTCGACCTGCTTCCGCACGGCGTCGTGCCGCGCCAATAAGCTGCTTCGGATAGACTTCCTCTCAACATCAACCCACTGTCCGCGTCTTGCTGCGCCGGCCCCAGACCCCATGACCCAGCCCGCCCCGCAACCCCGACTCGGCCTCGTCTGCATCACGGTCTCGAAAGACGTGCGCTACCGCGCGCTCACGCGCAAGCGCCTGCTCGAACATTCTGAAGACGGCCAGCGCCGCGTGCTGGAAGACATTTACCGCGACAATATCCAGACCCTGGACAATGCCCTGCGCTACTGCGAGCGCGAAGGCATCGCCCTGTACCGCATGCCGTCCTCGATCTTCCCGTTCTCCGACACCCCTCAAGGGCTGGAGATCCTGCAACAGTTCAAGGGAACGCTGGGCCGATCGGGCCGCCGCGCCACCGAACGCGGCATCCGCCTGGTGATGCATCCCGACCAGTTCGTGGTGCTCAGTTCGGATTCCGACGACGTGGTCGCCAACAGCGTCAAGATCCTGCAGATGCACGCCGACATCATGGACTTGCTGGACCAGCCGCGCTCACCATGGGCGCTGCTGGAAATCCATGGCGGAAAATCCGACCGCGAAGACAAGCTGGTCGCGCGCATCGCCGAGCTGCCGGAATCCATCCGCAACCGTATCGGTCTGGAAAACGATGAATATGCGTACAGCGCCGATGAGATCCTCGCCGTGTGCGTGCGCGCCGGCGTGCCGATGGTGTTCGACGCCCACCACCACATCGTGCATGAAAAGCTGGACAGCTACGAACACCCGAGCGTGGCCGAGATGGTCGCAAAAGCGCGCGCCACCTGGGCCGATCCTGCGCACCAGCTGGTGCACATCTCGAATGGCCGCGAAGGCTTCAACGACCGCCAGCACTCTGACCTGATCGCGACCATGCCCTCGTCGTACCTGAGCGCCCCCTACATCGAGATCGAGGCCAAGCTCAAGGAAGAAGCGATCCGCGGCCTGGACGGCTGGTGCACGAGGTTTGCACCAGCGTCGGCCTGATAT
>Ga0265797_10007329_pt1 | contig 15155 bp, 17 predicted proteins | sample P2T30metagenome_FD_192433 | JGI IMG/M metagenome (GOLD analysis project Ga0265797, IMG submission 192433) | Plant litter microbial communities from East Loma Ridge, Irvine, California - P2 T30 | ecosystem: Environmental > Terrestrial > Plant litter > Unclassified | place: USA: California... | reverse complement strand
TGTTATATGTCATCAGCACGATGCGTCACTCAGCATCGAGGAGTCTCAATGTTGTGCCGGATTGCAGGGCTGATTAATGTTCAATGGTTTATCTGTTCCGAGGTCGACATTGCATGTCGCGATGACTGGTGGGATCGGGTGCACTTGCTACATGCGGACGGCAGCTCAGGGCTCCACAAGAGTAGGCGCCCTTCAGCATACAGATCTGGCCCAGATCATCTGGGTGGAATAAACGACATATGCGCTGTACTCTTGATGCCACCACACTCCGAGACGGACTCATTAATCAGAGATTTGATTGTATCTACCACCTTGGTCTAAGATGTTTAGTCCTGCCAAGCATTTCTGTGATATTAATAGTAAGACTTTCTACGATGGCGCTTCTCCCCAGTCCTGTATTCTTACAGGTCACCACGAGCACTTCCAACACAAATGACTCGAGATAAACTGACATCGATTGACAATCCTTACTACTCAATTCGGAGGGCGTTGCGATCTACCACTTTCATAACTAGCAGATCGACTCAGATGCGGGCGCAGCATTTCGTATTTTCGCCTACGTAACACTTGGCGCGTGCGATCGTCATGCTTTCTTGCCTTCTTCCTGCAAGGGCGACATGGATCACCTGACACCGTTTCACCCACGTCGTGGTGTCGCGAATCCTTCGAGGAAGGCGGTGCATTCTGGAGTACAGCTAAAACCCAGCTCTTCGCTATCATAAGTGCCTTGATTTGTATACGGTAATTTTCCGTGACCTAATTCTACGACGTTCGAGAGATTTTGCGACAACCCAACACAACGCCATTGCAACAATGAACCTTCGCAATTATGAGTCTCGAGCCACACACCAAGCCTGGGGCACAGGTTCTGGCAGCCCAGCTTTCATGGTCCTGGCTTGCCTCGTCGTCAACTTCATTGCTCTGATCGTCACCATTGTGGTCAATACGACAGTAGTAAGGGATGGATCCAATGACTATGGTGAAGGGTAGGCCTCACCTGCGCGTGGTGTACCATCGCGGCAATACATGTTCTAACGCGAATATTTAGCACCGGCTGGTCACTCATGGCTCCAGCGCCTGCCGTTGGCTTGCTGTGGACGCTCGTGGATGTTGTCCTCTGCCGTTTCTCGGTTCTGCATCCGATCTACTATCTCGTGGAGTCAACTATTCTCATGGGTCTCAACATCGCCTTCGGAATCTTAAGTGTCATGTTCTACAGGTACTTCACCGACAGTTTTTCGATTTCAGACCATTCACTAATATTGCACACCAGCTGGGACTCTTCCGGCTCTTGGGTGCCGGGCCTCTTCATCCTTTTCAGTGGTGTCGTGTAAGTGCTCTCCCCATGAATTCAGAAGAGTTGGGTACTGAATTCTAAGTAGCTACATCGCCATCATGGTCATCTCCGCCCGCCTGGTACACAAGCACAGGACTCGTCCTCAAAGCAGAGGTGCCGCCGCCTAAGGCATTCTGGAGCTACCCACCATCACGAATATCCAGCTCACACTCCATCGTTATACACACGCCTACCGAGACAAATAACAGCCCACGATAATGATAATACTATCCTAATGTCTAATACCTTGTATGAAAGAATTATGTTCTCTCTTGAAGACGATCTCACCAGGTACTAGCAGTGAGCCCGAGCTGAAGCGAAAACACTCAACGGGCGGAATTCCCAAATGGTTACGCACTCTGACAAATGTCGGTCGATCCAGTCCCTGCCTGGCGGAGGGCCTGCATCTCAATCCATACCCAACTGGGATACGCGGAGCCCTACTTCAAACATCGGGATAGAACCGCGGAGACCGCTAATAGTAAATTATTGATAGTTGACTGCTCTAAGCTCTAGAACCAACTCGCTTACTCCCATAAGTTGGAGAAAGGCTGTCCATCTACATAATTGACCATCTTACTCACTGGCGGTAGTCTCAAACCTTCGCCGAAAGCCATGCCCTTCTTCATGACCTTTCTGTAGTTCTGTCCAGGTGACACTTTGCCCAACACATATTCCGCCCTGGTCTCAACTCTGTCTGGGACCGGAATGGACCTGCCAACAATTGCCTCCATGGCCTGCCACGCAAACGTAATGGCCTCCTTCGCTCCAGCAGGTACACCAGCACGGTCGAGCATGTATATTTTGGTTTTTGGATAGTGCTTCTGGATGTAATCGGTGATGTTAGGGTTGTATGCTCCGCCGCCACACATGAAGATCTCGTCGATATCTTGGGAGGGCGCATAGCGACGGTAGTGTTCGACGATAGCTTGAGCGGTGATTCTGGTTACCGTCGCGACGATGTCGTCCTGGCTCATTCCTTTCTTCGTGCCCTGCTCTATCAACTCGAAAGCCAGACTGTCTCGGAACACTTCCCGGCCGGTCGTCTTCGGAGGATCCAGTTTGAAATATTTGTGCTGGAGGAATTGGTCCACTAGCTCTTGGTCGACCGTTCCACGATTACCCATAGCTCCATCCTTGTCGTACTCCTCCGCTCCATTGGTGAAGTGCCTGACCACAGCGTCGATGAACACATTGCCCGGACCAGTGTCGAAATCATAGCATTTCTCAAGCCCGCCGTCGCCGGGAATGAAGCAGACATTCGCGATACCGCCGATGTTTTGACAGGCGCGGAGTTTTCCTGGGTGATGCAGAAGCAGAGCGTCGAAGAAAGCAATCAAGGGTGCGCCTTGTCTACCAGCTGCTTGATCGCTAACGCGGAAGTCGGTGACGGTGGTAACGCCAGTCCTCGAAGCGATGAATGTTCCTTCGGCCATGGTCAAGGCACTTTTGGTCTGCCCTTCTTCTGGCATACTCAACAGCCAGATAGTTTGGCCATGAGATCCGATGATGTCAATCTGTGACATGGGTATGTCCCTCGCTTCACAGAATTGCTGAGCAGCCAAGGCAAATGCCTCGCCGAGCAAAACGTTGACCTCCGAGAGTTCTTCGGGTGTGGTAATGTTTTTCAAGATCATCTGCATCACTCTGCGTTTGATACCCTGCTCCAACGGGATCTCGCCGTACTTATCGCCATGTCAGTATTAATCTCTCAAGATACTTTTTGGCAGCTTACCTGTAGGAGCTCGAAATGCATAACAGATGTAGGGGTCTTTTGTCTGAATCGGCATAAGGCACAGTCGATGCCGTCCATACTAGTGCCACTGTTGAGGCCCAGAACGGTGAAATCTAGCGCGTACTCCTCGCCATCTTGTATTGATTCGTGTTGATCCATTGTTGCTTTGGTAACTCCAGGGATGTCTGATGGGAAGCGACTGAGTAGATTGCGGGCGATGTTAAGAGAATGCTGCGAACAGTCGATGTTTATGAGACAACGCGCTGAACCGAGCCTAGGCGTAATTCGAAAGAAGCAGTGGATTGATAAGAACTGTGGACAAAAGATGACGAAGCCTTTGTATGTGATGTTTGACATGTGATCGACACAATCCGTTCGTTCGAACGATCGCTTAATCGCTTAATCGCTTATTCCTTGTATCGTTGACGGTCTCGCAGTCTGACTTCAGAGTCCGTACTATACGCCCTTCCGCTGTGATGCCAGCAATGAGTCTGATTCTAGACCGCGAGATAGTCTACCCTTGTAGACAACCGGATAGCCGGACTCGTTAGTTCGCTACTTCGCTTATTTGCTTGCTCGCTTGTTCGCTTATTTGTTTGCACGCCTCGAATGGTCGATCCGAGAAAGTAGACGCAAGAATTGCATCAACCGAGCGAATCACGGGTTGCCAATCGTGCTCTTAGAATATTCTCCGCGATCCTTGGACGTTGTTTATATCTCGTCGACGACTGCTCGTCTGACTCGGGCATCATTCGATATCCAGCTCACACCCAGCCGTCACTTCACCATGGCGTACCAGACATTATGGAAGAATCTGTCGGCGAAGCAGCTCAACATCGCCATCCAAGTCTTCTCCTTGATCGCTATTTTCTTCGAAGGGTATGATCAAGGCGTTATGGGAGGCGTCAACGCATCGCCAGATTATGTACGAGAGGTAAACATCGGCCATGATGATGGCACCATCACCAACGAAACGAAGATGGGTGGAATTGTCAGTGTGGTATGTTACGGTGTATTCATTTCTCCTCTTGAGCTTTGCTGACTGATATCAGTACTATTTGGGATGTATGTTTGGATGCTTCGTTGGTGGATGGGCGGCCGACTCCATCGGTCGCATCAACGGCATCTTCTACGCAGCAATCGTAGCTTTAGTAGGAGGCATCCTACAGGCTTCTTCTCAGGGAGCTGAGATGATCATCGTGGCCAGAGTCGTCACAGGTCTCGGCACAGGAGGTAAGTACCAGAAGCCAGCCGCCAAGTTTTGCGTAATCTACTGACAACGCTGATTGAAGCTCTTGTTGGCATAACGCCTGTGCTTGTGTCTGAGATCTCAAAGTCCGACCATCGTGGTGCCTTCCTGGGTTATGTCTTCATCGCAAACTACCTTGGCATATCGCTGGCTTACTGGATCGACTTCGGGCTTGCGTTTCTGGACGGCGGAAACTCTCCTATCCGATGGCGCTTTCTATTGGCATTCCAATGCGTTCCTGCAGTACTGTTGTTACTGGGAGTGAAGATGCTTCCCGACTCGCCACGGTTCTTGGCTTCAGTCGGGAGAAACAAAGAAGCTCGAGAGGTCCTTGTGTGTCTGCGAGGTGCCGACAACGAACAGACTGAGAGGGAGTACAACGAAATCATAGCCATGGCCGAATATAGTTCGAAGAGTTCGCCCATAGAATTCTTCAAGGTGATCCTCGGACTGGATGCGCAAAAGGCTCCTCATCTTGGTAGGAGAGCGTGGCTCGCTATCTTTCTGCAGATTATGGCTTCATGGACCGGGATTACGGCAGTGACTGCCTACTCGCCTGTACTCCTCAGACAAGCTGGCTATAGCCAGCTGACACAAAATGGTTTGGCCGGTGGTCTCAATACGGTTGGAATCGTTGGAACCATCATCTCCGCACAAATCGTCGACAAGCTAGGGCGCAGAACATGTCTCATGGGCGGTGCTGCTGGGCTCTTCGCCGTCAACCTCATCGTGAGTACACAACTCCCATTGCCGTTCTAGTTGATCTAGCAGTGCAGCTAAGTGTGTAGGCAGCGTCGCTCTACGAAGTAACCCGCGAAGACCAATCCCGGGCATCAACTTTCGCACCCGCGGCAGTGGCCATGCTATTCATGTTCAATCTGATATATGCGTCCACCTGGGGCACTGTCGCTTTCTTGCTGCCAACAGAGATCTTTCCCAGCGAGATGCGTGCACAGGGCAACGCGTTTGGCGTGCTGGGCTGGGCGATCGGAGTGGGTATGACGACGCTCATCAACCCAATCCTCTTCGGGTCCATTGAGGTAAGAAAGAGTTGAGACTCTGCCAGGTTTACTTCACACTAACGTGTTCTCATATAGTCTCGGGCGTACTTTTTTTTCGCCGCGTTGAATTTGATCTGGGTGCCTATCATCTACATCCTCTATCCCGAGACGAAAGACCGCTCCCTTGAGTCCATCGAATCGATGTTCACGACGTCACCCTTCTATTGGCAGATGGAGAAGGCCTACAAGCGCACTCAAGAGCTCTTTGAACAAGAGAGAAAGCCTGGAGCGAAGTGGTCTAAGAGCGCGGACCAGACTTCGCACGAAGAGTTCGTGATGGAGGCCTGACGAACATGCGACAAACAGAAGCATCTCGTGGGAATCTGATGCAGCCATGATTCGCAATGATGCATGTCGTCTAATGTTCGAAGAATCGCATGCAGGAAGATACGGTAGTGTCGCATGTATGTAATTTGCAGTGCTACTATCATTATATTTATGTGTGCTAGTACTAAAGGCAATGTGCGCATCTCCGACTATGCCGACCATTGAGATACCGTTTAAATCGCCTAACAAGAGATCAAGGGCGAGTATGCTAGTACCGTCGGACACAGAAACTGAACAGCCTTGCTTGGCCATTGAGAGTCCGTACACAAACTTGGGCACAACGGCTGTACATACATTTCACAACCTCCAGAAGAAAGAACGTCAGGGACCAATTGGAAGATGTAGAGTGCCTGGGTGAGATTGAGACTGGCAGCTGATGCGAACAGTCTTTGGGCGAAGGCTGCACACCAGTGCGGTCAGAGGAAGTCAAAGATACTTGACCAGTCTTCCAATAACTCGGGCGGAAAAGATACCGAGTCATGAGCAGTCTGAGAAGGAGGTCCAAGAACGTACTGGGTGTCAAGCTCCGGCAGATGCGGTGAGGGTGCTGGGCCATCTGACAACCGGGTAACGTAGAGATCAGCTTGTCGCGTCTGGTCAGTCCAGTACCTATCCAATGTGGTAATCTGGGCGCGGAGCTTGTCACTGGGACTCTCGCCCGCTGTGTAATGTAATCCATGCTCTAGGTCAGATATCAACGTTGCAAATTCCAACAGAACAGTACGCAGGTGACCGTAGGCTGATTCGGATAGTTTCTCGTAGATTGTGGATCCGAGTAGAATGCCTATGCCAGCAAGATGGAGGAGCAGCGGAGAGCTTATGGCGCGCAGATACGATGCAGGAATATTGGAGAAAACCATCATGACCTCGCTAGCAATCTTACATTTTTCTTCGACGCTGGATCTCTTGATGGTAAAAAGAACCATTCGCACAAGCTGTACAGTGGCCACAATATTGGCTGCTTGAAAACTGTACAGATCTTTCGAAACATGGTTCGTCGGAGGTCTTGTACTTTTGAAAATGGCCGGGAGTTCATTGTACATCTCAGTGACACGCTGAAGGAGGTGTGTAGTCGTAGCCTGCCAGTCCTTGTTGTTGTCAAATTTGATCGCCGGAGATTGTTGTGACCTCGGTCGTAAATGGTGGAGCACGTGTTCCAGGAGCCGATACAAGTCAGTGACAAAGTTCCAGCCATATAGCCAGCTCAGCTCTGCTTTTACAGCACGTAGTGGGTCGTTCGGACCAGTATGGTGGAGTAAATCATCTCCAGAGGGATAGCAAACGTTGAAATCCACCTCGCTGCTGCGGACAACGCCTTTCCAAATTAGAGAGGTAAAGACATCCAGTGTGTACGCAGACCAGAAAAGCCTTCTTCGTTCTTCAGTCTCGGAGATACTCATATCGTGCGGCCATTCCTCTTCGTTGTGTAAGAGATTGACTGCAACGCAGTTGTGATATAGATTCAGGTGGTATCGTGCCTGTTTCGAATCGCCATTCTGAATCGAGGTTATGGAAAGCAGGATAAAGGCCTGCATGTACTTCAATTCTCCTGTCAGCGAAGCCGTCGCCGGAAGAGCTCTCTCAGCGGCGGCGAAGAAGTGATCGGATGAGAGGCGGTCCGATTGCAGCTTATACTGCTTCGAGTTGTCGATTGCTCCATCGCGAATCCGAGCCATGACAAGAGCGCACAACGCTGACAGTGCTGCGTAGAAGGCTCTATCCTTCAAGTGCTCTTTCGATTTTACTTTCTGTAGTAACATTGGTCTGCTAAATAGCGGGAACACCGGGAACACGATCTCGAAAAAGATGTTAACAAGGCCCAGCATGAGCGGCTCAGAGTCATGGAGCAAGGGCGACATCCATTCCTGTTGCGGTATGGCAGATCTTTCGCGCAACAGAGTAGGCGTTGCACTGGGTGGTACACGCTGCATACCAGTGTCCATGGCCGGGGACGACTCCAAGACCGACCTCTGTGGCAATTGTGGTTGAGCTGGTCTCCCCCGTTTGCGCATTGGTCGATCTAGCGTACAAAGCTCATTGAAGTCAACGCAGTTCTGACAGCGCGTTACGTCCTCGGTGCTTAGCTTGCACTTGACGCTGCGTCTACTGCACGCATCGCAAGCGTGAGTATTACGACGCGTTTTGCGCGCCTTGGAGACTTTTCCTGTCATGGCAGGGTCAAGAGTGTGAGAGGCGGCAGCGGTGAGTGATGTTTTGACCTTACTCTCGTTGGCACAAGCACCGTCTTTATATCTTACCGTCGAGTGCGAGACATCTGACACCCGGGAGATGAAGACGGCCCGAAAGAAGCCGCTTGCTTTCCTATTCGTTGTAGCAATACAATGATTTTGCATTACGTCGTGATGATCCCAGTCTTAGGCAAAACGGATACACAATGCCCTAACCCCTAAGGATCAACACTCGCAGTCTTGTAAAATGTGCCAATCTACACAATCGTATCATCTTGCCTTCGAACGATATTCGAAGAAAACAGACAGGCATGGACGATTTTGATATGTTGTAGGAAGGATGGAAGTTTGCGACGGATGAGCAAAGTGCAGAAGTGTGCGCTCGCAGCCAGCAACAAAAGTCTTCACGCTCAGACCCTGCAACGCCAAGAATATCATCGATTGACATCAACTTCATCGATTGAATGATCGAATCAACTTATTAACAAGAAAAATGAACATCGAGGTCCGGAAATCCGATATCGAAGGCGCCGGTAGGGGCCTCTTCGCCACCAAAAGCTTCAAGCCTGGCGATCTCGTCCACACCATTGCTCGACCTGCCGTTGCAGAATTAGACACTGAGCGACTGCAAGACTCCTGCGCATGGTGTTTCCACAAAGGCGCATCTGAGGTTGAACGCCAACAAGCCGCAGCACTCGACCTTCCAGAAGTTACCGTCGACACCAAAGCTTGCACTGGTTGCCGCAAAGTCAGATATTGCTCTAGAACCTGCCAGGCCAAGGCGTGGAAGCGCGAGCACAAGTATGAGTGCAAGGTGATCTCTGTTCCTGGACGGCCGGATCTTCCTCATGGTGTTCGTGCTGCTATCAAGTTGCTGGGACGACTGCAGGCAGATCCTGAGGGCAAGGACGAGGGTCTTCTTGATATTTTGCAGTTCAAGCCGGCTGTAGATGGCAAAGCTCTTGAGTGGATTAAGGCTCATCAGGAACAGAAGTGGGAAGATTTCAACATGCTTGCGTACGGTGCTTGGAAATATTGTGGTGAACCTAAACACGAGAAGATCGATTTCCAATCTGTGTGCAGGGCGTTCTTCTTCAACGTGAGTCCAAATCACCATGATCTAACACCCAGCAAAATGCATAACCAGATCTAACACAACCACAGGTCAACTGCAACACCATCTCCCTCACCAGCCCTCTAGACGACGTCTCCCTCGGCCTCGGCTTCGACAACATCGTCTGCAGCGCCAACCACTCCTGCGACCCCAACCTCTTCGTCATCTTCAACCAACCCCAAGTGCTCATGCGCGCCCTCAAGCCCATCCGCAAAGGCGACGAGCTCTTCATCAAATACGTCGACACCACCAACCCCTTCAGCGTCCGCCAAGCCGAGCTCAGCAGCCAATACCTCTTCAGCTGCCGCTGCCCCAAATGCAAGCAAGGCGCCACCCACGCCGAAGACAAACTGCTCAAGCCCGCCGACGAGCTCAAACCAGAGTTCATCACGGCCGCCGACAACCTCGTCAAGCGCCACCAACCACAGCTGCACAAATTCTTCGTCCCCGCCACCCCGGCGGAGGCTCAACGCCGCGTCTCAGCAATCCAAGCCGAAGCCTTCGCCGTCTCGGGCACGACCTTCGACTACCAGAAAGCAAACGTCTCCTCCTCCCTCGACGAAGTCAAAGACGCGCTGAAGCTCTGCCTCAACTCCGGCATGTGGTCCTACACGCGGCAGCCCGTCCCGCACCTGCTGCGCCAGCTGCAAGTGCACTACATGAGCGTCGGCGAAGTCTACCGGGCGTGGCGCATCGGGGCCAAGAAGCACTTCGAGTGCGCGCCCGTGCTGTTCCCGCGATCTTTCTACCCGGACCGCGTGATCGACTGCTGGACGATGGCGAACGTGACGAAAGCGCTGTGCGACAATCCCGCGACAAGGGAGGTTTACGTGGAGACGAAGAAAGGGGGGTTGGATTTGCAGGTTGTGTTTTTGGGGTTCATGGTTGAGTTGAGGGATAATATTGAGAGGAGTTATGGGTGGGAGTCGCCGTTTGGAAGGGTGGTGGCGCAGGCGTGGCAGCAGGTGATGGCGAGCGTGCCGCATTCGGAGGAGAAGGTTAGGGAGGATGTGAAGGCGACGTGGCCGAAGTTGGAAGCTGTGGCGCGGAATGTTGATGTGTTGATGTTGTAGATGGAGAGCAAAAGGCGGAATTAAAAGTGATGTAGACTGGTTGAGAAAATAATTCATGCAGGGTATATGAACACGAACGCTTCGTCCTCCATGCGCGATGATAAAAAGCTAGAAAGCAGTTTCATGCCCTTCCTGGATGCGAGCCACCGTCGTCATCACAGGAATCTCAATACTCGAAATCATCATCCACCGAAGGCCCCTTGTTCTTACTGACAGACTCCTGCTTCCTGTACATCTCCGCCACTTGGCGACTGCTGGTCGCATCATCAGGCTTCTTGTCTTCTCTCGCCTGGATGTAACGCGGGAATCTGAGACTGACGCCCTTGTGCGTGCCATCGCCAACCTCGCTCGCAGCAGCACGATAGCGCGGACTGAGCGTCAGATCGGCAGTCTTGACTTCCCAGACGAACTTGGGCTCGAACCAGACGTCCGGCTGCTCGTTCTTACCCGTCGAGTGGTCGTAGAATGGCTTCGGGCGGTCGATGACAAGGGGCGAGAGCGTTTTGTGGATCTCGGTCAGGAGGGCTTCGGAGAAGCCGGTGCCGATGTTGCAGACGGTTTCGTACTTTTCGGAGTTGGGGTTGTAGCAAGCAAGGAGGAAGGCACCGTAGACGGATGTGCGTTTTCCTTTGCCGTAGTAGGCGCCCAGCACGACGAGATCAAGAGAGTCGCCCACGCCGGCGAGGTAGTCTTTCTTCACTTTGAGCCAATTCTGCGATCGGCGGGAGGGTTCGTAATGCGACTCCACACCGTCCAGCATCTTCACCATCAGACCCTCGCAAGATGCTTTGACGGAATCTTCCAGCAGAGTCTGGATCTCTTCAATCTCGCGCGTGTTGCCATATTTGGCGAAGATGAACTCGCCTTCGATCTCTTCAAACGCGGAGTACATGTGCTCGCGACGCTCGCGGAAGGGCTTGTTGACCAGAGCCTCGCCGTCCAAGTAGAGCAGATCGAAAGCGAAGACGCAGACTTTGACCTTGACGTCTTCGATCTTGACGTCCTTCTTCTTGCGGGTCATGAGCTGCTGGAAGGGCAAGACCTTCTTCTGCTCAACGTCCCAAGCGACGGTCTCGCAGTCCAGAACGAAGCTTTTCGTGCCTTTCTTCACCCACGAGGGGAGCTTGCTGAGGATGTCGGGGTACTTCTTACTCAGATCTTCGCTGTTACGAGAGAAGATGTTTGCAACGCCTCGATCACTCTTACCAGCAGAGGGCGCAGCTGTTGCGACGAAGTCCTCTTTAGCATCGTGGGCAACGAAATGAATCTGAGCTCTTTCGCCATCGTATTTATATTCGCATGTGAAGTCCTTGCCTTCAAAGCGATCCAAGACTTCACCAATCGACTTGGTGGGTTTCGCCAACATAGGCTTGAGAGGGACACCCGGCTGTAGTCTGCAGTTTTCCCTCAACTTCCAGATACCGTCCTTGAGTAGTGCGGGTACAACCACTTCATAGGCAGGAAGTTCATTGTAGACCGCCTTGAAGACTTCTTCACCTTTCTTCAGGTCGGTTTCAGAAGGGACCTTGCTACCGTCCTGGGAGGCAGCGTGGAAGGTCATTGCGTGAGCCAATGACACTTGGACAGTCCTGTCAGCCAGACCGAGGCGCATCTTGCCCTCCAGAGCACGAATGATGAATTTTGCCTCACTTGGGCCGCCCTTGTCCTTGGTGATGTCGACAGATTGGCCCTTCGCAAGGTTGGTATCGGCAGATGCTAGTAGCTTCTTGATGCCATCAACTTTCCTGCCCTGGTTGCCTTGGCCTTCGGATGCTGTGGCAATCTTCATCAGACCCTCGTGTACGCCACGAACGGTGAGTGGCTTTGGCTTGAACATCGTAGGCTGATTTTGCCTGCTCTTCGCTGCAACGAGTCCGAGATCACCAATCTTCTGTTGGTCTTCTTTGATGATCTTAAGGTTACGCCCAGTGCTCTCGCCGATGGCCTTCATGATCAGTGACTCGCCGATACCTAGCTCAATGCCTGCGAAGTCCGCTGCAAGTTTGCCAACCATTAGCAGAACTGTGGGTTGGAGATCTTCTGGTGTGAGACGAGCGACTTGGCGTAAGAAAGCTGAGCAGAGTGCGGTGATCTCCAGTCGTTTCGTCGTAAGCTCAATCTTTGAGAATGTCGTACATAGAGCGGCGTACGGAACAGGTTCGCCAGCCTTCCAGTCGGGATATGCTTCCTTTCCAGTCGCTTTCAGTGTACTCTGTACCTTCGCGCGGGCCTTGGCTGCCGCCTCCAGCTTCTCTTCCTCCTCTTCTGACTCGGCTTCTGAAACAGAGTCGTTATCGCTTGCCTTTTCGGCTTCAATGTCCGCATCCGGTGTTGATTCGGCAGTCTTGGTAGACTGTGCCACCTTCGTCGCTGTCTTCGGGCCAGTCTTGCGTTTGGTAGGCTCTTCATCTTCTACATCGCTGGGCTCGGCCTCTTTAGCGGGTGGTGATGGCTTGGGGCTTGCCTTTCTGGGCGCAGCCTTTGGCTTCTTCGCTGGTCGTGGCTCATCCTCTTCATCATCGTCAATCTCGACAGGTTCCATCTTGACAGCAGTCCTGGCAGCCGTCTTCTTGACAGCTATGCCCTTCTTCTGTTTCGGTTTGGCAGCAGGTTGTGCGCGGGCCTTCTTCGATGGTGGCTCGTCAACATCACTGCCCGAGGCCTCTTCTGTGTCTTCCTTTCCTGTCGCCGTTCGCTTCTTTGAGGGACTTGCAGGCTCAACTGCGTCTTGATCCGATTGACTCGCACCATCTTCCTTCTTTACTGTCGGAACATCCTCCATCTTGACATCATCTTCGGTCACGTCACCATTCTTCTCTTCGGTTTTGCTGGCTCCTGATGTTGCCTCTGCTTCGGTAGCTCCTTCCTTCTTGGGCTCTGCTTTCGAAAACTTCAGTCTCGATTGTTGTGCTGCTGCTGGCGCTCCTCCAGGATTTCCAAAGAATTTGCTGCGCATATGTTAGCTTCGAGTCGCATGTTACAAGACCAGCAGATTCGGGTATTCGTACCCGAGAGTCTGCTGCGTCTTCACATACCCCAGGGTGGCTTGTTTCGGCGCCATAGTCGGGAATCTTGCGGTAATTGTTTGTGTGCGGGTGCTCTTATGATGTATAGATTTCGCGTTGGTGAAGGTGTATGAGCGCGTTGAGGGGCTTTGACGCGGTGCACCGGTCTTGTAGCAACGACTCGGTTGCGATGCGATAGTGGAACGAACGAGTGTGCAGTTTCGAGGGCCGACAATCATAACACGAGAAAGGTGAATGGCGACAGGAAGTGTCGTGGTGGAATGGCAATCTGAATACAATACCTCGAAATCCTTCGGCAGGCAGCCAGATTGATCGCCTACAAGTCGCGTCGGCAGGCGCGTTCGAGTAGAGTTGGCTTGCAGTCTGGCTTCAAAGTCCGTACCGATCGCACTGCCACTGGGGGCACAGTCCGGAGTTTGAATCTACATGTAGTTCGCCAGAGCTGGGGGTCGAAGCGATGATGTCAGCCATTTCGGAGAGCTCCATCTTCGCCTCTCAGGCGGCTTGAGACGAACGAGTCCACGATCACACATAATACACTCCCCACTGCGGGCCTTTCCACCATTTGAATAATAATACACCTAAACTGAATCACTTTGGCGGGCATATTCTGGAAACGCGAACCCCTTCCTCCTCCTCCTCCTCCTCCGGAACCTGCAACTACACCTTCACTCCCGCCTCGCCGCATCATGTCTCGAACACCCGAGCAACCTGGCCTCACGCCTCAGTTCTGCTTCAACCAGACTGCCCTACGAGGTAAGGCTCTATACATCTATAACATCATTCCATGACTCACGCTCATGCGCAAGAACCCTAGACTTCCTCCGCGTATCCCGAACTGCAGTCGACGACACCATCAACCAGAATCTCAACGCCCTCATCACACCCGGCGCACGACCTTTCGATCCATCATCGACACAAGAACGCCAGTCGCGACCCATAGGAAGGAGACCGATCGATGGCGAAGCTTGCGCTGAGTTCAAGGACCGTGTTCTGTTCCCCAGCTGGCAAAGTCGAAGCGATGTCTTGAACTACTGCGCCGGCGTTGCTACGTCGCCCGACCCAGACGATCCCGACCATGTGCTTCGACAGATTGAGGATACGAGGGCGCGAGAGCGCATTGTGAACGAGCGACTGGATCCGTACAGTGGGAGGTACTTCCCAAGGGAAGCGAGGACAGAAGCTTTGGCTTCGCTGATACGGAACGAGCGCATGGTAGAGAGCATTGTCAGGAGCAGAACATGGGGTCTCATGGGTGAAAGGTGCAACATCGAACCACAGGGCTTTGAGAAGGCGCTTGACGACTGGCGGAAGAAGACTGCAGAGCAGAAATTGGTTAAGCCTGTGGTTGCCCAGCCTGTTGAGCTGGAATGAGGTGTGTAAATATGATCATATTGATAGCGTACATAGCGACTTGCATAGAGCAATACAGATCTCTTCTCTCGTTGGATATCTCAATCGTTGGTTTGCACTAGGAACGACAACCACTTATAACCGTGAAATGCTACAGCAATGTCTAGCTGGCAGGTCAACTCCGGGCGCTGAGACAGCTGTTTCTATGGTTTTCATTCGAAAAGCACTGCCATATGAAAATGATGAATTTATCAAAGCATTGGAAGTTTTGTAGGTATCTGGCAGTTGATGCTTCGTCAATCGTTACATGTAATCCACATTAAAGCTCGCGCCAAAACACGTGACTACGCGTAACCCTGAATGAAGCTGGTCACGTCTACCCTGTCGCAACTTGCAGATCGAACTCGCAAAGCATATGCTTCATACACAACAATTACACAGCAATGCCTCCAAAACGAAAACCCACAAATATTGAAAAAGCGCGGCACTACCTGTCTGGAGGCAGCGTGCTCAGAGAAGACTCCGACGATGAACTAGGACTGGAAGACCACCCTTGGGACTTTATCTACACCAGCGAGGACAACACTTCTGGAGATGCTGCGGATACCAGCAATGGCCAACAGCGCATCATTGGTGCCCGCATGGGCGAGTTCGAATGCTACATCGGCGACACAGTCTTACTGAAGGCACCA
>Ga0265797_10007326_pt1 | contig 15157 bp, 19 predicted proteins | sample P2T30metagenome_FD_192433 | JGI IMG/M metagenome (GOLD analysis project Ga0265797, IMG submission 192433) | Plant litter microbial communities from East Loma Ridge, Irvine, California - P2 T30 | ecosystem: Environmental > Terrestrial > Plant litter > Unclassified | place: USA: California... | reverse complement strand
TCATCAGCTTAGTTTGAGATCTCAACAACTTCTAGACAGTCCTGGCGATTTTCGGCAGACTTTACACAGGCCTTCTATACCGCTCCATGTTAGGAGCCAGAGATACATGAAATTCTGGAACACTGTCTGGCTGATTTTGGTGCGTGATCCCCGCAGGCCTCGTGCTGATGTACAGAACGACTTGGTTTTGGGATACTGCGCCAGGGAGCTGCTCAAGCAGTGTGGGCCTCTCCTCTACTCGATCATACCCGACGCATTTCATGTAGGTCTCAGTCTGCTCTATTCAGGGTGAGTTTCGCTGACATACAGTCCTATGCGGCCGGCTGGGTTGTATCAGCTCTTGAATGGCTAGACGACTGGCCAGTCGGCTTGAAGCTGAATACTCCGCTAAGTCGATTTTTTCGGATTGCTTTTACTACCCTCATCGCCTCATGGAGTGGTGAGCTCTCTCATAGCGGACGAGTCACAGATGCTAATCTCAAGCAATCGTGCTTCCTATTCTATCCACGTATTTGCCGTTGCTACTCGGCATTATGTCGACAAGCGGATATGGCGGCTTCACTCTATTCCTGTCTCTGACCAGAGATACCTTGTCTCTTCTCACACTCCATCTCCGGGTCTGTCATGAGATCACTTCAATCCTGGTGAGGTGGCAGCTGAGTAGTTTGAGTGGATTGTGGAACCTGTTCAGAGGTACGCTAATCGAAGTGGGCGTGTCGCTGATAGACAGGGAAGAAGTGGAATGTCCTTCGACAACGAACCGATTCATATACCTACGACGTCGACCAGCTATTTCTAGGGACACTTTTGTTCACCGTATCCGCTTTCCTTCTGCCGACAGTGGTCACTTATGCGGCATTATTCGCTTCTGTACGCTCTTCTGCACTCGAGCTCTTGGAAAGTAGCTGATGTCGAGATACGTGCAGGATTGTGGATGCTGGACAAGATATTGGAGGTAGTGGCGAAAGCCTTGAATGCTTTTCCCCTTTTCGAGGTGCTGCTACGCTTCAAAGAGCCATCACGACTGCCATGTACGTCGTTTTATATCCACTCGTTGATCTGGGCTTAATCATAGATGGCGTCCTTATCAAGCTCAGTACTGCGGGGACAAGAGGTGGCTACTCGTCGATACTGGAGCTGAAAGTGAGTACACCCCAAAGCACCTAATTGACCCTAGAACGCTCCCCGGTCACTCTCGTCAATACTTCTTGGATCGCGTCGCTCGTCACGGTAGCCAAGAGCTATGCTATGGAGAAACATAGTAAAACGATAAACAATTCATCTCATCCTACGATCCCTGATCTACTTGCTTAGACATACTCCTGAACTCATCGGATGATCCAACTAACACGAGTCATCGAATTCGGCTAGATGGTCCGTGGTGCGTCTTCTAGCATGCACAGCTGGAGCCACAAGCGCACCTATAATGTTAGTCTGCGTTTGACATGTCAAAGGACAGGATAGAGAGGACATGTGATAGAAAGACATACCCGTTGGATCCACAGCTGGAACACGAACCGCCGGCGCCGCCATTGTTGCATTCATTGACGAGGGTCTGTGATGTCAGGACGAGGTGTAAGACTGAGAGTGAGGCGGCCACTGACCATGGTGGAAGAAGACATTGTTGTTGATGTTGAATTAGGTAATTGAAGTTGAATAGAGTTGGAAAGTGAATATAGATAAAGAGGAGCGGTCAAATCGACTCGCTATATATACCTTTACTATCCCCCACTCGAATCGCCTCGGATAAGTGAGGTTCACTTGACTTTCACATTAGAAGCATGGGTAATCAAGTCGAAGAAGCCAGCGTGAGAAGCACCCCAAAATTGTCTCCTATCCCCTTCTCCCCTTTGCTGCGGTGAGTGTTGATGTGTGTGCGTCTTTGCAACAATGCCGTCTTCAAGTTCGCATACACAAGAAGAAGGGACGCATGTCAGCCCGATAGACTTGGCCTCGAGGCCATTATACCACAGAACCCTCTTCAAACCCTTTTTCCATCTTGCAAAACTTTGAGCTTCTCCGCAGCAGGGCGTATCTCAGGGTGTCATACTGTATAGAGTCATGGTCATTCCCATACTTGTTGCAATGCCGAAGGTCAAACTTGCATAGACTAGCTGCCTACATTTCGATACAGACTTTGCCGATATGACCGGAGCTTTCGACGTATTTGTATGCCTCGATCGCTTGGTCGAACTTGAAGACCTTGTCGATTGGAGGCGAAAGCTTGCGACTGGTCACAAACTGAAGCAGATCCTCCAAGTCGCTTTTGGGCCCAATCACAATTCCCCTGACTACAGCCGCCTTGGTGAGGGTCAGCATTGTCATGTCCGGCATTTGTTGCTGAGGAGCGGTACTGAGGAATCCGATGATAGCGATCTTGCCACCCATGGCAATAGCCTCGAAGCTCTCAGCAATGGTACCGGATCCGCCGTTTTCTACAACGAAGTCGACCCCTTTGCCGTGGTTCAATCTGACTGCCTCCTTGCCCCATGACGGAGTGGTCTTGTAGTTGATTGTGTAATCGGCGCCGTAGTCTTCTCGGACACGTTTGAGCTTCTCATCGGACGATGAGGTGACGATGACGGTACAGCCTGCTGCTTTGGCCAGTAGAAGTGTAGTCATAGAAACGCCACCAGTACCTGGCTATCAGCGCGATATTTGGATGGCTCACCTACCTTGAACTAGAACCACGTCTCCAGGCTTGGTGGGCTGGACCCCGTACAGCGCATTCCATGAAGTGACTCCGGTACATACGAGTGTCGAGAGTTCCGCAAAGGACAGATCTGTGGGAGGCACTTTGACGGCGAATGACTCTTGCACCACAGCGTACTGACGAAGAAACCCATCGACTGGCCCTCCATGAGCACCGGTCCAGCTCTTTGATTGCCCATACTGGTTGGTACCGTCGAAGGCTACTACAACTTTGTCTCCTACATTGAGATGTCGAACACCCTGACCAACCGCGGCGACGACAGCGGCACAGTCAGAGACTGGCACTACGTTCTCGGTGACCGGGTACGGGTACCGGCCTGTCGCGATGGAGATATCACGGTAATTCAGAGAAACAGCCTTGATTTCGAGAAGAACCTCGTGTGGCCCGGGGGAAGGAACATCTTCCGTGAAAGGCTTGATGTCGTCAATTGACGTACGAGCGGTGACGCGGTAGACTGTTTGCTGATTGGGCATTGCGTATGGCGGGAACTGGTGGGCGAGGTATCTTTTGACACTCACATGACCGCATCTTATACAATGGCGACAAAAGCACTGACGACTGACCCTTTACTAAGCCGACTGATTTGACTGAGTAATCGCCCTAACTGCTCTGTCTTGGGAGACTTGTACCTTACTCATCCAGGCGTCTCGAATGGAGGCCTCCACCGTCTCAGGCAGTAGTATTGGGTAAGCAGATCGTTTTTAAGCGAACAGTTGGCGCGTGCACATCTATCGGATGCATTTATAGCACTCGACGTGCTGATCGCGCCATTATCGTGCCGAGCTTGATTGCTAGAAGGAGCGATAGCAGTGATCATCCCAATCACCCGGCAGCACTGGTGAACCTCTAACTCAAAAGGTTACGTATGCTGTCATATCCGACAGCACCAAGTGAACCCACAGAACAACAATCTTGAAATCGAGATACTTGATGGCCGACAACATACATTATAAAGGGGAGCCAGCAACATGATCAGCTCAAGTGGCGAAGAACGAGTGGGCCATAGCCATGAGGCTCGCAGATGAGGCAACGATCAGTGATGCATGAATTCAATCCCCTAAATACATCCTTCAAATTAGCGAAAACGCCAACGAGCAAAGTGTAATGAGGTGGTGGGAAGGTGGAAGAAGTCAATGGTTCGACCGATGACTCGACAGGACCGCAGATGGGATTATCTAGCAGCTGCAAGAACACCTGAGAATCAGCATCATCTTCGGACAAACGGAGAGGAAAGACCAGGACTTACCCATTGTGTCCACAGGAGCTACAAGAGCCGCTGGAGCCAGCGTTGTCGCAAGCGTTGACGAGGGTCTGAGTGTTAGGTACATCAGGAGGATGGTGAAGAATGCAACATACGATAGAGTTGTTGGACATCTTTATTGATTTGATAGTTGTTGGTAAGAGCGGTATCTTAGATAGTGATGAGTTGTGATTTGGTGAATTTGTTGAAGAGAAAAGTCGTGAGTCGTGAATAGGTTATATATGTATCGCGGACTGCGGTCTAGTCAGCAAATCGCCGAAGCATGCACAATTCGTGTTGCTGTCGCTCACAAAAGGCGAGAATGCCGACCTCGTTCCGGGGTTCTCACTTGTTGTTAGGTTCTCGCTCGTTCTTACTCCCCTCGAATTACCTTGGCGTGAATAGGCACACTCCGACTTCTAGTCTCTTGACCATCGGGCCCCCTTTCCTTCATGGGTCGTGTATTCACAAACTTCTCACTGCGAAGTATCCTTTCATTATAACGACGTAACCACCACCTTGACCCGACATGGGGTTGTGAAAGGGAGGCGAAGGAAAAGCTGTCGGAGGTTCAATAGGGATCCACTTGGATTCTACCGACAATGACGATTGTAATGGTTCGTACGATTCTCCTTCTATTCTGTGTATACTTCTCTTCTTTAATCTTGTCGCTTCTCTCGCTTGACGCAAACAGACTATTTGGCTTCGATGGGTTCGGAAGCAAGACCAAAAATCCAGTCGTTAGGGAATTCTCTTACCTCCATTTCTTCTTTGACTACCCTTCCTCCTTCGCCCATTGCGCAGCGAAATTTATCTGCTCATGTGGGCGCTGTGTCCGGCAACAAACCGACTGACATCCATGTCGACCCTCTAGGCCGCTTTTTGCAAGCAGGCCACCATGAGGCAGAAGAACCAGTATCCACGACAGGTTCCGTGCCTTCTCCTAAACCAAGATTCGCCCATCTCCATGCTTCTGCCCCAGTCCGTCCTCGCTTACCACATCCAAAGTCTTCTCCATCCTACACTCGTCGTCGACTCCCTTCCCCGTTGAATCCAGCTTCCCACCATCTCAGGCCTACACCCCCACCACCTTTCAAACCGATCGAAGGGTCAGTACCCAACCCAAAACCCAATCGGCTCTTCACATCCTTCTGCTATCACTCCGCTTCGCCGCCCACTACTACTTCACCGGTTCTCCCTCGCGATCAGGAATCGGATCGGTGTCCGCCTAGATTGAGGAATGGCCAAAAAGGGTCAGCTCCAAGGAAGATCTCACCTTCTGGAAACAGCGCGCAATTCGCCAGTGTAGCTTCAACATCGAGGCCCGCTCCCCAGGCAGATGAGGTCGCCGTTTCCGTAGAAGGAATACCGGAAGGGACGGATACGACAGCGCCCAACAGTTTCTCAACCTTTGTCGCTAGTATCGAGTCGCTGAGGTGAGTTCTCGGTCATTGAATTAAGCTGATATTATAGGCGAGACTCGTTGATTCCCAATCCCGGAGAGAGCTCGGGACTACCACTCGTGTCAAGGGATGAGGAGACGGACTGCGAGGAGGATTTTGACCAAAGACGATCCCGTTATTCGCGCCATACTTACGCTCATGACACCGGACCTATGGCTTGACAGTCTCGATCAGACTTTTTATACAGATGCATGTGCTTGTTCTGATTCTATGTTACTGAGATATCAGCATGACCTTCTTCTGAGGCGGATCTAATTTACCTGTACAGTCTATGCTCTAGTCATTGCCTCCTTGATCCTCAGACAACACTCCAACAGCTGTAGCTCCTCATCACCTCCTTCACATAATGCTTTGTCGCATTCAGCGATAGCCAACGCAGCGTACGCTTTTGGCATAGCCGGTATCGTCGCCATAGGTATCAGGGCGTCGTGTAACTGTCAGTCAGCTATGGTCTCGAGATCGAGATCTTAATGGCTTACCTGTTCGAGTATTTGACCAGCACTCCACCCTTCCCTTCCTACTGTCTTCACCGCCTTTCTGACTGCTTCAAATCCTCCTTTCGCCAGTGATGGGTTGAGCCCATTCTCGTCGATACCTACCACGCCCAACAGATTGGATATTGTTTCCCCTGGGACGACACCTGATATCTCGTGGACTGACAATAAGCTTGCGGTACAAAGAAAAAAAACGAAAGCTCACTTGATAGCGTGGTTATGGGTGTGGGCGGATTTTTGGCTCCATGTAATCTCTGCGCTGTTTGCAGATACGTGATAGCCTTTCTTAAATCCCCATTAGCAAGCTCCAGAATGAGTTGCAGTACCTGCCAAATCAGCTTTGCCTGTCAAAACCAAGCTCATGGAAGCTCACCCCATCGTCCGCTTGGACTCCCTCTGCATTCGCAATCATCTGTATTCGAGCTTCGCTGCTACCCTGGGCTAGCGGTCTGAATCGGAATTTCGAGCAACGAGAAGCTAATGGCTCAATGATCCTATTTGTCAGCTTATCTCATGAGCTAGGTGGTAGATAGCTGACCTAGTCACATAATTACAAACGAGACAAAATCGCGTGATCCTCGAGTAAGTCTCCATGATACGTCTCAAGGCGGATTGAGCGTCTTGAGTCATCGAATCGGCTTCATCCAGGATAATGAGTTTGTATGGTGGGCATGGGTATTCCTTTCCATCACTTCTCATCAGCTCTTGAGCCACAGGAGAAAGGCAGCTTACGATGAGATCGCAGCATGTCTAGGTGTCTCCCTGGCAAAAGTCTTGATCTTCTCCCTCACTACTGAGATACCTCGCTCATCTGATGCATTGAGTTCCAGCACTCTCGCTCGGAATAAATCAGGTCTGCCACTGTCAGCTCGATCCACGCTAGACCATCGAGGGCTATAAATGCTTACCCGTAGAGTTGACGTGCGAGGGCTAGAATAGTACTCGTCTTTCCTGTACCAGGTGGACCGTAGAATAGCATGTGGGGTAGCTGACCGTCAGCTCAATAGCGCTCTGACCCATCTCAGCTTACATTTGTAGAAACTAGAGCTTTGCGTAGCACGTCAACCGTATTCTCCTGTGACGAGACATCATCGATCGTCTTTGGTCGACTGATGTCAGAATGATTTCCCTTCCCCTTGTAAGCTACTTCTTGACTCACTATTTCTCGACCCACGGCTGTAGCTTGGGGTCTATCGCATGAGTCACTTGCTTCGCACCGAATGTGGCCATTGCTTGATGAGGTAGGGGAAGGTGAACAGCGACATGAATACACGACGCGACAGGAGCATTCGCGTGCATCATGGTTGATTCCGTTCTATGCTATACATTCCTATATTTCTATCCTTGTACAACATCATATACTGCAAGACAACTCATGGAGCTCATTACAACTTTCACCACCTAAAACTCTCCTCTTTCTACTACCTCATCTCAAAAGTGGATACACTGCGAGTCGGTACATGAGACAGAAACAACTCTTGGAAAGGTTCCTGGTTCAGCGAGTGGAAATAGTACTGATTCATCAGCCGTAGATCTGACCGAGTATGACGGACTGCACCTACCCCTCTGATGGTTGCTTCTCCCGTCGATGATGTGATATCACGCGCTCCAGGTGATTTAGCATGCCTAGCTGGTCCTGTTCTCGGGTCACCCGAAGATCGACGATTTGACGAAGCTTGGTGGCCACCCCCAGAGGAAGAGACCCTACGTCTGCCCAGTGGTGGGGCTGAAGGTGTTGAAGAGTCTGTTGAAGCTGTTGCCGCTCCAGTCTCCGATGTCATGGGTGTCGACGTGTTGCCTGGGGTCGAAGCAAGCGAATTAACGCGGATATGTGAGGGATTGGGCGACGTCGGCGATCTCAGAGGTGGTTCTGGTTCCTCTGCCTGACGCAGTCCTGGCGAGAAGTCGATCATCGCATAGTAGAAGCCTGACCGTCAGTCAAAACTCCCTTGATATCCTCGGTAAGCTTACCCGCAAAGCTCGCTCCTGAGATATCCCTAACTCGATGATCCGGCACGAGGAATCTCTCTTTGATCCGCAGGAACATGAAGTCCCGATCCTTCGCTCTCGTCTCGCCCCGACTCCGATCAGGCTGAGGATCTCGAAAGAACAGTTCAGGTCTGACCATATCTCCTCTCGTCGCCGGACGGCGGAATTGCTCAAACCGTCCCCAATGCCTCATATCATCATTCTCGCTCGCACCGAATCGGGATCCTGTGATAAAGCCAAAGTCTGGTCCTATAATCTCGCCGGTAAAGAATGTAGTGAGGTGAGGATGGGCGTCGGTTAGATGCTGGATTGAAAGATAACCCGAAACTGTGGATTCTGCCAGATTCACGTCCTAGATGTCAGCCGGCCACAGTTTAGGAATTGACGGAAACGTACAGCGATCTTGACCTCAACCTCATAAGCACTACGACCACTAGTCTGAGTCCCCTTGAATGTTGATCCAGGATGTAAAGCGCCCTTTCCTCTACTATTTATCCTTGATTTGGCCACCTCGAGTATTCGGATCGGAACTGTGTCATCCGCCTTCTTTGTCTCTGTATATATCGTGTCCGTGGTAGTAGAGGAAGGATATCTCCACGGTTGAGCAGTATCGGCAGGCGTGAGAGGGGTCGCATCGCGTTGTGGACTTCGTTCCGTTTCGGCCGGGACCGCCGTAGGTCTAGAGGGCTCCTCCTCAGCACTTTCCACCGGCGAGCGCCCTTCTAAAGATGTTCTAGGCGAAGAGCCAGAGCCAGAACTTCCATCGCTCACCCGTACCCCTCTAAGTCCCAGCCCAAGAGCCAGCAGATCCCCTTCTTCCGATACTGCTTCTTCCATCCTTTGTCTTATATCTTGGGCCCTCACGCATCCACCACACAGGCGTTCAATCGAATCGTTCAAGTTTACGATACCCTCATGACCGTGTAGAGGTGATGATACAAGACCGCTGACTCCACATAATGAGCATTTAAGAACGCCAGGGTGAGTCGAGGAGTAGTTGATGTCGGGTGATTGAGAAGGCGGAGTTGGTGGAGGTATCACGGATTCGGTAGGCATGATAAGGATATCGAAGGTGTTATGCAGAGCAAGAAGTCCTGTCGTAACGACCAAGGGATATCTTGCTGCTGACACCGATCAGCCCGGAATTCCCAGGCTATCTGATGGATCTGATGATATGTTGTATGGAATAAAGGAGGAATTAGACAGCGAGAGCAGGAGTCGAGATCTGTTGATGCTAGATGACGTACTCTTGACCGTTGTTCTGGATCTCCCATCAAAATCAGTATCGCACACGATCGGATGCATGTAGCTCGGCTTGATAGCAGACAGTATACCGAGCAGAGTCCATATATCCCTGTTCAAACTGCATGCATGCTCACCAAGAAGAATAGACCGTCAGGCGTCCCACAGTTGCCACCGAATCCCCGGCAAAATAGACCGCAAATCAAGCCTTGCAACTTCTTTCTGTCATAACATGACCAAAACATCAACTTCATCCGACCCCACGCAATCGACCGCAAACAATGATGAGCAACAAGTCCCCATTCCTCCGATTCTGCGCCTACCGCCAGAACTCTTCGATCACCTCCTCCACCATGTAAATCCCGAAGACCTTCAGTCGACCGCATTGGCTCTATCAAGAGTTTTTCCCGATCATCCGATCTCGAGGACTCATTTATGGAGACATGTAGTGGCTAGGAGTAAGGATCAGATGATTCCTATGTGGAAGAAGATGAGGGAGATGAGGGGAAGTGCGAGAGGTGGACCAGAAGCTACGAGGACCTTCAGTATGGTACGCTTGCTTTTGCTTGGTAAGGATATCGGATTCGCTAACCATCAGGAAACCTGGAAAGGCGATGCGGATATCTTGAACAAGTGAGTTCATCTCTTCGTCGATGAAGGATCTAGCTGATGGCAGTGTCCTCCGCTGTCTGCCCGACTTGCGAGTTCTGATGCTGAACGTCGGAACGAATTTCTCGCCAGAACACCTAATGGAAATGTTTGAAGATCCAAGATTGGGTATCAAGCGCATGGAAATGCGTTTCAGACCCTACGTGGAACAGGCAACATACTACCAATTCCTAGCAGGTACGTCAGACTGGAATGGAAGGAGGAGATGTGCCCACAACAGGCGCATACTTTGACACGGCGATTGAAACGCTGTACCGCCGTTGGCCTGCTGTTCCTTCATTCACTCACTTGTCAATCATCCAGGATCTTCCGCCTCGCCAGAGTGCGTTGCCTACGGTCGTCAATAGTCAAGCGACAACAGCTGCGAATAGCGAATTCACAAGTCTGAACAACAGCATGACGGATCTGACAATTAAATCGGACGAACCCTCGGCGCAGCCAGACTCGACACCACCCACTTCTGCTGACGAGTCGGTGATAAGAGGGTATACGGGCCATGGACCATTCCCATACTTGGCCGATAAGATGAGCTACGCTAAACCGAAAACTTTCGCTCAACCCATCGTGTTCTTCGATATCAAGTGTATGGCACGATTTGGCGCTTCACCCATAGCTTCCACCTTGACCCATCTTCGGTTCAGGGTTCCTAGTCGTGAAATAGCGTTCGTCCTCGTTGGCCCAGGGGGTACTGGTGGATTGTTCCCATCTCTTCGATACCTCGATATTTCAACTACCAACCTTCGGCTGGATGCTGTCTTTACCACCTTGCTCAAGGTCAATGTTCACCTGGAACATCTTGTCCTGGATCATGTAAATCTTTTTGGCTTCATGGCAAAGGACAAGGGTGAGGAGCTATGTAAAGAGCTTGGAGGAATGTGTGTCTCGGCAGGTCTGGCGAGGGGGAAGGACAGGGAGCGGAGGATAGCGGCCTGGGAAGTGGGACAGAGAACAAAGGTAGCTCGAGCCGAGGCTGAAAGGCGATCTGCTATTGGGGTCAATGGGAATAATCAGACTCGAAACGCCGGAAATGGCCAGAATCAAGATACGCCTCAAAGTTCCGCCAATATGGAGGCGGCTGCCAGAGCAGCCGAGATGGAGAGGGAGATTGCAATTGCCCGTTCGAGGCGTGGACATCGATCAGCTGGCCACTCGACCTTCTCTTTGCGAGATCGACCTCTCAGAGCAGGCCGGGCAGCGGCCACTGTAGAGCCATCCATTCCTCTCCCACCTCAGGACATTCTCTACCTGGTCTTGCCCCCTTTACCGACCCTCAAAACGATCTGTATAGGCGGTGAAGCCCATGGAGTATCCAGCAAGCGATTACCTCAATGGGACGACGAGTTCCATATAGGATGGCGGGAGGGTTTAGCCAAAGTCTTAGGATGGGCGGGACACGTTGCAGATCGATACGAGCGGGCTATTCGGAAAGCTGAAGAATGGAGGATTCAGGAAATCCAAGGTGTACCCAAGCCATCTACCTCTACCAAGGGGAAAAGTAAAGGTGGACCCGCTCCCGTCAAGACTCGTCCACCGCTTGATGTCCGCTTACTGCGGTTCCCATATCAACACGAGACCGCACCGCCAATCGACCCTTCAGATCCAGTCAGTGGACTGATTGAGGTCGAACCATCAACGCCTCGCGACTACATGACCCCGTATCATGATGCCATAGACAGGGCGGAGCTGTATGCGAATGATCGATCCAAAACACCCCCTTGTGTCATGTGTACTGTACCTGACTGCGAAGGGCCTGCCCGGCGCGGTGCAGAACCCGGCGAGAAGGTCGATGGGCGTGGCGGACTGGGAGGAGCTCATCGTCCGGGATGTGGACACGCTCTTGGGCGGACTATATGGGGCTGGGAAGCTGTAGAGCCGTGATGCCAGTCAATGTATTGCTAGAAGTACACAGTATGCATGTAGCCCTAGTCCGTTTGAGGAAGCCGTGGCATATCACTCCAGACCGGTAAGAGCGGAGGCGAAACGACCACTATACAGCACCGACTTTTGCACCCACGTCCATTATACGTTTCCTGACATCACCAGTGAAGAGAGATTTCCAAAGTTCAGTCCTGGCTTCAGGCATCGTCAACAGTGTACGCGTTTCTGACAATCAGCTCATATTTGGCGGTGTGGCACAATGACTAACTGGTATCGCGATGACCGATATCCAACAAGATCATGGTTTCCTTCGTTAATTTAAGGGCATCTAGTCAAATCAGCGTTGGTCTAACGTGGGTGGTGAGACGACTGACCTTCTTGGATCAATTTTGCGATTCTTGCCGGTGTTCCAACTGCTATCGATACTTTTGTAATCGCTAGGTAATTGACCTGCTCGGGTACTTTCATGTGCTTTGCGAATAGCTAACAATGTCAGCTTAGATCAAAACTCAGCGTCTACTCAAGGAAACTCACCTTCGCAACTTCTCCCTTGCCTTTGATGCTCCTTAGGTCCCTGACCACATCCGCACATCTCAATCCAGATAGACAAAGCATAATCACTCTCGGTGTACCATTTGCCTGATTCTTTGAACTCTTGACTAGTCCCTCTATACGTTTCTTTCCCGCTATAGCTATCGCATCGGGATCATCAGGCTTCGGAGCGGCAAATTGAGGTGCGCCCAGTAACATCGACTCGGGGAGGAGCATATCGTCTATCTCCATGGGAGTTGCCCTCGGGAAAGTTTCTCGGATAGAGGTAAGAAGAAGTGTTGAGAGTTGGGGCGGTTGGAGATGGGTTGCTGGGGTTGATGCTAAAGGCTTTAAATCGGATTCAGACATATTCTCGAGTTTCTCCTTCGTCAGCCTAGGCCTGAACCCTCTCTAGAGGACTCACCTTGGCTTTACGCTCCTTGAACTTCTCTCGCTTCCGTCTACGTTTCTCGGCAGCAGCATCCTCTTCGCCCTCATCCTCCCTCTTCCTCTTCTCACCCACATCAGCCCCTTCGTGGTCCTCATTATCATCAGAATCTTCATCGACCGCTGCGCGCGTTTCTTCTTCGCCTATATCCGCATCGCCCTCAAAGTCGGCATCACTCTCATCTTCATTATCGGAAGAAGCGAGGAGCTCGGGATCGAGTTCGAGTCCATCGTCCAAGTCGTCTCCGCCTGTTTTGGCAATTTTTGCTGGAGCCTGAGCCATTCTGAATGTACAATCTATCGTTCAGTCGGCTACTATTTACGTCAAAAGCAGTGATGGCTATGCTGATTCTCGTTCAAAGTAATGATGAGAGTGACTGGTCATGTCAAAAATCGCGTCTGCGCTTAAATGCGCTTAAATGGTGCCCCATTGCAGTAAATCCAAGGTAGATCCATGCAGAGCTATACCATGCCCCATCTTGGAGGGTTTATCATGTACTCATGACAATCAATCATAGGCATCAGGCTGCCATGAGCACTAGGAATGATCGTCACCAACCCAACGGCCAGCAAGTGTCAGAGCGGACCAACCTTCTCAGACCGGATGGTACTGAACCGAAGCTGCTTTCGTTCGAAGAGTCATTGAGGCTGTTACCTTGGCAGTCGGACAATGAATATGTAACGAGCGGGTATCGAAGTCAACTCGGTAGTATCAGAGCTTGTCTATGGAGTGCTGTAGCTTGTAGGTCAATTTCAACAACCTGATACCGGTCAAGCTAATGGTTCAGACATACATAACGAGACAGGTACGACCCCCCTCTCATGCTTAAGCTGACAATAGTCAATATCCATACTCACTCCATAGGAGCTTTGTTCTACCTCATCCTCCTACCTCTTCATTTGTTATCAGCGCACCTGCCCTCTTTGCGGCATAGTGATCCTCTCCCTACACCGCCAACGACACAGGACAAGCTGGCTTTGACAATCTACCTCCTGTCTGCCATCGGATGTTTATCTCTAAGTGCATGGTTTCATACAGTCCAGTGTCGCTCTAAAGAAGTGTGCGATGCTGCACATCGAGGGGACTATGTAAGTGCAGTCCGTCAATGATCGCTGACGGATAGATGGGAATAGTTTTACTAATCGAAGGTAGCATCCTGCCTAGTCTGTATTACGGCTTTCAGCATGATCACCACTTGATGATTGGCTACATGGGTAAGTCTCGCCATCTCAAATATATACCGCAGCTGACCCTCAGTGACTATCGGGGCCGCAGGATTAGCAACTGCATATACGGTCCTTTCACCAAAAGGCAGAACCCACCGCTGGACCCGTACACTCGCCTTCATCGCCCTCGGTCTCTCATCAGTCATACCCATAATTCACCTAGTCGCGACAAATGGTATCCAGCATGTCCGAGAGAAATTCAGCTTGGATCTCCTAATAGCGGGCGGAGCATCTTATATCATTGGAGCTGTACTCTAGTGAGCTTTTGATCAAGACCCTAAATTGACGCTGATCGTAGCGCTGCTCGAATTCCAGAATCGTTGTCACCCGGAACGTTCGACTACTTTGGCTCTTCACATCAGATCTTTCATGTCTTTGTGCTCGTAGGAGCATTCAGCCAATATTGCGCACTGAGAGGAATGGTCTGGAGTAGGCATGAGGCTACGGGAGAATAAGAGCTCAAGATTGCGCAAATAGCGCAAGCGTTTTTGTTCGAAACAATCATTGTCGCCTCTGTATGCATATAGAAACTAGTGATCTCGTTCCCAATCGTCTTTTCGACTCAGTGGGTACATGTGATAGCTACGAATCAACACCGTATAACCTTTCCTCGTCTTGTCTCGTCAGGATTTCAGCTCCGCCACAAATTGAATCCTTTGTTGATTCAAAATCACAAAAAGTGGTCATTTCAAGTCGTCTTCCTGTCCATCACTCTACTTCCTCCTCTTCTCTAGATCAACATGACCCGTCAGTCATCCCTCCTCTGATTCGTAACGTGACTGATAAAACAGGTGGAAATCAACGTGATCGTGATCGAGCAAAGGCGGAAGCTGACAAGTATATAAAATCCTACCAAAACGTGCAACCCGACGCTGATGGAGTAGGAGTGGAAACAAGAAACAGACTGGTGATCCCGTAAAGAGGAGAGAAGCGTACGTCTGTTTTAGGTCTCCAGGTTCACGGTCAAATGCATGTGCTGATTATATAGCGACGCGAAGGCTCTAGCGGACAAGTAAGTTCTAATACATCCTGTCTATCCTCTTGAGTGATATGTATGCTGATCAAACAGAATTGCTGTACGTTTCGCGAGACCATTGAAGCATATAGAAGACTGACCAATAGGCTAAGCAGGCTGCTAAAGAGGCTGGAGGAACCGATGCAGCGGCTACCAAGAAAAAAGCCAAATAGGCTACCAATCACACCTATCACTATGGGCAACCTATAGAGCTCGATATGGGATGGGAGCCCTGGGCGGAGTCTACTC
>Ga0265797_10007325_pt1 | contig 15157 bp, 15 predicted proteins | sample P2T30metagenome_FD_192433 | JGI IMG/M metagenome (GOLD analysis project Ga0265797, IMG submission 192433) | Plant litter microbial communities from East Loma Ridge, Irvine, California - P2 T30 | ecosystem: Environmental > Terrestrial > Plant litter > Unclassified | place: USA: California... | reverse complement strand
TGACAGGTCGAGAGGGTACTACTGAGCACAACCCTGTCGCTCAGACAAAGGGCAACGAGCACGGAACCGGTGCCAACGAGCACGAGAAGAAGGGTCTAGTCGAGAAGGTCAAGGAGGTATTCCACAAGTAGTTGCGAGGCAGATAGTGAGAAACATGGAAGCAGTACGAAATATGTCAATTTGATGAGTCACATGTATCGATAACCTACGGTTTTGATTTGATGCTCTGCCCATGATGAACTTTGTAGTCTGAAAGAGTCAAAGGCATGGAGAGACTCCAGTGGCGTGACGTCAAAACAAGGTTGTAACGGATTCCAGCGGATGAGTGCGTCATCCCGAGGCCGCATCCCCGCTGGAATCTGTTGGAGTCGCACCTTATCCCTACTCGTACAATACATGTCATTCAAGCGTCACCGTTTCTCTTCCTTTTGGTTTTGTCATTGGTAAACAGGAGAACACCTTGACGTGTTCTAGATAGCCAGCCACAGTGAGGCCGCAGTCGGCTCTAGAGGAGTACTAGCAACTTAGGATGTTGGAACACGTCAGCAGAATCGCCCTGAAGAAGAGAAACCCACACCAACACCACAACCCAGATTGACGACTGGAATCAAACCTTCACTTCTACTGTTCCCACCAACACATTGTACGCTTGTCCGACTATTAGACTGTTCAAATCACCTTGTCGATCTTGACGAAGATCGGTGGAGGGATCACACACCATATTATCGCTTTACTGGATAACCGGCGATAAAACCTAAAATTGAGGCATCTTGCTGCCCACATGCCGACTGGTAGTTTATAGTAGACTCTTAGCCTGTATTGGCGATAGCGATCATCAGACCATCATTCATGTCCCCGAGTCAATCTGGATGGTCGACGGATCCAATGCCGCCGCCCGTGGCGGGATCACAATCGGAATTACAAGGTGATCAATCGCAATCTCGAAAGCAAGATGCTGGTCAGAGGGTACGTCCAATCAGGGTGAATATGGGGCACATGCTGACATGTAGTTGCAACAGCCGAACCAAGCCCACACAGCATCCCAAGGGCAGCGCCTACCCGAATCCCCATACCCCTACTATACACCCCGTGAAGGAGAAGTCGTCTGGCCACCGGGCTCTTTCGATCCGTCTCAACAGTCGTACATGGGTTCCGGCCCTTCGAGGATACCATATGATCCAGGAGCCTTCACGATCCCTCCAGAAAGTCAACCTCCTTCAACACATCCCCCTGCCCCGCAATCACAATCACAAACACAATACCCCCCAGTTTATCCGTCACTGGATCGAGCATTCGATTCTGGCAATCTCCCTGGCATGATGGCTTCATCATCCACCAATCCCTCGTCGAATATAATGACCCCTGGGCTTCATTATTCGCACTCGGATCATCCTCAACCGAAGTTTAACGAACATTACCGCTATGATAATGCCAAGTCAGACCAACAACCACAGAATCTACAATCGTTAGGATTCCCATACAACCCACCTCATCATAATCAGCCATCTATACCCACACATGGGGATCACCGGGCAGGTCACCACCTTGACAGACGGTCAAATGAGGGTTCAGGTAATTGGCCTGGACCAGAGTACGGTCAGATGGGGTTTCAGCCCGGTCACGAGATGAGGTCATTTATACCTGTGAGTACATATATTCGCGCAGACCATCATACCCGTCCGTACTCGTCGTAGTCATCCCTTGATATTGGGGCGACACATCACCTTCACCCAAAGCCATCTGGCGCAATCCCGTATCACTGCCATGATAGAACTTCCGCTGACCAATATAGCCGAACCTCGATTCTGCGTTTTATCCACCGCCTTTCCCAGATCATCCTGCTGTCATACCTTCCGAACGCCGGCACTCGATTACCAAATCTACTTCACCACATCTATCGGGATCCACCACCTCAATCACCTCCCCACAGGAGGGAGGCAGACAAGGGAGAGAAAGACGTCAATCAAGTTTTGATATTGAAGACGACGAGGATTGGAGCCATTTACCAGAATCTGAAAGGGCTCTTGCTAAATTGGCCAAACGTCGTGGGCAAAACAAGATTGCCCAGAGAGCGTTCAGGGCTAGAACGAGAATGAATAAAGCCCAAGTGAGTGGTTGCCCTGAACATCCAGCCAGTAAGTAGGCTGATGAACAGACAAGTACCGATCTGGCCCACCTTACCGATTTGACCCAATCACAAGCGAAACGACTGGAAGACCTGTCGCTGCTGGTTGCGACTTTACAAAGGGAGAATGCGGAGTTGAGAATGGCGGCAATGAGTAATCAAAATGCTCCTCCGCCGGCTACACCTCGGCCGGCAACCGATACGAAACCTCGTTCTATACCTTCGGACGAAACGATCAAGGGTCCAGGCGACGATCATGATGAAGAGATGGCACAAGATCAGACTTCACCTTTGAGTCGGAAACGACAGACTTCTTCACGGAATCCGGGGTAACACCTGGTTCTCTGGATGTTTCGACACCGGTTCGACGACTCCGCCAGAGCTATCTTAGTGTCGGTCCCACCCATAATCTAAAACCAACCCATAATACAGCCCGCCCATCCATATAACGCAAATGCAACCCATTATAAAGACAAGAAGAGAATCGAACTAGCTCATAGGCTAGATTATAGAAGCAATCATGCATATGGCGAGGCGAACAATACACGTGTACAGAAAGTGTAGATCTGAAACTCGGATGAGATTTCATCCGGAACCTCGTGTTTCATGTTTCACTGATTACCTTCTACACCTATACTCAGACTATACCTGACTTTCAAATCACAATCACAATCATAAGACATTATGTGTGGATCTATTGGGATAAGCTCGATAACCCAAGGGATCGGTCATGGTATCATGGCGATATCACTCATATCTAGCTATCAATCGTTTCTACCACCGGAATGAACATAATCCAGGCTCAGGCTCGAGGTTTTGGGATCAACCATAATACCAATACCGACGGATCTTCGACTCACGAGATGACTGGAGAAGATCAATATGAACATATCGCTTCGATCATGTCGATTGTCATTACTGGCCTTACTGTCATTGGAGCCATTTTCATCGTTACTCGAACAACCAAGGTTATTCGAAAAAGTAAAAGCAAGAACAAGAATCAGAGTAGAAGTACAAGCAAATGCCTTGGAAGACGAAAGACAATCGAACAGGTAGACGAATATGAGGATGAGCATGTAGGAGGAGCCAAGAGGATGAGGGGGATGTTGTTGATTGGATTGCTGATAGCGGATGTTTGGGTTGGGATTAGTTGGTTAGCGCCCGCAGTGATGGGATTACGAGATCGACCATTACGTGGAAATCAATGTCAAGCACCTGGTTTCACCTTAGCGACAGCTTTATGGTGGCAATATGGATTCTCTATCGCTATTGCCAGTTCGACCTATTTCGCCGTTAGACACCCTTTATCAACCATTAAGCGATTACAAGAGAAATACACGACATCCATCATTTGCTTGATTATTGGTACTGGACTCTTACAAGCGGTCTTATGGGACCGATTACATGGATATACCGATTGGGGACAATTTTGTTATTACGGTTCACCAAGATCTCGAATTTCCGAAATAATGCAATTCCTACCACGGTTATTATCTTCTTTTGTCATCGCTATCGTATACGCTTACTTGATTCGATTCCTATGCCGACCCGATCTCGCCGCTCAATACTCTGCTCCAGTACCTGTACCTATACCCTCCTCGGGGCCAGTACCAAACAATCAATCCGCAATAACATTATGCGGAGATGGAGGTGGTGATGGAAAGGTAATTCCACCTTGGGAAAAGATGGTATTACCTGATTTTTCCAAGTTGTTGGGGGATGACACGGAGAAATTGGAGATGAAGAAATTAGGCCATGGCTCACCATCACCTAGAATGAGGGGATTGACAATGTCGAAACATTTCAGATCTATTAGTGCGAATTCTCAATTGACCATACCCGATAAAGCATGGTTAGGACACGCCAGGACATCAAGTGTAGTTTCCCAAGCGACTCTTGTTTCCGAAACGACATTAGGCCCCTCTCCACTCCTCACTCCCATCACTCTCACATTCCCACATGCGCATGCATACGGCGACTCGCTCCATCCCGATACTCGCTCAAGATCACCTTCGATAATCACACTAGAACCCCCCCGTCCGACTCTCGTTCGATCCCGGCCTTCAACTGCTCCGGCGCCTCGTGTCACACCTACAGCACCATTGATGCAAGCCACATTATCATTACCAGTGACGATTGAAAGGAGAATGTCTAGATCATCAACAGTCACTGCGGGGACTGCGAATGATATCTCTTCATTCCGTGGAATGCTTTGCGATCCATCTTCCTCCGCCGAGACGGGAAGTATAAGTTCCAGATCACCTACGCCTGTAGTGGACGATCAAGGGAGGCATGAGAGTATGGCAAGTATGAGGAACAGGAGGACTTGGCAATTGTTAATGTGGTTCCCAATGACCGTAAGCAGTATCCCCTATATATGGCTAAGAGCTGACGATTAGCACCTTTTCCTCTTTGCCATAACACTGTAAGCTCCCCTGAAATATGCGGAGCATGCAGGACATGCCTAACGAACAGATTTCGGATGATTTGGTTCGCCGTTCGCACCTCTTCCATACAAATGGATAGATCTTGCAGAGGCATGGATATACTGACATTGGTCATTGTGATGGGTCAAGGAGTAGCCGATATAGTCGTGTTTGGTAAGTCACCCGTTTCCCCTCAAGTCCTTGAGAATGAACATAAACATGAACATGGCTGATCCTTAGGGTTCATTGAAACTCAGTATGTACCCACGTCGAACAACTGGAGGAGCTGACAAATAGTACCCGTTCGAGATATCGTCGCGAGGTTGAATCTTGGTTACCCAAGTCCAGTGCTGGTGCTTGAACTCGACTTGTACGTTTGTGCGCATATGCGGAATACGACCTGACAGACAGTGGCCGTTTCAGCCAACGCCGAGTCGGAATTGCATTGGGTACGAAACGCGATCATCCTGACAAGTCACAGTTGTACTACCAACATCTTGCATCCGTGGATCCAGGATGCTTGTGCGCCTCATCCACCACCCTGGAGCTCAAAAGGTTCTCGAGCAATGTAGGGGAGTAGAGCGGTAGCGGTATCCTGATCCTCCCACAGTGGTGGCTTGTTCCCGTAAGACATATGTCCCAGATGCATACATCATCTTGTGTTGAGGCTGAATCAAAGTCTGGTAGCCTGCTGACTTGAATGGCAAAAGCCGAGCAGGCGTGCTTCGGATCACCCAGGTCCCGATCAATACGTCGACGCCTCCACTGGGGAGCAGCGCCACGGCACGGATTTGTTGCACCTGCAGCTCATATGCCGGACGGAACCAGCTTGGTAGACGAGATCGTTCGAGACGGTGACCGATGATTCTGTCAACATCTATTGACCTTTGGCCATCACCGGCTGCGCTTACTTCATCTTCATGTGTCCTGCCTGTCCTAATTTATCGACCGCTTATTTTTACATTATCACTGGAATGGAATCAAATCCAACGATCAGCACTGTTACGAGAGATGTGACCGGATGAAAAATTCTGCAAGGGGTAAAATGACGAATCCTGGGATGTTCAGGGAAGGTAGATCACATAAGCAATTACCGGGTCGTTCCCCGAGATTGCTCCTCCAAGGCGAAACGGGAAGCTTGCAATCCTGACCTCGTGTAGATCATCTTTTTCATCGGTACGGTCCGAGTTCTGGGGTGAGAACCGATAGGTGTACCAAGGGAACAAGAGATTGAGAAGCGATATTATGAAAGGCAGACGTATCTTGAACGCGGGGAAGGGGAAGGTGGGACTTATTCCAGGACTCGAGTGGGATTTATGAAATTATGAAATGATCAACAAGGATTCGCGAGGGTGGGATTTCGGTCCTGAGCATCACGTTGATCACCTTCCGTCTTGGCCTTGGCCGATCTGCACTGCCTCATGCTTGATAATCCAATATGTGTGTTGGCGAGCTCATGCAGGAACTCAGAGTCGGGCAATTCATTCGTGACCGAGGTCGGAGTTACACAATCACAATCTGCTGAACAATCCCGTATCGTTCGAGAACACAACACCGGCTCTGGTATAATCAATCCCCTCGTGTCTTTTCTTGACCACTCTTCCTTGAATTATACATATTCTTGTAAAAGACTATTCACCTCTAAACATTCGGTACGAACTGCGCACTCGCGGCATCAGAAGTGCTCATCTCATCTCCAACGATCCCCGACTTTTGCCGTAGTTAGGTCAAAACGCCACATCTTATACAATCCTGGATTGGCGGCACGGCGTCGTCGCTTTCACCCTCGAGTGTCCTATCCATCAAACCCAAACAACCCTATCCGGGATCGAGCACGCCTGTACCTGATAACGTACAAAGAGGGATTCCTGCTCCAACATATACCATACCGCCCACTAGATTCGTATTGGCGTCTTAATCACCCATACGTCCTAATCCATTCACTTGCTTTGATACTTGTACATTTATTATTACATATAATATTGGTAGTGTAAGCGGATACCGCATTCCGGCCCGAAAATCAGACACGGTCGTGTAAAGGATAGGAGATAGAGCGCTGGAATTGGAAAAAGGGGCACTTGCCGGAAAGAGGCACAAACTCCAAGGCCAAGGGAGCGACAAAATCAAGACAATCCGCTCCACTTTAAATCATTCCTCTGCCGTTTCGCCCTCTTGCCGAACGGCCGAGTCTTACTATCTTACCAAATCATCAACCTCGTGTACGTACCAACCGGATTAGTCAAGGTTAGACTTTTTCTTGGATAGGATCGACGGGCGATCATTGATCAGTCACCACTTTGTAACTCGACCTTCAGTTTGTTGGAGACTACGTAGATTTTTCCGCTCCATCGTCGACCAACACGCATCGCTTTTCAATATTATACATACAGTAAATATCAGACGAAGGAGGTTTGGTATCAGGACGCGAAGGAATACTCGGAGAAGACGTAGGCAAAATAGGTTCGACAATATTCGAACAGGTAGTGGATTGGGCATTCGAACCTGTGAGTAAACGTCTCCTTGCATATTCCAGCTCTGGCGATCTTCCGTGTTTGTGTGCATTGCTGTGTGGATGTTAGGATCAAAATACGGAGCAAAGGAATTGGACGGAGATCCAAAGGACGCCCCTTTATCCCGGTTCGGGAGGGTTGAAACACCCATCCCTTTCATTCCATACGGTTCATGTACCTGGGGCGTTGGTTTACTCCATACGAAGCATAAGTCGAGGATCCTCTACCCCTGCTTCATCCCCCATGCCCCCTGGTCGAAACATGCTCAGAAACGGAGAAAAGTAGCTGATCACAAATATATTCCCCTCGAAACCTATTCCATTATCCACTTAATGACGATCATTCTCCTCTTCGACTCCTTTATCCCCTTTTGATTACTCCATTATCATCCACTCCTTGTCGATCAACATCACTACATTCTTCGAACGAACTTGATATACACCTCTCCCTATATCATGTGATCCGGTTATCGCATACCACCATTTTCTCGTCATCAAAACCTCAAACCAATCATCATGGTCTACACTCTAATGTTGTATCAATCACGACTTGATTTCGACACGCAGAACTACACGCATACCCTGACACAAGGCAACTACGGCCAATACATTCAAAGACCAGCTACGCCTGGCATGAAAGTTGAAATCGATGGTCCGAATGAGATAGCAGAGCGATCAGACTCTATGAATCCACCGACCAGTACCCAAAAGCCAAAGGTCACATCGCCCACTTCTTTCGTATCGGCAAAGCAGTCGTCTGAGAATGGAGCCAAGAGAAGGCAAAGCCGATTCGACCCAATGGGCAGTGATGCCGAGGACGAAGGATATGGAGAGCTGGGACCGAGGCATACCTTTCGCAAGCTCAGCGATGGAGAAAAGAAGGATAATTTTACTCTTCCAGGCATCAAATCGTTGTTGAATCCTACAAATGGTGAGTCTACTTTGCGGATTTCAGACTAATGATCAGAACGTGAACAAACGGGATCGTCATCTGCAACAGCATCGGTAACCAGCTTCCAATCATCCCTCCCCTCCTTGATTTCGAACTCTCCAGGTGGGTCACCATCGACCCTCAGATCATCGCGATACTCTTCACTTGCCTCGGGCTCATCCGTTGGTGATCCACATCAAGGATGGTGGAACCCTAGATTTGAACGACCCGCATCCACATCACAACCGCCACCACAGAGAGCTTCGCCAATCCCTCCCAATTTACACATTACCGATGACCACGATGCCAAGCGTCGACGATCCGATCTATCACCAATAGCACGAGACTTGGACGAGCAGAAGCGACTTCGGTGGCTAGCTCAATCTCGAAACGCCTCCGTCCCCATTGCCAGTGGTAGCGCATTCACTTCCGGAACAACCCCTCCACAGCATGACTCGCGGATGATGCATCCACCCTCTGCACCCCTCTCTCGGGGATCTATCTCGCATCATGACTCTTTTCCCTTCGACCGGCGCCCATCGGCTTCTTCGCGAAGTCAATCAGTGGTTTCTGGACCACTGAGCCGATCATTTGCCGATTTGAGCGCGACTGAGAGGGAGAAGGAAAGGGAAAGAGGAAGGCATGGGCCAGTCTCTGGACCGACTCATACCCATGAAATGCCGCCTCCTTTTCCGTCACCCCATGGAGGGGATCGACGCTTATCCATGGCCGAGGTTCAGCAGCAGCGATCTCATACCGCTACCCCACCCGAGAGATTCAGGGCAAACACCAATCCTCCCAATCCGAATTCCCCTCGGTGTCAACATCAACGTTCAAGTCTATCGGAATTGATCAAGGCTCAATCCGGCGATGGAGCACCCGTTTCTGCCAACAGATTCGAAACGCATCTCCTTGAAAAGTCTTCCCTATCGGAACCTGGAGCTAACGGTTGGATGCCTTCGAGACGCTCTTCTGCTTCTTCCACCAGATCAGCTTCTACACCGGGCATGACTGTCACTCTTAACAGCGACGATGGTCATCCACATCATGGACATCGGCAGTACTACCATGCCCAGCCACCCCCGGGTCCAGTTGATTCGATGAGCGGAATGGATGTCCTGGCGGAATCGGCAAGAAGGGTGTCGGAACAGGAACAGGATGCCTATAGACAAGCTACCACAGCTTATCATATTGAAGATGGAGAAGAGAGCCCGAAACCTGGCCAGGCCGGACCGAAATATCAATGTGCTTATTGTACCAAGACATTCTCTAGGCCTAGCTCACTGAGGATACACACTTACAGTCGTAAGTCCAATCATGTCTCACAAATTTCAAGTCTGATGCTCTAGATACTGGTGAAAGACCATATATCTGTCAGGAACCATCATGCGGTCGTCGATTTTCGGTTCAGTCCAATCTCAAGCGTCACGCTAAAGTCCATGTACTCGGTACAGCAGGTGGTGCATCCCTTAACCAGCTGCATGGCAATCCGTCTCTACACGGCATGCAACAACCACCAATCCCAGGTCAGAGCTACTACGCACAGGCCTATGGGTACGATAACCGATATCCACAACCGCATCAAGCTGGACCCTATCCCCAGCCTCACCCTGGTCAGCCAGCTTATCGCGACAACAGGTACGAAGATGAAGATGAATTAGAGGAAGATGAGATGGGAGAAAACACTTCGGCCCGATGAGGTAGAATGGGGAAGTGAGACTCAGAAGAGAGAACGCCAGTTGTATCATCAAGCATTGGGATAGCGGTACTTCTGGTACTTGTAACTAGATGTAGCAAAAATTCGCATTCCGGGACGCATCATTATGCATGATTGACTCTAGCTCTACTTGCCAGCTTGGGGATTGTGCGACTCATCAAGAGTCGTTTCCATATAGTCATATCTAGATGCTTTGGGTGTTTTGAGAATAGCCGCGGGAAATCCTGACTCTACTTTTGCGTCAATCTCACTCTTTCATTCGTAATTTACATTGCTCGCATCATGTCAGCTATCAACGAGCCAACACCAGCATCCTCATCCAACGGACTAGGCTACGCCTCAACACCAGCAGCATCAACCTCCAAGTCAACAAGTACAGCGGGAGACCTGAATATCAAGATTGAATTTGGGTAAATCCCTCCTCTTCCCAATCTATAACTACTAAACATTCAGGGGCGGCCTACACCTCCTATTCGCGAATCAGCCCAGTCACACCATCTCAATGCCCCGTCGCATAGCCGAGAATGGTACAGAAGAACGTCCGACGGATATGAGGTACCTGATAAAATGGATGAAGGGGACGATACTGAGTGAGAGGGAAGAGATGTTCGGGGACGGGGAAGGAGTGTGAGTCTGTCTTCAAGGTGAGTAGGGTCTGAAGCTCATGAATAGGCGTCCAGGGATTTTGGTCTTGATCAATGATGCGGATTGGGAATTGGAGGGAGAGCTGGATTACGAGTTACAGGATAAGGATGAGGTGGTTTTCATCTCAACATTACATGGTGGATAGCCTTCACTGCACTCAAGATGAGAGAGACCGGAGTGAGTCTGCGAGTCTAAGTTGCGCTCGCTGGGGTACTAATCAGCAGATGTATTCAATAAGCTTAGATATGGCGTAATGTATACCATAAAACTTCGTTGGATTTTGTCATTTTCGGAGCTGTACCTAGTCCTGGTATATCTCTGTCAGTCGTTCCGCAATGTATCCCACCAGTATCACCCAGGAGTATTTGCCAAGGCTGCAGGGACAAAGGTAGGAGCCTGCTCCACCAGTATGCTCATCAAAGGTACTAGCAGTATGACGCAGGAGCATCCACCAAGGGTGCATGGACAAGGGTAGGAGCCTGCTCCATCAGTATGCCCGTCAATGATTCAGACAGCACAAAGGATGTGCTCAATGGCCTTCCGATGAATGGCGAGATTATAAGTATCTATCATCCATCCCTTCTATCTCTTTCTCTTCCAATTTCACAACTACCCACGAATCTATATCCTGAATTTCAATTTAAATCATCTTCGAATTGCAAAACCCACAGACACCGTCAATATCAATCACGATGGAACCCAGTCATATCTCTTCGCTACCCTCTCCTCCTTCACCTACTTTCGCCTCTGAGAATGATCGCAGAACACTCCAACAGCTCCTTCAAGCTCGACCTGATCTTAAATTCGGATTACACCTCGTCGAGCCGTCATGGCTTCCCGGAGAAGACGAGAGTCCTGCCCTAAGTCTACAGGTGACGGTATCTCAACGCCCCAATGATACTTATCCGGGTAGGAGAGGAGAGTCAAACAGCCTCGGAACGGGCCTGAACGAAATAATCGAGCAGACGGCCATCAACACGATCGTCAGAGACTTGACCGCACTACTCGATAGACATGTGGCCAAAACGTACAAACGCTGGGAGAAACCGGATCGCGCTTTGATTGGAGGATGTTGCTCTACAAGTATCTCACAGTTGAAGTCAGATATCAACCGCCTTGTCAGCCACTACGCCAGAAACCTGCCTAGGCTGCCAGAGTCGGTCCTCGAGAAGCTGAGTGAGGCACAGCCTAATCCGCCGAACGTGAGCAGCTGCCAAGCCGACACCAGCCAACAAGCCGCTTGCAGTTTACCGGCAAACCCTGGTTTCCCTTTGGTGACGCGAGGTCGGGTCAAGGCATCGGATTATCCCTGCGAGTACCCCTGTTGTGTAATCGATTCGGTTCTCACGAATCCTCTCACTCGTGTGGAGTTCGGCAAGCGTCTTCAGCGCGGAGAGGCCGGTCTTCAAATCACATGCACTCAGAACCGGCTCACGAGGACGCTCGAAACGAAAGCCTTATGGGTCGACGCAAAATCCGCCCCGATTACTGGTGCGCAGGCTCAACTCGAAATCTCCAAGCCCATCGCTGCAAGGGTGATTGCTCATGTGATCAACGGGAGGCGCAAGGGACTGGAATGGTCCGAGCTTTTCACGAAGGACGACATGAAGCCAATCATCGAGGACGTGAGAAAGACCGTTAGTAGTGACGAATATTACTATGGCAAATTACGAGTGATTCTCAAGGCCGCGTCCGTCTAGGCGTCAACTTCGAGTGTGAGCAAGGAAGGTCTCATTATTCAATTGAGCTACAGCTCGGTTGCTGGGGATGTTATTGGTGCTTGGCTTCTGCGCAGATGAGGCTGTAGGAGTGCTTGCACATAGCGTATTGCGTACATAAGGTACATATCGCCGCTAGTCTCGCCTCCCTCGACGAACGGCGAAATACTAGCCTCCCTTTCATGCTGTCGTCGTCATCGCGCCCAAGACACCAATGATGTTTGGAGTACGTGAAACAAGGAATGAACTCACGTAGGCGTTCTCATCAAGCTGGTTTCCTTCTTGCAACGTCCACTCGTTCGCGCCATCTATTCCCACCCGACCGATCCTTGATAGATGACCAGCATGAACGAAAAGGAAGCGACTCTGGCTGCTCCTGGCTCTAGCCATCCAGAGAGTCATCTCGACTCTACATGGTGGATAGCTTGTACTACACTGAAGGCGAGGTACAGTAGACCAAGGTGAGCCCGAGTCTGCAAGTTTGATAAGCGTCCGCTGGAGTAATGCGGAGCAGGTGTATTGTATGAGCTTAGCTATGGTGCAATATACACCATGAACATTTGGCGGTCCTTTCTAGTTTGTCACCTCTGACCTCACCGTGCTGGCGGTCCGCCACATATACTGGCGAAGTCGTCCAGGGGCACGGCCAGAGGGTGCAATGACAGTGATATGAGCCTGTTTCAGTGTCATGCTCATTGCTCATGAAAGGTTTTTCCAGCCCAAAAGGATGTGTCCGCTAGTAGGGCTTCTCGACAAATGGACATAAAATTCAGCCTCCATAGCAGACTCTCATTTGATCTTGCCACAACTATCACAGTGCCACTCGTTATTGATCGCTCACATACACACTTTTTTCACATCTCACAGCAAGTCGAAATCGAACCCAATCGACCATAAGATAGTCCATCTATCATGTTCGCTCGTCCATCTTGCTTCTCAGGCTTGGCCATATCTGCTCAGAGGCCAAATTTTTAGGCATCGATCGCCGAAGCAAAGTCGATGATCAGAGGGCGCAAGTGGCACCCATGGGGCAGGTCAGTGAAGCCCTCATCTCAATCTCGACGATATGCCGCTCCGATATCCCCCTGTACCTCCAACCATACATCTACACCTGGATCAGCCTCATCGGTCTTGAGTGCGGAAAAGTACGGAAAACCACTTGCTAGTCAATGTCATGACGACAGCCGCCCAAACGACACGGACATCTATTCTCGCTGCCCAGCTTCTTCTTACCAACCTCATGATTTCTCAACGAATTGGACAGTTGTCGGTGAACCCCATTGTCCTCTTCCGGATACACATTGCCCGGGGCAGCTCGATTCCTCTTTCAAGGCCGGATCTTTTTCGACAAAGTTGCAAGTACCAGAACCACTGTTGGAGAAATCACCTGATCGAAACATCAAACTGTTGATCTCTCCCAGAGAGTCGAGTCTTCTCATGCGCGCCTCAGCCTCATGGTTTGATGACCCGTCCATCACAAAGGGAGAAGCGTCTCAACGTCGCGCTCTCGTTCAATCATTCATGAGCAAGCTGGCGAAAGAGCGCAACGAAATGCTAGGTTGGCATTGGACACCTCCGAAGAACTTTTTGGAAAGCGTTGTGTAGAGCGTCAGAGGGAAGTACCCCGAAAATGGAAGTAGGATGTTTGACAATCTCAGTGTCGAGGTGGCGGAAACGCAAAGGGTCTCGACGTTGAGCTTCGTCAGAGAGGATCTCAGGGCGATGTGGGACACTTTGACAGACAAACGAGGCCACTGAAGTGCCGAGTCTTGTTCAGATATTTAATATCGAGGTCTTTTGTAAACAGCATAGTAATGATGTGCATTTCGATCTTTCTTGGGTATATCCCATCGCATCAAGTGGTTCATGAAGACGTCTCGGGACGATGTCAGCCTTTCTTACCCAGGTACCTAGCTCGAGGTCTATGACGGTTGAACCAGATGTACAGTAGGCGAGACGCTGTGAACCTCCTGTGTCTGCCTTCGTCTACTTCACCTCGAGCCGCAAGGAAGGCTGCACTCACCTTGTCAGCCAGTGATTGCTTCGTAAAGACAACCTCGCGCCCCGCATTCGGTGTGGTTGTCGTGTACCTAGTCCCCCCTGGTGGCTTCCTTTCGAATTCCTCTCAGAGACCGTCACAGTCTTAACCCACTACAAAGGACTTGTACTCTCAAACGTCGTAAAGTCTTGCTCTCGTTGACTTGCAATCGTCCTCATCTCTTTCACTGCTGCCCGTAACATTCACCCCGATATCAGCCATCATCTCGATATCAGCCAGACATACACCTACTCAATCATCTCGCCACGGTCACGAAGCATGACGACTGCAGCTCCCTCCTTCAGGTCGTTCGGGTCTGACGACACATGCGTCGAGCCCGATGATACTCTGGATCATGGCAGCGATCAAGCTACCGATGCCTCGGACCTCCCCTCCGACCTCCTACCAACCAAGCTTGTGTTATACGTCTACCCTGATTTATCAGACGTACATACCAAGCGAAGATGGGTCGGACAGTCACATCGATATACGGGAGAGATACCGCTGAAGGCAGATCTCGCCCTTCGCAGGAATCTCAGCGACCTAGATCCAGATATCGCCCTTTCCGCATTCATGATCCCATCTCACAGTCCTAATCAGCACGCCGAGTTGTTATCTCGGCTGCAATCAGACTTCGACACGGCGTTCTCGAAAGTGAAAAGACGGTCACAGGAATTGGAAAGCTGCTTCACAAAGGCAACCAGGTTGGCGGTGGACCGAATGAATGCCACTGGCAACAACACTATCATGAGTAACCTCTTCAGCGTCGTCCCGTATGTCAAAGTCGAAGGGGATTTGGGGCCACCGCCACAGTACTTGGATCCAAAAGCAGAGGATGGGGACCAAGACACATGGGTTTACTGAAGCTGCCAATAAGTGCTCGGAATGAAGAATTACGGTACTCGGAAGGATTGAAGCGAAGTCGGGAGCGGTCGGAGAGAGTGTAGAACGTAATTGTTGAGGGCGATGGGTCACTCTTAAATGTGCTGGTGAGACTGTAGGAGTGCTTGTGTATATCGCATCTCGTATAATGTCGATCCTTCCACGC
>Ga0265797_10007324_pt1 | contig 15157 bp, 17 predicted proteins | sample P2T30metagenome_FD_192433 | JGI IMG/M metagenome (GOLD analysis project Ga0265797, IMG submission 192433) | Plant litter microbial communities from East Loma Ridge, Irvine, California - P2 T30 | ecosystem: Environmental > Terrestrial > Plant litter > Unclassified | place: USA: California... | reverse complement strand
CCCAGGACGCCGAGCGCCTCCCCTCGGGCTTCGAGCGCATAGGCTACGACGCCGACACCCAAACCTACACCTTCCGCGACGCATCCGGCCGCATCTACGAATCCGAACCGGGCAATCGCTACGGCGAACTGCGTGCAACGGGCGAGCACTCGCAGCCCCCGTCCGACGAGCAGCGACGCGAGCAGGATGAGATGATAGAAGAGGGCAATAGAAGCGCTGTGCGTATGATGTTACCGTTTGCGCTACTGGTGCTGGTGTTTTTGTTCCTGGTGTTCAAGCTTGTGAATAGGAGTGATGGGGCTGATAAAGTTGTTGCTGGCTGTGGGGAGGGCGAGCGCCAGTTGCGGGTTGAGAAGGGGGATACGTGTTGGGCGATTGCGGAGGCGAATAGGTTGAGTGTTGATGGTCTGTTGGGGCTACGGGGGAATCAGGGTGTGGATTGTGGGAATCTCAGGGTAGGGCAAGGTATCTGTGTACCGACGTTGAAGTGAGGGTGGGTGGTCCTCCGTCGCTCATACAGGCCTGCTTTACCTACCCATAAGGATGTCAGGAAACGCAAAAGAGCACAGTAAGAGGAGGAAGTGGTTACCACATTCCATTCAGGTCAAGATGCTGCAGACTTGGTCGCCCATCAACTACCGATGAAGAATCTCTTCTTACCGACGCGGTGATTTGTTCACGAAGGACCAGGCAACCATCCCAATAATCCATTCAGATGCACCCAACCCCTTTGGAAGACCACCACGAGGATACCAGGAGTGAAAGCAAAGTCTCAATGGCCCCTGAGATGCAGGCACAAAGCGACTCAGAGAAGATCAATCCCAATGTGTCCGACCAAGCCCACAGCAGCTCATGCACTATCTCCAAGTCGAATGTCGCGCTACAAGCGGCTTGGAAGTTCTGAGCGGATTTCTCGACTCCGGCTAGATGCAAAAAGCGCATGATCGTAGCTTCAGGCGTCCTGCGCTGAGAACCGCTTTGCGATTACTGATATGAAGACATCTCTTTTTAATGATATTCATATGCATAGCCCGTACGCTCCACTAAACCGATGCGCCGAGCATTACAGAAGTCAAACTTGATGGAGGTGTTCAAGCCGCGAAACCGGTAAACCGGCGTAAGTCTGCACGTTGGCGACAGCTACGCGACACTCAATGTCCTCCCTTTCAGGCAGAAATTGCGCTAATGTAACCTCCAGGGTCCAGAAGTCAATTGGTAGAACGCTACCTGGCCATCAGGTTGGTGCAAAAATCTGCAGGTCCGCCTCGTGGAGATATAGCCTATACTGGTAAAACCCGGCTCGTTTATTCACATCCTTGCTCTTCAGCCTCTCGTAGCGTCGGTTCTTCCCGCATTAAGCAGGTCTCTCGTGTTTACACATTTAAGATTCGGTTATAGCGGATTGGAAAGGATTCTGGGTGGAGGCTACTCCACCGGGGCGTAATTTGGCCCACAGCTACACCTTGGTGTATTGAACTATCTTACGCCCGATACTTGGCTGAGAAACATTCATCGGAGAACAAGTCTTTTTCCATTCCTACAGTCCCAGTTCTCTCGTACGCCCACGATTAGCGTAATCCTTCACAAGAGTTGCCTGTATGCGGATTGGCTCATACTTCCCGCAATCAACATCTTCCCGTGTAGGATCACGACCAGGCAGGATTTCAGCCTCGCTCTTGCGACGGTCGATATGCGCGCAATCCGAGTGAAAGACAGGTAAAAACAGCACGTTCCAGTCGAAGTCAGTCGCCTGACGTATAAAGCCAGCAGCTTTTCTTCTTTGTTCCATCTCTCTTTATTCTCATCAAGTCAACAACAACAACACCACCACCACCACCACCACCACCACCACACTCGAATTTGCCTCTCTTCCCATCAAACTCTCCACGATGAAGCTCTCTATTCCTCTCATCGCTTTGGCTTCGGCCACCAGCACCATGGCCGGCTGCTATGGCAGCGGCAAGCCCTACCTCAACGACTGCAACAAGAATTCGTTCCTTGATGCTGCTGACGACCTGTGTAAATCATTGACCCTCGCGGGATATTTCAACTATCGCCAAACGAAGAAAGCATGCGCCCCGGCCAGGTGCAATGGCATCAAGATGAACTACGAGGTGGGATGGAAGGGTAGCAGCGGAGGACATACCTTGGCTGTAGCAGACTGCCAAAGGCGACTCAAAGAAAACATCAACAACTGTCCATTGGGCGGCACTCAGACGGTCGCTGACTGGTTTTTCAAGTAAGTGGCTGTACACATGTCGCGAACTGTGCGATGAGGACGAGAGCTAACGCCGTGGGATTGTAGGTCTGACCCTAATGACGGTGGCTGCTGATCGAACCAATTCGGTTGGTTCAACAATGCCGAAGAAGTTGTGATTGGGATCTGCGAAGGCGGGCAAGTGAAGGGCGATATACCAGAGATACAGCGTAGACATATTGGATAGATGATTAATGGACTACGATACTTGCCGGCTTGACTTCTGTGCTCTGCTGGTTTCCTCCCAATATGTTGAGTCTTGAACCGCAGCCTGACCAGGCTGCGTTCCTGAAGTGAGGTTGCAGTTAGACTGACTAAGGAGCAGCTGACGCAGGGTGGCAGGGAAAGCCCAGGTTAGGCGTCCCATTAGCTCAATTTCACAACAGCGCATCGGCCCGCAACCCCTCCAAGGCTGCACCCAAGGATGCCAACACAGCTCTTGGATACGACTTCAGTATCATGAAGACAGATCAAGGGTCGAATACATGGCGAGAGCGCACACTGCGTAGCCTTCACACGACCCGATGTTCAAGATTATCACGTGTTCTACACCATTTAGGTTAGCTTCGGTCGCAACGGCTCCACTGCGCCCGGGCTTTCTTTCCGAAGCCATACCAACCGACAAACCTCACTCCTCAACGCGCCCAACACCATCATCATCGCATTCAAGTAGAAGCGTGCAGGAGCTCAGATAGCTCTTTACTGATTTCGATTCTGTTCCGCCATCTACTCAGGTCACCATGTGGTAGGCAAAGGCCTCGTTCCTTGGATCGTGCGAATCTGGCCACACTTGTGCCTATGTCCATCGTTCCTTCGTCTACCCGCAGCCGACTTCTCCACAGCCATTTTACCCGTGTCCACCACATGAATGTATGAGTCTCTTCGCTGGATTACTACTGGTAAGCATAGAACGTCAAAGTAATACGAAATAATCAGTCCAGATACGCCATCTCTTGAGACCGAATTGCTCTGAGCAAAGAAAAGCGAAACTTACCGAATTTCGAAAGACGAATCTATCTCGGGCCTTGCATACCAACATCGAGATCAAAATTGGCGCCGTGATTTATTAACAACGTGCAGATATCGAAACGGCTTTGTTGAGCAGCGAGGCGCAGGGAAGTTGACAGACCCTTAGCATTGGGGCGCAGGCGATCAGAATTTGCGCTGGCCGCCATGACGCGCTCAAGTGCATTCAAGTCTCCTCTCCGTACCGCAGTGTTGATCAAACCGTGGAATTGAGCGCGCTCTGTCCATTCGGATGAGTTCATGTTGCCACGGTCAAACAAACCGGCAACCAACAAGAAGGATACGAGAACACGGAAGAGCTGAGGATCGAAACGATGGCGTCTGCCATATCCATATACGTAGGAATACGGGTCGGCTATCGTGAGGAAGCTCTGTCTGAATTCTTTTCGCATACCTGGCGTGGACAGTGCAATCAGCCTTCCCAGGAAGCCCATCAATTCAGATGCACAGGCTTCTTCGAACCAGTCCCTGAGGTGGCGTATCTCCTTGTGCTTGGTATTTGAGATGTACCATTCCAGCAAAGCCAGCGCGATGGGCTCATTGCTCCGGATAGCATGCGTAATGCCGTTTACGACCGTGATGGTTTGTACTTTCATGACCTTACTCACATCTGATCGCTGAGTATGAGATAGTAGGACCTCAACAAGATCGAGGTCATCGTTTTGCACGGCCAACTCTAGCGCGCAACCCAGCTCGGATCCTGTCGAGCACTTTGTCCACATGGCACCCTGCTCGGTAGTAAGTGCGCAGACAGTGTCCCTTTTGCCCATGATGACCGCGACACTCAGAGCCTCTTGACGCCCCGACGACGACATTACCCTGCTCCTGCTTTTGTCACTCGGGTTATAGGCGAGCTTGCAGATATTCGGGGTTTTGATCAGAGCGCCGATTACACCGCGGACCCAAACAGAGCGCTTGTCAGGCGAGGTATCACCGCTGACGTTAACGAGAACGTCGACAATCTTATTGATATGCATGGGGAGAACGTGATTGGCGCCGTACAGGGCGACCACTCGGTGCTCGAGGAAGGGCCTGAGTATGTTTCGCAAAAACGCCGAGTCGCGTTTACTCAGGTTCCAATAGGCTGAGGCAGGCTGCTTGGCAAGCACCTCTGTCTTGATGTGGTCGCAGAAAGTTCCTGTAGTCGTCAGCAATGCTGTCCGTCATGGGTGGTGACACAATCAATTACTGCACACACTGCGACGAAGCCAGGCTCGCCGGATGCCCTCCCCATTGACGTAGTGCGCCATGACGCATTCGAAGATTTCGGTTGGAAGATCGAGCAGCTCCATGGCGGGATACGTCCAGTTGCGAAGTGTCGTAGTTGCAGCAATGGCGAGGGTTATACCGAAAGACTTGTTGACTCGCCGATCTTGTGTGTGGCGAGGTACAGACCGCAAGCACGGAATATCTGCAGCTCGTGATATTCAGAGTCTCCGCAATGGTAGGTGATCAAAATCGAAAGCGGGGGTGTGCTTTGACCTGGTCAATGCATTCACCGACGTCGAGGCGCTAGGGAAGATTAAGGTCTAAGATCCTTGTCATGGGTTTAGGCTACGTAGAGACCCTATTATACCAATTCTCAAACCGCCGTGCGGATATCACTAGTAAACGCTCATCCGACTGGACTTCTCGTAACCCCATCTGTATCATCACATTCTACTCTATTTCCAACAAGCCGCGAATGTGAAGATCGACCAAACTCAACAATTGTTGTGGGACGCTGTATATGAGATTAGCGGTTTGTTCAAGATTCATAGGGAAGCCTTCCGTGAGTTGAGATGGCTTACCTTTAGCGAAGAATGCGTAAGTGTCCGCGTTGTTGAGGTTATCCGTGGAGTTGAGCGTGATAAAGTTGTCGTATCCGTATTTGACATCTCCGACGCTGAACAATGCATGAGAGAGCTCGTGCGTCATCGTCTTTGTCTTGTCGCCTTCATGACACTCTGGATGATCAATCTGGTACCACGCGTCGAACCAAAATGGGCAGAACCTGACGTGAAGCTCCTCGCCAGCCCACACAGTCATCCCCAATACACCCGGTTCACAGCCATCGAGATTGTTGCAAAAGATCTTGACGCGACCCTCGTTCATGTTCCGACATTCAGATCCCATTGCGAGAAAGCCGTCGTTGAGCTTCTTGCGAATCTGCTCAGTGTCGTCCTTGAAGAACTCCATGATCCTCGTGTGGTTGCCAGCGTCGGACAGCGAGTTCTGCCATGCGGAATAGGCGCGATCAGAGCACAGACTGCGACATTGGTCTAGAATGTCGTACTGTTCGTGGGTGCAACCGCCTTGGAGGTTGAATTCCGCATTCCATACGCTCGAAAGCCAAGTTTGACGGGTCGCGGCTGCTTCAGATCCATCGATGTTGACGGTAAGAGTATTCGAGATGAAGGAGATGGTCTTTACGGCCGATGATCCAGAGGTCGCATAGAGGAAGGTGCCTTGCGACACCAGATCGATCATACCGCCAGCGCCAAGATCGTAAACATGGGCGATATCGAAGTGCACGTCGACTGTCTCTGAGGGTGACAAAGCCTGAAATGAAGAGTCCTCCAGCTTAGTGACGTCAATGTCAACATGAATACCGTAGAAAGGGAGCTTGTTGCCTATACAGTGCATTAGTATCTGCTCCGCTGTGCATCGAAAGCGACCTACCATCTTTCACGACAGTAACCTTGTCAACGGCCAAGTCGCTTAGAAGACTATCGACTTTGACTAGGCGCAAAGACTCGAGTCCGGTGTTCTTGATCGATATCTTGACATTGGTGTTGCCCGCCATTTCCAAGTTGACTTGGACTTGAGGCGAAGAGGAAGCCGAATTCGATGTACTTGGAAGGGCTAGAGCACCAGTAGCCAACGCGAACGCCGCAAATAAGCTAGAGTAGAGGAACTTCATCGCTTCTAGCCGTCCAATCGGTTGAGGTGAGGTATACGGGAGACGAAGTCTAGGATATGGTAGTTTAATCTACACAGTACAAAGATATGACAGGAAGGATACGCAAGAAAGAAGGAGTCAAAGGTAGTAAAGGAGGAATATATAATACAAGGGAGATGATCGAGCAGAGAGGTGGGGCGAGGGAAGACCTCGTGATTGACACAGGGGCTAAAGTCCACCTGACGACTTCGACGGGGACTTTTTATCCTTTATAGATGAGTTTATACCGTTGTCTATCCATGTATGATATCTACTATAAGCCGACTGCAAGGCCATGTGACCTCGTGTGTGGTAGGCCCGTCTTGTGACTTTACTATGCACTGACCCCTTGTCAGCTCCTTCACTACCCTTTCCCAGTGACTATCTTGCTCAGTCATCTTCTCCAAGCACGCCAAAAGGAGCATAGACTAGTTCCGATCTTTCACGAGATAAGTTCTCGTCCTGCGACTAGCTTAGCACTATGAGATGAATACGTAACACTACCATCACGTCAACAGAACTTGTCAAGTACCTGTATAGACTACAATCATGATTCAACGGCCCAAGGATACCTGAGCAGTGTGGTTGCCGCATACATGTACTTCACCTCTTTCATATCACATATCCAAACCGAGCACTTGGTACATACATCTTCATTATACATACAACCTGGTCAAGGTGTTCTGACTACGTATCCTCCTGCCTCAAACTCAGAGACTCAACTCCAGAGACCACCAATTCTCACCCACCAACACAGACTCCAACATCTCACCCTTTTCAATGCCTCGATGGCCCAGAACAGCCTCTAGCAGAGGAAAAGTTCTCCTCGAAGGGCCACCATGAAAAATCGTAACGAAGAACCGAATCCGCTTGCCCAGTTTCTCCACCTCATCTCTCGCCCAAGAAATGTAGCGCAGTTCTTGAAGTTCTGCGATATCTCCAGTGTCGTAGTACTCGTACTGGATTTCCACTGCCCAGTACGTATACCTGTCCTTGGCCATTCTCTTGATGGCCCCGGCGAATTGGAAGCGATCTGGCCAGCGCAATCCATAATGGACTGTAGCCTCTCAACGCATATCTCGGTTTTGACAAAGATTCGGCGATGCGCGCGTATATAGCTTGAGAGCTTTGTACAGCTCCCAAGCGTACTGTCTGGTGCTCACCTTCGCCGAGCTTCTGCCTTCTCGCCTTCTTCTCTCGTTCTCGACTGGGTACTGAATGACGACCCGCATGAACGAATTTAGTGTGCGTTTTGCAGTTCGGCTGAGTCGCTTTGTTACACGGAGATCGACCTCCGCGGGAGTGAGTTCAGCGAATAGAGATTCAGCCTCTCGGCATATTGCTTTGCAGGCGAGCAAGAGGTTTGTAGACGATTGGTGCTGTTCCAGATGTCCTTGTAGATTGATGGAGCCGGGCGCGGAGGTGTTTTGTGCTGGTTGGCGTGAAGAGTGTATGAAGCACATGTCAAGTGCGTAGTAGTAGATCCTGTTGCGGATTTCTCCGGGCAACTGGAACAGCGGACTCTGTGTTTGAGCACGCATGGCTGAAGTGGTGTCATCGGAGAGCTCCGCCATCTTGATCGTCGATCTTGATGAGTGTCAGCTTGTGTGCGCGCATTACGAAGAGGCTGGTTTCTATAAACTGCATTTGAGTAAACCATAGCCTGATCGTAAGAGGTTTGTCCTAGGTTAGCACAGAATGAATCAGTAAACATCGACTCCCACCACGCTACAGAATAGGTTCTGGCGTTCGCTGTCGCAAACCAAAATCTGAAACGCTTGACTGAGAAGGATCGCAAATGAAAGAACGCTCAATTCATTAACTTGTTAGGGAAAATAGTACTTACTGATCTCGTAGCGGGTGTGACTGATCGAAAAAAATGAATACACAGCACTGGAGATCAAAACAACAGGAGCGTTTGCGACTAGCGCGGTGTCACTAGATGGTTGCCTGGCAAACGACGGGGACGCGTTGATGACGTCGAGAAGACAACGTGGGAAATGAGCAACCAAACAAGGCCACCTGGTCTGACAAGGAGATCTCGCAAATAACAGCGAGTGTAATTTGGAGACGGCTGCTGAGATATGACAGGATGACAATAACAGGGAAACTACCTACTTACATCGTGTCCTCCTGGCTGCGGTTACCATCTTGGTAGTCAATTGCATTGAGCCCGTAGACTCAAGCATTGCCACGAGCATACAAGTCCTGGGTGAACCGCGATCTTGTGACCAGATTTCGATCACCTGAAGAAACAACGTTCTCCTGTCGCGGTGAAGGCAGATTACCAGAACATAGACCCTACACCACATGTCTTCCGATTGCTCTTTTACTTGCTGCTGCCTACCTTCTCTTTCCCTACCGCAACCTCATCGCCGCGAACCTCATTTGCAGGCACCAGGGAAAACATGACCGAAAGCATGGAAACTGACTATTCCGATAGACATCGAGCTGCATCGCCAGCACTGACGGACATCTCGGAGCTGACCACACTATCAAGATCTCCAAGCCCGATCCCTGAGTACAACGCCTACGCTTCTCCCAAGAACTGCCAAGCCATTTCGAGCGCATCAGATGGGCATGAGCAAGGTGGCTTCGGAGCCCTCGATAGGATCCCCATGGAGTTACGACAAGACATATACAGCCTCGCGTTCAATATCGACGAGCCTGTCCTAGTCAAGGAGTGCTGTCACCCTGGAACCACCAAGCGGATGCTCGAGCTATGTCCCAAGCATGGCGCCAAGGCTAAATCTGGAGCAGGTCGTTTTAACATCCTCCAGGTCTCCAAAGTGATCAGGACGGAGGCGATGTGGGTCGTCTTCGACAAAACCCCTCTTCTCCTCAATACCGAAGGCAGTATCAACAAATACTACACTACCCTCCCCCGCCCGCGTACTCTCCGCAAGGTCATCGGCTACAGGAAGCCCACTACATGCAAGAGCGCAATCTGGAAGACAGCCAACCAGTTCCGTACCATCAAGATCGACCTCTCGGAAGATCTGCTGCAATACGGCAATCCGTACGCCTTTATCGATCGTCTGGTATGCATCGTAACCCTGCTGTGCAAGGAGCAAGACAAAGATCAGGTCGCTTCGAAATCTGTGCACCTGAACCTCGGCAGCTTCTTCCAGCAAATGATCCCTTTCAACGAGAAGTCCCAGCTAGATTCGCGGTATGGAGAGTATCTCGACTGGTTGTTCTTCCATTCCGACACCCATGAGCCTGACCATGACAAGCTCGCGAAAGGTGTAGTATGCAGCCTGCAGCGACTGGTGGCTACGATCGGCAAGCATTCTGGCCGCGAGCAGTGGAAGATCTTCGTGAAGACTGAGATCCCAGCGGAGGACGAGGGCGGTGCGAAGGCGCTGTTCGAATTTCAAGTCGTTTGTGCGCAGCATGGTGTCGAGATTTGTCAGATTGAGGGCTGACCGTCGGAATATGTGGTAAGGTAGAGTAGGGTATTCAAGCTTGGGCGAACGCCAATGGGACTGCACAAGGTGAGCATTGGAAGGCGTCGGGAGGCTTCAGAGAGGGCGGGCGCTTATGATGTGCAGCCAAGCACAATGAACGGAGCACTGAAGCCGCAGGAAAAGTCATCGGTCATGTCTGGTACGGCGTCGGCGTGTTCGTGAGGGGTACGGGATGTCGTATCATGGCAGATCGACTACGGGGTTGCAAACGTCAGTATAGCATAAATGAACAAAAGCGTTATTTCCAGCTGAACGTTTGACTTGTATGAGTGTGCTTGGGCAAGACATGGCGAAACAATGCTTTGAATCGCGTGACTTCGACGCGTATTTGGCGTGGGTATGCATTCTAAGAGGGATGACGCGACAACGCGGAGATGTGACAAGACGCTAGTTACGTCATCCATCCGCCATGGATTCACTATCAGGGGATAACGACACCTGCGCCACATAGTGGCACCAGCATATTTACGTGCAGCCATTGGAAACTCTAGTATTTTGTTTTCAAGGGTCGTAAGTCTGGCTAGCTCGAGATGTCAACGGCTATCCCAATAGGCTAAGCCTCTCAAACATCTTCACCACAGGCGCCTCCCTCTTCTTCCCAACCTCCTGCAAGCTGTCCCAAAGCGTCGCATCCCCACCCGTAGGCTTCATCGCCTCGCCCTCAACTCCAATGGGTGCCCCGTTGGCAGCCTCAGGGCTTCCAACAGCCGCAGGTGGGTACATCTCCTTGATCGCGTCTTGACACCTTTCCATGACCTCGTTGACAGCGTTGGACACAGCGTCAGCACGCTCCCTCATACCCCGTCTAACCAAACCCTCGACAAGACGTTGAATCTCTTCTTGCATGCTGTTGATGCGCTCGATGAGGCGTTCGATGGAGTTGGTAAGATACTCCTCTTCGTATACTGTGCCCTTCTTACCGCGCGCACGTTTCCTCTCTTCTCTCCGCTTGTTCTTGCTTGTCTTGCGCGTAGTGGTTGTGTTCACGGTACCAGTCTGGTTTGTGTACCTGGTCATGAATGTGCCACCGCTTGTTGTATCCGTGGGCGCCAGAGAGATATTGTCGGGGATGTTGGCATCGGCAGGACCGTCGATCATGCCCTCGTAGAATGCCAGCGGATCCTCTGCTTTCTTGGCCCTGAGTTCCTTGAGTCGAGGTACTTGGGCTTGCAGTTGGCCCTTCATGTCGGCGAGGAATTCCGTCATGTCTGCGCTGCGCTCTACAAGGCCAGGGTCGATGACTTCGGTGATGAGAGTGGTCTCGCGGCGGAGTGTGACGATGCGGATTGCTTCGGCGAAGTGGCACCCTCGGCACAAGAGACGTGCTGCGGACGCAAGGTCGGAGAGGTAGTCGAATGTGATTGATGAGGCGGACAGGTAGTCTTTGGATTCTGTGAGACCTTCTGCGAGATCTGTCGCAATGCTTGAGAGTTCATCCGCGCTTACGTCGGCGAGAATAGCAGACGACAAAGCCTCACGCCAGAGGTTGGCTGAACGGTAGCATGGCCAGGCGGAGGCATGATCGTTGAGGTATTCGTACGCCAATGCAGCTTCTTTGTTCTTGTTGTTGGCACTCAAGAAGTCTGCGTACAACCTCATGATTTCCTTCAGACGGGTGCTGTCGTATTGGTACATGCTCAAGGCTTCAGGGTAGAGATCATGCTTTTGCACGTAGTCTTGTACCTCATCGTAGGCTTGAAGATCCTTGAGATGCGTGAGCGCTTTCGCTCTTCGTCCGAGCTGGTCGTCGATCTTGAACTTGCGACGAGTTTCGGGCAGATCTTGCAGAGACTGCAGGTGTGGCAGATATTCTCGCGGATCCTATTGAGGGTCAGTTACTAATGCGACCCATGCATTCGATCAGCATACCTTTTGTGACTGTTGAGCGATGAGCAGGGCGAGATCAAGGTTGTACAGCCCCAAAGATGTGTCGTATAATTGGTTGACGTCTGCAAGGAAGCATATGTGTTCGGCGGCCTTATCAGTGAGGGGATCGCTAGATGCTGCGACATGTCAGAACTGCGGAAAACGCAAATGTACAAGACTTACCTTGCAGGCGACCTATCATAGCAAGACCTGTTTCCAGAGCTGGTGGTGTCTTGGAGACATGGGCTGTGATGATGTTTTGCAGGTGCGCGTCCTTATACTGAGACTTTTCTAATACGGCCAGGAAAGCGTCGCATATCCGGTTTACTTTGTTCTCGACTTGCTCTTGGGAGAGCTTTGGCTTCGTAGCCAGATCTTTCGTCTTCAACGTTTCCTTGTACATGGTCTCCGACACGTCCTCGTTACTTGAACAGTTAGCAACCGTGTTCTAAAATGTATGGTTAATCGCTTACCGGAGCTGCGCCAGGAGCAAGTCAATATGTTCGATCTTCCTGATCTGTGAAATAATCTTTTCCAGGCTCGCCATGAACCGCTCCGGATCGTGGTCATGAAGTATGTTCAGATCGACGCGCTGATTACGACAAGCAAAGAAGGCTTCATCGTAACGCTCTGCCTCGATGTTGCGACGGATAGCAGCAAGCACAAGCGCTCGCGGATAGATCGTCTCAAGATTACCTCTTGGCATCTGTAACACGACTGAGTATGTCGTAGGCATCACAGTAACGATCTTTGCTCCTCTTTCGATGCTCCTGCATCTCTCATCCTTTTGTGGCTCGTCTGCGGGTACTTCGAGCTCTGGTGAATGTCAGAACATGCTCCCAGTTCTCATATCGTGAGGCGGACTTACCATCTGCACTAGCGAGATGCACGAACTTGAGTAGATGTTGCGTCGTTGTGAAAATGAGATGCGCTGTAGTAACCACGAAAGAAGTGCAGTTGCGGACCAGTATGCGCTCATTGGCGTATAGCACTCCACTCTTTGTCAATCCAAATGCTAATGTCTGGCTATGTCAGCTAGCTGATGCGGCCTCGCGGAGAGTATGTTTGCGTACCTGGCCTTCAACATTGATAACTTGAACCTCGGGCGCAAATGAAGGAAACTTATGCACAAAAGGCGTTAATGGAGCACAATCCGATCTCAGCTCATCTACAACGACCTGATGTAAGGCACCATTCTGAAACTCGATGTACGGCGTTTCTTGATGAACGTTGGAAAGAAGTATGGACGCGTTCTCGGTCTCCATTATGTGTCCTTGAGGTAGTAACACATCGCCTTCGGACTGCCAGAGCGAGCTTTCCTCTTCGTCCCAGCTGTCTGATAGTACGAAGATCTGATCCTCACCAAAGAACGTGACGTGACGTGGTGAGCCATGACTTATCGCATCACTGCGCCAGAGGAGACTAGGCTTGGGTATAGGCCGCTTGTTGAGATCGAGAGCGTATACGGCAAGGTCGACGTCGGAGAGCACTGCCAAGCGATTGCCAGATTTTGAAAGCGCTACGTCCATGGGTTTTGAGTCGAGAGCCAGAGTGTGAAGTGACATGGGAGGTGGCACATTCGCGATGCGAAGTGGTGTGAGTTTCAGGGATACTTGCAGTAATCAGTATCAGACAAATCACGCACATAGAGTGCATCACTCACATCCATCTATTGATGCGACCATGCCAAAATCGTTCGGCGGGGCGACTGAGCCAGCCGAGATTGTGGACGCGTACTCAAGCACTTGAAGCGCATCTGGACTGTACTTAGTCATATTAACCTCGCGTTGACGAGGGCCAGCTTACCTGGAGTTGACAAAGCTACTACAAGCGGACGCTCAGCATGCCAGCTACATATGACTGTTCGAGGAGCAGCGTCCGGAAATCGAAGTTCTTGTTTGAGATAGTAGTGGTAGTTACTCATCGTCCAAAGTTGTACTTTGTCAGGATATGACACAGCTAAGACGTTGGAGTCGCTATTCCACTTGAGTGTTAACGGAATCGAGAGGGCTGCTAGCTCTTCCGGGGTAAATCGAAGATCGAATTGGCCGTGGCGAAGACCATTGCGCTCGAAGAACACCACTTCAATCTTATCTTCGGTGCGACGGGTACTCGCAATCAGATTACCCGATGGTCGCCAACTGAGAGCTCCTTCAAGACCGTCCACGGGCTCGTTCACACTGTCCAGCTGTCCTTCGCGGGAGTAGACACGGATCATGCGACGGCGTTCTTCCTCGACCTTGTTGACTGCAAACCATGCGCCGTCACCTCTCCAGCTTATCGTGACAGAGCGATCGTCGAATGGGCTAAGTACACCCTCGTCGATACTTTCCGGCACTGTTGGATCTTGCAGTGCTCTGGCTCGTTTGCCCTTGAACTGTGTCTCTTTCTTTCCCCAGCCAACCGAGACATGACTGGAGACGTTGACATCTTCCGGAGTCAGATTGATACTCGCAATGTTTTCGATATCCCGGCTCATCAATAGCAAAGTGTCCGCCTGTGTGGTGATGGCGAGAAGTTCTTCATCTGGTGACCACGCCGCAGCAGAGATACCGGCATCGACTGAGCCCACGATCTCAACTAGCTCTTCTGTAGATGATGGGTCCTCTCGCACGAGCACGATGTCTCCTCCGGCCAAAATTAAACATGATGTCGAAGTGTCGGCGAAATGGTGCAGGCTCAAGATTGAGTCATGGGTAAGCGAGGGCAGCGGGCACGGCGCATCCCACGATGCGATGCTTTCAAGCTTCTCTTCGACGCCGTTGCGAGTATAATGCAGTCTCTTGAGTTCGATGGTCGCACGTGATTCCGAAGGGCCGAAGGCGCATACCAGCGCATTTGATGCGGCGTCCCATGCAGTCGCCGTTAACGGTAGTGGCTCGTCTCCGGAAAATCGCAGGAGCGACCTTCCTACAATCTTTAGGTTTCGCATTGCCGAAGAATCATGGACTGTGTTCGTGGCAATGTTGCGTCCTGTTGCTCGAATGACTGGTCACTAGCCCCGTTGGCAGAATCGCGCTTCCGAATTTTTGGTGATGCTAGCGCCGAGCTTCTACCGAAGGGTAACGCAACGCATCTCATCGTCATCAAGGTGTTGCAATTGAACCACGTTCGCTCACCGTCCATCCCCTGGTTCCTATTTGCACAGAAAACGATTCTCCTCAACAGTGCTGTTTCATGGTAGAATAGAATTGCAGTACCTCATTTCGAAGTCGAAGAGACGGCTCTTGCCCACCGAGGTATACAATAAGTATCATTAGGACTTGCAATCTGCATGCATTGGATCATGGTTGAAGACAGACAGTGAAATTGATGCTGTGGTGTCTATACAGGTCTCCGAGCGACCCTCCGATATTCTACAAATCCCGTGTCCTGCCCATAGTCCAGTATCGTGCCCACGCTCCGAATGACTGCATCTATTTGTTCTTCTTTGTCTGCCAGACTGTTGGAGGAATTCTGTTAGATATGTTCTCATAGTAGACATCAGTGAGTCGGGCGCCTCACCAGCAAGGAGGAATGGCAGGGAGAATCCGGTGGCTGCGAATGTTAGCACAACCCAGTGATTGCGACGCGCCAGTGCGTACCCATAAATCCCCAGTACTTGAAGGCGAAGCCCTT
>Ga0265797_10007322_pt1 | contig 15159 bp, 13 predicted proteins | sample P2T30metagenome_FD_192433 | JGI IMG/M metagenome (GOLD analysis project Ga0265797, IMG submission 192433) | Plant litter microbial communities from East Loma Ridge, Irvine, California - P2 T30 | ecosystem: Environmental > Terrestrial > Plant litter > Unclassified | place: USA: California... | reverse complement strand
CATGTTCAACATAATGAAACCAATGACTCACCTCAGAGCATTACAGATGGCAAATTTGTCCGTACTGTGTATGGTATTGTCCCTTTGAAGTTTGCCATGGGTTGGCCTGTAGTTGCATCCTACGACGAACTAGCTGGCTGCGCGCAGTGGATGGGCGGTCGTATTCCCACGATGGAAGAAGCACGAAGCATCTACAGCTACGTCGACGGCATGAAGCCGGAGTTTGAGAAATCGCTCGGAAACACGATTCCAGCAGTGAACGGGTAATATTTACACTTCGCAACGCCTTGGATTCATGATTAAAATTCTGCAGGCATTTGATCAACGAAGGAGTGTTTGAGACGCCACCACCACACTCTTTGTCTAACGGCGACTCCGGCACAGTATCTGGTCTCAATCCACACGACCTCTTCATCGACCTTGAAGGGACGAACGTGGGCTTCAAACACTGGCACCCAGTCTCAGTGGTCGAGAAGGGCAACAAGCTCTGTGGCCAATCTGATCTGGGAGGTGTTTGGGAATGGACTAGTACTGTGCTGGAGAAGCATGACGGCTTTGAGCCGATGGAGCTGTACCCAGGTTATACAGGTATGAGGGGACCCGACGGGCTTCTGCTCCTCAACACATGATAAGACGATGCTAAGAGTAGGCAGCCGACTTCTTCGACGGCAAACATAACGTCACGCTTGGTGGATCGTGGGCGACGCATCCGCGCGTTGCTGGACGAAAGACATTGTGAGTAGAGAGCGGCAACTGCAGCCGAGGCCATGTTACTAACGTGTCAAAGCGTCAACTGGTACCAACGCAACTATCCCTATGTCTGGGCTGGTGCGCGTGTTGTGTCGGATGCCTAGATTGGTGGTACCTGATTCGTTGTTTGCGTTTGCAGTGTCTCCAAATGCTGTGCTTAGTCCCGGCCACGATGGTGCAGCGGCGCGAAACTGTACGGATCGTCGGGTCACTGCATCTTTCACCGCAACGACGAGTCACTTTTTCGTAGCAAGAGAGGCATCTCCTTTGGTCCGGCGCGAATGTGCATCACTTCCATCTTGCTGGATCCAGTCTCTACAGAAATCATTTCATCGTCGTGTAGTCACAGCCACTCGCTCTTTCCGCAATTACGTAGTCAGCCTTGGGCTATGAGAATACACCGTCACGCACGACCATTGCACCTCACCCCGCTGCGTTAGCGAGAACAATTTCAAACTACCATGCGTCTTATTCACTGAAGATTCTGCGGCCAGGCAAAAGTGTCGTCTATTTCCCCGCTCGCATTGGCATAGCACAAACCCCACCTACCTTTTTCCACAACCACGAACCACGCAATTTATTGTCAATCTGAAAGGTACAGCTTGCTGCAAGAAATGGGTAACAGCCTACTCTTTAAGTGGGAAGATTCAGAGGCGCTCAAGTAAGTTGTTTCGCAGTGTTTATTTACTCGGGCTGTCGGAACCTTTCGGAGGCAAACGCCCAACACATATACTATCGCTGACCATTTCAGACACCACTGCGGGTTCTGTGAGCGTCCCTTGAGCCATCCCGGTGCCAGAGCGTCTTGTTTCGGCAAGCACAGCGAGCCATGTGTCCGCTTCCACCAGGTTCGTCATGTTAGATATACACTAAGCAACCGGCGTTCTAACTCTGTCTAGGCTATGTTCATGCGCCTTCGGGGTCATACATGCAAGTACTGTATGACAATTGATGAACAGCATTACAGGCGCCATCACGATATCGTCGAGCGGTTACGTGCCGTCTACGAGAGTTGCGGCGAGGTCGATTGGAACATCGTACCAGATGAATTCGGGCCAGAGGAACGTGGAAGAGTGAGAGAACCCGGTGACGAGGACACACCATTGTCGAAGCGCGAGAGAAAGGATGCGAAGCGTCTTGTGAGAGCGGCCAGTAGATCGAGAGTCATCACTCTGGAGGAGATCGGATACATCGACTCCGTCGTGCACTCCGCTGAAGGCACAACGAGCAACGACGCCGACGGACCGCGTAATCCAGAAGAGGTCGATGAGATCGAAAGGCAGCTCCGAGTAAGTGCTTGAGTTATACTGATCTCGTTGGTTTCCATTGTTTTTGCTAATCCTTTCATAGTACCACGCTCATGTATATAGCACACAGGTCAATCGGAGGGGGCTTAGGAAGCTCGCCGAGGCTCACGAAGATACGCCCGATATCGACTTCGAAGCCGAGATGGAACGCATCCTCGAGACCTTCCACATCAACAAGCTACTCAAGCGCAACACGAAAACCAAGGGATTGCAGGGGAAAGAGCTAAAGGCATTTCTCAATTTCGTCGACGGTTTGAAGCACGCCGTGCTTGAGGATATTGTGTTGGTCAACAAAGACAATGCTGAGTCGCGCATGCGGCGGGCTGGTTACCTCAGATATACTAACAAAACATCCTACGGGATTGTAGAAGAAAGGTATACCGACAAGGACTGGAAGACTGGTGAGAAGTTCGCGTCCAGTTCGAATGATTTCAGTGGTGCCATCACTCCTGTACATGAAACCAGTTTACTTCCAAGGTACGTTCATTTTCCTTGTCTCAGGTTGACCGGATTGCAGAGAGACGCCGAATAGCTCTGTGGAATCAATAGAAGAGGCTGTCAGCTAATATCTCTTAGCGAACAATTCGAAGACCAGTCTCCTTGCCAGCCTAGAACTGCTCACAGCCCGGACCGAAGACATCTTGAGAGTAGTCACAAGCGCGTTAGTGGCGATGATGGACTCTACGCTGCAGATATCGAGCCTTATCATACCCCACTACTACCCTTACCACATGCTCCAGCTTCTGGTATGCCAGCTGCCGCGATCATGGTGATCAACATTAAAGCTCCAGAGCGTGCACCAGCTCCAGTGCGTGGTCGCGCAGAGAAGCCTGTCAAGACAGCCTCCGATGGCTGGAAGACCGTTACGAACGGAGGTGTGCCAACAAAGCAGATATCAAAGGCACGTGTTTGGGGTAATATCCCAAGCAAGCGCCCAGCTCAGGCTTCTCGTCCTGGGCCAGCACCATGGTCTTCCGACTCTCGCAACTTTCCCGATATCTCCGCTGCGAAAACGTCGTTCGATGATGCATATTCCCAAACTCGTGAGGTGAAGCCTCCAATGATCTGGTCTTCGAAAGAGCCTGAGACCTTCGTTTTCCAGACGGAAGACGATGCCAGTGACCATGCCGCGGTTTCACAAAAGAAGAAAGCTAAGAAAGCTCGAGAAGCTAAGCGCAAAGCAAAGAAGCACTCTACACCAAACGTGATCATCACCGAAGACGTTGGAGATGAGCCTGACATCTCAATGCAAGGCCCTTCTACACCACAAAAGACCGAGGTCGACACCAACGTCCTAGACATCGATGAGACACTGCAATATTTCTCGATGGATACCAAGACTGAAGGGAAGTTCGCCGACCTTATGGTAGAGCCGATTGCTATGATTCACGATTCCGGTGATGGGATATCGTTGGTGCCTCCGCCTGAATCTATGCCGATCACAAAACATGGCAAGCACATGCAATGGATCCGGTTTGTACGCAATTTTGTTGTTGATCAACTCACCAATCCATATTCGCCGTCGTGGAGTGGGTGTTCACACAGTAGCTCGTGTTCCTTTGAGAACAATAACGTCCCGGATTGTCCTTTCCACGAGCCTCGTGAGTACATCGCACTTGCATCTTGACAGTGGATATTAACTCCAATACAGATTGCACCTGTGTCGATCCTTTGACAGATCAGTGCTATTTGGCGATGCCTTGTGTTGAGCTGTGTAGTACTGGACCGTTCAACCGCCTCCGTGGCGAGAAGCTGCTGTCGCTATATGAGAAGGATCATCGAACAAAGGGCCGCTTGATGCTCATAGACGACGACCTAATCAATTACTTTATGGAAGACCCTATCAGCCGATCGCGCAATCGCAACCCAGACGGCGTGCCCGCGCGTCTACAGAAGGAGTATGATGACGTCAAGAATGGATACAATCCCGGAACTCTCATGGCGCAAGAGCTTTGTTTTGAGCGACTCTACGCTAAGAACGGTTTTATGAAGCAGGAGCTTACCCAGAGTATGCTACAGGATATCCAGCGCAACGAGTTCGAACGTTTGGATACGAGGTACATGTGCTATTGTCGTGCTGCCTTACCGAAGACAGAATCTTCAAAGACGGACATTGTTGTTTGCTCATATCGCGACTGTTCCACTGGGAACTTTCATCGATCATGCATAAAGAAGCTTGGCTTCGGCTTGGTGTCGCGCTGGTATTGTACCGAATGTGAACAGAAGATGAAGGTACTCGCGCGCCAGACGTTACGCCGTTTAGGCTATACCGATATTCCACATGAGGGTCCATGCAGCTATTCATACGGACTTAGCGCGGACAAGTTCGAAGAGATGTTCGATGAGAAATTCGCGGAGATGATGAACTCATCCGACATGGACTATCTGAAACTACTACCAGCCGACCTGAGGAGCAAGGTCAAGGAGGTCGGAGGGTTCACGGCTATGCCTAAAGAGCTCCAGCAGCAATTCAAAGAGAAGGTCAGGGCGCTTGGCGAAAAGTTTAGGGCAGCGGACGTCAAGATGTTCGATTTGTAACAGGAAGCGAAGCGCGCTTTGCATTGCGCAGTCTAAGTGGGCCGGGCATGTGCAGTTTGGCTGTTAAGATTACAGAGTATTTGGGCTTCCAATTAGGAACGCTGGGATGAGTATTATAGCGGAGTCAAGAGCATGTCGAACCATGGTATAATTTGTAAATTCTGGTACAGTTGTCGTAGCTTCCGCGTTTAGCATTACAAGCAAGGCCCAAAACTTTGACTAGTATATATAATGCAGATCATATTTCATTCTCTGGGAGCTCACAAAGACATCGCATCGCCGAATTCATCCAGGCACTATCAAGCAGAAGCCATATCCACTCTTGTTTAGCAGACAATACCTTGAGCCTATAAGATACAGACGGCAACCTCGGCTTTCAAACGCTAGCGACTACAACCAACCGTACAAATTCACCGACAAAATTCGACGAGTCCATCTCACAAGCTCTTGGAGCATGCTGTCACATAACAAAACGACAGATAGTGGCATTCTCGCGACCATGTACCCACTCACACGCTGCCAAGCAAGAACACCCTCATTCTCACTAGGACGCATGGGCATCGACAATACAACAAGGAAAATAGAAGATACCGAAAAGACTTCTCGCCCAGTCCTCCAAGTGATCGGCAGTATTGTCATTGACAACTCTATTCCAGATCGCGGCATCAGTAACAATAGAGACACGGAAGAAGAGGAAGAAGAAGATGTGAAGGTTGAAGAGCTAGGATCTCTTGCTTCACGGACGGTGGATAGCATAGACTTGATACGTCGAGATAGTGAGAAGATCTGGACGGCTAGTGCGAAAAGTAGGATGAACGGGAAGCATAAGGTTAGAGACTGGTTTGTGGAGTATACACCGTGCTGGAGGAAGTATTTCCGGTGGAGCCAGACGGTTGGATTAGAGAGAGGTTGATCGGTTGTAAAGATTTTTGGATGAGGATGGCATATGTACAAGTATAGATCGCCTGCCAATCAGATTGAAGGTACCCGTAATGTCTACGCTGCGTCTTTCTATACTGCCACCCAATTATCTCCCCTTCTAGTAGTGCTTACTGCCACAAGTCAAGAGGCAGAACCATCTGCATCGTTTCCCTTTCTTTTGCCTGATTAGCTTTTGGCTTTGTCTACCACTATTTGCTACTGCTCGTACAGTCCTATCTCCACCTTTACCACGGCCCTGCACTTGAGCTGCTACAGTACTCTCGCTCTCGTTCTGGATGCGATACGCATTGTCGTGCGCCTTGTTGTTATACTGGTAGACCTGGATGACGCACGGCGCCTTGAGTCCTCGATCTTGGGAACCAACAAAGGATCGGTGAGATGATAAGCGGGTGTGTGAGGACACAGGCGGGCGTGGGCATTGCAGGGATGCCGATGGTGGTGATGGTGAGGAAAGCGGCGGTAGGGCCGATGGCAATGGTAATGATAGAGGTCGATCCAAGTGCAACACGCCATCATGGTCTACAGTGGAAGCACTAAGGTCACCATTGTGATTTTCCACACCCTGTGAAGGATACGACAGATTTGGGTCATCGGGGTCGCCCACATGTATGCGCACTCCGGGATCACAAGCCTCATCTGGCTGGTTGGAGAACGAGCTATGTAGTAGCGTGTGAGTAGAATCTGGAGATCTGAGATGGCCTACATGATATTTGTGCTTAGGGATCTTTGAGGAGTGCTTTTGTGTACCATTACCGAACTCTCCAAAAGTCTTGGTCAGTTGTGGTCTATCGGCGTCGTTTACATCGATCGGATGTGTTGTGTGAGCAGACGTCCAACGTCCATTACCTAAACCTGTTTTGTTTGGCTGTATCTCAAGTTGTGGGTATGAAGGAGGCCTCCTGTCGTTAACAAAGAACACCTCTGGCTGATTCTTGATGGGATCTGGACTAAAGGATCGTGCTTCCGCCAATATCTCATTTCGAATAGCAGGGTCAGTCTTCGCAGTATCGAGGTTTCGTTCCAGTTCGCTGATCGAAGGTGCTGTCCTACCAGCAAAGCATATGAGGAAGTTTTCGGCATGACTGTTGCGTCCGATCTGGTCTCGAAGATGTTGAAAAGCTTCGAGGAGGGACTCGTCGGTAGTATACTGGAAGTCTAAGTCTGCACCTCTTCCGTCGACGATGTTGGCATGAATGCCGATCATCATCGTCATGAGATCATTCTGCAATCCAGTTAGACCAAGTTGCGCCGCTAGCACCCACGTTTGGGCGAAGAGAAGCAGGGATGCGTTGCCCTCGGCCAGACCTGTGAAGATTGGGGGGCACTCTCCGCTCTCCAGGTAGTTCATCACAGCTCGGAAAGGCTCGAATTGCACACCTCGCAGTATAGCACCTGGGGGTATCGCGCTCAATACGAAACATCGCCTACGCATGCGACTACTGAGTTCAAATGGAACATGAGAACCGTCATCAAGTTCGAGTGCGATGGTGACGCTGTTACTGGACATGTTAGCTTGCATGCTTCCGTCTAGTATGGAAAGAGTATTGGCGTATATGTGGAATATATGCTCTTGAGCGCTCTTGGGAGCTCTCCTTTGCGACATCATTAGTTTGCATTACGTGAAAGAGAAGAAAGCAATTTTTGCGTTGCCCTGAAAGCAACACCACGCCTTCTTTGAACACGCTTTGGATGTTGATCGTGTTTGTGTTCGTTGGTCAACTGCATATTGCATATATTGAGAACATGTGTGCTTTGCGGTTATGGCTTACGAATGAGACTTCCATCTCATCTTCAAGCAATTTGAAGCCTACAAGCCTTCTGCATGGTCAAAGACGACCCAAGACTTTCCAAGCGACTAGGATTGCTGCAGGCGGCGTTTCCAATGGCGCACCAATGGCTTCCAAATATTCGTCTTCCCGTCGAAATACGAGTATGCTACGCCCAGCATTCCACCAGCGAAATGAGCCTGTCGTCGTTAGCAAGTGATATGCGTCGCTCTGCGCGTTGAACCTACTGCGTGACCAAAGTTCACAAAGCTATACCCTCGAATAATGCCAACCAGATCGAAAAGTAGTATCGCGGGCAGCACATATTGCGCGTCGAAATGTACAGGGACAAATAATATTCCTAGGCCAGCATGAGGATATTGCATGCAGAAGACTCCAAGAACTCCGAACAATGCTCCTGATGCGCCTCCGGAGCGAATAAAGATTTCAGGGATTGGTCGCCTGTGAAAAGGTATGCGAGTGCTCAAAGTTGTCCAGTGTTGAGCGAAGCCCGAAAGCACACCAGCTGAGAGATAGAACGATAATGTATGGTATGGGCTGCCCTCGAATAGGCGGGAGTATCCGACTGGTGCCATGAAGTTGTTCAAGAAGTACATATTGACGAAGAAATGCAAAGCTCCACCATGTACAAACATGGATGTAAATTGGGTGTAATTGACATTGCGAGCGGGCAGATGCCATAGTGTTTCCCAGGCTCTGGGCAGTAGAAAGCTGCTCAGGTGGATACCGCTGTTGGCTCCAATAATTCCATACGTGACTCTCGAAATTGGATCGAGATTAGTCCAGGCTCCAGTCACGACTTCAGTCGGGGTCGGTGGGCCACGTTGTTTTGTACTCCATTGTGGCGCTTGAAGCCATCCTCCACCAGATGCTGGTTTGGATTTGAGTTCGCTCTTGGCCTCTAGGTAGGCGAGACCGTAGAAGATGCCGCCGGATACAGAAAGTGCCCAAATTGCAGGAATCAAGTATCTCACTTTGACTTTGGGAAACTGTGTATATGTGTCGTCGGAAGCATCGTCCACCGCCTGTCGTAGTACTTCTTCCGGTATAGGTGGCTGTTCGTTGTTAGGCCTTGGGGCTTCACTTCTCAGCTGGGCGTATTGTGCGCGCTGCTGCGAAAGGTAGCGAAGCCTTGACACGGTCGGACGAAAGACGGAAATCGCCGGTGGCTGAGACGCGTAGCATGCGCACCGCAGCGACGGTCCGCCTATCTTGTATGCAAACATCGCGTGTTTGGAGTGTAGCTGCAATGACGCGAAGCTTCCAATTGGCGTCGGCCCGACTAGCGTGGGGCACGTGCGAAGATTATCGCTATCCCTGGCCGCCTGCTCCTTGACACTCTCTAACTTCATCTTTACTTATCAAATCATCTCCGTCGAAAGACGTCTGTCAATAGGCAGCGACTGTTTATTTACATTCGCGTCACCGCCCGATCGGAAAATTCATTGGTACGCGAAGTATAGTCTATGGGCTGAAGTCTCTAAACGGTTATCCGGCGATTACGGTTGGTAACCTCGTTACGCTTATTGGGCAATCCTCGCGCACTCTCACCATGACTTTCGCTATTCAGTTCCCAGTGCGCAGTGATAATATACGCAATCTGAATGTATTAGTACCCGCAGTCTAATGGCATAGGAAAGATAAGCCTACCATCTTACTCATCGGAGGAAGCTCATGTCCGGTTTACCTCACTCTAGCGCCCAAAAGCACCCCAAGGCCCCGCAGTATGCGGCCTTGAGCTCTTTCTCATGACTGCACAGCTCTTGTTGAACCTGGTAACACCAAAGCCCCATAAGCTCCTGGCTTCCTATACGTTGCTCTGAACTGAGTGGCTTCAATAAAATCAGGAAGGACGCCAACAACCTTGGTTCAACCCTTAGCGAACCTTAGAAGCATTTCGAGTGTCAAGAACCGTACCCGACATCCCAGCCAAGCGAACTCTAGATTTGCCTATGGTTCTCACATCAAAATAATGTGCATCAACATTGACATCCCTTCGTTCACTTTTCCTTACTCCAACGAACGCCCAATATTTCTGGCACGATCTTCCAGGCTTAGAGTCCCAACTCACTTGATTTCACGCTTCTAAATCAAGCAAATTTCTTCTGCCATTGCGCAGATGTTCAAGCTATTCAGAGAGACGTTCAGCTTCCGATTTGACTTTGATGAAAACTCTTCCACAAGTAGTTCATCTTCGAATAACGGCGATATCGAAGTTCAAGTGGGCAGACTACCTAATGCTCGTCTTGTTCATGTCCCGCGCATCGCTCTCAGGACATGTCGTGTACTACGCACAAGTCTTGTGCATGGATGCAGAATCAAGAACACTGACGCTCTTGTCTTTGAAGTTATCTTGGCACACTTCAACGTCAATGGTTCGTTAGGACGGCTGCGACCAAATGTACGAAATCCATTGACGCAACTTACTGGCGGCTGCGACAGGATGCTCAAACTCGCCAAAGCATGGCATCTAGCGGACATGCTCGACGACGTGCGGCTGCAGAACAAGCTGATAGATGTATATCGCATTCTCTACCTTGAGCTACTCAATGCAAACACCAGAGTACCTCTAGACTACGAGGCATTCATATATCTGGAATCCCATCTCGGTACCCATACGAAGATGGAGAAGTTCATGATAGACTTCTTCGCTGGACTATCTCGGTATACAGGCGATTTCAGTGCTCAGGAACTCCTTCCGTTTCGACCCGACGTTTCACGAGCATTAAAGGTGCGACGCGCGCAGCTGGTGGTACAGGGAAGTTTTGTCGATCTGATCGCTACCGGTAATACTTGCTTTAACGTAATTAAATCGGACGCGACAACACACAGCTCCTTGCAAGTGACTAAGCCAACGAGACTTTCCTTAAGTGCGGGTCTCAACTCCTTACCGTTACGGCATAGCCTCTCAACGTCTTCACTATCGTCTTTGGTCTCCCTTCCAGTATCATCAACGACTGCAATATCGTCTGCGTCACCGACGTGTGATCGCAGGCATCAAAGGCGTTTGTCGCTATTAGGAACTACGAGTATAAATGAACAACCAGAGGTCTGTTTATCTGGTACATTGGCTTCTATCTTCCAGTCGGCAATCGGTGCCACTTTGTGCCCTTGCCACACACGCTCGGTGTCTCTCACGACCCCAACATCTAGCCGCGCACCATTCATGGCAAAAAAAGCCGTCCCCTTTCGTCAGCAGGTTCATATAGCTTCGGAAGACGATTCCTCGGACGACGACATAGCGTACGATATATTTCCATCAGGTCTGTAAGGCATGACTTCAGTCGAGAATTGAGATTCAGCAAAACGATAGATATTTCAACCCTTTGAAACGGGAGAGGATGGGAGAGACAACGATAGTATTGTGGTGTTTGCAAAAGAGTTGATGTGTATTCTGTTCATAGTAGATCATAAATCGCACGTTTGAGTACGGAAGTAATGGAATGTGTGAGGGGTTCGCTGTCTGCCACTATGCTTGGGTCATAGGGTGTATGTGTTAAACAAAGCGCGAATGAGAATTAGTTTATTTACAAAAGATAAGGTTGTGAAATATTTAGAGGCTCTATTAATGCCATATACTGCTCATCGACGGCCGGAAGTCTACTGCTAAGTTCCGCCGTATTATGCAATTTGGATAGGCTATTGCGGATGTACTGGCATAAGTTTCAAATCGAGCATATACCCCTCACACACTACGCCTGCTTACCGACTGCTGCCGCAGGAACCGATGTGGGAACATGTTGGCTGCTCGAGCTACTGACGTTCGCCTCGTAGTGGTTCTGCTCCATGAGACTCCAATCACCGATCTGCTCATCGCCAAACTGGTCGAGATCCAGACCCATCATCTCAGCCTCTGAGGTGACGCGGAGATGCATGCCAGGAATGAACTTCAAGATGTACAAGAGAATACAAGAGACGACGAAAGAGTAAGAGGCGATGGCGACAATCTCAGCCAATTGGCGACCGATTTGCACACCTACACCATCCATGCCTCCGAGGCCGTCATACGGACCCATACCATCGAGGTCGTAGATCCAGGCTTGGCCGAAAATACCAGTGAGGAAGGAGCCAACCATACCACCGATTCCGTGGAGCTTGAAGACATCCATGCCCTCGTCGATCTTGATCCACTTATCGACATTCTGGCAAAGAGAGCAAATCGCAGCAGTGAGAAAACCGATGAGGGCGGCTATCCACACAGAGACATAACCTGCAGCAGGAGTAATTCCGACAAGACCAGCGATAGCTCCAGAGCAAGCACCGACCACAGAGAAGTGACCTTTGGTACGGACGTACTCAACCGACACCCAGCCGAGAACTCCGAAGGAGGCCGCAGTGTTGGTGTTGAAGGCAGCCAACATCGAGCGCACAGTGCCGTTAAGAGCACTACCTCCGTTGAAGCCGAACCAGCCAAACCAGATGAAGACAGTGCCGATGAAGACGAGTGTAGGATTATGAGCTTTTCCGTGGATCTTGTCGCCCTTGTGAAGGCGTTTGCCGAGGACGAAGGCGTAGGCGAGGGCAGACCAGCCGGATGCAATGTGAACGGGGCCGCCACCTGCGAAGTCTAGAGAGGGAAGGTTGAAAAGCCAACCATTTCTAGAAGACCGTCAGTATGTCTCAGCAAGCACAATCTGTGATGCTTACGCATTCCAGGTCCAGCAAGCGATTGGGCAGTACACGATAGTTGCCCAGCAAAAGGCGAAGACCATTGACGGCAGGATGCGACCGCGTTCAAAAGATCCACCAATAACAAGCTGTACAGTACATGCGCAGAAAAGCATCTGGTAAAGGCCTACGTACAGTTAGTAGGTACGATCTAGCTCGGAATCCATGAGATACCTACAGAACACGATCTCAGGTAGAAATGATGAGCCCGGCGAGGGTGCCGACATGACATTCTTTAACCCGAAGTTGTCCATGTTGCCAATGAAGGGACTGGCCGAGCGAGAGTATGCGAGCGAATAACCCCAGAACATCCACTGGAATGTAACTACTCCCATGACCGCGAACGACTGGAAGAGCATAGAAAGTGCCGACTTGCGGCGAGCAAGACCGGAGTAAAGAAAACCGATTCCAGGTATAATCAAAAACACAAGGAAAGCCATGATCATAAGGTAGATGTAGTGGAACTCCAGGCCAGTGTACTGAAGGTTGACATTTTCGATATCTGGGTTGCCGCCATTGGGCTTCGCCGGGTCGAACTCAGGCTACGCTTGTGTCAGTTGTCTTGCATGTTGGACGTTGTTATCTGCTGGGGAAACATACAGTGGGTGGTACCTCCATGGTGTAAGGGTGTCAGTGTATCGACTATGACTGGAACCTCAGGGGTGTTCTGGAAAGAGAAGACAAGAAGTGCAGGGGCTCTCCAGCGGATATATATCTTTCAACGCCTTTCCTCACACCATCCGGCCAATTTCCAGAGACCGAGATTGATGCGCCGTCAAACCCGGTTCGCCTTCTACTTCGATACATACGACGCTGCTGTGCCCCCAACGCTGAACGTGGCGCCGTCTGGGCAAAGATAAGCAGGGCGTTAGGAATCCCATGCTGATGGAGCCGAGCGCATATTGTGGAGCTTCTGGCTTGGGTTGCTGTGTTTGGCCTGAGATTTGATGCCGCGAAGGATTCTGAAGACGGATTGCATGTCCCAAATAGCCAAGGCCCGTAAGCCACGGTCGCGCTTGTATAGAATGGTGAAGGTAAGAGTTCAGGGTCTTGGTGGCTGATAAGAGACGGGATGAAAGCGGTATAGCCCCTGTGCCTGAGTGATAAGCCGGTCTGTCCGGAACAGGGGCGATTGGTTGGCCAGAATCGACCTACCGATGGCTGTACGGTGCTTTACGAATCGCTCTGTGTAACGAAATCTGGAGTGAAGATAGACAGATTCCATCCCGCTAATGTCGTACATTGGCTACCGCGTGGTGTTGCTGTACCGCCGTTGATGGCGGCTGATTTACTCCCGTTTGTCCGTGATTCCGAACACCAGGTCCGTGCCACCGCCACGGGGCTGATCCACTCCTATGGTATCATGGAATGTCGTTCTCTTGTTAGGCGCAAATTTGCAACTATTTCAGTAGAAACTGCAGTCATTGACGAGGATGAATGAGAGTGAGGGCTTTCATAGTACAGCTAGCGCTTTCTGAACAGGCAATCTGCGCCCGGGTTTAGTGCCATGTACTGTGCCGCGAGGATGCAAGACCAGATTTGCTGCACGGTTATCACTTACCGTATACACCCAAAACACAGGCTGTAAGGGAATCCTGCAGAGTAAAATTGGGCCTCTGGGTACTGCAGGGTTTACACATTGCGTCCAGGACAAAGCAACTCGTCCCTTCCTGCGCTGAACGCTATAGCCTCCCTGGCCCTCTCTGCTTGATCGTACGATCTATGAACATATCAGGGTAGGCGCATTTGTCCAGCCAATATATCCATTCTCTTCATGCTCCTGCGACTGGCACCAGCGTTTTCAACAACGTACAGAGCGTAAGCCTCGTGTCGGTGCACAAGATGTAAGAGGCATTGCCTCTGCAAGAGTCCCTTGGGCTAGGGCTATCCCTTCGTCGACACGGACATTAAATCTCTCGCCATGGGATATGAAGCCAGGGAACTTTGTCAGCTATATAAGAATACGTGCTGCCAATATTTCCCCAGTCTCCAAGGTCACCTGCGATGTGATTAGTAAAGTCTCAAGTGTATTCCGTTATGAGGGTAAAGACACATACCACAAGCATTTCATTGGATGAGATCTCTCGTCTATTGGTTGGTCGGGGTTGTTGCACAATCACGGCACAGTATGCCGTAGGGCGGACATTTGCTTGATGGAGGTAGCCCGATGATCTACGCAGATGGCATTGTTCAGAATTAGATACAAAGCAGGGCGTATAGCGATGGCGATGTTTTGTCGTGTTGTATTGGTGGGAAGAGAAAGGCTACCGGTCATTGTGACGGGTTCGGTTTTCGCCAAGAGAACCCAAATCCATCTCCACACGCCCTCACCCAGCTTCTTTTCCAAACATCCGCCTTTAGCCCATGATATACACCCACAGGCGCGTCTGCAATGCGCCAAATAGGTAGACCTGACAGCAATCGCTATTATCCCTTTGAATTTTAGAGCGCGCCAATTATATACACCCGTTTGGAAAGCCATCGTTCTATAGCGCGCAGGGCGCGTCGCGGATACTATGACTTTAGGCGAACCAGAACCATTCATGGTCAACCACTGCGAGCAGACAGTCGCTGATAGAACCGGCTATCGCAATTACACCATGCACTATGACGGTACAAGACCCCTCATTACATTCTTTCCTACCCCACCAGGCGTCCTCGTCTCATGAGTTGTGCCTTTCGGTTCACTCAAAAGCAGGCCGGCAACTCTGATGTGGACACTCAATGAGATACCGCGACCGATTTCGCTTCCCAGGGATCATGTCACAAGACCAGAAATAAGGGTCTACGAGGTTGAAAGGAACACCCGGGTGGATGCCTTGCGAGAAGAACTTAACACTTTAACGTTACAGAATGCGCCGACCCTATCGCCAGCTCGCGTTGCGCCCGATACAGCCCTTCCTCGTACCACCAACTCGTCTCGCATCGAGCTTGCACCCGAAGTCTCAACCGAAAACAGAGGAGGAACATACGCAGCAGTGTTTGGGTCTGGGCCGCAGACAAGGATGACCGGTCACAGCGTCAGTGATGACCGCCGATTCGGTATCTATCTTCCTAGTGCGACTGCGAGCGAGAACAACCTCGCACTGCATCGACTGGCGGCATCTACGCTTCACGTCTTAGAGGGGCGGGCCGCAAGTCTTCCACCTACATCTCCAATGACAGTA
>Ga0265797_10007319_pt1 | contig 15161 bp, 32 predicted proteins | sample P2T30metagenome_FD_192433 | JGI IMG/M metagenome (GOLD analysis project Ga0265797, IMG submission 192433) | Plant litter microbial communities from East Loma Ridge, Irvine, California - P2 T30 | ecosystem: Environmental > Terrestrial > Plant litter > Unclassified | place: USA: California... | reverse complement strand
CCACGGCCTAATCCCCTCATGACAGCCACCACGCCCGCAAATGACGCGATCCTTTGCGATTGCGGGGGTGGCGATAAAGATGATGGCGATAGCTAATAGAATCTTTCTCATACACCGCTACTCATGCTGGAATGACGTTCTGCATCGTAATAACGCTTAAAACTAGGATCAATTCTGTCCGTTACTTCGATTGACAGCCGGGGTAAAAAGCCTGGGTCAATCCGCATTATGACGCGAACAAGGAAACCGCATAACCTAACTCGTGTCATCACTTGCCCTCCTTTTCGAGTTGGCGACCGCGAGCGAGAGCCTTCATAGCAAGATCCTTAGCCCCGGAGCTTTCGCCCCACCCGTTATCCTTGCACAACTGTTTTGCAACAATTTCATCGCTTGCCACCGTATCAAGGATTGCGAGAATACCTTGAGCCTCTACAGTCTGACGGATAGTGCATTCGGGACTGTCGGCAACCGAACGGGCCAACTCCACCAACCGCTCCACCAACTCAGGCGCCACAGCCCGCTCATCTGGGGTGGGACGCGAGAGAGGGTCGGAAGCGAGCAACGCGGCCTCGTCTTCCGGGCGAACGGTGTATGTGTGTGTGATGAGGTTGTAGTGGGGATGGTTGGCGGGGAGGCGGATAGATTTAACGTTAGCCCAATAAGTCCGACTTACTTGCCTCTCTAGATTTATCTCGCTCCCTGAAAAATTACACAGTGAGATAAGCTCAAAATCCTCCAGCCACTCAGGCCGCTTCCCATAAACTTTAATCTCAGGTCCAAATTCCATCTCAAATCTCCCTATTGCGTTCGTACACCCAACAACGGTATATGTCCAGCGTCGCGATGTTTCATCTCCATCGACGGCGCCAATGATCCGGGTTGAGCGGCTTCTCCCTAAGCCCCCGCTCCCCGGATTTTTTTGTGTCACGCCTACTTATAATTCCTCTCCAATTTGCGATGTGTTGCGGGCGGGGGTGGTGGCGAGGGCAACAATAATGTGTGCGGCCATCATGCGGGCGGCTCTATCGGTGCCGCACTCGTCCTTGATCGCTTCAAATATTGCCTGTTCGGTAGGAAGGCGCGCATCGATCGCGGCGGCGAAGTCGCGATGCCACTGGTTCGGCTCGTGATCGCCGCTCATCATCCATTCTTGAACAAACTGGACGGTCGTCTGCTGCTCACTCATCTTCCTGCTCCTTCATTCGTAACGGGGGACGCAACATAATTTACTTCCTTCACCGGCCAAACCCCACTCCCCAACCGCCGCCAGAGCAACCCGTGCATACCAGCGAGGCTAAGCCCCACCGACCGCGCTGCTTCATCCCTGTTGGCCCCCATGCGGGATAGCGCGAGGAGTTGTGCGTAGCGATCGTTGGCGGCGTTGGTGTGGGTCATGGGACGTTACGGATATGCGATGATATCATCTTCGGCTTCGTGAAAGCCCTTCAACCACCGCGCAGAAAACGAGACATTCGCGATCACGCCGTTGCGATACAGCACTGGACCGCCATCCCAATCTACGGGGGCGGCATCACCACCATGCCATGGCTTCATGCCTTCAGGAATCAACAGATCACTCATCTCAATCTCTCCATTCATGCCCATACGGGCGTGGTGTTAACCGAACTTGGCCTTTAGCGCTTCATACCGATTGCGCTCGCGTTGGTCCGCATCACGCGCAGCCCATTCGCGGAGCGCCATTTCGTGCTCGGTTTCCATGCGCTCTCCACTGAGATACGCGCGGGCGTAGGTATCGCCATACTCGTAATCAGTCTCAATTTCGAGTTCCAGGTTCGTGTAGCCCTCTGCCTCGTATCGAGCTTTGTGTCCCTGAAGCACCGCAATAGCCCTGTCGATACCCTCGCTCAGCTCATGGGCAATGTTTTCTATCACTACCCGTTTCATCTTTGGCGTTGCCATCTCGTATCTCCCTATCGTGTCAGAATGCCCGCCAGACCGCCTCCTAGGGGGTCTACAGCCTCATTCGGGGGTTTTGGGTGTGGTGGTTGGGGTATCTGGCACTGCAAGGCCCTCACGAGCAATCTGACGCAAGTCCGAAGCGTCATCCCAGATATTATCCGCAGCGATCAACACCAGAGCCCTTTCCATCCGAGCCATCCTTTCCTTCACCGCCAGCCGATGCTTGGCCGTGCGTTGTGTGGTTGTTTGGGGCATTACATAATCTCCATTACAGCTTTGACGAACGCGGTGACTGTCGGCGCGTGCATGGCGTTACGGATCGCATCAGTTGCACCCACGCAACGGGGATACCCATCGTCCAGCACTCGAAACTCGGCAAGTGCAGTCGTCCAAGAGGTGTCTTGCGAAACGGGTTCGATGAACCGCCCCACTCGTCCAGCCTGCCCGCCACGTGGTTCTTTCCGTGGTTGCTGGTCCCAGTCGGACGAGGCAACCCAATATGCCCTGTCACCGACGAAGGGAGCGCCGAACCCGCAAGCCGCCATCGGCGTACACCCGAAGGCATAACCCAGACCTTCCAAGTCAGCGTGTGCGAGATCGATCCACTTTGCGTTTCTAACTTGCTCTCCAAAAAGTTGTCCAGGCTTGCACTGCGAGACAAGCCAATGGAAGGCAGGCCATAGGTGCCGCTCGTCGTCAAACCCGCCGCCTTTGCCTGCCGCGCTGAAAGGTTGGCATGGGCAGGAAGCGGTCCAGACGGGACGATGGTCACCCCAACCGGCATTGCGCAAGGCGAGGGACCAAATTCCAATTCCGGCGAAAGCGTGGACTTGGGTGTAGTTGGATAGGTCACTTGGCTTTACGTCCTCGATAGAAGTTTCCATCACGTCACCCGGCGCGATCATGTCCGCCGCAACAAGTTTGCGCAGCGTCTCCGCACAGAACGGGTCAATCTCGATGTAGCAGGCTGTCACGCCAGCATCTCCGAACCCATACGAACCCGAACAGCGCGGAAAGCGTCAGCACGCTCGACAGTAGCAAACGAAAACTCGTCAGCCTGCCCGCGCTCATTCACGAACCGGACGTTGCTGCCAGCGTCCTCGCGCTTTGCCTTAACCCGTGCTGCCAGTGCGTTCATCATGTCGGTGGTCATCTCGTATCTCCCTAGTTGATGCCCCCTTGTACAACGTTCGTAACGTTCGTCAACGTTTATTTTCCTCCCACCCCCAATTTTTCTCACCCGCGATGGAGGCGGAGGTATCCGGCTGCGTGTAAATCAAGATTTGTTATATTCGATGGCGTTTCGGATCTCGGTCAACACACCATCAATGGCCTTCAGCGTATCATTCTGGTCATCCAAGCGCCTTGCCAGATACAGGATGGCCAGCGCTGTTGTGTCGCCATCAACGGCCTTGGCATTCAGTGCAGTGACGATATCCGAGATTTTCATGTCCATCGGCTCCTTAGTGATGGTTAGAGAAATTTTACTAATCAAAGAATGGCGTAAATCCGCCGTTTTTAAGTCTCTTTAGTTAGTTAGTAACTTAGTTATTATTATTATTTATCTCTGTGTCTCAAAAACCCATTATAAGGGATCATCTAATTAGAGTGATATGAATAGATGGATATATGTCTTAGGCACCCTAAGTTACTATCCTTACTTTCCTTTGCAATTTCAATAGCTTAGCTACCCTATCCTTCATATCCTTCCCCTAAGCTACTCCCTCGCATATTCGACAATCGTCTTCTTATTGACCGGGTGCTGCTTCTCATGCCGTACCAGCAAGCGCGCCTTGACCATCTTGCCAAGCGAAGAAACCACGTCCTCTTTCCGGTATTTCCCCCGGATGCGGTTGTAGATCACGCTATCGGTCATGCGCTCGTCGCCAAGGATCGACATGATACGCTGCCCCAAAGCATCCGCCTTTTCATGCGAGCCAGTTCGGTTCGAGCCTACCAGCCGGATCTTTTCTTCGATGTCTCGCTTAACCAGCGCGAACGCCCATCGGACGTGTTCCTCGGTACGTAGCTGCTCGGGCATTGCCAGGATCAGGGAAACCTTCGCTACACCCTCGTAGAAGCGATTCCAGAGGGTGTGCAGCCCGGTATCCTCCTCCTCCCTGCGTGCGCGCTCCAGCCGCCACGGATATAGCTTCTCAAGCATGTCACGGGCGCCCTTGGTGCTGGGAATCTGCACTGGCGTGTCGTAATTCTCGACCCTGTGCCCGTCGAAGACATCGTATGTCCCGCCATTCCACAACGCACGCAACACGCCTGAGATTTCATTAGGCAGCGGGGGGGGCGTGTGGCCAAACTTGCCGTCTGGCACATTGACGCGCTCATTGAACATCATGGCTCGACCGATGAATCCCGAACGCGCCATCTCTGGCGTCATCAGGTCCTCGAACAAGTTAGGAGTGGTCACGCCCAGCAGCGAAAGGAAAGGCCGCTCGATGCCGGTATCGAGCATTTCCAGCAGCCGGGTAGCGGAGGCAATACGGTTTTCCAGATATAACGATGGCTTGTCTTCGGCCTGAGAGGTTAGGCGGCTCAATTCATTTTCGAGTGACTTTCGGATTTCGTCTCGATCGTCGCCGCCCATGCCGTAGACGCCACCCGGCCCCGCCTTGGAAAAGATTTCCATGATACGGCCATAGATACCTTCAAGGTAACTGGCGCCGCCCTTGGTTCGGGCGTTCTCGACTTTCTTTAGAAACTCGCCAAACTCATCGAGAATATAGAACATCGCTTGATTGCGGATACAATTCCCAAGAAACTCCTTGTCGGATTTAATACGGCCATAACAAGCCTTGCCAATGCCCGCCTCTTTCATCAGCCTCATGGCGCCCTGCAAAATTCCTTCCTTGCCTGTTCCAGATTCTGCAATGCAAAACACAAGCAGGTTACTGGTAACGTTAGATACGTCATCTACGTATCGCAGCCCGCCAATATTGCCGATGGCGAACAATGCGCCGCCCACCGCAATATGCTTGCGCGGAAATTGCGATTGACTGGAGATCCACTGTGCAACCTCACCAACAAAGCCAGGAGGTGCCGTAAGATCTACGCCGGATATATCGAAAGGCAATCCATCTGCTGCGACTTCGGCTGGCTCATCGTCGAATTTCTGATCTGGCACAAACGTAACAGGCATAACCCACCCCCCCTGCTCGGCGTGATGGATAAGAGTTCCGATCGTAACAGGATTACCCGCGCGGCCGAAACTGCCCCACTTATACTGCATCTGCTTTGCGTCATGCTTGCCGCTGGACGCTGACCAGCTATCCCACAGCTCGAACCCGGAGCCTTGCGTCGCATGGTGAATTGCCATGCCGATCGAAATCCATTCCTCGTAAGGGACATCGTTATTCGGAATATGCGAAAGCATGTCCGCAATGTCTTCGTGTGCCAGATCGACGGCATGGCCGTTGAACTCAGAGCGATGACGCTCGGGGCGCTTCAGGAGGTCGATCAACGCGACTGGTGCATCGCCAATATCCTCCGGGTAGCCATCAGCCGTATAAACACCGCCCGACTTATGCGCCGAACCCGGCCCAACGACATAGCCAGATGACTTGAAATCAATGCCTGGGTAATCCGGCAAGTGCGTCACCATCGACACGCCTTCAGGCGCCTTAAAATACAGATGCTGAGAGCCGCCACCAGATCCGGTGTTAACCGTTAGCCCTGCGTCGTCGACTTCGGGCACCAAGGCTTTGAGTTTTGCATAGGATTCGACACCGCCATTGCGCGCATCAACGTCAACGACGATTAATCCGGCGCACAGCACGCCATAGCCGGTATCGAAGTGACCATGTTCTTCCATGACCGCTAACTGTTCGTCATCCCACATGGGCGTGTGCTGCCAATTGGACGCTCGAGGATGTTTGCCGACAGCAGGGCACTCAGCATCACCACATTCGCAGCTTCCGTTTGCGCGGAAACGATAGAGAGGAAAAATGCGCAACTTTGCTTCCATCATGTCACGATAAATTAGCTGTCCCGTGGCGGGGCGCAGTTGGACAACATTGGTCATCACTCACCCTTGTCCTGAAGGTACTCAACGAGGGCCTTTACGTTGGCATATTTCGGCTCCGCGCGCTCGTTAGCTATGTTGTATAGGGCCATGTACGGCACGCCGCTGCGGCGGCTTACCTCACTCAGATTGCGATCTACCAAAAGAGCCCTGATTTCCGGCAGCGTCAGCATGTTTTTTCCTTTTGTTGAAATTTGTTGCTTGCCAATAACTCTCTTTGCGTTCATAAGCAACCCCGGAAGAAGCAGAGAGAAGGACAAAACGACATGAGTATCTTAAGCCGTGCTGCAAAGCCGGTACGCGAACCGATCGTTGCGACGATCGTAGGGACGGCGGGGTCAGGCAAGACAAGCCTAGCATCCACCTTCCCCAATCCCATCATCATCCGCACACAGGGCGAAACAGCCCCACGCGACATTCCCGCTGCCGGTCGTCCTGACATGCTACCGGAACTGACCACAGCCGGGGAGCTGTGGGAATATCTTAAGGCATTGCTCGACGATGAGCATGATTACAAGACGCTGGTCATCGACTCCGTTACCGGCCTGGAACAGCTTTTCGTTGCTGATGTTCTTGCGTCGGATAGCAAGGCGCGCGGCATCAATCAGGCATTAGGGGGCTATGGCGCTGGGCCTGCTGCTGTGATGGCGCAGCATGCCCGCGTTCGTAAGGCAGTTGAGATGCTGCGCAAGCAGAAGGGGATGCACACGATCTTCCTCGCGCATGCTGACATTGCACGGATCGATCCGCCAGACAGCGACGGATACAGCCAGTACACGCTTCGCCTGCCGGGTAAATCGATGGCTCCGTATGTCGATAACTGTGATCTTGTTGGCTTCCTGAAGCAAGCCGCAATCCTGCGCGGCGAGGAGGGTCAGAAGAAAGCCGTAACCACTGGCGAGCGCGTTCTTGTGACGTACATGACGCCCGCCACCGTCGCCAAGAACCGCTTTGGGATCGAGGACGACATTACGTTCGAGAAGGGCATCAACCCGCTCGCAATGCTGATCGAAGGTCGTAAGCGCAAAACGCCTGTCGAACCCGTCACCGAAGAAACCCCCGACGCTAACGATTTTGTAGAAGGAAAGTAAGACATGTCATTCTGGTCAACCTCAGACGGCACCACTGCCGCAAACACCGCAACCGAGTTCGATGCAGGCGGCGGATCGATGGAGCCGATCCCCGAGGGCACGACTGTTCTCGCCATGCCTGATGAAGCCAAGTGGGCAACCGATCGCGACAACAACGAATATCTGTCGATCCGTTGGACGGTTCTGAAGCCTGACGCTTATCTCAACCGCAAGATCTTCCACAAACTCTGGGTTACGGACGAAAAGCCGAAGCACAAGGACCCGGTGAGGTACCGCGACAAGCAGCTCAAGATGCTCGCTGCGATCGACACAAACGCTGGCGGTAAGCTGATGAAGATCGAGGGCAAGCCCACCGATGACCAGTTGGCTTTGTCTCTTATGAATCGCCAGATGACGCTTCGCCTGGGCGTCTGGGCAATGGACGGCGATAACGGCCCTATGTCCGGCAACTGGATTCAGAGCGTTGCGGACAAGACGCGGGCGGTTTCTGAAGTGGCGAAGGCAGCACCAAAGCCGAAGCCCGCTCCGGCGTATGACGATGACGACGATGACATGAGCGTCCCTTTCTAATCACTCTTTACCGGACCCTGCTGAAAGGCAGGGCGAGGCTAAAGAGCGAGAAGGAAGACAAAATGATCGAGCAACGCACACCCGAATGGTTCGAACAGCGCAAGGGCCGCGTTACAGGATCGGTCGTAGGCGCTATCCTGGGACTGTCCCCGTACATGACGCGTGCCGACGTGCTTCGATCGATGGTACGCGCCTCTATGGGTGCTCCCAGCGAGTTTACAGGCAACGTCGCGACCGAATGGGGTACGTACAACGAAGCAGGCGCCATCCAAGAGTTTGAGATGGAGACCAGCGAGCGTGTTAATCCTATGCCATTCGTGGAGTATGAGGATTGGCTGGGCGCAAGCCCAGATGGTCAGGTAACGGGTAATCGACTTTTAGAGGTCAAATGCCCTTATGGCATTCGCAAAGATGAGAACCCCATTTTCAAGATGCCGCACGAACTTCCGCACTATCTGGCACAAATGCAGGTTCAGATGTTCTGCACCGGGCACCTTTCATGTTATTTTTTCCAGTGGACTCCATACGGCACCTGCAACAAATTAATTCACCGCGACGATGACTGGCTTGCCACGAATATTCCACGCTTGAAGCAGTTTCATGCCGAATATTTGTGGGAACTGAAAAACAACGCGGACGAGCATCTAACCGACAAGCGCGTCACCATCGACACGCCTAACGCCGCAAATATGGTTGCCGAATACGACGACTTGTCCGAAGCAATTGAGCGCGCGACAGAACGCAAGAAGGAATTGCTTGGGGAGATGGTGGCGCTTGCAAACAATAAGAACGCCGTCTTTGGCGGGCGCAAGCTAACTCTGACCAAGCGCGTCGGCGCTGTATCTTATGCAACCGTCGTCAAGAAGCTGCTGCCGGATGCGGATCTTGAGCCGTATCGCGGAAAGCCAACGGAATTTTGGAGCCTGAAGTAAGATGGCCCTCCGCCCGTATCAGCAGGCCGCGTGCGATGCGGCCTTGGACTTCATGCGCACAACGACCAGCCCGTGCTTGATCGATGCTGCCCCGGCAGCGGGCAAGTCTCACATGATCGCGCATATTGCCGATCGGCTGCACGCTATGAGCGGCGGCAAGCGGATCTTGTGCCTCGCGCCCAATGCCAAACTGGTGTTGCAGAACAAGGCCAAGATGGACGAAACGGGGCATCCGTCGTCCGTCTTTTCGGCTTCGTCGGGCCGTGCCAAATCCACGCGTCATAACATCGTCTTCGCGACGCCTGGAACCGTCGTAAACGCCATATCGCGGTTTAACGATGGCAAGTATTGTGGCGTTGTGATCGACGAATGCCACGGCATGACGCCCACCATTCGGTCCATCATCGAAGCCATGCGCATCGGCAATCCGAACCTGCGTGTCTTGGGTTTAACCGGAACGCCCTACGTTATGGGCAAAGGCTACATTTTCCGCCAGCACGCGGACGGGCGCATAAATACGGAAGAAGTGTGCCGCGATCCGTACTTTACCAAGTGCGTTTATAGGGTTTCGGCAAGGGAGATGCTGGACGCGAAATATATCACGCCCATGATTGTCGGGCAGATCAACGCAGAGTCCTACGACACGTCTGGCGTGCGTCTCTTGCCTAACGGGCGTCTAGATGACGCTTCGGTAGAAAAGGCTTTCGTAGGCCACGGAAGGCGCACGGCAGCGGTCGTGGCGGACGTTGTGGCACAGGCGCAGCGGCGCACTGGCGGCGTCATGTTATTCGCTTCGACGATCGCGCACGCTCACGAAATCATGGCGTCCCTGCCTCCGGGCAATTCAGTCATGGTGACGGGTGATATGCCGCCACAGGAAGAGAAGAAAGCTGTCGCTGCCTACCGCGCGCATCGCGTCCGCTATGTGGTATCCGTAGGCAAGCTAACCACTGGCTTTGACGCGCCTTGGACGTCGATCATTGCCACCCTACGCTACTCAGAGTCCGCAACGTTGCTGACACAGATTCTGGGGCGCGCGTGGAGGCTGTTCGAGGGTAAAGAGGACTGCCTGTGGCTGGACTATGCCGGTAACTACGATCGGCATTTCCCCGATGGAGACATTTACAGCCCCACGATTAAGGCAGGGAAGGCAGGCGAGAAGGGCGGCGTCATTACGGCGGAATGTCCGTCATGCACCCATGAAAACGAGTTCATCGTTAATCCTGACTGCCTCGACTACAAACTAGACCAGCATGGCTATTGCCTAGATGTCTGGGGCAACCCGATCGAGACGGACTACGGGCCCCTGCCCGGCCATTACGGACGCCGCTGCAATGGCCTCGTAAAAGTCGGGCCACAGTATGAGCGTTGTGAATATTACTGGACTTCTAAGACTTGCGAAGTTTGCGAGGAAAAAAACGACATAAGCGCGCGTAGGTGTCGGTCGTGCAAGTCAGAGATAATTGACCCGAATGAGCGTTTGGTGGCTGAGTTCCAGGCTATGAAGAAAGACCCTACCATTCCGCAAACGGATGTTGTGCTTTCTATGGACGTTTCGCCGCCGCGTATAAGCACGACGGGCAAGACCACCGTTAAGGTAGAATGGAAAACACCTTACAAGAACTTTACAGTCTGGTATTCACCAGAAACCAAGTATCAGCCGCGTAAGGCGGAATGGGAAAAGTTTTGTGCGGCCACTGAGAACGGAACGCCTGAGACGGTATCTTACGTTAAAAACGCAGACAACGCATTCTATCGTACCCTAGCATTTAACATGGAGGCAGACGTTGCGCCTTGATAACCTACCATTCACTGTCTTTGGCGATGCTTCATTTAGGGGCAAATGTCCCAAGGAGTACGTAGAACAAGCCAGCATAATCAACAGGATTCGCAAGGACTTCCCAGATACCTGGGGGGTTCTTGTCTTGCATCCGCGCAACGAGGGGCTGAAGGAGGGAGGGCAGTTCTCCACCGTTTTGAAGCACAAGGCCGAAGGCATGGCTGTGGGCGCGTCCGACGTGGTGATCCCCGGCGCTCCTAGTTTTGTGTGTGAGGTCAAACGGCTCGATCACACGCTATCGTCATGGCAACCGGGACAGATTCCGTACCTGACTGCCGCGCATAATGCAGGCGCCTTCGCGTGTGTCGCGTTGGGTGCTGTAGGGGCGTGGGAAGCGTTCGAAGCGTGGAGGGCATCTCTGTGACGATGAAGCCCCAACAATGGCTAAACGAAGTCCTATCCGGGCGCATAGCGATGGAGGACGCCCCTGCGTCGATCCAGTCCTGGGCACGCCTGCCGATCTTTCAGGGTGCGTGCGAAATCATAAAGATGGACACCCCAGACGAACGAAGGGCCGAACTAGCCAAGATTCCTCCGCTAGTTCGGCCCTGGGTTGAGGCTGAGGTTAGGCGTGTTTGGGTTATGAGGCGTGGGTTGTAGCGGCATGGGCCTCGTTTTTCATCGTCCTCCCGTATTGAGTAAGATACACGTGTGGGGCCTCCCCATAAACTAGACCCCTTTTTCTCATTCCAGGGACAGACCTTCCAAATCCGCTGCCTAGCTTTACGTCACCGAAAAGAGTGTCTTCTGCATCTATCAAAGCCTTATGCATACTGTCGGTTAACGGCTTCATCTCACTGTCTCCTACTTCGTTCGTTCGTTATCATTTCCATTATGGCTTGCGGCTTGATGACAACGTTTGCCGGTGACTTATTGAAGTTTTCCGGTGTCATCTTCGCCAGTAGATCGTCCGGCAAATTCCTGAGTATTGCGCCGATCATAGGGGCGTCGTAGGGGGTCATAAAGCGGCCCTGCGGTCACACTCTGCTATTGCTCTGGATAACGCGTAATCTGGTTTATCCTGAAAATGTATGGTGGCAACCTTCACGCTATGGGTGCCGTTTAGCTTACAGACCTCGTAGTGCCCTTTGCTTTTTTTCAGAACCCAGAACGAGCCGTTTTCATAGGCTATATTTCTTTCCATCAAGCCGCCCTCCCCATAATCCGCTCCCGCCGCTCCCGAATTTCCGTAACGCGCTCGATCAACTGCGCATCGGTCAGGACGCCGTGGACGTTGCCACAGATCCAGAAGCGGCCTGCGATTTCAGGACGACGTTCAGGGTTGCAGCGGATGACTGGGATGTAGCCCTCCCGCTGGAGAAACGACACCGATGCCTGCAATTCTTCAGGATCCGTCTTTGGCCCTGCTGACGGCGGCACGATAGCCAACGAACCGAACTTCGGGAGACCCAGTTCGTTACGCAGCTTGCGGGCCTTACGGGAGCACATGCCGAAATGCTTGGCTGCTTTGTGTATCGGCATGGAGGCGGCTACCTTTGGGAAATAGGCCATGTTCCGCTCTTCGTAGGGCTTCTTGTAGTTCGGGATAGCCAACTCGACACGCCACTTGCGGGCAAGCTCCACGCCACACTCAAACCTATGCGCGCAGGCTTCGTTGCTGTTCGTGGCGGCGTACTCGGCAAACTCTACGGGAATTGTGCGGACCGCTTTCTTCCCTGCCCAGTCGCCCAGATTGTTCACACGGGCGGCGCTGTAGATGGTCGATGTTGCGAAACCGATCATCTTGGACACCTTGGCGGCGCTTTTGCCGTCCTTGATGGCCTGGGCGATAATTTCTAGTTCTTTGGGGCCGATACGCTGGTTCATTTTTCATCTCCGGTTAGGGTGTTGAGGACGAGGGTGGCGTACCCAACCACGTCGCTCCAGTCGTCGATATGGTTCGGATCGCCGTTCAACGCTCTAGACAGCTTTGCCAGGATCATGAACACAGCATATTGCTGCGCCGCTGTCATCTCGCGGTACGACGGGCTTGCCTGCGCCACATCGAACAGGTCCATCGCGATTTTGGCGCCTACCGGGTATTCCCCATACGTCGTGCCGCGTTCGGCTAACATGGCTTCGATACTCATGGCTGGAGGGCCTTTGCGATTGCGGCCATTGCCTTCATGATATGCTTTGACCTGTACTCAGGAAGAGTGGCAGCGGGTGCAGACATAAGGATAAGTGCCTCTAGCAAATCCGGTGCCGCTGCGATTAGGCGGGCGTTGGCCTTGCTTTCATCATTGGCGTCTTCATCACACCAACAATCTTCTCTCCAGCCAGAGCCAACCTTAATCGGCGGATCTGACATAATGCCCGCGTCACTCTTTACGCGAACGATGCCATCGCCATCCGTGAACCAAGGCCCCGGCGTTCCCTTAAACTCGTTCACATCTCATCTCCATCTTCACGGCCATAATGAAAGCCGCTCTCGTTTTCGTAGCCATCAGGAATGAACTTCACGATAAGCACCGCGAGCGCCACAATTCCGGCGATCACAACGGCGATGTAGAAATAGGGGTTATCGAACATCAGTCATCTCCATAGCTTCACGGACAATCCGTGCATGTTCATCCTTGACCCAGTTACGGGCCTTAGCGCGCATCCTGTCACCCTTTGCCGTGGCGCGGGTCATCTTGCCTACAGCGGCATCTAGCGGGGCCTGTACGTTACCCCAGGCCGCGATATCGCAAAGCTGTGCGCGCAGCTGGTGGTGGTTGCCCTCCTGTATCGTGGCGATGTCTCCAGCCACGCCTAGCACGCGCACGACCACAGGCTTGAAGCCGCCCGTGTAGATTGCGTAGTGGTTGGGTTGGGGGGTCATTGTCCGAGGGCCTTGGCGATGGCTGCGCGCATCTTTTTAATCGTGCCGACAGTCATAATAATCATCTCGCCGTCTTCTGCGCTCTCAGTCCACATTTCCATATTGGCTACCGGCATAAGTGCTTCGAGCATCTCTGGAGCCGCCGCTATTAGTAGTGGATCGGCGGCATCGCGATCACGGGATGCCTTGTCCCGCTTCCAACTATTTGTCAGCGATACGACCAAGCCGCCCTCCGCGTCAAAAACGTCTCCGCCTTTGCATTGCCAAGGACCGGGTGTGTATTTCGTAATCACGATTCCATCTCCTTCTCAATTCCAGTCATGGCTTCAGCCAAGCGGTTGATCTTTGCCCACTGCGCTTTGTCGGGTTGTGTCCGCCACCGGGTCAGGGTTGAGGGCGCTATACCTGCGCGCTCGCACACCATGTAGATGGGGACATTGACCGCAACTGCGCGCTGTCGGACGGCGATAATGGCTTGCTGTTTTTCCATAATCGAAGGGCTACCATACGATTTTTCTTTGCACAAGCTTGCAAAACACAAATTTCTGCTGCATACCCCATCCAACACGCAGCAAGGGAGCCGCTGATATGACGAGCGAATGGATTGAATGGAATGGAGGCGACTGGCACGGCGTGCCGGATGAGATTGTTGAGGTCAAAAGTCGTAGCGGAGTCACTGAAACATGCGCTGCGTCAGAGGTGGCTTGGTTCAAGCAAGATTGGTCCGCCAATCGAGAAGACGTTATCGCCTACCGGGTGGTGCAATTATGACCCACGACTACGACGCCATGACCCGCGCCATCAAGGACGCGCAACTCGGCACACAGCTACGTATCATCCGCCAGATCGTGGAGTCCAAGGACTTCCAGGATTTCACGTCCGATGCGCTCTACCAGTTAGACGAGGCGCTGGACGACATGGATGCGCAGGCGGTGGATATGCTGCGGCAGGATGATTTGGAACTGCATGGGCCGGAGGTAGAGGCGTGAAACGTCAGCCACCAGAACATTGCCCTAAGCCTCGCCAACACGGATGCGGACAGATGCCCGTATCACTTGGCGGCATCCTCAATATCTACCGCTGCCCAAAATGCGGATCGGAGTCCTGGACATGACATTTACGCCCGAAGAACTGGCACTGCTTGAGCGCGCTATTGACCGCATTGGCTGGGACGAAATCAACGCCTACCATGCGGAGTTGCGCAAGGGGCAGGACATATACGAAGACGGGGGCGGGTTTTTCCTGCGCGCGATCAAGGCCCTATTTGGCTTTAGTAAGCCCGATCCAGTGCTGACGTATCAGGCTGCTGCCCGCGCATTAGTCGAGCACGCAAAGGTGCACCCATGACCCCCCGCCAGATCGGCACCACGGACTACCAGCGCAACCGGACGCGGGCACAGAATCCTTATCGCCTCGCAGGGCCGTCACGGGCTGCATGGTTTGGGGGTTGGGATGATGCAAAGAGAATGGAGATGGTGACATGTTAATATCCACGGCAAAGCACAAGCGCATCGTAGCGGAGAAGGATGCGGAGATTCGAGGGCTGACTGTTCGTCTACTTAGCCAGTCTCTTGTCAACGCCCGCCTAGAACGCCGCCTAGTCCCCTTCACCAAGATCCGTAACCGTGACAGTCGCGGACGCTTCATCAAGGACACCGTGGCATGATCTATCAGCGCCGCCACTCCCTCCACACTCGCGACCGGGACATTGCCAACATGCCACTACAGCCCGACCATGCAGGCGAATCCTGGTACGTTTCTCTTGCCCTGTGGATCGCAATGGTGCTTGTCTTCGTGGCATGCGCTGTGGCATTCGCTTAGTCCTTTAGGAGATGATGAGATGACCGATACGACAGACCAGCAAGCGGTGACGGTTGCGCAGGAGGATCGGGAGGCGGCTGCGGGTTATCTGGACTCGCAGGGCGGCTATGTTATCGACGCGGCTGTC
>Ga0265797_10007318_pt1 | contig 15162 bp, 16 predicted proteins | sample P2T30metagenome_FD_192433 | JGI IMG/M metagenome (GOLD analysis project Ga0265797, IMG submission 192433) | Plant litter microbial communities from East Loma Ridge, Irvine, California - P2 T30 | ecosystem: Environmental > Terrestrial > Plant litter > Unclassified | place: USA: California... | reverse complement strand
GAGCAGATTGACCTGTCAACGCGCATTGAAAAGGCCGGAGAAGCGGTGCTGGCCTTCGGCTCGATGGGACTGGAACGCGCGATGAATATCGTTAATGTAAAATAAAAAGCCGGTCGCTATTTACTAGCGGCCGGCTTTTTATTCGGGATGTAGAGACGAAGTATTTTATGTCTCTAGGCTACAAAATGCTGCTGCCGTTGCGCACAGCGGCGCCAGGCTGCATTAGCGCCAGGCTGCCATCGGCGTTTTCGGCCAGCAATAACATGCCTTGGCTTTGAATACCTTTTATTTCGCGGGGCGCTAAATTCAGCAATACCATTGCCTGCTGGCCAATTAAAGCCTCAGGAATAAACGACTCGGCAATGCCGCTCACAATGGTGCGCTGGTCGAGGCCGGTGTCAATAGTGAGCTTAAGTAATTTCTTGGTTTTAGCGACCTTTTCGGCGGCGATGATAGTGCCGATGCGCAAGTCCATTTTACCAAATTCCTCGAAGCTCACGTTTTCTTTAGCGGCCGTTACGGGCGTGTTGGCTAGGGCATTTGCTTGCTTGGTATCAAGTAGCTTTTGCACCTGGGCATTCACCACCGCATCTTCGATTTTGGCGAATAACAATGCGGGCTCTTGTAACTGATGGCCAGCGGGCAGCTGCTCGGCGCGGGCCGCGCTTTGCCAATCGCCGGGCTGGAAATTCAGCATTTTGGCCAGCTTTTCGGCCGACTCGGGCAGGAACGGCGTGAGCAGCGGCACCAGCGCGGCGGCTACTTGCAGCGCCACGTGCAGCACGGTGCCGGTGCGCGCCGCATCGGTTTTAATTAATTTCCAAGGTTCCGTTTCAGCGAGGTATTTATTACCGACGCGGGCCAAATTCAATACTTCGGCCAACGCGTCGCGGAAGCGGTAGTTTTCGATTAATTCACCGACGCGAGTGGGGAACTCGGCTACTTGGCGGAATACCTCTTCGTCGAGCTCGGTGAGGGTACCACGCTCGGGCACTTTGCCCTCAAAAAACTTCTGCGTGAGCACGGCGGCGCGGTTCACAAAGTTGCCCAGCGTGGCTACCAGTTCGTTGTTATTACGCGCCTGGAAATCCTTCCAGGTGAAGTCGTTATCCTTCGTTTCGGGTGCGTTAGCGCAGAGCACGTAGCGCAGCACATCGGCCTGACCGGGGAAATCCTGCAAGTACTCGTGCAGCCACACCGCCCAGTTGCGCGAAGTGCTGATTTTGTCACCTTCCAGGTTCAGAAATTCGTTGGCGGGCACGTTATCGGGCAGGATATAATCGCCGTGCGCTTTCAGCATTACCGGGAAAATAATGCAGTGAAATACGATATTATCCTTGCCAATGAAATGCACCAATTTGGTACCGGGGTCCTGCCAGTATTTCTGCCAGTCGTCGGGGAAACCTTCTTTAGTGGCCGAGATGTAGCCGATGGGTGCATCAAACCAAACGTACAGCACTTTACCTTCGGCACCGGGCACCGGCACGGGCACGCCCCAATCGAGGTCGCGGGTTACGGCGCGGGCGTGCAGGCCTTGGTCAATCCACGATTTGCACTGGCCGTACACGTTGGTTTTCCAGTCGTTTTTGTGGCCTTCGATTATCCATTCGCGCAGCCAGGGCTCGTATTGGTCGAGGGGCAAAAACCAGTGTTTGGTCTCGCGCAGTACGGGCGTGTTGCCACTCAGCATCGAGCGCGGTTTGATTAACTCCGTGGGGCTGAGCGAGGTGCCGCAGCGCTCGCACTGGTCGCCGTAGGCATTTTCGTTGCCGCAATTTGGGCAGGTACCCACTACGTAGCGGTCGGCCAGAAATTGGGCGGCTTGCTCGTCGTAGAGCTGCTGCGTGGTTTGCTCGATGAATTTATTATCGGCGTATAACTTCTTGAAAAACTCGCTCGAAACTTCGGCGTGCGTTTTCGAAGAAGTGCGCGAATACACGTCAAACGACACGTTGAAATCGCGGAAGGAATCGCCGATTATTTTGTGGTATTTATCGACAATTTGCTGCGGCGTAACCCCTTCTTTTTGAGCCCGAATGGTAATTGGTACCCCGTGTTCATCGGAGCCGCAAATGAATTTTACGTCGCGGTTTTGGGCGCGCAAATAGCGCACGTAAATATCGGCCGGTAAATACACGCCAGCCAGGTGGCCGATATGCACGGGACCGTTGGCGTAGGGCAGCGCCGCCGTGACGGTATAGCGCTCTGGAAGTAAGCTCATTGCAGAAATAAAAACGTAATTGCCAGTGTCCTTGCTTTTAGCTTAGAAGCTGCACCAAAGCAAGCTTCTTACGCAAAGTGGATTAGGCAATTAATTCAATTAAAAATAAAATTACTTGCTAACCAAGTAGCAATTTGTTCGTTTGCCAAATTAGCTAAATTACTTTTGGCTCAGCTTGGTAGCTAGTTCTACTTTTTACCTTTTCAAATTCCCACTTTTACTCATGGCTAAAAAGAATAATTCGGTAGCTGAGGCGCCGGTAGTTTCCGCCAAACGCACGCCGGAAGAAAAGGCGCAGCGCAAAGCCGAAAAAGCGGGCCACCAGGCCAGCAAAGGCTTGGCAACCGACCGCGCCGAGCAGAAGGCCAATCAGAAACAAACCCTCAAAACGGCGGCCAAGCAACTGCAAAAAGAGCTTGACGCCCGCATGAGTGAGATGGTAACTCGCATTCGCAAAGAAACGAAGGCCAAGCTGAAAGAAGTGGTGAAAGAAGCGACTCGTCGCCTCGATGTGGATACCGAGCGCATGTTTGAGCAGGCCCTGCACACGATAGTACGCCACTACGACTCGGTAGCGCCCGGCCGCAGCAGCGACTTAAGCTTCCCCGCGCCCGCAGCACAGGACACTAACGACCAGCCAGCTACCAAAGCCGCCGCGCCCAAAACCGGTGCTAAAGCGGGAAAAAGCACTGCTGCTCGCAAAGCCCCGGCTAGCGCCGATGCCACGCCCGCGCCGGCAGCCCCAGCTCGCAAGAGCCCCAGCCGCCCTGCCGCTAGCAAAAGCGCACCGGCTGCTGGCCGTGGCCCTGGCCGCCCCAAGCGCAGCGCTTCGGCCGAAACTGCTGGAAATGTGAGCGCTGACCTGGGCACCCCCACCGCTACCAGCAACGACGGCGCGGCCGTGGACACCGTTTAATACTGGTTAATTTTTATAAAAGCGGCCCGTTTCCTTTGGTGGAAACGGGCCGCTTTTTTTAGCTGTAGCTTGGATTATAAAGGCCAAGCTACACTGAATTACGGGCGGCGGAGGGTGTCGGCTAGCGACTGGTCGATGCGGCGAAGGCGGGTTTCGGGCGTCGTGATGTTGGCGTCGTTGGTATTCAGGCTTTCGGGGCGCTTGGCGCGGTTGATGTCGGAGGCCTCTTCGCCGAGGCGCATTACATTGGGCGTGGCATCGGGCACGGGTGCGCCGGCTTGCACTGCCGTACCGTTGGAATTGTAGAGGGCGCGGCGGTCGGCATCGGAATTCACTTGCGTGGGCATGCTGCGGGGCGCGGCATTTTCGGCGGTTTGCTCGGCGGTGCTACAGCTGGCCAGCAGCGCGGGCAGAGCCAGCCAAGCCAGACGGAAACGAGTATAAAAGGGCATGATTATCAAAAGAAAAGGCGACCCGAAGTGGGCCGCCTTCCTTAAACGCAAGTTGGATTTAGGAGTTCCAGATTATTTCTTTTCGAAGACGAGCGCATTACCGTCCATGCAGTAGCGCTGGCCGGTGGGCTTGGGACCGTCGTCGAAGACGTGGCCGAGGTGGCCGCCGCACTTGGCGCACACTATTTCGTCGCGGCTCATGCCAAAGCTCTCGTCCGACTTTACCTTGACGCTAGCCACCGTGGCAGGGGCAAAAAAGCTGGGCCAGCCGGTACCCGATTCGAACTTAGTATCGCTGGAAAACAGCAGATTATGGTCGGCTGCGCAGTAGTAGGTGCCGGCCGCATGGTTATCGTGGTACTTGCCGGTGAAGGGCCTCTCAGTGCCCTCCTGGCGCAGAATATAATACTGGTCGGGCGTGAGCTGTTTTTTCCATTCGGCATCGGTTTTCACCACCGGAAACTCGCCGGGCTTGCCCGTTACGGGCTGGGGCTGCGGGTATTTGGCGGTGGTCACGGTAGCGCCTTTGGGGCCGACGGGCACGGCCGCCACGGTTTTGGCTTGGTCGGCGTGGCTTTGCGAGCAGGCTGGGGTAAAAATAACGGCGCTCAGCAAGAGCGAAAGCAAGGAGAGGCGCATGGCAGAATGACTGGTAGTTGAGAGCTTAACAAACGCAAAAAGTTAGTCGTTCGGATGTAGTACCAGGCTGGTTGAAAATAGAATATCTGGAATTTTTTAGCCCCAAAAGTTGTCTGTATTCTGGCGCGCTAGTAATTAGATAATTAGGACGGTGAAGGTTTTCTGCCTGATAACCCGTACCTTTGCGGCCGCAAAAACTTACGTATGACTCAGAACATTCGGAATATCGCCATCATTGCCCACGTTGACCACGGCAAGACGACTTTGGTGGATAAGATTATCCACGCATCTAAGATTTTCGACGAGCATCAGCACTTCGATGACCTTATCCTCGACGACAACCCTTTGGAGCGCGAGCGCGGCATTACCATCGTATCGAAGAACGTATCGGTACGCTACAATGGCGTGAAAATCAACATCATCGACACCCCTGGTCACGCCGACTTCGGCGGCGAGGTAGAGCGCGTGTTGAAGATGGCCGACGGCGTATTGCTGCTCGTGGATGCCTTCGAAGGCGCCATGCCGCAGACCCGCTTCGTGCTGGGCAAAGCCCTCGATTTGGGCCTGAAGCCCATCGTAGTAGTGAACAAAGTGGACAAGGAAAACTGCCGCCCCGACGAGGTGCACGAGCAGGTTTTCGACCTCATGTTCAACCTCGGTGCCAACGAAGACCAACTTGATTTCGTGACTTTGTACGGCTCTTCGAAACAGGGCTGGATGAGCACGGATTGGAAAGAAAAGACCGACAACATCATCCCGCTGCTCGACGCAGTGGTGGCCTCGATTCCGCCCGCGCCGGTGCTGGATGGCACCCCCCAGATGCAGGTGACTTCGCTCGACTACTCGTCGTTCGTAGGCCGTATCGCCATCGGCCGCGTGCACCGCGGCACCCTGAAAGAAGGCGCTAACATGAGCCTAATGAAGGCTGATGGCAGCGTGAAGAAAGTAAAAGTGCGTGAGCTTCACGTATTTGAAGGCCTTGGTCGCGTAAAAGTGGACTCGGTAAGCAGCGGCGAAATCTGCGCCGTATCGGGCATTGAAGGCTTTGACATTGGCGATACGCTGGCCGACGCTGACAATCCTGAGCAGCTCGAGCGCATCAGCATCGACGAGCCGACGATGAATATGCTGTTCACCATCAACAACTCGCCGTTCTTCGGTAAGGAAGGTAAGTTCGTGACTTCGCGCCACTTGCGTGACCGTCTGTTCAAGGAAACCGAGAAAAACCTGGCGTTGCGCGTGCAGACGACCGACAAGGAAGACACCTTCCTCGTGTTCGGCCGTGGTATCCTTCACTTGTCGGTACTCATCGAAACGATGCGCCGCGAAGGCTACGAGCTGCAAGTAGGTCAGCCCCAAGTACTCTTCAAAGAAGATGACAAAGGCAACCGCCTGGAGCCTGTAGAGCTACTCGTAGTAGACGTGCCGGAGGAAACTGCTGGCAAGGTTATCGAGCTGGTAAGCATGCGCAAAGGCGAAATGACCATTATGGAGCCGAAAGGCGACTTGCAGCACTTGGAGTTCACCATCCCGTCGCGCGGCCTCATTGGCCTGCGTAACAATGTGTTGACCGCCACCGCTGGTGAGGCCATCATGAACCACCGCTTTGCCGCTTACGAGCCTCACAAAGGCACGATTCCGGGCCGCATTTCGGGCTCGCTGATTTCGCTCGAAACCGGCCCCGGCACCGCCTACACCATCGACAAGCTGCAAGACCGTGGCTCGTTCTTCGTGGACCCAGGTGAGGAAGTATACGGCGGCCAGGTAATCGGCGAGCATACCCGCCCCAACGACTTGACCGTCAACATCCAAAAGGGCAAGAAGCTGACCAACATGCGTGCTTCGGGCACGGATGACAACGTGAAAATCGTACCCAAGCGTCAGTTCTCGCTGGAAGAAGCCATGGAATACATCCAAAAGGATGAGTACCTGGAAGTGACGCCGAAATCGGTACGGATGCGCAAGATTCTGCTCGACGAGAACGAGCGCCTGCGCTACGCTAAATCGGCCGACTAGACCGCAGATTCAAACGGATTTTTAGGATTTCGCGGATACGCCTGCTGTGCAGGCTGGCTGTGCGAAGGACATGGAAAGGCTGCTCTTGGGCAGCCTTTCTTTATTTTAGGCGATTACGCTACCCAACTTTTATTTTTCTTTTATGGATTCTTTGATTTTCTTCGTTCGGCTTTTTACGCTTACCAATGTGGCTGCTGCACAGCGTATAACTGAGCGATTGGCGCTGGTGCTCGGCGACCCGGCCGCTTACCAGGCGCAGTACGCTGAAGAGCTTGAGGAGCGCGGCATCGTGGGGGCGCTACCGGCGCAGGAGTTGCGCGATGTGGCGCTCATCGACGCGCTGCTGAACGAAGAACTACTGTGGGAAGCTGACTGGAAAGACCAGGTGGCTGACCTAGCCTATGGCCTCAATGAGACGCTGACGCAACAGGGCCGGGCCGAGCGGCTCGCTGAGCAAGCATTTAGCGGCCGCGCTACTACCGGCCCCGAAGCGCTCGATGCGTTGCAAGAAGCGCTGGAGCCCCTGGGGCTGGCTCTGGTACTGCTGACGCTGGACAGCGACTCGCACGCAATAACATTGGTGGCGGAAGCACAGGCTGAAGAGCTACGGAGCTTAGTTAAGCAGCTAGGCTTCGAAATGGCCGTTTATTAAGAATTGTGGCAGCAAGGGTAGCAGCGCGAAGTTCTGCTTCGCGTATCGGCTGGTTACGCAGACTCGCCAACGGTACGCGAAGCAAAGCTTCTCGCTACCGGACTACTACCCGCGCTGGCGCACGGCCTCAAACGTGAGCACGGCCGCCGCCACGCTCACATTAAGCGAGTCGAGTACGCCACGCATAGGAATGATGACGGTTGCGTCGCAGGCCTGGCGGGTGGCGGGCGTGAGGCCATCGGCCTCAGTGCCGAGTACCAGCGCGGTGGGGCCAGTGAAGCTGGTGGCAATGTAGCTCTTGGCTTCGTCGGCCAAAGCAGCGGCAAAAGTGCGGATACCTTTTTGATTCAGAAAAGCTAGGATTTCGGGCATGGGTGCGGCCACGATGGGCACCGTGAAAATGCCGCCCAAGCTGGCTCGAATGACATTGGGATTATAGAGGTCGGTGCGCGGGTCACCGACCAGCACGGCGTGGGCGGGTGCAGCGTCGGCGGTGCGCAGGATGGCCCCGAGGTTACCGGGCTTTTCCACGGCTTCGAGCACCAGAATGAGCGGGTTTTTGGGTAGCTGCAAGTCGGCTAGGGTACGGCTGGGGGTGCGTAGCAGGGCCAGCACGCCATCAGAGCGCTCGCGCACGGCCAGCTTGGCAAACACGGAGGGGCTCACGGGCAGCAGTTCGTAGGGGCGCGGCACGAGATGCGTAGGGGCAGTTAGCTCCTGGGTTATTTCATCGCCAGCTAGTTCGGCGCACAGCAGCAGCGTAGCTACCTGCCAGCCGGCTTGGCGGGCATTAGCCAGCTCGCGGTAGCCTTCTACCAGCGTCAGGCCCTGGCGGCGGCGCTCGGCCGATTTGTCTTGCAGGCGCAGCACTTCTTTGATGCGCGGGTTGTGCAAACTGGTGATGCGGTCGGGCTGAGCGGGACGGGCGGCGTACATAGCCGCGAAGGTAGGCAGCAGTAAAATAGGGCGGCGAGTACATGATAATTTCAGGAAGCCGCCGTTTTACCTTCGTCTGGATAGGTGCTGGTAGCTTGAAATTCTGCGTGCTTTCTATTTTCCTGTTTGCTCCCCCACCCCTTTCTCCTTCTCCCGCTTGGCGCTCCGACTCAATACCAAGATTTTACTGGGCTTCGCCATCGCGCTGCTGGCCCTGCTAGCCACATCCATTATGGCGTTCGTCGCCATTCGGCAGCTGAGCCGCTACACCGAGCTAGTCGAGCACTCCTACCAAGTGTTGCAGCAAACCGACGATGTGCGAATTGCCATCCGCGACGCGCAAACGGGCATGCGCAGCTACCTACTGGTGGGCGACCCGTATTACCTCGACATCTACCACCGCAATGCGCTCATGATGCAGCGCAAGGCCGTCGCCTTACAGCACCTCGTGGCCGACCGGCGCTTGCAGCATTTACGGGCCGATACGCTACGCCAGCTCATCGAAGGGCAGGAGCAGGAATTAGAGCTGTTTAAAACCTACGACCCCTCGCCCGAGGTGGCCCAGGCGCTACTGCTGCGCGAGCAGCAGCCACTACGCCAGTTTAAGGGCGTAGTGCTACGCCTGCGGCAGTACGAAGAGCGCCTGCTGCAAACCCGCAACCAGCAGCAAAAGCTATTTCAGCGGCTGGCCCCCTCGGCCATTGCGCTATCGGCCGTGCTGGCCATCTTTATCGTGCTGTGGCTCTTCAAGCGCATAACCGGCGAGCTGCGCGCCAACGAGCACCTGCGCCTGGAGGTAACGCGCGTGAACCAGGACACGGCCCGCCGCATCAAGGGCATCGAGCACCTGGCGCAGCAAGTAGTGCGGGGCGACTATAAAGTCAAGATTCAGGACAATGGCGCCGACCGGCTGGGCTCACTGGCCAAGCTACTCAACCAAATGACGCAGTCCTTGGACGAGGCTTTTGGCATTCTGGAACGGCGTAACCAAGAGCTCGACCAGTTTGCCCACGTAGCCTCGCACGACCTGAAGGCCCCGCTGCGCGGCATCGGCACCCTAGTAAAATGGATAGAGGAAGAGCAGGCGGCCGAGCTTTCGCCCACGCTACGCACCTACCTCGACCAGATGAAAGGCCGGCTCCGCCGCCTCGAAGACCTCATCGACGGCCTACTGGCCTACGCCCGCGCCAGCACCACCGACCACCCCCGCGAGCAAGTGAGCGTAGCGCAGCTGGCTCGCGACGTGGCTGACCTAGTGGTGCCGCCCGATTTTGCCTTAGAATTGGCTCCCGGCCTGCCCACCCTGCTCACCGACCGCCTGAGCCTGCAACAAGTGCTCACCAACCTCTTCAGCAATGCTGTGAAATACCATGGCCCCGGTGGCACCGGCCGCCTGCACCTGGGCTGCCGCGACGCGGACAGCTACTACGAGTTTCGGGTGCGCGACAATGGCCCCGGCATCGCGCCCGAACACCACGAGCGCATTTTTCGGCTGTTTCAAACCCTGCGCGACCGCCACACCGCCGAGAGCACCGGCATTGGTCTGAGCATCGTGAAGCGCCTCATCGACGACCGCAAGGGCAGCATCCGCGTCGAGTCGGCTCTAGGGCAAGGGGCCACGTTCATCTTCACTTGGCCCAAGCAGGAGCCGGCTCAGGAAACCCTAGCCGGCACACGCCATTGATTTACTTATGATTTTTGACTAGTCGATAGCCTCTATTCAAGGAAGCTTTTTGAGCCTAAAATCATCAGAACCCGCGATTATCTAGTAGCTTCGTTTATCGACTTTTTATTCTATTACTTTTTACTATTATTCTCTTGATTTATGCGTTCAATTTTACTGGTTGAAGACGATATTTTCGACACGATGATGGCTCAGAAAACCTTTGCCAAATTCAACGTGCCACACCAGCTGCACACGGCCTTCAACGGCGAGGAGGCGCTAGACTTATTACTGGGCCGCGGCGGGGTAGCGCCCATTGCGCCCCTGCCCGAGCTGATACTACTCGACCTGAACATGCCGCGCATGGATGGCCTTGAATTCTTGGCCGAAATACGCGCTACGCCCGAGCTAAGCGCCATTCCGGTGTTCATCACCACTACTTCGGCCCGGGAGCGCGAGCGCGTGGCCGCCGCCGAAATGTCCGTGAGCGGCTACATCCTAAAACCGCTCGATTTTGAGTCGGGCCACGACTTAGTTGACAGCCTCAACCTGCTCGAAAAGCTGCTTAAATAGGGCTGGGCGGAGTTTTGAGGAACCCGGCACTTTGCAGGGGGCGAGTTCGTGGCAGGCGCACCAACCACCATTGGTTAGTTTGGCTTTTCTTTGCTCGCATGAAACCCGTGTTTATCGCCGCTTTGGCCCTCGCTGGGCTGAGCATGGCCAGCCAGCCCGCACTGGCCCAGCAGGATGGTCCTCGGCAGCTGGGTGGCGCGCCGGTATTGCCGGCCCCCACCACTCGCCCCGCTACGCCCGCGCCGCAGCAGCTAGGCACGGTGCCCACCGTGGCGCCGCCCGCACCAGCGGCTACGGTGCCGGCGCGCCCCAACCCGGCGGCCACGGCGGCCGACTCGGTGCGCCAGCCAGCGGCGGCCGTGGCCGAGCCAGTAGCCCCGCCGCCAGCGGGCACGTCGCCCTTTGGCCGGCCTTATGTCATGGGCGGCTCCACGCAGCAGGCCCGGTTTCAGGTGGGCCTCAAGAGCGGGCAGGTGTACAGCGTAACCGACGTGCAGGTGAAATCGCCGCTTTTTGGGCACTCGCACCTGCTGCTCGATGGCCAGCAGCGCATCGACCTCGCCGAGGTGGGCTTCTACGAAGACCAGACCGGCCACTACGTGCGCACCACGCTGCCCAACTCGAACCGCGAGACGACGCTACGCCGTGAGAAAACCGGCCGTATCAGCCTGTATGCCACCTACAATACCTCGTATGCCAGCTCGCCCTATGGCATGGGAATGGGCATGGGCGGCTTTGGCTACGGCGGCTACCCGTATGGCGGCTTCGGCAACCCCTACGGCGGCTACCGCACTACCAAAACCGAGTATTTCTCGAAGGATAACGGCCCGGTGCAAAATCTGAATTTGCGCAACTTAGCCGTGGCCACATCCGAAAATGCCGGCGCGCAGCAGCTATTGAACAACGCCCGCCGCTACCGCCAGTCCAGCATTGCGGCCTACGTGGTGGGCGGCGGCCTGCTGGTGGCGGGCCTGGTGCAATCGACGCGCCCCTCGGGCAGCGCTGGCATTTCACCACTGTTCTACGCCGCCATTCCGGTACTCATCGTGCCGCTTATCTTCCAAAGCAAGCAGGCCGAGGCCCAGCGCCAAGCCATTGCGCTGTACAACAGCGGGCGGTAGCGGGTGAGTGAGTGAGTGAGTGAGTGAGTGAGGTACTGCGAACCCGGAACGCTGGTTTGCAGTACCTTTTCTTATGCCCACTCGCCGCCCCGCCCCTGCCCTACCTTCCTCCGATTATGACGCGCTCCAGGCGAAGGCGCTGTTGGCGCACCAGCGGCTGTGCGCCGAGTACGGCGCGCCGTTCTTGTTTTTCAGTACCAAAGACCCGCTGAGCGAGCTCATCAGCGCACTGCTCTCGCACCGCACCAAAAACGCCGACTCGCACCGCGCCTACCAGCAGTTGCGGGCCACCTTTCCGACCTGGGAAGCCGTGCGCGACGCGCCCACCCTCGACGTGCAGCGCGCCCTGAGCGCCTGCACCTGGCCCGAGCAAAAAGCGCCCCGTATCCAGGCCGTGCTGCGCGAAATAAGCAGCCGCTGCGGCGACGAAAACCTGCCGCCCTGCTCGCTCGACTTCCTGGCCGAAAAGCCTATCCCGGAGGCGCGGGCCTGGCTGGAAAGCATCACGGGCGTCGGGCCCAAGACGAGCGCGGCCACGTTACTGTTCAGCAACTTGCGCCTACCCGCCATGCCCGTCGATAGCCACCACCACCGCGTGGCCCAGCGCTTGGGGCTCATTGGCCCCAAGGTGGGCGAAGGCCCAGCCCACGCCCTACTTTCGGACCTACTACCGCCCGATTGGACCGCCCAGCAAGTGTACGACCACCACGAAGCGCTGATGTACCACGGCCAAAAATGCTGCTATTTTCATAATCCGGCCTGTGCACGCTGCATCATGCTCGACGTATGCCCGGTGGGGCAGGCCAAGCTGCAAGCAGAACAGACGTAGCACAGCAAAAAGCAGGTAGCGTATTTTTCGCTGCCGAAAAAATACGCTACCTGCTTTTCGCTGCCACCTACCGGCAGCTTTTTCTGCGCTGCGCGAGGCAGCCTATGGGCCGCCTAGTGCTGCACCCGAATCTGATGACGCTGTACCTGCCCATCTTGTTCGGTTACGAGGTAGTATAAGCCGGATGGTAGCGTGCTGGTGTCTAGCTCGGTGGCGGTAGCCCGGCGCACCGCCCCTACGCGTTGTAGAGCGTAGCCGTAACTGGCCTCGCTTCGGCAACTGCTTTTTCGGTGGGCATTAGGTACAGCATAGCATCGGCGGGATTGGGATAGGCCGCCAGTGGCTGCCCACAGGTGATAGCCTCAAAGGCAAGCGGGTTAGACGTAACCGGCTGGCCATCGCAGAGGCTGGTACCGGTTACCTGTATGCTGAAGCTGATAACGCCGACCGAGACTAAAAACCTACTGCCACTACCATTTAAGACGTAAGAGGAAGTGCTTGTGGGCTGCTAGTTACGGTAGTTGGTTCGCACTATAGTGTAAGGGGGCGCGGCATTAAAGCTGGTTAGCTGGAGCTGCACGGGTTGTGCGGGGCAGGTGGCATTCGTGTCCGAGCCTGGGCCCTGGATATTCTCACTAACGGGGGCATCGGGGGTTTCTTGCTTGGCTGAGGTAGCCAGGCGGGCTCCGTAATAATAGCCGAGCTCCAGCTCGCCCCGCGTTACGTGTACCGCTACCGAAACCGGCGCGCTGGCCACGTAGCCCGTACGGGTAGCCACCACTTGCACCGTGCTGGTGCCCGTGAAACCTGCCCCCGGCTGCACTTGCACGCTGGCAGTACCCTGGCCGCTCACTAGCACCAGGCCCGCGCCAGTGGTCCAGGTATAGGTAGTGCCGGGTGGTGCCAGCCCTGGGCGACTAGCGAGGCATTAGGGGTTTACGCTGTAAGTCGTGGCACCAGTATTTGGGCAGAGCGCTGCGGGAGCTACGGCAAAAGCTGGCGTGGCTATGGTACGGCTCAGCTCGCGGCCCAAGAAGAGCAGCCCGTTGTTGTCGGGCATTACGTGAAAGGTATTGGTAGTAGCAGGACCGTAATAGGCATCAAACGGAATTTCGCCGGTGCAAACCAGGTCGCGGCCGAGCAGGTTGGCAAAAGGATTGGGCAGGCTGCTGGTTGACTGGGCGAGGTAGTGCAGGCGGTAGTCAAGCACGGCCAGCGGCACCGAGTCGCGCCGCACCAGGACCTGGGCCTACTCGCGCAGCTGGCTGGGCGTGAGAGTAAACAGGCGCTGGTTGTAGGCACTCAGGTACAATTCCAGATAAGCCTGGCGCAGGTGCTCAGCCGACGACATATCGGCCCGAAAGCGGTCAAAGCAGGGCAACGCCGCCAACGGCAGCACCCGGTCGTAGAGAATGCAGGCCAGCCCCTGGCCTTTGTCGCGTTTCCGCAGCAAGCTGTCAGCCGCGTGCTGCTACCAGCTCACGGCCTCCGTGCAGCGCTAGCCACTGGCAGCGGCCAGCGCGACCAGCAGGGCTAGCTTGCTGGGCAAGGGCGTCTCTAGCCACCAGGCCACATGCAGACTCAGAAGAAGAGGCAGTAGCTTCCAGCTTTGGGGGAAACCTGACGCCAACCGCCGGGTATAGTACGCGGCAAAAGGCTGGCGAGCTTGGTGCCAGAGGCTTTTTACCTTACCAAAGCCGGCACCCTAGCTCCTGCTAGGGTGGCGGCCTTTAGCACTATTGCTCTTTGCTCTTTACCCTTTGCCCTTTACCTGATGCAACTCCACCTGCACGCCAAGCCCAACGCCCGCCGCAACCAGCTGCTGCCCGGCCCCGATGGCCGCTGGACCGTGCGCCTGGCCGCCCCACCCCAGGACGGGCAGGCCAACGCCGAATTACTGGCCTTTTTGGCCGGGGTATTTGGTGTGGCCAAGCGCAGCGTGCAGCTGCTGAGCGGCCACACCGCGCCGTTTAAGAAAGTGGAGATAAGCGGCCTGAGCGATGAAGCAGGAGCCGCTATTCTGGCGCACTACCGCGCCTGAAGCGGCGGAATCGGGAGCCGGCGGCCGTACTTTCGCAGGGAGCTATTGTCCTCCTTTTTTATGCCCGACGCCCCGCTGCAACCGTTGCTCGACGCCCTTCAGTTTTCGCCCGACAACCTGCCCCTGCGCCTGCACGTGGGCGGCCTGCTGCGCCAGGCGAGCCAGCACCAGCAGGCCGAAGCGCTGTACCGCGAGGGCCTGCGCCACTACCCCACTGACCCCGCCTTGCAGCTCGGCTTGGCCGAAGCCTACCTGGCGCTGGGCAAGACCTCGGCCGCCTTCGTGGTGGTGGAGGAATTATTGGCCCAAAATGAGGACCTGGGGCCGGCGCACCTGCTGCACGCCCGCTTGCTGCACACCACCCAGCAGCCCGACGCCGCCCGCGAAGCCTACGCCCACGCCCTGCGCCTCAACCCCAGCCTCGCCGACCCCGCCCTGGGCCAGGAACTGCAAGCCAACGCCCCGCGCCGGGTGCCCGCCAGCGGCCCCGGTGGCCCCAGCCCCGACGCGCCCCCCAGCCTCGACCAAACCAGCCTTTTGGGCCTCGAAAAGCCGCGCATCAACTTTGCCGACGTGGGCGGCATGGACGCCGTGAAGGAGGAAATTAAGCTAAAAATCATTCACCCGCTGCACTTCCCCGACCTGTATAAGGCCTACGGCAAGGCCAGCGGCGGTGGGCTGCTGCTGTACGGCCCGCCCGGCTGCGGCAAAACTTACCTGGCCCGCGCCACCGCCGGCGAGGTGCAAGCCAGCTTCCTGAGCGTGGGCATTGCCGAAATCCTGGATATGTGGCTCGGCAACAGCGAGAAGAACCTGCACCAGCTCTTTGAGCTGGCGCGGGCACAGGCACCGTGCGTGCTCTTTTTTGACGAAGTCGATGCCCTGGCGGCTAATCGTCACGACCTGCGCCAGAGCGCCGGGCGCACGGTTATCAACCAGTTTTTGGAGGAGCTCGACGGTGTGTCGGCCTCCAATGAAGGCGTGCTCATCATGGCGGCTACCAACGCGCCCTGGCACCTCGACCCCGCTTTTCGGCGCCCCGGCCGCTTCGACAAAATCGTGCTCGTGACACCGCCCGACGAGGCGGCCCGCACCAGCATTAT
>Ga0265797_10007317_pt1 | contig 15163 bp, 13 predicted proteins | sample P2T30metagenome_FD_192433 | JGI IMG/M metagenome (GOLD analysis project Ga0265797, IMG submission 192433) | Plant litter microbial communities from East Loma Ridge, Irvine, California - P2 T30 | ecosystem: Environmental > Terrestrial > Plant litter > Unclassified | place: USA: California... | reverse complement strand
CCCGCATCAAGCCGCGCACCTTGCAAGCAGCAAGCGCGGGCGGGGCACCGCTGCCCCAGTTGCGCAGCCCGCTGACGTCGTCGGAAAAACTGATCATCATCGGCGCCTCCACCGGCGGCACCGAAGCGATCCGCGAATTCCTGATGCAGATGCCGTCCGACTGTCCGGGCATCCTGATCGCCCAGCACATGCCGGAAGGGTTCACCACCTCGTTCGCGCGCCGCCTCGATTCGCTGTGCAAGATCAGCGTGGTCGAATCCCAGGGCAACGAGCGGGTGCTGCCGGGCCACGCCTACATCGCCCCCGGCCACTCGCACCTGCTGCTCACGCGCTCGGGCGCCAACTACATGACCAAAATCGAACAGACCGATCCGGTGAACCGCCACCGTCCTTCGGTCGACGTGCTGTTCCGTTCGGCGGCCCAGGCGGCCGGCAAGAATGCGGTCGGGGTGATCCTGACCGGCATGGGCAAGGACGGCGCACAAGGCATGCTGGACATGAAGGCCGCGGGAGCGTACAACTTTGCCCAGGACGAAGCGTCGTGCGTGGTGTTCGGCATGCCGCGCGAAGCGATCGCGATCGGCGCCGCCCACGAAGTGGCCGCTTTGAACGCCTTGCCGGGCCTGGTGCTTGGTCATTTGGCAACACATGGTGGCAGAGCGTTGCGCGTTTGATCCGAACCCGTTGCTTTGGCCCCCGTTTTATCGCCGTAGAGCAACAAAAATGCTATGCTAGGCGCTGCTCAGGCTTGCTCAGTAAATGTCGTGCAGCGCCGCACCCAACCAACACCTACAGAAAGACAACGGAGTACTTCATGGCTGATCCAAAGATGCGTTTTTTAGTGGTTGACGATTTCTCGACGATGCGCCGCATTGTCCGGAACTTGTTGAAAGAACTGGGTTACTCCAACGTCGACGAAGCCGAAGACGGCGTGATGGCCCTGGCCAAGCTGCGCAGCGAGCAATTCGACTTCGTGGTGTCGGACTGGAACATGCCGAACATGGACGGCCTGACCATGCTGCAGAACATCCGTTCCGACCCGGCCCTGGCCAAGCTGCCGGTGCTGATGGTGACCGCCGAAGCCAAGAAGGAAAACATCATCGCGGCGGCCCAGGCCGGCGCCAATGGTTACGTCGTCAAGCCGTTCACCGCGGCCACCCTCGACGAAAAGCTGAACAAGATTTTCGAAAAGATGGAAAAGGCAGCCTAAATGGCCGAGTACACCGCGGATGTGACCTCGCACGACGAGGTCCTGAGCCGGATCGGGCACATGACGCGCGCGCTGCACGAGAACCTGCGCGGCCTGGGCCTGGACAAGCTGATCGAAAAAGCCGCCAGCGACATTCCCGATGCGCGCGGTCGCCTCGACTACGTGGCGCGCCTGTCGGAAGATGCCGCCAAGCGCGTGCTGGACGCCACCGATGCGGCCAATCCGCTGCAGGACGGCATCGACACTTCGGCCGGTGAATTGTCCGGCGCCTGGCAGGCACTGCTGGCGTCGGAATCAAGCGCCGGCATGTCCCCCGAGCTGCGCGCGCTGGCCGAACGCACGGTCGCCGGCCTGGATGCCTCGCGCAGCGCCGCCGGCGCCACCAAGGGCCACCTGATGGACATCATGATGGCCCAGGACTTCCAGGATCTGACCGGGCAGGTGATCAAGCGCATCACCGGCATCGCATCGAACCTGGAACAGCAGCTGGTGCAGGTGCTGGTCGATTTCGCCCCGGCCGAAGTGCGCCGCGAGCTCGACAATGGCCTGATGAACGGTCCGCAGATCAACCCGGAAGGCAACAGCGACGTGGTGGGCGGCCAGGAACAGGTCGACGATCTGCTCGACAGCCTGGGCTTTTAAGTCGCACCTGACAAAACCCTCATGGCGGCGTTGCATCGTCTCGCCGTACTAGCGTACTGTCTTCGACGACGCGCCTTGCCCTGAGGGCTTTGTCAGGCGCTCCAAAATAGTCATGCCGCCGCCGCGGCGGCATTCAAAAGTTTCACAGTTCCAACGATAGCGGCGCCTAGAAAATGCACCAGACCAACTACATCGTCCGGGAACCCTTGCTTGACCCGAAGCAGCGTGTGATTGGCTACGAGCTTTGCTGGCAGCAGAACGGACACGCCCTCGCCGACACCGACCTTGAAGACCTGGTCGGTTTCGTCGCCTCGCAACTGGTCGACGCAGAGCAGGGCTGGCTGTTGCGCGACAAGCTGCTGTTCATGGACGCCGTCCCGGCCATGCTGTCGATCGACGCGCTGCACGCGCTGCCGCCCGAACGCACGGTGCTGTCGGTGCGCGTGCGCGATCTGGCCAATGCCGACACCCGCGCCGCGGTGCAGGGCTTGCGCGCCGGCGGGGTCGGTATCTCGATCCGCGGTGCCAATCTCGACCTGCTGGGGCGCAACCTGTCGCCGTTGGCCTCCTACGCCGAAGTCAAATTCGCCGGCACCGACGTCGCCACCCAGGCGCGCAGCTACGCCGCCGCCAAGCAGTCCTCGCTGCGCCTGGTCGGGCGCCCGGTGTCGACCTGGCAGGACTTCGATGCCTGCGCCGCCCTCGGCCTCGATTCGATCGTCGGCAAGCTGCACCTGACCCCGCGTCCGGGCAATCCGGTCAAGGGCATGAACCCGGCCCAGGCCATCATCCTGCAGTTGATGCAGATGGTGCAGAACAACGAGGATGTCCCCAAGATCGAGGCCGTGCTCAAGCGCGACCCGGCACTGATCTATAAACTCCTGCGCTTCATCAATTCCGCCGGCTTCGGCGCCGGCCGCGACATCCAGTCGCTGCGCCAGGCCATCGCCATGCTCGGCTACGCCCCGCTGTACCGCTGGCTGGTGCTGCTGCTGGCGACGGCGAGCGGCAGCGGCTATTCGCCGGTGCTGATGGAAACTGCGGTGGTGCGCGCGCGCCTGTGCGAACTGCTGGGCCAGAAGCACTTGCCGAAGGCGGAGGGCGAATACCTGTTCGTGGCCGGCATGTTCTCGCTGCTGGACCGCCTGCTGGGGCTGCCGATGCAGGAGGTGCTGGACACGATCCAGTTGCCGGAGCAGGTGGTGCGGGCGCTGGTCACGCGCGACGGCACCTACGGGCCTTATTTGGCGCTGGCGGAAGCCTGCGAGCTGAATTCGAACCTGGTGAGCTCGCTGGCGGCGTCGCTGGATATCGGTCCGGCCGAGGTCAACAAGGCGCATTTGTCGGCGCTGGCCTGGGCGCAGAATGTGACGGCTTGAGCCGTGAACCGTCGTGTCCGGCATTGCCGGACACGACTCCCGCGCGGGCGGGGACCCATGCTAAGGTACCGAATTCGGTATCTCGGTTGGAAGCTCAGCATGGATTCCCGCCTGCGCGGGAACGACGGTATAGCGCTTGTAGTCTCAATGAACAAAACGGCCCATCAGGGCCGTTTCTCATTTGCGCCTTTGTACCGTCGTCACCGCCCGGTCCAGACCCTGCCGCATCTGCATCGTGATGTTCGAGATGCGGCAGCCGACCTGCACCTGCTGCCCCAGCAGGAAAGTACGGAAGGGCCGCAACAGGCGCACTTCGAGGTCGGCCTGGATCGCCAGCGAATGCCCGAGTTCGAGCTCGACCCCTTCCAGCTTCTTGCCGACGTACAGCTCGAAAGCCTGGTCCGGCGTGGCGCGCAGGCCGACGCCGCCGCGCGAGAAATCGTAGAGCGGCATTTCCAGCACCTTGCCCAGCACCGTGAAACGCGCGCTGTAGTTGATGCCGACCGGGGTGTCCAGGCGCGGCTCGGCGCGGCGGTTCAGCACCAGGCAAGCCTCCGGCACCGGCAGCTCGACCAGGTGGCCGGCGCCGGGCACGATGGTCCAGTGGGCGTCGAGTTCGAACTGGACCTTGGCATTGCCGCCCAGCGAAGCCACCAAGCAGGCGCGGCCTTCGTCGAGCAGGCTGTCTTCAAGCAGGTCGAGCGTGAAGGTACGGCGTTCCGCATCGACGGCAGCGATGCGCGCCATCACCAGCTCGCGCCCGGGCGGGTAGACCGTCACTGCTTCGCCGGTCTGCGCCAGCATCGACAGGGTGTCGCCGATGTCGAGCGGATCGCGCATTTCGTGCGCCACCGTGTTCAGGGTGATGCGGTCGACGGCGTCCGACAGCTTGGGCGGCCCTTTGCGCATGGGCATGAAACTGAGGTCAGTCACGAAGGACTCCTTTTTACGGGGTTGGGGTAAAAAGCCAAACCCGAGTCTAGCAAGTCTTGTTAATAATTTCTACAGGTAAATTACCTAAAAGAAATTACTTAGATCTCGAGATTATCGATCAAACGCGTATTGCCCAGCTTGGCCGCGGCCAACACCACCAGCGGCGCCCCGGCCGCATGCTCGTCCGCGCTTGGCGCCTGAAGGTTCATGCGCTTGCGGATCGACACGTAATCCGGTTTCCACCCGCGCTCTGCCAGGCGCGCCATGGCCTCGCGCTCCAGTGCCAGCAGGTCCGGATGGCCGCCACGGGTCTGCTCGGCAACCCAGTTCAGGGTCTGGTACAGGAAGGGTGCTTCGGCGCGTTCTTCGCTAGAGAGGTAACCGTTGCGCGAGGACAGCGCCAGACCATCGTCGGCGCGGAAGGTTTCGGCACCGATGATCTCGGTCGGCATGGCGAACTGGCGCGCCATGTTACGGATGACCATCAACTGCTGGTAATCCTTCTTGCCGAACACGGCCACGCGCGGCTGCACACAGGAAAACAGCTTGGTCACCACGGTGCACACGCCGTTGAAGAAGCCCGGGCGGAATTCGCCTTCCAGGATATTGCCGAGATCGTCCGGCGGCTGCACACGGTATTCCTGCGGTTCCGGATACAGGTCTTTCTCGGTCGGCGCGAACAGCACGTAGACGCCTTCCTTTTCCAGTTTCTCGACGTCGGCCTGGAAGGTGCGCGGGTATTTGTCGAAATCTTCGTTGGGGCCGAACTGCAGGCGGTTGACGAAGATCGACGCGACCACCGGGTCGCCGTGCTTGCGCGCCAGGCGCATCAGCGACAGGTGGCCTTCGTGCAGATTGCCCATCGTGGGGACGAAGGCGGTGCGCAACTGGCCGCTCAACTGGTCGCGCAAGTCGTCGATAGAGGAAATAATTTTCATGTGTGACTCGTTTTTTGGGAATGCGTGTTACGTGATACGGTGCGCGCGAGCGGGCTCATGCCGGCGAATAAGCCAGCCGCACATAAATCGGCGCGAAGGCTTCGGCCTGGGTAATCTCGATCAGGGTTTCCTTGGCCAGCTCGAGCATGGCCACGAAATGGACGACCACGACCGGCACGCCGGCCTGGCCGTCGAACAACTCGGCAAACTCGATGTAGCGGCGCGATTGCAGTGTACGCAGGATGGCCGACATGTGCTCGCGCACGGACAGTTCCTCGCGCCCGATCCGGTGATGCTGGGTCAGCTTGGCGCGGCGCAGCACATCCATCCAGGCGCGCTGCAGATCGTGCGGGTCGACGTGCGGCCACACCGGGGCCAGACTTTGCTCGATCGGCAGTTCGGGACGCAGGAAGTCGCGGTCGACCTGGGGCAGGGCGCCGAGTTGCTGGGCCGCCAGCTTGATCTGCTCGTACTCCAGCAGGCGCCGCACCAGTTCCGCGCGCGGGTCGCCGACTTCTTCGATCAGGTCATCCTGGCGCTTGGGCAGCAGCATGCGCGACTTGATTTCGATCAGCATCGCCGCCATCAGCAGGTACTCCGCCGCCAGTTCCAGGTTGCTCTTCCGGATCTGCTCGACGTACTCCAGGTATTGCAGGGTCACCTGCGCCATCGGGATGTCGAGGATGTTGAAGTTCTGCTTGCGGATCAGGTAGAGCAGCAGGTCGAGCGGGCCTTCGAAGGCATCGAGGAAGACTTCGAGCGCGTCGGGCGGGATGTACAGGTCGGTGGGCAGGCGCAGCAGCGGCTCGCCGTACAGACGTGCAATGGCAGCCTCGGCGGCGTCGGCCGCGGCGTTCAGGGTGCTGTCCTTGTCCGGCTGCGCCGGCGCGCCGGCAGACGGGGTGTCGTCACCCGGAACAGCCGGGCCGGCGACCCCGTCGGGCGTCGCCTGGTCGGACACCATTGTCGTCAGCCTATTGCCTCAGATACCGGACTTCAGACCTTGGTCTGGTACGGATAAGCCTGCTGGCGCAGGCGCGATTCGGCGATGCGGCGCTGCTCGTCCAGCGACAGCGGCGACTTGTCCCACAGCAGGGAGCGGCCTTCGGTTTGGCGCTCGTCCATGCCCGGAGTCTTTTCCTTCAGTTCCTTGATGAACTTGGTGTGATCGGATTCGTAGTTGACGTGTTTCTTGAACAGGCTCATGGTTCTCTTGGATTGACTTACAAGGAATACTTGGGGCGGCAACTGCTGGGCCGCCCGGGCGAACATGCAATGATACTGCCGCGCTGCCTTATTTGTGCAGTTCGTTGAGCTGGCGCGCGATGATGTCGTGGTTGAGCCACAGCACCGGGGCAATCTTCTCGGCCGCGCCATGGAACATCAGCGGACCGGTGGCTTCCAGCACCAGCGCCGACAGGTGGTCGGTGATCAGCGCCTTCTTGTCCGTATGCAGCGAGGTGATCTCGTCCGAGGTGCCGATCATCAGGTCGGCCAGCTCCGGGGTGTTGTCCATCGGCCAGGCTTCGTAGTTGCGGAAGCCGGCGCTGGTCTCGGTCTGCAGATAGCTTTCCAGCTTGTCCAGGATCGATTGCAGCGAGGTGCCTTCGCCCAGCAGGGCTTGGCAGGCATCCCACTGTGCCTGGGCCCACGTGTCGCCACCCTCTTTTTTCAGGGCAGTCAGCAGCGGGAACAGCGACAGTTCCACGCCGACGAAGATGTCCGACGAGTTGGTGCGGATTTCCGGGCAGTTGAATACGGTCGCGGCAATGCCATTCTTCCAGGCCGCCTCGGCGATCGATTCCAGGCGCATCTTGGCGTAGCCCTGGGTGTAGTTGGTGTAGGTCTGCCACTTGTACTCGTCGCCAATCAGCACTTCGGTGCCGTGGTAACCGTAAGCCGTGTAGCGCACCTGGCCGCCCTTGGCCGTCACGCGCGTGCGGATGGCTTCGGAAGCGTCGATCAGGTACTTCAGGGTATTTGCCGAGACTTCGTCGAAGTTCATCAGGATCAGCTTGCCCAGGTCGCTGTCGAGCAGGGCGCGCGAAGACATGAAGCGGTCGCCGCGGCCTTTGTAGATACGGTTGGCAATGGCCAGGAAGGCTTTGATGCGTGGAATGCCGCCGGCCATGGTGTGGGCGAAGAACACATTGGCGCCGTCCGGCACCAGCTTGTCGATCTCGGCCATGGCCTGCTGGGCGGAGCTGGTGAAGCGGCGCACGCCGGCCTGGCGGCAGGCTTCGATCTTGTCCCAGTCCAGTTTGTCTTCCTGCCAGCCTTTGAGGGTCACGCCGGACAGCATTTCGGTCGGATTCTGCTCGCCTTCCGGTGCGTCCATGTCGAAACCGGCCATCAGCGGCACGTTGACGATGCGGCCGCCGAGCTTGGTTTCGGCTTCGGCGTGTTCTTCGGCGGTCAGGGCGCGCAGCGTGCCGTCGTCGTCACGGCGGCCGACAGTGATGCCGACGATGGTCATGCCGGCGGCGCGCGCCTGGTCGACCAGGCCGTTCGCGTAGCCACGGCCGAACAGTTCACCGAACAGGACGAACACGTCACCTTGGCGGAACAGGTTTTCGTGCGGGATGTGTCGCAGGGCTTTGTATTCGGTCATATTGTTCGCTACCTATATAAGAGGACTGGGGCTCGGATAAATCGGATCCCGACTGTGCCGGCCGCCTATTGGTTTATTGGGTACTGCTGATGAAGCAGGGCATTATAACGCCACTGCTTCACAAAAAATGTTACTGACCTGGCAATGCGGGGTGTAGCTGGAGTCGCTGGCTCATCAACGTCGCCCCTGCGAAGGCAGGGGCCAAAGTTCGTGGCATGGCGCGCAACTTGGATCCCTGCCTTCGCAGGGACGACGCTTCACAGTACGTTGCCGGCGGCGTAATTCAGCGAATCCGCATCCCCGGCTGCGCGCCAGTAATCGGCTCCAGCACATACAGACCCGGATTCGCTTTCTCATCCTTGGCCGACGCACACAGCACCATGCCTTCGGACACGCCGAACTTCATCTTGCGCGGCGCCAGGTTGGCCACCATCACGGTCAGCTTGCCGATCAATTGTTCAGGCTGGTATGCAGATTTAATACCCGAAAACACATTACGATAGCGGCCTTCGCCCACGTCCAGCGTGAGGCGCAGCAGCTTGTTCGAACCTTCGACGTGCTCACAATTGACGATTTTCGCCACGCGCAGGTCGATCCTGGTGAAGTCGTCGATCGAGATTTCCGGGGCCAGCTCTTCGATATCTCCGGGCGTCGCCACGCCCGCTTCAGGTGCTTCACCCGCTTCGGCAGGGGAAGCAGCTGCGGCAGCAACAGGCGCGGCGGCCGCGGCAACAGCAGGCTTGTCGAACAACTCCTCGACCATCTTGGCATCCACGCGCTGCATCAGGTGGCTGTAGGCACCGATGGTGCGGCCCAGCATCGATTCGTAGACGGCGGCACCGGTCGTATCAGCCCAGGTGAAGCGCGCATCGCCCAGGAATTGCTCGACGCGCGACGCCACCTGCGGCAGCACCGGCGCCAGCAGGATGGTCAGCTGGCGGAACAGGATCAGCGCCGCGGTGCAGACCTCGTGCAGCTCAGCAACCTTGGCGTCGTCCTTGGCCAGGATCCACGGCTTGTTCTCGTCGACGTAGCGGTTGGCGACGTCGGCAATCTCCATGATCTCGCGCAGGGCCTTGCCGAATTCGCGTGCTTCGAAGTTGGCCGCGATCGATGCCTGGCGCTCGCCGTTCTCGCCATTCAGGGCGCGGGCGATCCATTCCCTGGCGTTGTCCGACAGTGTCGAGGCCAGCTTGCCGTCGAATTTTTTGGCGATGAAACCGGCGCAGCGCGACGCGATGTTCACGTACTTGCCGATCAGGTCGCTGTTGACGCGGGCGACGAAATCTTCGCCGTTGAAGTCCAGGTCTTCGACCTTGCTGTTCAGCTTGAACGCGAGGTAGTAGCGCAGCCACTCCGGATTCATGTTCAGGTCCAGGTAGCGCAGCGGCGAAATGCCGGTGCCGCGCGACTTCGACATCTTTTCGTTGTTCACGGTCAGGTGGCCGTGGACAGCGACCTTCAGTTTGTCGATGATCGGGTGGCCCGAGAAATTCAGCATTGCCGGCCAGAACAGCAGGTGGAAGGACACGATGTCCTTGCCGATGAAGTGCACTTGCTCGGCAGCCGGATCCTTCAGGAAGGCTTCGTAATCGAGGCCTTTCTTGTCGAAGTAATTCTTCAGCGACGCCAGGTAGCCCACCGGCGCGTCCAGCCAGACGTAGAAGAACTTGCCCGGCGCATCGGGAATCGGGATGCCGAAGTAGGGCGCGTCGCGCGAGATGTCCCAGTCGGCCAGTTTTTCGCCGTTTTCACCGAGCCATTCCGACACCTTGTTGACCATTTCCGGCTGCAGGCGGCCCGGGGTGTTCAGCCATTCCTTCAGGAAGTGGAAGCAGCGCGGGTCGGACAGCTTGAAGAAATACTGTTCGGACGGCTTCAGGATCGGGGTCGAGCCGGTGAACACCGAGTATGGATTGATCAGCTCGGTCGGCTGGTAGGCGGCGCCGCAGACTTCGCAGTTGTCGCCGTACTGGTCCTTGGCGTGGCAGACCGGGCACTCGCCCTTGATGTTGCGGTCGGCCAGGAACATGCCTTTCGCCGTGTCATAGAAACGGTCGACGGTCTTGGTATAGATCAGGCCGGCGTCGCGCAGGCGGCGGTAGATGCCCTGCGACAGATCGACGTTTTCCTGGGAGTCGGTCGAATGCCAGTTGTCGAAAGCGATATGGAAGCCGTCCAGGTACTGGGCGCGGCCGGCGGCGATCTTGGCCACGAATTCCTGCGGCGTCACGCCTTCCTTTTCGGCCGCGATCATGATCGGCGTGCCGTGCGTATCGTCGGCGCCGACGAAGTGCACCGCGCGCTGCTGGCCTTCATCCTGCTGCATGCGCTGGAAGCGTACCCAGATGTCGGCCTGGATGTATTCCATGATGTGGCCGATGTGGAAAGCGCCGTTGGCGTAGGGCAGGGCAGTGGTGACGAACAGCTTGCGTGTCATGGTCGGAAGGGGTGGTGGAAATATGAAAGGAGGCATTTTACCAGTGGATGTCCCTGATTGCGCAGGGGGGATTGCCGGGTTTCTCGGTCCCAGTATCAGTCAATACACGGATTTGCGCTAAACTTGCGTATCACATCCGGAGATTTACATGAGCATCACTGTTGAAGACGTCAAAGCGGCCCTGTCCGCGGTCGTCGACCCCAATACCAATAAAGATTTCGTTTCCTCCAAGTCGGTCAAGAACATCCAGGTCGATGGCGGCAATGTCGCCCTCGACGTCGAGCTCGGCTACCCGGCCAAGAGCCAGATCGCCGGCATTCGCAGCGCGGTCATCGCGGCCCTGCGCCAGCTGCAGGGCGTCGAAAACGTCAGCGTCAACGTCACCCAGAAGATCATCTCGCACACCGTGCAGCGCGGCCTGAAGGTGATGCCGAACGTGAAGAACATCATCGCCGTCGCCTCCGGCAAGGGCGGCGTCGGCAAGTCGACCACTGCCGTCAACCTGGCGCTGGCCCTGTCCGCCGAAGGCGCCAGCGTCGGCCTGCTGGACGCCGACATCTACGGTCCGTCGCAGCCGATGATGCTGGGCGTGAGCGGCCGTCCGCAGACGCTCGACGGCAAGAGCATGGAGCCGCTGGAAAACCACGGCGTGCAGGTGTCGTCGATCGGCTTCCTGATCGATCCGGACGAACCGATGGTGTGGCGCGGCCCGATGGTCACCCAGGCCCTGCAGCAGCTGCTGGAGCAGACCAACTGGCGCAGCCTCGATTACCTGATCGTCGACATGCCCCCGGGCACCGGCGACATCCAGCTGACCCTGGCCCAGAAAGTGCCGGTCACCGGCGCCGTGATCGTCACCACCCCGCAGGACATCGCGCTGCTGGACGCGCGCAAGGGCGTCAAGATGTTCGAGAAGGTCGGCATCCCGATCCTGGGCGTGGTGGAAAACATGAGCACCCACATCTGCTCGAACTGCGGCCATGTCGAAGCGATCTTCGGCAGCGGCGGCGGCGAAAAGATGAGCACCGACTTCAACATCGAGTTCCTGGGCAAGCTGCCGCTGCAGCTGTCGATCCGCGAGCAGACCGATTCCGGTGCGCCGACCGTGGTGGCCGAGCCGGATGGCGCGGTGGCCGGCATCTACAAGGAAATCGCGCGCAAGGTGGCGATCAAGGTGGCGGAGCAGGCAAAGGACATGAGTGCCAAGTTCCCGACGATCGTCGTCAAGAACGACTGATTTATAGTCGCACCACGTTGAGCGCCACGTCGTCCCTGCGCAGGCAGGGACCCAAGTTCTGCAAGCGTATCGATAACGCGCGCAACTTCGGTCCCTGCCTGCGCAGCGACGACGTTTTTACCTTAAGTTTTTACGTCCACAACAAGGTGCAAGGCCGAGCGTCTCAACAAGCACAAGCGAACTGCTGCGCATGGTCCAGTCGTTCTGCACCAGTGTGACCTGCTCGACGCGCATCGTCCCCAGCGGCGTCTCGCGCAAGGCCTCCAGTGCATCGGCAAAGCGCCCCGGCTGCGCCAGCGGCCGCACGAAGCGCAGTAGCGTCACATGCGCCGTGACCAGCCGGTAGCGCTGGTCGAGCGAGGCATCCAGCCCGCATGCGCGCAGTTCGCCGCGCAGGCGTTCGCGTAACAATTCCAGGGTGCCGTCGCGCGGATAGCCCTTGGCCAGCACCGCGCCGCGCGAAGCCGCCACGCCGCAAAAGTCGATGTCGAAGGCCGGCATGCCATCCAGCGCGCTGCGGGCGGCGGCGCGGTAGTCGTCCAGGCGCTGCAGCTGGGCGCGATAATCCTCACAGACCGTGAACAGTGACAGGATCGTCATGTGCATGTCCGCCACCGGATGGTGGTACTGGCCCGGCGCGACCGCGTCCAGGGTATCGAGCAGCTGCGCGAAGCGGGCCGCCAGAGCGGCGTCCGGGCGGGCGATGACGGTCAGGCCGCGGCGCGGGTCGTCGCCCCGGGCCAGACGATGGTCGAGATCGAGGTCGCCGGCGCGGATCGCCGCGGCGTTACGGTCGCGGATGGCGTCGTAGTGCGGCTGGAGCGGATGCGTATTCATCCCGCCATTGTCGCGCAAAAGCGCGGCCGCGGCTCAGGCGACTTGCCCGATGTGCGGCGTCAGCTGGTGCGCGCACACGCGGTTGCGGCCGGCGCGCTTGGCGTCGTACATCAATTCGTCGGCGGCGGCGATCAGGGCTTGCGGCGTCACGGTGCGGGCGCTGCCGAAGTCGACGCTGGCCACGCCGAAGCTGGCCGTGGCCGAGATCTCGGCGGCGCCGATGCAGATGCGCCGGGCGGCGAAGGTGGCGCGCACGCGTTCGGCCAGTTCGACCGCGCCATCGAGCGGCGTCTCGGGCAGGACGATCAGGAATTCCTCGCCGCCGTAGCGCACCACGGTGTCGATCGCTTCGCGCGTCATCGGCTGCAGCAGGCCGGCGAAGGCGCACAGCAATTCGTCGCCGGCATGGTGGCCGTGGGTGTCGTTGATGGCCTTGAAGCCGTCAAGGTCGCACATGATCAGCGACAGGTGCAGGCGGTAGCGGCGCGCGCGGGCGATCTCGCCGTCGAGCAGGGAGGCGTTCAAATGGCGCCGGTTGTAGCAGCCGGTGAGCGGGTCGCGCACCGACAGGTTCTGCAGCACCTGCTGGGCCCAGTACTGCTCGCGCCACAGGCGCGCGTGGCGATGGCAGGCGGCGGCGCCGAAGACGTTGGCAAACACGATCATCATCGTCATCGCGCCGAGGCTTTGCGCGTCTGCCGGCGCCAGGTGCCAGGCCAGCAGCACGAACACCAGGCTGACGCCGGGTGCGATCAGGACGGCGCTGAGGGCGCGGTTGGGCATGAAAATCAGGACCGCCACCGCCATCAGGCCGATCGCCATCCCGTGCAGCAGGATGTCGTGGGGACGGTAGCAGACCACGACCAGGTAGCTGCTCATGGCCAGCAGCGAGGTGACGCTGGACAAGCGGTAGGCGGCCTTGATCGGTGCGGCGGCGCGGCGCACGTGGCGCAGGCCGGCGATTGCGACCAGCGGCGGGAACAGGCGCGACAGCAAGGGAACCAGCGCGCCGGGCAGGCCCAGCGCCAGCACGTCGGCGATGCCGAACAGGGCGTAGCACAGGGAGCACAGCAGGACCGAGCGACGCAAATCGCGCAGGATGGTGTCGGTGTGCTGGTGCAGGAAGCCGATTTCCGTGGCGGCGCAGGTGAATTCTCCGCGCAATCGCGCGATGGAAGCATTGCCCGGGTCGTTCTGCATCGATGGAGGGAAGGGATGTCTTGCTGAAAAGGAGGCGGAACTGTAGCCAAACTTGCAGTTACTGTAAAGTCATTATTGAAATCGGCATGTGCGGCCGCCATTCCGCCGGGCCGCAGAGGGACGCTGTAAAATACCTGCCTGACCATTAACACGACGCCGCGCCCGCAGGTCCGCCTGCGCGAGGCCGCCGTCACCTACCTGTTTCGACCATGACCGCCAGCACCCCTGTCCGTACCCGCTTCGCTCCCAGCCCGACCGGCTATCTCCACCTCGGCGGCGCCCGCACCGCGCTGTATTCGTGGGCCTACGCCCGCCACTTCGGCGGCACCTTCATCCTGCGCATCGAAGACACCGACCTGGAGCGCTCGACCCCGGAAGCGGTGCAGGCCATCCTCGACGGCATGCAGTGGCTGGGGCTGAGCCACGACGAAGGTCCGTTCTACCAGATGCAGCGCATGGACCGCTATCGCGAGGTGGTCAAGCAGATGCTGGACGCCGGCAGCGCCTACCTGTGCTATTGCTCGCCCGAAGAAGTCGAGGCGATGCGCGAACGCATGCGCGCGGCCGGCGAAAAGCCGCGCTACGACGGCACCTGGCGCCCTGAGCCGGGCAAGACCCTGCCGGAAGTACCGGCGGGCGTGAAGCCGGTGGTGCGTTTCAAGAACCCGCTCGATGGCGAAGTCACCTGGAACGACGTGGTCAAGGGCTCGATCACGATCGCCAACAAGGAACTCGACGACCTGATCATTGCGCGTCCGGACGGCACCCCGACCTATAATTTCTGCGTGGCGGTGGACGACTGGGACATGCGGATCACCCACGTGCTGCGTGGCGACGACCACGTGAACAATACGCCGCGCCAGATTAATATCTTGCGCGCGCTCGGCGCCGAGCTGCCGCAATATGGCCACTTGCCGATGATCCTGGGCCCGGACGGCCAGAAGCTGTCGAAGCGCCACGGCGCCGTCAGCGTGATGCAGTATCCGGAGCAGGGCTTTTTGCCGGAAGCGATGCTCAACTATCTGGCGCGCCTGGGCTGGAGTCACGGCGACGACGAAGTCTTCTCGATGGAACAGTTCACCGAGTGGTTCAACCTCGAGCACCTGACCGCCTCGGCGGCTCAGTTCAACCCGGAAAAGCTGGCCTGGCTGAACAACCACTATATCAAGCAGGCCGACAACGAACGCCTGGCCGAACTGGCGCGTCCGAAGATGGCAGGCGCGGTCTTTGAAGGGGCGCCGCCGCTGGCCAGCGTGCTGGCGCTGATGAAGGAGCGCACCAACACCATCAACGAACTGGCCGATGCGGCGATGCTGTTCTACCGTACGCCGGCACCGGTGAATGTGGAATATCAGGCTTTGCTGACCCAGCACCTGACCGACGCCGTGCGTCCGGCGCTGGCCCAGTTTGCCGAAAAGCTGGCGACGGTGGAATGGACCAAGCCGGCCCTGTCGGCCATGATGAAGGAAGTGCTGGCGGCGAATGGTCTCAAGATGCCGCAGCTGGCCATGCCGCTGCGTCTGCTCGTCACCGGCCAGTTGCAGACGCCGGCGATCGACGCCGTGCTGGAACTGTTCGGCCGTGACGTGGTCATCGCACGCGTGCAGCAAGGTCTGTAAGTCGTTTTCAAGCTATTTGCGTAATGCAAGTCTATCCCCTATAATGCTCGCACTTCAGCAGTACGGGGGTATAGCTCAGCTGGGAGAGCGCTTGCATGGCATGCAAGAGGTCAGCGG
>Ga0265797_10007316_pt1 | contig 15164 bp, 14 predicted proteins | sample P2T30metagenome_FD_192433 | JGI IMG/M metagenome (GOLD analysis project Ga0265797, IMG submission 192433) | Plant litter microbial communities from East Loma Ridge, Irvine, California - P2 T30 | ecosystem: Environmental > Terrestrial > Plant litter > Unclassified | place: USA: California... | reverse complement strand
CGAGCCTGCGATCCGTTGAGCACTGGAAGTATATGAGGATGATGCTGTACTGATGACAAAAACATTACCGGAAGGCAAAACCAAAGGGAAGAAGAGCAAGGGTTCGAGATGCTGAAGTGGACGCCTGTTACATCGGAAGCCCTGTCCGCCAGATGCTATAGTGCGTGAACAAAGGAGGGAAAGAAACGCTATGCAGTCGTTATCATGGGAATATGCCTCGATGCAATGGTATCAATCGCTGATATGGATCAGGCCGTAAGTGTTGGAAGATGGCCATGATAATAATGGTGAGATGGGGTTGTTGTAGGATGTGAAGGATGGAGAAGGGCGACGAAAGGTCCAAGGAGCTGTTTTTTTTTTCAGAGACATGGCAACAACCGGGTGCTCAGATGACTAGATCGCTCTGTCTCTACCAGGCGCCGATGCTTGCGGGCGAACCGGCACCGTAGTTTCCACTCAAAAGCTGTTGTCGGAGGGACATGGTGTCTGGAGGCGCGGCGGTAGCAGCAGAGTTGGGTGCCTCTGTACCCATCCAGCCCAAGCGGCCTCGCAGCTCGTTGACAGCTTCCTGCATTTTTCCACCCGAAATCTCATTATGCTTTGCAATCTTTTCATCCCATCCGCCATATTGCAGTTGAATTCCGCCAGCCTTCTTGGCCGCTTCCCGGATGACTATTGCCCATGCCTTGGCCATCTCCTCGTATGCCTCCTGCTTGTGTCGGTTGTGCTGGTAGGTATCCCAATTGGGAAGTCGGTGGATGATGTCAGTGGCGCCGTCAAGGAAGGCGAGCGAAGTGGCGGGCTGCTGTTCGTTGGGAGGGAGAAAGTGAGGAGTAAAGTCTTTGAGGGAGTCGAGCAACTCATCGAGCTGTTGCCGTACCCGATTGTATGCGTAGTCTGATGAGGCACGGCCGCCAAAGGGGAAGGCGGCCTGGAACGAGGACTCGTACTTGGCCAGGACCTCCAGTGTCGACTGTATGCTGGGTCGTGGGGCGGTTGTCACAATCTCGTTGCTGATGTCCGGGTGGCGCTGGCAGATGGACTGCAGCAGGTTCCGCATCTCGTCGGGGCTGAGCGTCTCGAGGAGGCGAGGGAGGGGGAGGGGGCGGCCGGAGATGTTGGAGCGCATGCGCTTCATGCCTCGCGGCGCTGGTCGGGGAAGCACGGTGGGAGAAGTGGATGGCGATGCACTCATGCCGTCGTCATCCCCGGCGCTCCCATCGTCTTCGGCTTTGCGCTTGCGACCAGACATGGCCGAGGAGAGGGAGGAGACTGCGAGAGGCCAAGTGTTAGAGAGTGGTAGGATGTGGCAGTGAGCCAACCTACTGTTGCGGGTGGGCGAGCGGCGAGCGTTGTTCAAGAGGTGAGGGGGCGTAAAGGCCTGGTATTGCACATTCATGACGACGAATGGCCCGCAAACGCAGTCAAGCTGGCAGCCGCGCTGTGCTCTAGGGGCGCCGATGTTCTGGACAAAATGGAACGGAGCGGCAAAGGGAACAAGACTTGGTGCTGCGTCGACGGTTGAGTGATTGAGGGGCGTTGCCGAGTTGGGTGGTCGGTCGGTGGGTCGGGTGTCGGGTGTTGGGTGTTGTGTGTTGCGTTGCTGAGAGGGAGGATGCCCTGTGCTGTCCTGTGCTGCGCTAACCCACAAGAGAGAGAGGCGCATGGGCCAAAACCTTGGAACCCGCGCCCGGCCACCAATCACGTCACATGTCACAGCTGCCAGCCAGAGCCAAAAAAATAATTATCCACCCTTCCAGCTTCACGGCTGGGGTCGAGCCTGCATTTGGTCGAGCGTTCCCAAACGGAAACACACTTGCAGTGCTTTACTTTCAAATCCGCATCTCTCAAAATCACTTTGTCCGCTCCTGCATTCGCGCCAAAACCGTCATGCCATCTTTCACACACGCTTTCACACAGGCCATGAGACAAAGCTCAGCAGGGAGGGGGGATCGTCAACCGTCGTCTCTCCTACACAGCCCACGGTGTCAGATCTAGTCAAATTTCTATCCAGGACACATCTTTCGGCCGACTTCTTTTTCAGAAGCACTGCGCCAACATGCTCCTTGCGTGCGCCTGAGACACTGCCCGGCCCGGTGGCGCTTTTGCTTCTAGCTGCTTCTGGCTGCGTCGAGGAGAACGCCTTTTTCCAGTCCCGCACTTACCTGCCGAACATTGAACATGCGACTTTACCCACCAAAGACTCCATAGTATACAAGATGCCCATCCAAAACACTAGAGATATAGCGACTGGGCCGCCACCAGATCCCGGCGCACAAGCTCGAGTGACGCCGTGAACTTTTGCTCGAGCTCCTCGCTGCCCATGACTTTGGCCGCTTGAGCGATTTGCCGAAGAAGCTCTTCCAGTCGTCGAAAGAGGCGAATAAGACTGCCTTCGTACACGTCCGTCATCTTGCTGCGAGACGTTAGTACCTGACACGGCAAACATGATGGCGAAACCTTACCAGATCTGCGCAAACGTAGCACCCTTGGACCATGCAAACACAACCTCCATCAGCTCATACTTGAACGTCTTGAGGTACTCTTCCTCGTTGACTGTCAGCTTGCTCTCCTGGGACATCTTTGCAATGACTCGGGCCTGCTGCTGGATCTCGCGATAAGGCTTGGCAAGCTCTTCTTTGAGCGCCGGCACCTCCTGCGTCTTTTCCTCGAAGATGAAGCAGCTGAGACAGGCGGCGCACTGCTCGGGTGTCAGTTCGTTGAAGAAGCGGTTGAAGAGTAGCTCGCTCAGTACGAGCTCGTCACCCGTGCTGATTTCGCAAGCCACCCTGGCCTTTAGCTGCACCACATCCGCATCGTCAATGAACCCAAGTCGCCGCAACACACGTTTCCTACTCTTCAACTCGTCCAGTTGGATGACCGACAAGGCATTCGCAATCTCTTTCCTGGTGTTCTTGATCTTCTCGCCGATTGCAATCTTTTGTGCGTATTGGCTGTACAGCTCAGGTAACCTAGGCGAGTTGTGCAGCGGGTTTGTGAGCAGTCGAGACTCCAGCACCTCGATTCTCTGTCTAGTGTTAGTTGGTCCTCGCAGATCTGGCATTGGGATACGTACTCGGAGGAGTTTCTTGAAGCTGTCATCCTTGATGTTCATGTTCTCGATAGGATCCAGGATGGCGATTCCGTCCGGGAAACGTTTCTTAACTTCGCCCAACGCCTTGCGTACATTGTTCCTCTGCTCTGCCGACTTGAGTTCGTTTGGCAAGAATACACGGAGATGGCCAATCGACTCGATGCAGTTCAGTATCACAGGAACAACCTCCATCTTGCCCTTGTCGCCAGCCCCAGGTGGCCGGACTCCAGGTGGCAATCCGTCGTTCACTGCCGGTGCAAATTTGCTGTCACTTGCGACCGGCAGTAGAACATCGACCACGTACGACTCGTGGGGTGGGAAAACTTCGCCCTTGTTTCCCTTGCGAGGCGTGAACGCTACTACCGCGCCCCAGCCAAAGTCATAGTCCTTGTATTTAATCCGGACTAGTCGGCCACCCTGCAAGAATTGTAAACAGTAGGTCGGCTGCATGATGACATCGCGCATGTCCTTGGTGTGGGTGTCGAGTTGTTGCCGTAGGTTGTAGTACTCCTTGATGGCCGGCTCGTCGACGATGTTGGTGTTGGCCTTCTCTTGCTCTAGCTCTTCAAGTTCTGCATCCATGTTAGCGGTCGTGTGAAAGATGGAAAGATGCAAACTTACGCTTTTCCAGATGAGAGACACCAGCCGTGCTCTGGAACTGGAAGAAACATCTCTCCAACATGAACTCGGGAGAGATGCCCTCTACTCGCATAAGGTTGAGAATCATGTTGTAACCCAGGTGGAAAGCAGAGTTCAAGTTGTCCTGTTGTCCACGTACAATCTCCTTGGCCACAGCAGGTTCCATCTGCTCGTTGATCATCATGATGACAATACCACGGTCATCGAGACCACGCCGGCCAGCACGACCAGACATTTGGATGAACTCTGAAGGCGTGACCCACCGCTGAGATACTCCGTCAAATTTGCGCACACTGGTGAAGACAACAGTCTTTGCCGGCATGTTGAGTCCGATGGAGAAGGTTTCGGTTGCAAACAGGACCTTGATCAGACCCTCCTGAAACAAGATTTCAATAGTCTCCTTTAGGATAGGCAGTAGTCCAGAATGATGAACACCGATACCCCTTCGGAGGAGGGGCAGAATGTGCTGGATCTGGGGCAACTGTCGGTCCTCCTCTGACAACATCTCGATGGCGCTGTTGAAGACCTTTGTCACCATGGCCTTTTCTGAATCGTCGTTGAATGCAAGGGAGCTCATGGCGAGCGCGTAGTTTTCGCATTCTCTCTTGCTGAAGCTAAAGACAATGACGGGGTTGTAGCTCTTGACCATGATCATCTTGACAATCTTGTAAATATCCGTCTGATCCTTGTTGCCGCCTGTGTTGGTCTTCTTATCCTTGCCCTTTCCTTTGCGCTTAGCTAGGAAGTCCTTGGAATCGGTACCGGCCTTGTCCGCAATAGATGACATGGCCTTCTGGAAGTTCTCTTCACGGAACACACCCTTCTCGTCCACTACCAAGTGTATGCCTTCTGCGCCGGCAGGGAAGAAGTAATGTTGTAGTGGAGTTGGACGGAAATCGGTGTAGACGACGTGGCATGGCTGACTGTGAGTTTTGGTGATCCACTCTGCGAATTGCATAGCGTTCGGGATAGTGGCGGAGAGGAAGACGTAGCGGACCTTGTCCGGGAGCAAAATGATCGTCTCCTCCCACACAACACCTCTCGCCTTGTCGCGCAAGTAGTGGACCTCGTCAAATACGACCCAGGCCACTTCGCGCATGATTTCGGAACCTCTGTACAACATGGAGCGCAGAATCTACAAATATCAGCCGTGCTCGCTAGGGCAATGATGTTGCACATACCTCAGTAGTCATGACCAAACAAGTCGCAGTCGGGTTGATGGTGACATCACCCGTCATGAGACCCACATCGCCGAACTCTGCCATGAACTCTCGGTACTTCTGGTTACTCAGAGCCTTGATAGGACTGGTGTATATGACTCGCTGGTTGTTCTTCAGACATTGCGCAATGGCGTACTCTGCTACCACTGTCTTTCCTGCCGAGGTATGCGCTGAAACCAAAACACTCTCGTTGCGTTGGATGGATGCGATGGAGACTTGCTGGAAAGGATCGAGTGTGAAAGGCCATGTGCGGGCCGGCTCCTGCGGGGGTTTGTGCTCGTTGATGGGAACATAATCGTAGTCTGGCGGAAGGGCGACCTGATGGCGCACCTGATGAGAAAGCACCACTGCCTGGCCTTCTTGCGATTGCGCCTGTAGCCCTGCAGCTGCAGCGACCTCGCGCGACTGTTCCGTCTCGAAGGCATCGGTGACTATAGGCTCGGGCTCCGCATCGCGCTTTTGTTTCTTCTTCAGAGTCTCCGCTACCCCAGCTTCATTCGCATTATGTTGTTGATCTACAGGCGCATCCGACATGGACGAGTCCTCAACCGGCACAGGGGATTTGACGTCGCCATTTGCCTGGCGCTTCTTGTTCTTCCTAGGAGCGGCGTCCTTGGATGGGCCGCCCTCGAAGACGTCGAACATGTCGTCGTCCATGATGAGCGTTCTCTCTCTCTCTTTCTTTTTTGGTAGAATGCGATCTGTCTTGCGTAGTGTATCCGAGTAAAAGGGTGGAGCAGGTTGTCGGGACCTGTGGAATCGGCGCGACAGGGAACTGGAAAGCGCGACCGACGAGATCAAAAAAGGTTCATGGCGAACTTATGGAGCACGGCCCGCCTTGCCAAGACTGTCATCGATGCATGGGAGCGACGCATCGAACCACTGCAACCAGAACTCTGCAACCTCTCCACTATACCACACCGCCAAAGTACGTGAATATAACCCGTCAACTGCCACAGACACTGATTTCGCAAGATGCTCGCCCGTGCCACCTTCCGCGCCACCTCGGCCCCAACCCTCGTCGCCCGCCGTGGCTTCCAGTCCACCCGCGCCCAGTTTGCCAGCCCATACCACTACCCCGAGGGTCCGCGCAGCAACTTGCCCTTTGACCCGCTGAAGAGAGGCTTTGCCTTCAAGTACTGGGGCTTCATGGGTGAGCTCTAGAGTCTTCAATGGCACGCCATTCACTAATTGGGACAGCTACCGGATTTTCCCTTCCCTTCCTCCTTGCTGGTGAGACACGACTTCCCACCCTCGCTGTTCCGAACCTAGGACTGACTACAGTGCTACTACAGTTTGGCAAACCAAGAAGAACAAATAGATGCATTCACCTAGGGTGTGGGCATGGCTTACGGGCATTGGACGGACAAGGCATCTGTAGAATATCGGAAAGTCTTTTGGACGGCTATATAGACATCACAGCATCAATTTCATTGTCTGTCTCTCACAAATCATTAATACCCGCAGTGTGTAAGGTCACGACATCACGCATTGCAAAGACCAGCGCTGAACTGCTAGGATGCAATCAATGAATAGAATTGGAAAGATATCTGCAGCATACTCACACAACTGTGCAGTACGCCATGGTATAGATATGACGTCGAGGAGCCCTGGGTGTCAACACTTCTGATGGTGTGATGCACTGCCCAGGTACCCTTCGGTAGAAGTTCGGCGCTAGCATCACCAAAAATTCGCGACCACTCATAGGTAGCCCGACTGATTGGGCGCCGCAAAACTCACACCTCTGACTGCACATTTTTCAACCCCATGATCTTACGGCGATGCGAAATCTCAACATCGTGGGTAGATCGCTCCTGCGATTTGCCGGAGAGAAGCCACTTCCGCTAACTGCGACTGCCTGGGACGCCGCCTCAGATGCACTGGTATGCGCCTTCGGTCCCTCGGAATCACGTGCGACTATCGAACTCAAAAAACTGCACCACACACGTACCAGTGGTGAAGGAAAGCTTGAAAGTATTGCATCGTGGGATGCGCCATGTCCACTGCCCTCGCTCACCCATGACTCAATCCTGAGTCTGCACCACTTTGCAGACACTGCTACAACATGCCTAGTTCTGGCTGGAGGGGACATTATTCTCGTGAGAGAAAATCCATCTTCTACCGATGAGCTTGTTGAGATCGTAGGCTCGGTAGATGTTGGAATTTCTGCAGCCGCATGGTCACCCGACGAGGAACTCCTTGCAATCACCACACACGCCGACACATTGTTATTGATGAGTCGCGACATTGAAAACATAGCAAGCATTAACCTCACCCCAGAAGATGTCAACGTGTCCAGTCATGTGTCTGTGGGATGGGGAAAGAAAGAGACGCAATTCAAAGGCAAACGTGCAAGAGCACTTCAGGATCCAACAGTACCCGAAACTGTTGACGAGGGAGTGTTGAGCCCTTTGGATGATCGCTCCATTACCATCAGTTGGAGGGGCGATGGCGCCTGGTTTGCGGTGAGCAAAGTCGAAGAAGAACGCCGTCGCATGATCAGAGTATATTCCCGTGAAGGACAACTGGACAGTGTCAGTGAGCCTGTCGATGGCCTTGAGGGAGCTCTTAGCTGGCGACCATCAGGTAGCTTGCTCGCAAGCACTCGCCGTACCACAGATAAGATTGAAGTGGTATTCTTCGAAAGAAACGGCCTTCGGCATGGCCAGTTCGACCTTCGATTCACCCGTGAACAGCTTGCTGCCCTTAGAACACCTTTGAGTCTCAAGTGGAATAGTGACTCGAACGTACTGGCTGTATCTTATCCGAACAAGGTACAGCTTTGGACAATGAGCAACTACCACTACTATCTCAAGCAAGAACTCCCTTTTCCAGAGACTGCTTCACGGACGGTCGCGTGCAGTTGGCATTCTGAGCGCCCGCTGGCTGTCGCTTTATCAACTCATGGTGAGCTATTCATCATAAAAACTATAATGTGTTGACTAATGGAACACAAGGCGCTCTTCAGGTATTGGAGTATGCCTCCACGATCTCCGCCGGCTCAATTGCACCGCCGAACGACTATGGCATGATTGCGTCAATAGACGGCTGTAAGTTGTAACCATAACCTTTGTACCGCTTGCATAACTTGATATTGATTATTAAAAGTGTCCTTAAAACTTACACCACTGCGAATCGCAAACATACCTCCCCCAATGTCATTGCATACTTTGGTACTTGAGTCAATACCCGTCGGTATTGCACTGTCGAAAACTGGTAATCGCCTTGCAGTACTCTCGGACAGCGATCTTGTAGTATATGCTCTAGATCTAGAGAAGCGACCCATCCCGAAACCGGCCTTCCTTTGGCGAAGCGACGCAACCAAAGGCCACTCGCCACGCCACGTTGCATTTCTGGGCGACAATCAAATATTTGTACTAACAGATAACTGGAATGAAGATGAGGCTTCTGTGTGGCGTTTCGAAGAAGACATGCTGCTGACTCAAGGACCTATTGTGGAGGCTGATAACACATCCCTGCTATTCTCCAGCGTAGATCATGAGATGCTATACACCGAGTTCCAGAATGGCGCATTGCATCAGGTAGTGATAGCTGAGACAACAACCGATCTGCCGCCTCAAACCTCGCTTGTGCACAAATTCCCTTCATTTGCGTCCGAAGTCCAGATTGTAAGCTTCGAAGGACAGGTTTGTGCCCTCACCAAAGTATATGTGATGCTAGCTAATGACTACAGATCCTAGCATTCGGTTTGACCAAGAGTGGAGTCTTATATGTCAATGACCGGATACTAGTCCGCAATTGCACCTCTTTCGTAGCCACTACTGCGCACCTTATCTTTACAACTACTCAGCATCTACTCAAGTTCGTCCATCTTACTGATGCAGATGGTAGGTACGGACATTCTTCTGAGTTTTCAGTCTGCTAAAATAAGGTAGAACTTGAGGTGCCTGCAGACGAACCACAGAAAGATGAGCGATGCCGTAGTATCGAAAGAGGAGCGAAGATCGTCACAGTTATGCCCACTACGTACTCTGTAGTACTGCAGATGCCCAGAGGCAACTTAGAGACTATATATCCGCGAGCACTTGTGTTAGCTGCGATTCGTCGAAGCATCGAAGCAGAGCGATACGATGAGGCATTCTTTGCCTGCCGTAATCAGCGCGTCGATTTCAATATCCTTCACGACTACGACCCGGAAAGATTCATGGCAAGCCTCGAAACGATCATCATGCAGATCAAGAAGATAGAATATATTGACCTGCTTGTAGCGCAGCTTCGGTAAATACAATCACATCATTGGATGGAGCAAAGCTAACAGTTCAAGTAACGAGGACGTTTCCGAGACTATGTACAAGGAAACATTGAAGTCGAAAGAGTTGATCAACAAATGTCGGCTTTCGCATGAACAAGTTGGAAGCAAGGTCAATCGAATTTGCGATGCGTTTCTTACTGTCCTGGAACGGCCTCAGTATAAGGATGTCTACTTGCAAAACATCATTACAGCCCACGTTTCCAAAACACCACCGGCTCTAGAAACAGGATTGGCCATGATAGGTCGCCTGCAAGGTAATGAATACATTCCAGCTATTTTTCGCCCTACTGATCACCTTCAGCATCTGGTGACCCGCTCACAGACAAGGCTGCTGAGCACATTTGCTTCCTTGCAGACGTCAATCAGCTCTATGATACATCACTATCGCTATATAATCTAGACCTGGCATTACTCATAGCTCAACAATCGCAAAAAGTAAGGTTGCCTGATCAAAGATAATATACTTGTTGCTGACGTTCTCTAGGATCCACGGGAGTATCTGCCTCACCTACAATCTTTGCAGGACCTACCCGAAACCCGCCGCAAGTTCAAGATTGATGACCAACTTGGACGCCGAGCGAAGGCACTCATCCATCTTAGAGATCTCGAAGCCTTTGATGAGGTAAAAGCCTATGTGCAAAAGTATGATTTATACCCCGAAGGTTTGAGCATGTACCAGTACGACAACAGCCGCTTGAAGGAGATCATGCGCCTCTATGCAGATTTTTTGAGCACGAGCAACAAGTACAAAGAAGCTGCGCTAGCATACGAATACCTCGACGACCATGCATCCGCCTGGCCATGCTATCGATCGGCCAACCTCTGGCGCGAAGCACTTTCCTCTGCTATCCTTGCAAATGTAGGGGTTGAAGAGCTCACATCCATTGCCACTGATCTTGCCGAAGGACTTACAGAGTCGAAGGATTACCTATCCGCGTCCACGATAACACTAGACTATCTCTCCGATCTATCATCTGCCGCCCGCCTCTTATGCCGTGGATGCTACTTTTCCGAAGCCATCCGCATCGTCACAATCCGGCGCCAACCTAGTCTCATCACCTCAGTCGTCGACCCAGGCCTAGTAGAGCGCAGTGCAGACATGACCGAGTTCCTCGCCGAAATGAAAGGCCAACTCCAAGCCCAAGTGCCTCGCCTAGAAGACCTGCGTGCTAAAAAAGCAGAAGACCCCATGGCCTTCTACGAAGGCATGCTAGATGGCGGTGACGCAAACATCCCTGACAATATCTCCCTCGCCCCCACAGACACAACTTCCGGCGGCACATTCATGACACGGTACACCAACGCCACTGGAACCGTCAATACGACTACAACGCGCAAAACAAGCAAGAACAAGCGCCGCGAAGAGCGCAAGCGGGCAAGAGGAAAAAAAGGAACCGTATATGAGGAAGAATATCTTATAAACTCAATCGAACGCCTCATCGAGCGTATCAATAGCATGCAAGACGAGATTCAACGTCTTGTTGAAGGCTTGATGAGGCGGGGTATGCGTGAGCGTGCGGATGCTGTGTCAAATGCTGTTCGTGAAGTCGTGGAGAGGTGTCAAGATGCTACCAAGGAGATGTATCCGCTAGCAACTGAGGCGGCAGCGACGGCAGAAGTAGCGAATAGCGAGACAATTAGGCCGATTGGTGGTGATGCGACGCTTTGGGATAGTTTACAAGAAGTTGGCAGGAAGAGAGAAGTACCTGTTGTGAAGATGTTTGATAGGTTGAGTCTTTTGGGGTAGAAGGGCTTAGAAAGCTGGGGATTGTGTATGTTCTACAGTGATCATGTCGTCTAGATAAGACAAGCTTGCAGTCAATATGATGGTTTCGCTATATTAAATAGAATAGAGAGATTGATTGTGATAGGTATGGTAAGAGCGAATGTATGAGTATGATTTGTGGTACTCGGGTTATCAACGCCTCACTTCCTCTAAAACACGTGAATGTCAGACTCCTAAACCAGCAACCACGCAGAAACCACAATTCTGATCGGCTAAGCTGTCACAACATCTCGGTCCCATTATTACTGGAGGGTAGTGGCGGGGCAGCAAACGCCGCAGTTGCTCAAGGCAGGTGTACCGGCAGTGGTTGCTACGCTGAGGAGGAAGGCGGAGAGGAGGAGTGGGAGACGCATGGTGTGCAAGGCTCGCAGGATGAGAACGAGTCATAGTATCGGGGAGGGGGTATCATAATACCACACTTCCTGCTGGAGCTATCTTAGGGTGGAACTGATCCCTCGTGTTGATTATTTCCATGTCGATAATCAGCAATTACATCGGTGCTGGGTTGTTGCTGGCAAATACACGTGTCGCGCGGCCCTTCCAATTAAGAGATGTACTCATCATAAATTACCCTCTTATGATCGCGACAATGCCTAGGCAAAGAATGGAAGCAACCACGTTGACGCGTACTAGCCAGAGTTAAAAAAAACTCCTATGACCTACTGAAAGCCCACTGGAGATTTATCCAATCTATTCTATATGACGTTAGACAAACGGTGAAGGTGAGTCACTTGGTGCAAACGGTTCTCTTGGTTACACTAGCGCAACGAAACTTTTGTTATGCCCCTAGAGCGGTGCAGCCTGCACTACGTACTGCTATCAATTGCACGACCACAACCTAAAATCTGCGAGACTGACATCGGTAGCCATGGAGCAGCCACAGATCGCTAGGTATGCCAAGCACCGCGAGGAGAGGGCAGCCCAATTCCGGTAAGAGTATTTCCATTTCGTCGTTTTCGTTTCACTTGAACGCTGAAATACTGACATTTGAAAGTGGGACCCGCCTAACAGGGACCGTTGGTACTCTTGAGCGACTTCCACTTGAACTGAGACAAATGATATACGAATACGCGTTGGCGGCCGGAAAACCGATCAAAGCGCCCACAAAGGACCTTGGGTTTATTCCCAATTATCGTGACCCTAATGGACGTTACCCTAAGTCCTACCAAAAGCGAATGGAGTACAAAAGCAGGCTATCGCTTCTCTACGTTTGCAAAGTCATGAAGAAAGAAGCGTCATGGGTCCTTCATAACAAGGTACCTCTAAATCTCAACATGAACACGATGCTCGCACGATACGCCGACATTAGCGCTGCATGGGATACGCAGACCAATTTTTCCAAGATATACATGTGGTTTAACGCTGCCCAATACCGGAAAATAAACCTGCTCCTACCATCTATAGATCGGGCAACCGCTCTGGCTGACTTGACCGAGCTACTCATTAGCACCATCTTACAGCTACTGGACTGCTGGGACAGGCTCAGTGAAGGACCTGATGCAGAGAAATCCCGCAAAGTGTCTGTCCAACTCGGTAGACTCTTCTCCATGAAGACACACCCTCGCCGGGACACAGCTCAGCCGACGAAGCGCATCCGAAAGGCGTTGAAGAAATTAGCAAGATGCATTAGCAAGAACAAACATGTTGCAAAGTGGACAGTCATCGCTATGGATGATATTAAGCCAAAGAAAGAACTGGGCAGGCACATGCTGAAGAAGTTGAAAAGGAGGCTCCATGACGATGGCGTCGATTTTGTTGGTCTATCAAAAGAAGCGGTTCCAGCAAACACGACATATTCTCATGTCAGATACGTGAAGGCTGTGCAACATGGTACCCACATCCGTTTTGCTGGCTGACAGCACGTTTGGGCAGCTTGCTCGACGGAGTGGGACAGGCGCTTTGGGAGGCCCCGAAGGAGGCGCTTGCAACACTTGCGAAGGAATGCGAGGTAAGCGTGCTTCAGACGACAGAATCTGCAGGGCAACACACATCATGTTTTATCCAGAGTGGCGGGATGGTTTCTTTTGTATACATCCACACATTGGAATAACTCAGGAAACTATGATTGTCTCAAGAATACTGAATTGAAGAAGCCAGTCGGTCGGTAATGAAATGGTCTAAGTTTATTGTACATCTAAAAACATAAACATGTCGCTTTAAACGCCGCCATGCTGTTATTCTGATGATTGTAGCATCTTATCGTACACCAGGGATGGGTCCCCTGTTCTCGTTGGAGCCCAGCTCCTCTTCGTTCCAACCACTTCCAGCACCAACCTTGCGTCCGCCCTGTTCCCTCTTCACGCGGCACCATAAGCTGATATCCTTGTCCCATATAAACTGATACAGTACATACACCCAGCTCTTGTGCTGTGGCAAGTCCTTGTAAAAGTCATGCGCAATCCTGTTGAGAGCATGGAGACGGGTCCAAGGTATGGCAGGGAAGTCGTGATGCTCATTGTGTAGACCGACATTGTAGGTAAAGAAGTTAAGAGGACCGTAGTACGAGTAGGTCTCGGGGAGCGGGATCTTGATGGCGGGGTTTGATGCATCCTTGTTGGGCTTTTCAAATACATAGTGCTCGGCGATGAAATGTCCTGCGCAAGGGTGTAGCGAGCCTGCGAGGAAGCTGCTCATAATCAGGTATGCCAATGCATTTCCTCCTGCAAACCGAACCAGTGCGTAGTCAAAGGCCAGTTGTACGACGACGTTGAAAAGGTGGATTTTGGTCATTGGTAAACTGTAGACAAACATGGGGCGGAGCGCGTAGAATAGGATCTGAAAGGTGGCAAAGAAGGCCTTGCCAGCGACCGAATCGAGGAAAATGGCTTCAAATGCCGTCGGCAGATCAGTATCCAAACCATTGACGCCTAGCGACTTGTGGTGAGTTAGGTGGTAAGGGCGAAATGAGGCGCTGTATGGGATGCCAATGGGCAGGTTCGCGAACACGGCAAACACCCTGTTTGCCAATGGAGATCGGAAGGCGAGGTTATGGGAGATCTCATGAATGGCGAGGAAAAGATTCTGGTTTGCCGTGGCACCGACAAAGTAGGCGGTGAGGAAGAAGGACCATGAAATTACTGGCGTGTTGCGGAGGAGGTATGCGCAGAGAACTTGTATAGATACAACGAGCAGGACGACGTATTTAGTAAGAGGTTCAGGACCGCATAGTTTCGTTACCTATGGAGGTGTTAGCGAAAAAAAGAACATTTGCATTGCTTTGGTCGCCTTGTTACCTCTGGATGTGCCTTGATGATGGCCATTCGTCTTGTCCTGTGCGGCTCTTCGGTGTATGTCCAGAAAAAGTGATCGTGTCCATCCTCGTCTACTGGCTCCTCGTGCTTTTCTGCCTTGACAGTGAAGGCCCGAGGAATAGGCTCCTTAGACGGCACTGTGGCAGTAGAGGCTGAGGACCGCATAGTTGCGGCTACGCAGAGCAATTGCGGCGAATGTGTGAGGAGCGAGGGGTGAGCTCTGGAGGCTTGTGGAGTAGAGTTGACCCTGAGCTTGGCGCTAGTCGGAGGCGGTGGGCCTGCCCCACCTCGTGCGCCACGATTGGTTGATAGACTTGCTACCTTCGCCACCCCGACAGCGTAGGAACGTTTGCTCACAACCGTGGCTTCAATTTCTGGGATGTCTATATTCTTGCAGCTAAGCCAATAAGTGGGTCATTCAAGCCATACTCCCTAGTCGCAATGTTGCGTATGGCTGCATCTACCCATTCGACCTACATCGCAAAATTTGGTTCTAGGCCGCCCTCCGAGAATAGGCAGTAAATTCGAGATCATGTACTGCCGCAGTACGAGTTTCGAGTCGGAGCCAGGTACACAAGGACTTGCCCTAGCTTCTCGAATTGTTTACGATGATGCAACATGATTGAACACTGTCACCAGACTTGGGCAATCCTTGGGTAGAAGCAGAGAACATCGTCATGCATCGCTACAGTGAAAGTGAGCAGCATTCGTAATAATCGCAAAACAATTTTCCACTGCCTTGTGACTACACTGACTTCCACGAGGCTAGACTCTTATCGGAGTTGAGCGTGACAGCAACACTTCGTGTCGCTGACTGGGTATAATCAGTCACTACTTTAATCCCCTTCTACCATAAAGAACCACTTTAATTCCTCCATTGCCAGTGTTGCAGACAACCCAC
>Ga0265797_10007314_pt1 | contig 15168 bp, 19 predicted proteins | sample P2T30metagenome_FD_192433 | JGI IMG/M metagenome (GOLD analysis project Ga0265797, IMG submission 192433) | Plant litter microbial communities from East Loma Ridge, Irvine, California - P2 T30 | ecosystem: Environmental > Terrestrial > Plant litter > Unclassified | place: USA: California... | reverse complement strand
GGGCCCTCCATCTTCTCAGCCATTACCAGCTACCCGGAGCAGAGGTCTTGCTCCTCCCGGGCCGTGGACTAGATACCGTCCAGGTTTGCCCGGTAACCCGGTGTATCCCTTTCAAGGGAAGGCTATTATGGCCCAGGTCATTAGAAAGATTCAAGCGGAGCTCAAGAAGGGAAAGATGGCTGGAAATGAAGGAAACGTGGTATGAAAGGAAGGCAAGATTGAAGGATATGAGAGGTCTACGTGGGAGCAGGTACAGATGAATCGTTACTTAATGTCAATCCATTGCGCAAGTCCCTCTACGTCTCAAATAATTATCTCATGAACTATTCAAGCTAAGTTAGGGTAAGATCGTTTTCCATGATTGTGATACAATAGTTACAATTCGGTCTCGTCAACGGTACGGGTGTAGCCAATGCCTAGGTATGTCCCGGGAATTGGCTATGAGAAGGTTTCTGCTATGTTTTTTAGGCAATATTGAGGTTTAAGTTTTCTATTGTGAATCCCCGACGTGACCTCGAAATGAAGTGTGAACTACTGAAGATACCTATGGTATGCAAGTAACAGTTTAAAACACAGTAGGAACATGGCGTATGGTTGATTTTGTTTACCGTGATATTAAAGCAATTGCCATGGCTGCCTTGAAGTGTACGAGTGGAATTTGGATGAGCTGCGCTTGCATGTGTCAATGTTGACGGCCTTGATGTAATTTTTGCCACGACGAATGCAGATTGTCGCTTGAATAATTAACACAGGAGTACAGCAACTCAGCAGGCCGGAAATCACCAAATATACCTGTGAATAATATATCGAAGTATAAAACATTCTTCGCGCCTCCTCCTTCTCTATCCACCAACAACTCTCACTACTTCTTCTTCCTTCCTGCAGCATCAAACACAATAAACCAAAACCACACAACAGCATTCAATTTCAGAAGATGTCCGGCCGCGAAATCCGCCCAGACTACTGCAGGGGCACCGGCTTCGGCGGCTTCCAGCCTCCTCGACCAACTTGCTCTCGCTACCTGCAAGACATACCAGCGCAGGGCTACCGGCCGAGCCCCTACGGCTATTCGGGTTCCACGCACTATGCTGGTAGGACTTATCCCGGCATTCGCTCCCATGCCTTGGGTCTACCTGGGCCTTGGGGCCTGCCGTATTACAGTACGGGGCCGAATGGGGAGAGGAAGAAGTATTACTAGGTCACATTGACGTGGGTCTGGGGTGAGGGCAGATGGGTTAGCGCGTGATGAATTGGAAAGGAAGATTTGGATCGGAAAGGAGGATGAATGAATGTTTATCTGATTTGCAATCTTTTCGATCATGGCTCTGTGTTGAGATTGGTTGTTGTGCGATTTGAAGTGACTTTGCTGTAATGCCTAGGGGCTTGATATTGACATACGCTGCCTTGAATGTGTGAAGCCGGGACCGATATATTGAGGAAGCTAAATCGTGACAGCTGAAGGTGCAGAAAGAGTGATAAAATTCGAGTGTTACAAAGTGGTGTAAACTCAATATTAAGACGGTATGAATATAAATGCGACATACAAAATCAGCGAGCGAGAAACCACTACCGAAATCCTGCGTCTCCCTACACACGGCTTCCGTGACCGTGACTACAATTCCGACTTCCAGATCCAGCGCTTCAATATTCTCCCCGCGGATCCTACATCTCTCTACCATTCAATTAACAACACGCAAGTCGAACACGTTAACGAGCTGATGATAATCACCATGTCCTACCTGTGAATAACATCTCGCAATATAAAACCCTTTCGCGCCTTCCTTCCTCGTTCCCCACCACCAGCCAACTCCCACTACCACTATCACTACCACTACCACTACCACATTCATCCTCCTCCAAAACCACCACATCTCCACAAACCACCTCACCCAAAGAACTAAACCAATAAGCCACAATGTCAGACCGCGGTCTCCGCCTCTACTACACGTACGGCCCGCACTACTACCGCTCCAGCACCGAATCGTCCCGCTACCAAGAAGAGCACCTAGAACGCGGTTACCAGCTCAACGCCTACAGAAACCGAGAACCCCAGGAGTACAACTATCTACCCGGTATACGCAGCAGTGCGGCGAATATCCCCGAGCCTTCGCCGGGAGGTTGGGGTGAGGGGTGGATCAGGAGATCGAATGGGGTGTATTATCGGCAGCAGAGGCGGGAGTATTAGTATGAGTGAGGTGAGAGGGGGAGATGGGAAGCGGGAACAGGTAAGGAGGGCGTGTTGATGGATGGGTAAAGGGGTGAAGGATATTTTGTGTGGGATATGGTAACTTATGTGTAATTATGAAATCGTGTGGACGTTGTTTTTTGAATGGAGTCCTGACGTGACTGTATCGCGATGTCTCAAGGACGAGAAGACTGATATGCAGGTATGCTATCTTGACGGAGAGAAGTCAGAGAAGGAAGTTTGAAATACAATGCCAATATTCCCTGATGAAAGTTATGATATACGCGCTTTGGTCATGCAAACATGTTCCTGTCCTACTCCAAAACGCCTCACTCCCTAAACTCCGCATCGACCTTCTCGAAGTTCTCCAGAAAGCTTTGGAACGCGAACACACCCAGCCCCGGATCCTGACTTCCGGTAGTAGCTCTGATCGAGTGCATACTCAACTGCGGAATGCCCAGATCAATTGCCCTTATTCCCGTGGCGGAACTTAGCATCGGCCCAACAGTTCCACCGCTCCTGGAGTCATTGCGGATCTGGAAGACTTGGAGCTGCGGATCGACCTTCCTCACACCAACATCTTTCTCCACGCAGCGCGTAAGTATAGCAGTGGACACTGCGTCGGTCGTCATGTGTCCATTTGGATCCGCACTGATTGCCGGGCCGACATTCAGACGCGGAGAGTGGTTTTCCATGTAAGCGTTGAGGAAGTTGGGGTTGACAGCGTGGATGACATCGCTGCTCACCAGGAAGCTGTTGGCATACGTGCGTCCCAGCTGCCTCGACCCCTTCCCAGCATCCGCAAATTCTTCGACAACACGCTCCATTATGCTCGGCAAGAAGTTGCCGTGTGCGCCCTGTCGTAGCAATGACCCAACCTCCTCGTCGTCGAACAGCGCTACCATGCGAATCTGCCCCGAGCCGGAGAGTGTAGATGAAGAATTGAGAAGGGCCTGGATAGCAGCCCACGAACAAAGCTTGTCGTCGATGCGGCCCGCAAAAATGAACTCCCGATCCAGGCCACCGGTGCAGGCGGGTTGGACGTCGAAGAGCTCGAGTTCCCAGTTCACGATGGAAGAATAGTCAGTAATTCCGAGTTCCTTGGAGATGGCGCTGACGAGGCGGGAGGGCTGGGTGGAAGCAAAGCCGCTCAGGTTATCAGAGGTGGTGGAGGTGGAGTTGAGGTCCGAATTATCGAGACCGATGATGGGCACCATTTGAGTTTCCTTGTTGAAGGGCCCGTTGGCAGCCGCGCCGAAATGTGGTGCGAGGGTAGGAATACGCGCAATAGGCCAGTCCAGCTTCACCAACTTAGTAGCAATCTTCCCGTTCTCTTTGACGAGCACGCGTCCGCCAATGCCGAGGTCGCGGTCCCACCATGTGTCGCCCAGGCCACCGGCATATGGCGCGACGCCGAGCTGAACGTAGCCAGCCTTGGTGTGTAGCTTGGGGATGGGCTTGAGCTTGGCGGTGAGGGCGTCGATGTGGCCTGCAACAATGGCGGCGCCGTTGCCGACGGTGTAGCTCTCGCCGATGGCGAAGGCGATGAGGGACGAGCCGTTGCGGATGACATAGTACTTGCCCCCGGCTTTGAGATCCCAAGAGTCGCGCTCGGAGAGCTTCTTGTAGCCGTCGTTTTCGAGGTCTTTAGCTACTGCATCAACGGCGTGGAACACCGTGGGGCTGGAACCATGTTAGTATAGAGGTAACACACGATGGAACAGTAAATGGCCGTACTTGGCTGTCATGAAGTCCGTGAACGGCTTCGTATACTTCTCGGGCCCTTCTTTCGACTTGACCTCTTCTTTCCTCTCCTGCACCTGACTCCAGGGATTATTGCCCGCCTTCGCCTGAACAGGATGCCAAGGATGCGACTTCAGCCTCGTCTCTTCAGCCACCGGCGGGGTGTGAGAGTCCTCATGCCCAGTCGTGAACTTAGGACGAAGGGCAATGCTACGACGGCCGCTGGCAGCGAGAGGACCATTCATATACGGTCCCATCGGTGGTCCCGCAGCAGGAGCACGCCGACTATCAGAAACCATGCCAAGCTTCCTGAGATCGTCCATAGCCACACACGGCGTCATCACGCCCTTGCCAGAGGAACGGCGAACATCTTCACATTCCATCGCCATCCCGTCCAAGCCCGCGCTCCTCTCCTCAGGAATCTTCGGCGGCACGGGCGGCGGCCTCTGCTGCTCCTGCTGCTTCATCCCATCCTCCTCGATGTCAATCAACGCGCCATACCCCGTCGGCGCCGCAACGCTATGCCTGTTCCTCAGCTCCCATTGCCGCTCCACCTCAGCGCGGTCTACGCGTGGGCGGCGAGGTGTCGAGGCTGTGGTGTTGGCGCGGCCGAGGAGCGTGGAGCGGGCGTGGCGGAGGGTGGGAGCGAAAGGTGGTGGAGAGGGGTCGGAGTAGAGGTCGGCGTTGGAGACGCTTTTGCGGAGGGCGGGGGCGTTGCGGGTCATTGTTATAGTGTGGGGGTGGGGGTGAGTCGTGGAGGGAGTAGGACGGTTGTCGTGTCGTGATCGTGATGTGTCGGTGCCGTCGAGTACGAGGCGCGCTAGCAATGGGACGCGATGCTGAAACCGGAAATAAGGCGCAGCAATCTGCTGATCGTCGTCACATGCAATGATGCTTAAAGCAAGCATTATTGATCAGCTGTGAGGTACGATTACATGCCAAAGGTCTGGTAGTAAGCTGATCAATTCGTGCTATCTAAGCCCTGTCCTTCATGCTCTGATCCTTATGCGACCACCCTTCAAGAACTCCTCTGTAATGCCGCAAAGCCAGGAAAAGAAAAGCCAGTATATAAGTAATGGCGTGAGACTGGGGGTATGAGATGCAATGTAAAGCGTTCTTAGTGCCGTGTTGTGATGGCGAGTCTTCAAGCGTGGTGCGTATGTTACTATGGGCCGTTGGGTCGATTTGGCATCTCTTCGTCCTCATCAGCGTCCTCTGGGTGGCTATTTTGACTGTTAGCACCATCTCGTCCCAACATCTAGTCGTGGCCATACCTCAGGATATCCTTGATGTTCTTCATCTCGTAGTGCTTCTTGCGCATCTCCTCAAACTTGCGGTGCTTCTCACGCTCTTCCGCAGTCGCATCGGGTCCAAGCTCGCCATGGTAGCCGGCATCGCCAACAGTCTCATCATCGACCATGACACGCTTCTCGCTATCCGGCGTCTGCGACTCAGCCCGTGCACGCATCTCAGGCTCGCCCAGGTCGAAGTCCGGAATGTCTTCAATCTTGGGCTTCCGCTTGGGCTTGGAGTCCAGCTCGTCTACCTTGATCTGCTCGGCGTCAAGCATCTCGATTTCCTCCTCGTCTTCGGCTGGGTTGTACTGCTTAACATAGGGCGTCTTTGGCTCGTCGATCTTCATCGTGCTGTCGCGGTTCTGCTCGTTGAGGTAGAGGTTTGCCTCGTCCCACTTCAGCTGTGGGTTGTTCTCGTCGACGTGTGGGCTGGTGCCTGACTGGCGCCGTGATACTGATCCGCGGGCATTTGAGGATGACCGTCGGTGGGCGCCAGCGTTGCGCAGTGTGTTTTCGAGGACGATCTCCTTCTCTGACATCTCGCGGCCGAGCTGTGGCCGCTCGCTAGGCGGGCTCTTAAGGGGGACGTCTTCGGTGGTGGGCGAGATGTGGGATTCGGAACGGTTCTTGAGGATGCCTGGACGCTGTCAAATTGTGTGGGGTACGGAAAGGGTAGAAGCGTACCCTTTGGTCGCTCTGGATGCGACGATGGCGAGTGCATCTCCGGCGATTGTGTCATTTTGGCGGTTGTACAAGTGGTGAGGGTGCGGACGATATTATGGTGCTGGCACGTGAGAGCGAGCAATGTGGTCGTGCGCTCGCTGGTGTCGCTGTTGAGAGTTTATGATAGTGTCCAGAGGATGGTCAGAATGCGCGGCTCTATTCTGTGACGGAGGAAGGTGCTGTCGGATGAGGTTTGGCGTGAATGTGGGGTCATGTACATAGCGTTGCTGGGGCACCAAATATGACGTACTGTCGGGCAACTGCACCGAGCAAGCCACCACCTCTTTTGTTTGTGCCTCAGATCACAACACTTCACATGCACATCCTCAAAATTTGACATGGGACTGACTGCGGATGTCGCCTGTTTCTACTTCATCGCGACCTCACTGCACTTGAGCTAGAGGTTAGCCATATACAACCATGTGCTGCCCCATGCAAAAGGAAATCGGCAAATTATAGCCCTAGCTTCGTGATCTTTTGCAAGAACTATGCGCCACACCGTTACCCTGTTCTCGTCGGTAATGCTCACTGCAGCTACCAGCAACAACATGGTGCTGATGCAGAGCTCTTCGAAGACATGGTAAGCCACTTGGTGTATGTAGGGACGTGGAAATTCAAGAGCCTTCATGCAGATTAGCAGAGCTCTTCACACGCATACAGGAAGTTGATGAGAGTTGAGCAAGTGTTCAGACAGTGCCTGAGGTCTTCACGCCCAACCAAGACATCGAGTGCTGGCTGAGACTCTGACTACCAGAAGTGGTCCAGCGGACCGTCATCACGACGCGACACGCAACAAGCACACATACATACATGAAGTTGAGGGCGCGTGACAAGAAATGTCCCTGCTTTTAGGTCATCACCGTGTCATGGAAGCCGCAAAGGCGGCCCTCGTGACGATGGTTTTATAAGAGGGGTTTCTTCTGGGCCAGCTTCAGAGTCGCCAGCCGAGTGGGGTTGTTCGAGCTGGCGATGATTTGAAACGAAGTGGTCGTGGTTGAGGAAAAAAGGAAGCGCTGCGAACTTCGAGAAAAGACAGATTCTATGCCAAGACGCCTAGCGGAGACCGAGCCGCTCTACGTGCCGACCTCTCATCAAACGTTTTCTTACTCGGTGGACTACCACAGCAACGACCTCCATACATTCCACCACGCCTAACCACCGTTTCGAAGAGACTTTCTCACCATCAATTCATAGCATCACACATTTCGTGCAGCATTTTATCCATCCATTAGCGTAACTACTGGAACACCGTCCTTCCCCACTTCGCAACATACATTGGCCGTTGGCCGCCTGCATTGCTCCTCCGCTGCTCATTCGCTCTTTTAATTCCACCAGGCTTCGGACAGAGTAACTTGACCTTGTATAATATTGTACTTTTAGCATCCTCCCCAATGGACAACAGGGAGAACCTCTGGACCCGCCGCTCCAAGTACGTTGCCCTCGTGCCCCTCATGTCCCCCATGTCTCGCCTTCAAGTACTCACAGCTACACCAGCACTAGCAAACTTTCACTTTCCATGTCGCATTCTGAGCAGCAGAACGAGAAAACCGAGCATCCGCAGCGCACGTTCTCCTCGGCGAAAAGATTCGGTAGCGGCGACTCGTCGCATGGCGGTAAAAACCCTTTCAATGGCGTCGCCCCGTTGAACACCGGCGGTTTGACCTCACCAACCACCGGCGGGTCGTCTGCGTTTGGCCTCGGCTCAGGCGCGTTTGCATCGTTTGGGTCTGCGACCAAGACCCCGAAAACTCCAGGCACCGCCTTCGACTTCAAGACGGCCGCGACGTTCTCCACCACAAGCGTACCGAACACGCCCATCGAGAGGAAGGAACGGCCAACGAGTAAAATTATCAACAGCGCGCGCAAAGAGTCCATCTCCACGCCAATACCAGAAGACTCCATGATGTCGTCAGGCGAGCTCGACCCCAAGATGCCTTGGCCGCTCAGGTGGACCTGGATCGTGTGGTACCGCCCACCCACACCCAAGAGCAGCGACTACGAAAAGTCAATACAGCCCGTCTCCAAGTTCAGCAGCGCGCAGGAGTTTTGGAAGATCTTCTCGCATCTCAAGCGGCCCTCGAGTCTACCCACAGTCAGCGACTACAACCTGTTCAAGAACGGCATACGGCCGGTCTGGGAGGACGAGGAGAACAAGCGGGGCGGCAAGTGGATCATGCGCCTTAAGAAGGGTGTGGCAGATCGCTACTGGGAGGAGCTGCTCATGGCAATCGTTGGCAACCAGTTTGGTGAGGCGGGAGAGGAGGTCTGTGGCGTCGTGCTGAGCGTCCGGAGTGGCGAAGACGTCTTCAGCATATGGACAAAGAACGACGGCGGCCGCAACATCAAGATCAGGCGAGTCACGACGCTTAATTGATTTTGATCTTGTTTTGCTAACGAGCGGCAGGGAAACTGTAAAGCGTGTCCTCGATCTGCCCGACGGCACGAACATCATCTGGAGAAGCCACGACGACAGCATTGCGCAAAGAACTGCAATTGACCAAGCTCGCCACGAGAAGAGCCACCTAGGCCACGAGAAGCGCAAAGTGACCTCGACGGACGAATCTCAACACAAGCCGTTAGCTGGGTCATAACCTCTGCTTCCAGCCCTCGTGTCTACGCTCTGCTGACTTTGCTCAAGTGGTGGGGTAGCAGGTGAAATTTTGCTGAACCCATGGCTTCTTTCAAATGAAGTGCCCATACGAGCGCCATAGCATGCTGCTTCATGCTCGAGACCCCATTTCATCGCCGTGCCGGGTGCCCTGATATCCACGCATCCTGCTTACGGCGATAGAGGCTTGAGGACTGCCACTACCATGCCGACACTACACCATCCCAGGCCCGTCAGACCACTTCCTGCATGGCTAGTCCACGAGTCATGGACAAGGGACTCAGCGTCAGAGTCGGGGGCTTCTCATGCACAGCTGGATTTGTTCCCTGACACGCCGACATGCGCCCCTCCAGTGGAACGATGCGATTCTGGCTTTGGCTTCTATTTCACAAGGTTTTGATCTTCACTGCATTGCGGTACTGAGCGTAGCGTTTGTTGCTGCTTTGCATATTGTATACTACATCTGGCTGGGTGATGAGCGAATGCGCTGCTGGTACTTGGGTAGAACCAAGAAGAGCTGTTGAGCAATGAAATGTGATACATGCTCAAACGTGAGTTTTGGTCACTGTGAACGTGCTCGTGACTCGATGTCTTGGAATTCATTGAGAAAGTCCGGATTTAAGAAACGGCAGGCTCGACGCGCCTCCACGTCAATGAACACGGAAGGCGCACGGACCACCCGGTTGCGAACCTCACCTTTTGTTCTCGTCACCTTCACCTCGCGTGCCTCGACCCACCCGACCGCGCGTGCGCTTCACGCCTGCGCGTTTTGACTATACCTGTGCGCGATTGTGCCCAGCCCAACTATGCCCCGTCGCCTGCCCCGCACCGCAACTTCTCGATGAACCTTTTCACGCAACTCAAAAACGCCATAATCGGAGGCGACGACGCACCAACAACAAACGACGTACGACCATTTCTCTCAACGCTTGTTCACGGCGCCTTTGAATACATTCCACAGCTCGGCTTGCGACCTGCTGTTGTAATCTCACCTCACGACGCTAACAACATGCGACATCAGACCGATCATGCGCTTTCGAGGTCGCACGACGACAACGAATTGCCTTCGAACCCTTTCGCACCAGCGTCTTCTGATGCAAGACACTCGTCGCCGCACATAGATCTCACCTCTCCGCCGAGGGAGTCAGCACCTCGAAATCAGAAGGGACGAACAGGCCCCAACCTTGCACCACATCCAACGGCCAAGGACAAACGAAGCCTGGAAGAGCGAAGATTGATCGCAGACTACGAGTACGGAAAAGCGCGCAGCTTACTCGTGGGACGTAGGGAGAGAGCTGACGAGTCCGACAGTACTCCCGCCGATGCAGTCTTCGCACCCGACCCGACCTCTTATTTCACTTCTCGGGTTCCAATGGGCAAGGTGGGTTCATGGGATATATACCTCTTCCCTGTACATGAGACTGACCCTTTTTAGCCCGGCGCTGGTAAAGGTTTTCAGCCCGTGAATACTCTAGATGGCCCGACGCGCCATGCGACCCCAAAACGGCCCGTCACCTACAGCAAGCCGCACACACGGCTACCGAGAATCATCGATAGCTTGGACGGCTCAAAGAAGTTCCGCGAACAGAAGCTAGCGAAAAGCCAGAACACACTGGGCAGGAACATCTTGGCCAATCAAGACCAAACATATGGCTCCTGGGAGACTCTTTCACCTACCAAGCGACGGAAGACGGAGCCACAGGTCATCGACTTTACCGCGGAAGAAGATTTGTCTCAGGAAGTGCAAGAGATTCAACCGCGACTTGACTCTACTACACCCGTAGTGCGACGAAGCGGAGCTGCGCCGCAACCTGTCCACTCTGTTCGATCACAGCGAAGCTACGACAGCGGTACGTTGAAGACTGTAAAGCAGTCGAGATCAGGGTTCCCGAGTGCATCACGCGCGGTCGACGACCTAGTCAGATCAGCCAAGGTCAGAAGTAAGCCACAAGAGTATGGTGTGCAACAGAGGACACTCTTTGGTCGCTCTAAGTCTAGATCTGCCACGCCAAACACTCAGGACAGCCCCATCCACGTTCCTGACGAGGGACCCACCCACCGAAGATACAACAAGCCGAAAACTCTTTTCGAAGGCTTCAGCCAAGGCGAGGACAAGGAGACTGCTCGAAATCACAAAGTTCAAGATCATGAAGAGATTATCAAGTCGCGTCACTTCCTGGAGCCGCGGATCAACGAAAATACGGCGGACGATGAGGAAAAAACAACAAACATACGTGAACGCAGTGGGGCAACCACCAATGTCCGCAATTATCGACCGGCGAACCCGAAGATGACCCAGGTTGACCCTAATGAAGACGATGTAGACGAGCTCCAGATGGACGTGGTTGAGACAAGGCCTAAAATCACCAAGCGGCAACCTTTGCCATCCAAGGCTTCGTACACAGCGAACAAAGGCGAGAAACGGAAGATAAAAGTAGATCAAAAAAAACACGCCTGGCTGCTTCTATCTGCGAGGAGTCATGAATTCCATGCTGTTCGTCCCGTGAGTCGCGAGGTAGACGGACCTTCTTTACAATTGGAGAGTGGCCCGGAGCCGAACACGTGGTGCATCATTGAATACGATGGTGTGGATCCGTCCGGGGCTGTCAGAAGTCGTATAACGAGCAAGGATGTGGTCAAAGCCTACTCCGACGATGAGGGCCGCATACGTCTGGAAGGCCCCCGACAACAAGACGGCAGTCAGTCCATCGTCGACCTCGATTTCCACGAAACCAAAGACTTTCGTCGATTCCGAGACGTGCACGTCCCGGCTTTTGGACTTCGCCATCACATAACGAAGGACAGCGGATACATGGACAAACTCTTCAAGGCCGCTCTGGTCAGGAATGATAAGATAGGCACCTGTGAACTGGTGGCGGATTCGCCCGTTGAGGATCATGGCGAAGGTTCCTCTGCTGTCTGGCCTTCCAAGACTCCACTGTTCGATCAATTCCGACCTGCTGTACGAAACACTCGTCCTATGCCGGTACTCGACACCAATCAAAACGATTTTGCGGGCGTTTCCACATCCACACGACTCGTACGTGCCACGCGAGCCTCGGCACCAGTTCACGACTTGGCGGAGATCGTCCAGCCAAACGCAGTCGAGAAATACTCCATTGTTCATGGTTTGGGTAGAAAGTGGTTGAGGCCTCTGACGCATGTCTCTGAGCGACAGCGAGCCGTTGTCAACCAGGATGACCTGTCTCGTCTCGACGATGAGGAGATGCTCAACGACAGCCTCATAGATTTCTACATGATCCATCTCTTCGAGAAGTACGGCGTTCCAATGGACAAGGTCTACTTCTTCAACACTTACTTCTTCACCAAACTCACGGAGAAGACTGGTCGAGCGTCGATGAACTACAAAGCTGTTGAGCGTTGGACACAGAAGATTGATGTCTTTGGGTACGACTATGTCGTGGTCCCCATTAATGAAGGCATGCATTGGTACCTTGCGATCATCTGCAACATTGCCAACATCGAAAGGAAGCCTCTCGATTCCGACGACGACGTGGCCAAAGACTCGATTGAGGATGTTCCTGAAGCAGTCGAACAATCCGTTCCGGGTGCAGAGGTCGCTCCGTCCGTGGAGCCACAGACACATCACCCATCAAACTTCTCTATCTTTGATGCGGAGGTCACCCAGCAGGAAGAAGGCGAAGATGTGAACCTGTTCGACGAAGAGGCGATCAGCCTTGTTAACCGCGACGTTATCGGTCCTGTAGGTGAAGAAGGTGAACTCAGCCGTGCCTCTTCTGTGCCACCCACGGCGCACGAAGACGATCAGACGGCACAAGCAGGTGCAAGTGTTGCGCCCGAACAAGACTCAGCGCCTGTTGCTGTTCAGTCCTGCCTGGAGCCGGCTAAGGGAACGAAAAAGAAGTTGAAGCGCAAGCCTCCAGTCGTCCGGAGGGATCCATCAGAGCCCGTCATCATCATTTTGGACTCGCTTAGCAATGGCCACAGCGGAACAGTTCGATCACTCAAAGATTGGCTTGCGGCGGAGGGCGAAAACAGGCGTGCGATGACAGCAGTCATTAAGGCGAAAGGCCTATATCCCAAGGGTGATCAGATACCTACGCAGAACAACTTCTCCGACTGCGGCGTCTACATGTTGGGATATGTCGAGAAGTTCTTCCAGGACCCCGACGAGTTCAAGCGCAAGCTACTAGTTGGTGAGATGACGTCTGAGGACGACTGGCCCAAGTTGAATGTCAAAGAGATGAGGAAAGGCATCCGGGACGTTCTTTTTACAATGGCAGAAAAGCACCAACTCGATATGCCGCTGAAGTCGAAGAAGAGTGCCAAAACTGGTGCAGCGTTGAAGAAGGTACCGACACCTCCCGGCTCGCAATCTGCAATTGCAAGTTCTCGAAGCTCGCCAGCCAAACAGCTGGAGCCCACTAGGGTTGTTGAGACAAAGATCGAGCTGGCGAAAGTTGCTTCCCCACAACCAAACGACGTTGCAATTGAGGATCAGCCGATCAATGGGCTTCCCGGACTACGACTCATGTCTCCTTTCACTCCTCCACGTCGTGACCCATCTGCACCGGTTGCTGAAGTCACCTTTCGGAAAGTTTCCGACTCACCACCAGTGTTTGAGTCGCACTCGAAATGTGATACTGCATCTCCATCGAAGCAGACCCCGGAACGCAAATGGGGCCCGGAAGTTCGATCGGAACGTGCTACTGCATCTCCACAAAAACAGACTCCAGGACGCAAATGGAGCCCGGAAGTGCGAATCCCAGGAAAGACACCGAACTCACATCAATTGCTCATCCAAGGTCGAGACGTCCATGGCGAAACTGCTCGTGCGAATGGCGTACATCAACAAGCTGAAATGAAAGCTTCGGCCAGCCCCATCAAGAAACGGCGACAAGCAATTCACGATGAGAACGAGCAGCCTTCGTTGACGTGGATCGCCGCTTTCAGCAGGGCACCCGAACCACCGCGACATGCGGTGCATGACGGCAAAAATGTTCGCACCCCCGCTCCGAGCAAGCGAGCCAAGTCAGCATCTGCAGAGAACAAGCGCCCATCGTCTCGTGCTAGCGCATCGTTACACAACCAACGCGATGGTAGCTCCGACCAGCCCATCGAGATCGAAGACTCGCAAGATGTAAAGTCCAAGGCCACGCGCTCACCACGGGGCTCCAACACTGGCTCGTCTGCGCAACGAAAGACACCTTCGCGTACAGTGCAGTCGCTCCGTCACGCTTCCTCCGTCGAAGAGATACCATCACCCTCGGCGCGAAAGTCTCCAATCAAGTACCGTCACGAGCCAGAGCCGATAGATGCTGAACTCATTGCCCAACTTGACGCCGGCGACCGGGCTGTGTCTCGCAAGCGCGCGACAAGTGACCCGGACGCTATGGACATCGATACCGATGTGCAAGGCACAGATCCTATGGAGATAGATACTGAGATTCGTGAGACCCCCGAGGCAAAGTGCATGAGTCCGAAGGGCAAGGCGGACTGGATCACCGGTCAGGCGCTTCCTCATTAAGCAGCTGGATTGAGAGACAGGAAGGAGATGAAGTGGTGCTGACGGTTTCTGCGTCCTTGGTGTATATCATGTATAACTATCTTGTCAACATATGCATGGCGACGGCGTCCTTTTTGTGTAGGGGTTTAGGGTATAGAGTGGCGTGTATGATGAGGGAAGTGGCAAAGTGAATCGCGTATACGTGGTTTTAGTGGGAGCGAAGTCAAGATGTCAATCAAATGGCATATCCGGATGAGTTTTATACACCTACACTACTACGTCCATTTCTCCCCTCTCCTCCTAATCTTCCTGTCACCCCTTAAACCCCGGCCCAAAATACCCCGGCCACGGCCTCGGCACGTTACCAGGCCAGGCCGCACGATACTGCGGATACACACCTGGAATTCCCAGCCCCGGGTGTCGAATGTGAGGTACATGCGCCTCGGGTTGTCTAGGAATTGGCTGCATGGGGTGAAGTGTCATGCCTTGCGCGGGCGTGTGCAGGTTGTAAGGTTCGGCGTAGTGGTGCGTTTGGCCGCGATAGTAATAGGGTGTTAGGTCCCGTGACATGAGTGTTAGTAGGTGAGTTGCTTTTGGGGATGGAGAAGGGCGGTGCGTTGGGTTTGGGTAGATTTAACTGGTAGGGGCTTTTGTGGCGCTGTGGGTAAGGAAAGGGAGGGAGGGAGATTAGGGCTAGGAGGTTATATAGTCACAGTGAGCATTTACGGCGAGCGAAATAGTACGTGTACGAGGCAGCATCGTTGATGTGTTTGACTCAACATCGTCCGCGCGCGAATACGAAAGTGCTCGTATTTCTTGAGCCAACGACTTTAGCTTTTAGTGTGTCCTGAAAGGTTGACACAATGAGTACGAGCACCTTTCCTATGCTCTTCAACACCACGCAAGCCACGCAACACAGCAAACAGCGCTAATTCACATCAACCTTCACAACTACACAACTACATATCGATTCTCTTTCTTCCTCCGCCTCATCTCCCTGAGAACACAGGCCCACAATACCCCGGCCTCGGCCTGGGCACATTGCCCGGTAAGTTAGGCCTATACTGCGGATACACACCCGGCACGCCCTGCATAGCTCGCCGGATACACGGGAGGCTTTGCTCAC
>Ga0265797_10007313_pt1 | contig 15169 bp, 18 predicted proteins | sample P2T30metagenome_FD_192433 | JGI IMG/M metagenome (GOLD analysis project Ga0265797, IMG submission 192433) | Plant litter microbial communities from East Loma Ridge, Irvine, California - P2 T30 | ecosystem: Environmental > Terrestrial > Plant litter > Unclassified | place: USA: California... | reverse complement strand
TTTCGATGATTTCTGTCTCAACAAAAATGCAAATCATTGGTATCGTTTTGGAAGATATCCCTGTTTCTTCCTTTCTTTCTGCGCTGCTCCTCCTCCAGGGGGAAGAAAGTAGTATCAAAATATGCATGAACCAAGATTATCGCAACCACACCCAAGTCCAAGCTCGGTGTTCACTCATCCATGCGTGTCTGTTCGTTCTTTTTGTTTATTCGCTCGCTGGATCGCTTTCAACTTTCAAAGCCCTGTGAATTCTCTCTCATCTTTACTTCTCAACGGTTCATATCCACCCTCCTAGCCGTGTGCGGGAAACCCGCGTAGTTGCTGTTACTGTTACCATTGCTGCTGCTGCTGGTGTTGACATTGTTGATATTGTTCTGTTGTGGGTATTGCTGGCCGTACTGGTTGTTATAACCAGCTCCAGAAGCACTAGGATGCTGGATCATCGTGTCCAGTCTCTCATGCATGCCTCGGACTCCGGCTGCACTTCCTGCTGCGCTGTGCGAGATATATTCGCCTTGCCCTTGCGGTTGCGAGAGCGTAGCTTGTGCCGCTGGGCCGAGAGCAGCGGTAAGCGGCGTTGCTGGGACGCTGGTCGGTGGGCCTAGGTTCAGAGGCATTGCTTGCGCGAGGGCGGTGTTGAGGCCTGCTGCTGTGAAGTTGCCTTGGTAGCCTCCTTGGAAGGGCGGTGCGAGGGATTGTGGAGACGCGAGGCCGAAGCTGCTGTTGGCACTGATGTTGTTGTTGTTGGGATTTGCGGGTCGAAGGGCGGCGTGGTAGAGGGGCGAGTCGGAGATGGATTTGCTGACGTCTTTGACGGCGCGCTGGACGGGTTTCATGACCATCTTAATCGTCGTGATGTCGATGCGCTGTTGGCCGATGTCTTTCACTTCGGTGGCGAGTTCGGCCCAGGTCTGTAAGAGAGTTTAGATCAATAAGAAGTCAATATAAGAAGACAGATGGGCTTATACACACCTGAACGAAAGCATCACAAAGCTGCCAGAACTCGCGCTGGTGGCGGACCCCAGGATCTTTGAGCTTGACTTGCTTCAGACGGCTTGATAGTGCTTGGTTTGCACGAATCACAGCATTACACTTGGACAGTGCGAGGGACCAGTAATGCGCATCTCGTGCCTTGCCAGCGGTCTCAGCATTGTCTTTGTGGACAGTGACCTCTGTGTGGCAGTGAGGAAGAGCATGATTGGCAACATCGCAAGCAGTGCGGAGTTTCACGAAGATCCTCTCGAATTGCTCGGTCTCGTCTCCTTCGTCAGGGTGAATGCTACGCATTGTGTTACTTCTGGATGGTGCAGCTGAGCTGTGGGCGCTGTTAAACGAGTCGTTGGGGCGTGGCATCACTGGTCCCATCGAGGTCATCGTGTTTGTGCGGCTGCCGGTATTCAATGGGACAGGAGGTGGCATTGCACGGAGAGTGGCGTTACTGCTGATGCTTCGTAGAATGGTCGGGCCCCTCAAGCGTCGGTTGGTGACAGGCTTGGGTTGTGTCGGAGTCACAGTCCTGCTGCTCCAAGCGCGTGAAGCACGCGATGGCTCTTTGTCTGTGGGTGGCACGATGTTGAAGCCAAGCGATTTGCAAACGTTTCTTGCCTCGATGACTGCCGCGTTGATCTGGAACATCAAGCAACGGATCAAAACTGGATCGAGGACATGAACGATCTTTTGCACGAATCCCTTGAGCTCTTTCACCACAATGGCATAAGATCTCATGCTGTTGTCGCACGCAATCGCGATATTCCTCGCAGCAGTAGCCTCGCGCCTGGGCGTGTCTTCGAAGCCGCCGTCTAGACGATTCAATAGGCGATCCAGCTCTTCGACGTGCGCATTGGCGCTGAATAGCCGTTGTTCTAGCATCGTCCGTTTGGGCGTACCGTCCTTCAGACCTTGAGTGATACGGACTAGCGGTCGTTGAAGCTCCAACAACGTGAATAGAAGGCGTCTTGATGCCACAATAGGCCGCGATTTCAGTATCTTCATATTTGGATGCTGCACAACGCTTCCCATGCCGCGATCATGAGTGTAACGATCAATTGGTCCGTCGACTGGACTAGGAGCACCCGAAGATATGTCTCCGTTCCCATTAGGAGCCAGGTATCCATTGAATGTCGAAGCCATGCTGGTATTGCGTGAATGTGGAGCCTTGATTGTAGCCAGACTTGATCGAGTGGAGCCTTGACCTGCGACTTCATCGACTGCGCCCAGATCTGTGCTGGTGTTATTGTTGCTAACAGCTCTTTTGCTTGGAACATAGCCTTGTCGTCGTGTGCGAATACTGCTGAGGCTCGAGACTGTGTCACTGCGGCTGCGGCTGCCTTCGCCGTTAGTTTGAAGAAGCGGCCCTGCGCCGGGTCGTTGCAATTGCAGACCGAGTGTCCCTGAGGATACACGAGCGTGTGACCGTTTCGGAATTGGTGGTGCGTTGTCCGAGGGCGATTCATTTCTGATGTCCGAGATGTTCTCGATCCCACTTATGCTAGGCCGCACAGGGAAACGACCACCCATTCCCATGCCACGCTTCGGCGGGCGAGGAGTTTCAACATTACTTTCACTGTCTTTTGTCAGCCCCAGTACCTCACATGAAAATCTTCCAGTATTACCTCGTCTCGTGGTCCGAATGGCTCATCAGTCTCTCTCTCAACGCAGCCTGTTTAAGGTATCGCTTTACTTGTGCGCAAATGTCCTTCTCTTTCTCCGTCTCCAGCGTTCCGGCTTTTTCTTTTTGCAGTTTCAATGCCTCCGGCGGCGGAAACTCAATGGGATTCTCGTCGAACTTGAGCTTGCTCAAGCTAGCCATTTCTCCAAGAGACAGAGGCAGTCGTGTGATCTTGTTACGGGCTACTGCTAAAAACTTGAGCGAAGACATTCGCTTGATGCCCTCTGGAATCGCAATGATTCGGTTCTTGCTGATATCCAGAATTTCCAGCTTCGACAGCTGCAAGATCGCTTCGGGAAAGTACTTTAGGGAATTCCATCGTAGATTCAAGTATCGTAATCGGTCGCATTGGATGATCTGAGTCGGCACGGCGATTTGAGGATTGTGGGATAGAGCCAGCCGTTCCACCTTGTCCTTGATCAAAGCAATGACTTCGACAGGCAGCTCCCGTATATTCTTGTGGCTGAGGTCGAGGGTGACGCCGGAGTGGGCATCACGGGGGAGGTCGCCGCTGTTGGCGGTGATGACGCGGGCCAGATGCTCATCGTCAATGTCCAGCTCTTTGCGGACGTATGCGACGACATCGGCGGCGAGCATGGGAGGTCTTGTTTCAGAGGGCGTAGTCGCACTCGCCGAGTCGGAGGCCATGTCGCATTGTGCGGGCGGAGGCAGGCCAGGGGAGGGCGGGCGGGGAGTGAGTGTGTTTGATGTGGTGGTCACGTCGGTGTTGTCGAGGCGAGGGTATGCATGTTGCATATGGTGCCTGGGCTGAAATCAGGAGTGCCGGGCTGGGTGGTTACCGTGGATGTGTCGTTGGTGGAGATGTTTCGACGCTTGCGCAGGAACGCGGATTGGCGTCTGACAGGGGCACGAGAGCTGGCCGCCACGCAGGAGGTGTTGGTGTTGGGCCTCCAAAACCCTGAACAAGGTCTAGCGAGAGTTCAATTTGCATGTGCTTGTTCTATTTTTCTATATTTTATACAACCTGCAGAGAAATCATAATATTGCATTACACGAAGCACTCTTTCCACGCCTGTGATCTCATGTTTCACAAATTCTAGAACGTCTCCAGTGTAGGGCAGAGTTGCATCTTCAACGGCCGCCGCGCATCGGATCGCCATCGCCGGGGTGGAAGTGGCCTAGTCTGTCTGAGCTCTAGTATTATTATTAACCTACAGCAAGCTCCTTCAGTGCTCCATATGGCTCGATGATATCCCGTATACCAACAACATGCAGAGCTGTGCTCGCCTCCACGGCACCTCTCGCCAGACTGTCAGCGAGGAGATGGCTATCTACACCCGCAACCTCTTCCTCCTCCCCTGACAACTCTCCATCGCCCATCAAAGCTTACGCCTCAACCTCCAACGACCCCTACCTCAACCTGTCAATCGAACACCACCTCCTCCAGACCTCGCCACCAGACTCGGCCGTCCTTTTCCTGTACAAAAACCGTCCCAGCATTATCATCGGCCGTAACCAAAACCCTTGGCTAGAAGTGAACCTCGCCCTCCTCAACGCCACCTCTCGTAACCAGAACGGGAATGGCAACTCCAACTCCCTCCCAGAAACCGGCCTCGACGCCCCAGTCGACATCGTCCGCCGACGCAGCGGTGGCGGCACAGTCTTCCACGACGAAGGCAACGTCAACTGGACCGTCATCTGCCCCTCGTCAATCTTCACTCGCGACAAGCACGCCGAAATGGTCGTCCGCGCCCTGCGCAGCAACGGCGTAGCTCGAGCCCGCGTCAACGAGCGCCACGACGTCGTGCTCGACCAAGGCCAGGGACGAACCTCCAATCTCCCTGACCCAGAGGATACGCACGCCACGCCCTACCAGACATCCTCGCCCCAAGCGCTGAAAGTCTCAGGCTCCGCGTACAAGCTCACGCGAGCAAGAGCTTTGCACCATGGTACTTGCTTGCTGAGCAGTCCGAACTTGAACGTGATCCCCCATTATCTGCACTCGCCTGCCAAGAGCTTCATCACGGCCAAGGGCGTGGAGAGCGTTAGTTCGCCCGTGGGCAACATCCTGCTCGAGAACGAGCGCTTCGAGGCTGCAGTGCGCAAGCATTTTGCGGAAATGTATGGCGAGCCTGAAGGTGGGCTGATTGAAATCGGCGAAAGCTGGGCGGAAGTCGAGGGCGTGAAGAAGGGGATGGATGAGTTGAGGGTAAGTTTTCTTGTACTATATTATGCTGCTCGTGTATATTCCTCTAACGCTGCTTCACAGTCCCTCGAATGGACGTACCTCCAAACACCCCAATTTACATTCAACTCACACGCCGACCGCGGCGATCTCGACATCCCTCTCATCGAGTTCACAGCCCGCTTCGGCGTCATCACCGAATGCAACATCCAGCTCACATCCTCATCGCCTTCCATCGGCTCGGACCTAATCGGCAAACGTCTGCACGAGATCGCAGACTGGAGAAGCCTCCTTCCCCAACCTGAGAGCATCGAACAACAGCTCAAGTGGGTAGCAGCAATACAGTACTTGGAAAGAGTGCTGCCGCGAGTAGAAGCCATGCGCAGCTAAGCGAGCCAGACTCATGAGTCTTGCGTGTATCTATAGTTAAAAGAGAAGAATTTTATTGTACAGTAATCATTATGCTCCAGCGTCTCAATGCCCACGCTCAAGCTCAAGCTTCACTCTCCCTCAAAGCCCTCAGCACACTGCCAACCAAGTACAAACTCCCCGCCACGACCATCGCTCCCCCGTCCGCGAGTTCGCTCGCCCGTTTCAATCCGCCCACGACGTCTCGTCCGAAAGCCCTACCACTAGTCTCACCTTCATTACCAACGTCTCCCTTCTCCCTCAAAACCTCCCTCGCAGCCTCAGCAACTTTCCCAGCCCCCATAGCTCTCACCCAAGGCATCCCATCCACAGCCCCAAACTCCACCGCGCAGAACTCATCGCCCGCCTGCAACAGCGGCCGCAGCAGCTCGTGGATGTCCTTCGAGTCCGAAGCCGCTAGCAGCCAGGTCACATTCCCACTGCCTCCAGTACTGCTGTCTGTAGCGCGGAGTTTTGCAACGGCTTCGGCGAGCACGGCAGCGGACTGCGCGTTGTGGGCGCCGTCGAGAAGGATTGGTTGGGTTCGGTTGGTGAGAGTGTGGATTGAGAGGGTTTGGAGGCGGCCGGGGAAGGTTGTTTGGGAGGGGACGGCTAGCAGTGATTGGAGAAGGCCTGGGGCGGATGAGAGGGTGGAGGGGGAGAGGGTAGGCTGGAGTTGGGAGAGGGCTAGGAGGGTTGCTTGGAGGGCGACGGAGGTGTTGTGGCGGGTGTGGGTTGGTGTGGTGTTGTTGGTTGTTGGTTCGTGGTTTATTGTGATGTCGGATGGTGGGAGGGTTTGTGATAGCGCTTGTGCGGATTCGGGTGATGGTACAATCAGGTCCTTTGGATTCGGAGTTGGGGCGCCGATTTTTGAGGCGAGGTTGTGGAATGTGTCGTGGACTTCTGGGGGGTTGGAAGAGTCGTAGACTAGAGGCACTGTGGGTTTGAGGATGCCGGCTTTTTCAGATGCAATGGCTTGCAGGGTTGTGCCGAGGAATGATTGGTGGTCGAGACCGATTTTCGCTATGGCTGTTGCTAGAGGGAGGGCTCTAGTGATTGGTTCTCCAGATGAACGGTCTGCTTCGACAGGCACTCCGAGGATGTTGGTGGCGTCGAGCCTACCGCCCATGCCCACCTCGATCACGCCAATGTCGACCTTCTCGTGTGTGAAGATCTCGAAAGCCGTGGCTGTGAGTAGCTCGAACTCGCTGGCGTTGATATCTTCGGTAGCATTTCGTAAGAGGACTTTCTTCTCGATCTCGTGGAACAGTGCAGACGAGACGGTCTTTTGGTTGATAGAGATGCAATCCCATCGGTCGATCAGGTGTGGGCTTGTGAAGCGACCGTGGCGGATTGCCGGCCGCTTGTTTATCTTACGAAAGCTGGAGTTGTTGTAGGCTTCTAGCATCCCAGAGATGTAGACACATATGGAGCCTTTGCCATTGGTGCCGGCCACGTGGATTGCACGCCATGGCAGGTGAGTCTGGGACAGCAGCCGGCTGATGCGTTGTAAGCCGAGTTCGATCATGCTGTATGTATTATGAGTATTCTCCAGAGGACAGTCTCGACATCATCGCCACATGACTATTATTTGGGCGCGAAAACGCTTATCGGATGTTATTCATCACGCCCTATCTCGTCAAAGAAGTGTTTGTGCCTGAGGATCGAGGCTGACGTTTTGCGCAGCCAATCGGAGAGATTAAGGTATGTGCAGGCCCGAGCCGGGAGGCGCTTGTTCGTCGGAGCTTCTCTGGGGTTTCAGGGTAAATGATGTTGCGCCTCCAGCCAGCCCTCTCTCAAGTGAACAAACGCGCGCGCCCGCCGTCAGCAGCTATTGTACTGCAACTCTCCGCCATCCCTGCACGCGCCATTCACTCACCGAACATCAGCATACGCCCCAAAAGTCAATCGCATTGCCGAATACATCACCCACGTCGACTTGACCACGGCGCAGAGCCCCCAAGATGGGTCTTCCGTATGTCATCACCCCTCAGCGAGGCAGACAGCAAAGCCAGCCAGACCACGCGCGCGCATCCATTAAGCTCAGCTTGACCCGCGATGCCGCCTGAGTCAGCATTCCGTCTTCGTACAACCCACTAACAAAGCGACTCCCCAGCATCTGGCGCGATCCCGGTGAGCAGCCTAATAAGAAGAAGAAAAGCGCCTTGAAAGCCGATCCGACCGCTGCTGCCCGCTCCTCCATTCGCCGACGCGCCTCCGTCCACGGCAGTCGCAACCGAAGATTGACACGCGATCCGACCTTTGTGCCGCCTCGTTTCGAGCGTTCGCCTCCGCCTGGACCACGAAACGCCAGCACAGCATCGCGATACTCGCGACGTAATGGCGTGCCTCCCATACAATCACTGCTCGAACATGCCGATCGCAGCCTCCCTTTACCCCCACCACCACCGCCTGTCCCACATTCACGCCACTACTACACCTTAGAGCGAAGAGAACGGGAGCTGAGGGATAGCCTGGATCAACTACATGCTCAAGCTGCCAACTTGCGACGGAGTGCGCAGGACTTCATACGAGGCGCGAGTGAAGAGAACGACAACGATCTATGGACCGAAGCCGAGCGCCGCACCTTGCTAGAGACTGCTTCCGTTGCGCAATCGCGTCGCCCGGGCTTGCAAAGGAACCGTTCGCGCAGGACACAGCCCGCTGCGAACCATGAGTCCTTGGAGACTGAAAGTGGTAGAGATGCCACACGGCACTTGCCAAGACCCAGCCTGCTTGATAGCGCTGAGTCCGAGTCGTCTGTTGCAATACTACCGCGAACACTTCTGCCCACTCCGCCTCTTGATCAGTCGGAACCCGATGGCGACAGTCTTTTCATGCCGGACAACGGATCAAACCCTACTCGCCCACTGCATCCCTTGGCCCACGCCTGGCAGGTTAGTTCGCCTACTTTGAACGGTCTAGGCGATCGTGATCGCAGTCCCACGCCCACGGACACATGGGCGATCATGGAGACCACCATACCGCCAGACACGACGTTCGTCAGTGCGGAAAGCAGTTTCGCTTCGAATCCTGCCACAAACTCCTTCGCCTCCAGCAACGATACGACGATCACCGAGCCCGAGAGGGAGGTAGCTCCTGGCAGGCGATCCACAGGAGAACGCGGACGCGAGGAAGACAACGATAACAGCGATGGCGACTCAATCTCTTCTGCGGATATTGATTGCACTGACGAGGAGTACATCGCGCAAGCTGAGTCTTTCGCCCGTGAGATGTACTACCACGAGATGGCCACACCTGAGGGCCGTGCCCGCATCTTCTCCAACATCCCTGATGCCGACCATCTGATAACACCTGTCGACGTGGGATTTCAACTCATTGACAGTGCACTGAATACTGAGGAAGGTCGCGAGCGTGTTGCAAATCTTGGCGGCGACGATGCTATTCATCGCATGGTTCGATTCCGCGACCCTGCCCAACGATCAACGAGGACACAGACTCGATCTCCACCTTATCGTCCGCAGTCGCCCCCTGCGACGTCCCAAGAACCTCCATCTGCGAACCCAGTATCTCCGCCCTCCCGTCGCAGTGCGCGAGAGGTCAGCGACATTCTGATCAACCTGGATGATGGCAACGACCAACAAGACCTTGAAACTATGCGACGTGTAGCACGACGATTAGCCACACGCGAAGATGTCCCCGACGACTGGTGGGCGAGCATGGGCCTCAGACTCAACCCGTCCCTCGCCCAGCCACGACAACATCGACGACGACCTCGCTCACCAGATGGCGTGCGGCGCTCGGATATGCACGCCGAACGAGCCATCGGGCGTGTTAGGGGCGGGAGGATCGAGAGAGGCGATGCGCGGCTGTGATGTGTCTGGCTTTGGTTTCCAGCCGCGCGATGGAAAAGTTAATGATTGTATGTTTGTACGAATTAGGTCGCTGGAGAAGAATTCCGGTTTTGTTTCTGTTGCGGTGTATGTACTTTACGCTAGCTGGACTGGCTGTGCTGCGCTTCGAGGGCTGTTAATGATAGAGAATCACTGGGCTGTATGAAAAAGCGAACTTGCTTGATTTTCAAAAAGATTCCGTTCAGAGTATATGACTCCTTCCAGTTGTTCCACCTTCTAGACGTGCATACACATGTACATGTGTTATACATCTAACTACACACGTGTGCACGCGTATATATAGTTGTGTATTATGTAAGCAAATGTTCATCAACCCCAACCCTGGTAACCCAGAACGTCCTTGGGCGGAAACATTAATGTTCTCGACGGTATTCAGACTGGATATTGGTATGCACGCCCAGTCTTTACATGTCCATCACTACCGATGTCGTTCACGACATCGGGTTTCAAAGAAGCCACAAAATCTCCATCAAGTCACCTGTGTATGTTGCTCTGTCTCGCATAGGTGTGTGAGCCGAATGGACAGGATTTCCCTATTTATTCCAGGTGCATTCGTAAGCAAGTCAAATATAAGCACAGCAGGCCAAGACCTAAGTCACATCACAATCCTCTATCATTGCACAGGGCCCTTACCCCTTGCGTACAAAGTAGGTTGGAGGATTTGTAAGCTTTCACGTTTCGGCGTCCGAGCATAGCGGTTTGAGTAACTGCTGCCTACCTCGCTCGTGGCTATTGGCGAAGCTTAGTCAACATCTTCGACCCCTTTGTTCTTGTTCTTTGTCCTAGTAGGGCGGTAGAAGTAGGGTCAAGCTCAGCTTGAATGGCTCGTCACGAGGAAACAGTGCTTATACATGGTCACAAGCTAGAGCAAGGGTACGGAGCATGTGAAAGGAATGGTGGGTTGAGTTGACCACAGACCTTATATAGCTCAGCACTGTTGCACTCTCGTACCGTTCAAACACATCCACAGCGGCATCAACAACTCATCTTCGCCTTCCAAAACTGGACAGCAACTCACCAAACAAAAACGAAGCAGATCTTCAAACATGGCTTTCAACTTCAAAGACATTCCGCAAGTCAGGCCTGCCGAGATCAAGACCTACCACAGCGTCACCTACGATCGTGTCTCGCCGTCAAACAGCACGTTCGATGCAAAGGGCAAGACTCTTTTCATCACTGCTGGCGGTAAGTTTCCCTTGGCCGTGCAATAAAGCGCCGCGACTGACAAATTATTCAGCCACTGGCATAGGCTACGCAATCTCCGAATCCTTCGCCAAAGCGGGCGTCGCACGCATCATCATCATCCAGCGCCGTGAATCAGTCCTCGCCGAAGCAAAAGCATCGCTCGAGAAAGCGTACCCGAACACCAAAGTCGAAACCTACGCCGCCTCCCAGTCCGACTTCCCACGCATGACCGAGATCATCCAGTCAGTCGGCGAAATCGACGTCCTCATCCCATGCGCCACCAACACATCCAGCTTCGAAGGCGGAACCGCCGTCCACCCGACCAAGACCATCAAGACCGAGAACATCGCCGCAGACTACACCGTCAACGTCATTGGCTTGTTCCACCTGATCCGCGAGTTCCTCGCTTTGCCCTCGACTGCGTCCGGCGGCCCGAAGAGCGTCATTCACGTCTCTTCGTGCGCGGCGCAGCTGTACATTCCAGGCATGGCTGCGTACTGCAGCACCAAGTCGGCAGCAAACCAGATCATCACAAACTTCGGGTTCGACGAGCCCGAGGGCAATGTCAAGTTTTACTCTTACCACCCTGGGAGCATCGCGACGCCGCTTGCGACGGAGTATGTGCCTGCGGATGGCGTGACGTGGGAAGATGGTGAGTCTTCAGTCCAGTATATTGCTGTTTCTCGAATTTTGCTGATGAAGTCAACAGTGAAGTTGTCTGGCGACTTCGCCGTGTGGCTTGCCAGCCCGGAGGCAGTCTTCCTCAATGGTCGTTACGTGTGGGCTGCTTGGGATGTTGATGAGATGATCGCCATGAAAGAGAAGGTGGCCGGTGATTCGAGTCTCTTGACCATGTCTTTGGTCAAGTAAGATGGCGTGGATTGAAAGGAGCTTGCAGGAGATGCGTGAGGAATAGCATAACGGGTTCTGGTGTTACTCGAGATCTGCGGATAACTTCCCAGACGAAGTTCTCGCTGCAATGGTGTGCATACACAGAAACCTACCCTGCTCTGTCGAACATCTCCTTGTCATGCGCCCGTAGCTTCGAGAACACAGCGGTTTACACGTGAATACCATAGTTCGAGAGTGAGAGTATTAGTAGCGGTCAAGCCTGAAAACGCACGTGATAGAGGCCCACGTGTTCGGCTTGTCGGAGTCAAAAACCAGTCGAGCAGAAAGGGTCGGATCAAGCCTTCGGTATCGTCTCTCACATGGGGTAGTAAGCAGAATACAACAACAATAAGTACAACAATCAGTCGTGGAAGCGCGAGGTAAGGCAGGGGAGACCTTGAAAGTTTGTTGCTGCCAGCCAAAGCCGTTGCTTGGCGCGTGCAACCTTGCGCGGCCGGCGCGTCCTCAAGGCCAGACTTCTCTGTGCATTTGAGATTCACGATCTGATATCCTCCAACCATTATCTGCTATTCATTTTTCCTTTTGACTGCGAGTAAATTCATCAAAGTACCATCCGGCTAATTTTTGCAGTTACGATACACGTGCACATGAGTACACAACATCTAGCAGCAGTACAACTTATGCCTTAACCACGACCCGCACTTCTGCTATCATGAACGGCGCTGGGGATGCCCGCCCGGCTGAGGGTGTTCAGGCGTGGCGCAATGCTCTACAGAATGCGATGAAAAAGCGCCTGCGATGGGACCAGCTACCGCTACGAGAATTGTCTCGTACACATCGCGCATCTTTGCAGGAAATCGCGGACCTTGTCGTCGACTTACATCCCAAAAATGCAACCTGGTTCGTCGACCCTTTGATACCTCGTTATACGGAGGCACTCATCAGGAACCGCTGCACGAGCCCGGCGTGTGTTCTTTTCGCCCTGTTGCGCTCTTCACGACTCGCGGATTTGTCCGCGGTTGCCGATTACAACGCTGGGGCGAATCACTCGGATGACCCCACTTTCGAGGATCAGATGTTCACACTCTTGAGGACCATGCTAGCTGGATTCCGGCTCGCAGCTGGTCAACCGCAGGTCATGAGTCTTATCAATATTCTGGTACGCTGGTTGAACAAGGCTCGGAAAGCAAATGAAGCCGACGTAAGCAAGCAAGTCGCGTCCGGAGCCTTGTCAGGAGAGCATGGTTCGGCAGCCTCTACATTCGAGTCTCTAGGCTTGCTTACAATCGCGATTTTCGGACATCCCTCGTTCCGCGAAGTCGACAGTCTGCCGTTCTGGAAGATCAGGAGGGCTCAGATTGTGTCGGAGATTCAGATGTACGATTCACAGGTTATGCAGTGGATCCAGTCACAATATGCTGGGCAACTGCAGAATTTGACGAACTCGCGACCGTTCCTCGAGACCGATGAAAATGGTCTACCGAAGCTGACGGACCAGCAAATCCTCGGGTCTGTGGCTGACATTCCGATGGTCACATCACGTGCTGGTCTTTTTGTCTGGCTAAGTGCGTGTCTTTGCGCGCGACCACTGACCGATGATGCGACAATGCGTAACTATGTACTGGTACGCAGCAAGGACGATGCCCAGACTGCGGCTGTTGACCTCCTTGTCGCGTCCTTCGATGTCCTGACGAACGCTCTATTAAGCCGCGAGACCACTCAGAATGTCCGCTTCATCAGGTCTTTCATCTGCCACAAACTCCCTTTACTTCTAAACTCTCTACTTGGCTACAGTGGGCCCGGCGCGGTTGAGAGCTGTGTTCAGATGTCTTTCATGGCCATCACAATGGATCCATTGGCGCCTCTAAGTACTGGTGCAACTGAAACCCGGGATGTCCTCAAGAAGACAAAGCTTGAATTTTTGTTTGCAAGCGCCCTGCACTCCTTGGTTTCCGAGCGCGCGATTGCGAATCTGGTCCAAGAACAGTCGGTCGTCATGCCAAAGACCACCAAGTACACGAAAGAAAGCCTCATGGCACAGACGTCAAACAATACTGGCAGACTCGATACTGTTATCCAAGAGCTGGATCTCATGAGCGGGAATGCTAGCGCCATCTCTGGCTGCATTGTCGACACCATCAACAACCTCTGCGCCAGCCGAGACACCGCAGAGCTAAGGACGGTCTGTAACTCACTGACAAAGAAGTTCCCGAATATCGACATTATCATGCTCTTTACACAGCCAACGAACATGTTCCTCCCACTTTGCAACGTACTCAACGATTGGGTTCACGACCAGGAATCAAGTGAGTTCCAGCCACCATACGAGGAGTTCGCATGTATCTTCCTCTTCGTGCTCGCCGCAATTCATCGTTACGACCTGAAGGCATCAGATCTCGGTGTCACGCAAGACGACAGTTTCATAATGAAAATCCTACGTTGCGTTCCGCAGAATTTGAACTACAAAGACGTAACAGAAGAGCAAAAGAAACAGCTGGGAAAATGGATCGATGGACTTTACTCCACAGACGAGCATGGCGAAACCACAGGCATAGGAGACGAAGTCATGTCGCAGTGCCCACCACAAGCCTTTTATATGCTGGTGCCTACGCTCTTCGAGCAGAGTGTCCTAGCTTGCAAAACGAACCACTTGTCGATTGAGACGTTACGTGGAGGGCTGGAGTTCTTGCTAGAACCTTTCTTGTTACCTTCACTTGTTGGTGGGCTGAACTGGCTAGTCAAGCACTCATGGAAAGACAACAACGACGCCGACATCCTATTACCAATGCTTGAGAAGCTACTTAAGCCTTCGGGTAGCTCGCAGGATATGCAAGCTATGCACAGATGTATCCTGGGCATCGTCGCCACTCCTCTGGAAGGCTCTCTACAGATTTTGATCAAGCGGAAGCCGGAGAAGAGAGACAAGGCCAACGAGCTGATCGAGCTTCTGAAGCCACACTTGCATCAGCGACGTACTATGGAGATCACGATGGCCAAGCTCGACGAGATCGCAGCGAGCGGCGGCGGTCTGTTGGATCGCGCTGTCACCAACACTGTTCGTGATCTCGCCTTGTGGGCGGCAAATGGAAGTTCTGATCCACCTCCACGGTATGCACCGCACCTCGTACACTGGGCAATTTCATCTCATACTAGTTCACGGGTGCTGGAAGCAGTCATCGAGGGACTCAGAGACCAGACCAATATTGGCAACGGACCCATTGCTTTGGACATCTGTGTAGCTCTGGTGTGCCGCCCAGAACCAGCGACGTACATCCCGTTGATGAACACAGCAATTCCAGAGCCTCAGATCACAGGACGTACTCTACACGATGCTATTAGACTTTCGACAATGGACGCACAGAAGCTGCTCACTATGAATACAGCCGATGCGGAGGCGCTTATCCGCCTGGCTCGCAGAGTTGAAGCACAGTCGACCGTGTCGCAAGTTGCACTCGTGAACTTACCCGCTTCCACCGAAGAGCAAGCTATGGCAGATCAAGTGATGCAAGGTCTTGGGATCACTACTGGTGACGGCCCATTGGTCGTCGGAGACTCGCTGATCGTCGGCGATACCGGTCTAGATCAGAACGGAAACACGGACTTCAGCACCACAGATTTCAACGCTGCCGCAAATGGAGCCATGGATCTTGGTGACTCCACGAACCAAAACCTGAACGACATCATGCAGATGGACACTTCAAATGACATCTTCGGCGATATCAACGTCGACTTCGGCCAGACAAATCAGCAAAGTGGCCAGGGCGTTATGGTCGACGGCGGCCAACAGCAGAATGCAGAGGAAGACATTTTCGCTGGGCTGGATATGGGAGACTTGGGTGGAGACTTCGACTTCTCTTAGGACGACGAGCACAAATTTCTGCAGAACTGGATATTAGATGTCGTCTTTGGCCAGACAGATCGGCAGAGTGGCCAGGACGTTATGATCGATGGCGGTCAGCAGCAGAACGCAGAGGAGGACGTTCTCGCTGGGCTGAATATGGGAGACTTCGACTTCTCTTAGTACGAGCACGGTTT
>Ga0265797_10007312_pt1 | contig 15172 bp, 17 predicted proteins | sample P2T30metagenome_FD_192433 | JGI IMG/M metagenome (GOLD analysis project Ga0265797, IMG submission 192433) | Plant litter microbial communities from East Loma Ridge, Irvine, California - P2 T30 | ecosystem: Environmental > Terrestrial > Plant litter > Unclassified | place: USA: California... | reverse complement strand
CGCGTCGTAGCTGCGGAAGAAGAACTCGTCGTACTGGTCGGCGACGAGGCCGGTGTCGCGGTCGCCGTAGATGTTCGTGTACGCGCCGTCCGCGTCGACGTAGACGGGGTCGTTGTCGACGAGGAAAACGGCGTCGATCAGCTGCTCGTCGGCCTCGTTGTCGAGGACGACCGAGAAGTTGGCCGCGCGCGCACCGTTGGAGTGGCCCGAGACGCCGATCTTCTCGGGGTCGACATAGGGCAGGTCGGCGACGAGCTTCACGGCGTCGTACATGCCGGTGCCGCCGAGCTCGAGGTTCGTCGCCGGCAGGTAGTCGGAGTCGCCGTGACCGTACATGTCGATCGACACCACGACGTAACCGCGACGGGCGAGCTCGACGTAGTTGGCGTCCTGCATCTCCTTGTTGTTCCACCAGCCGTGGGAGACGACGATGGCCGGCACCTGGTCGTCGGCGGAGACCCCGTTCGGCTTGTACAGCAGGGCGCTCATCGACTGGCCGGACGCCGTCTCCCACTTCATGTCCTTGACGGACACGGCGTAGCCGGACGTCTGCACCGCAGACGACACGATCGACGACACCACCATCAGTACGAGCGACAAGGCTAGCCAGAAGCCATTGCGCCTGATCAGTGTCGGTTTCATCTTCACTCCTATGTGAGATCGCAAGCCCAGTTACTGCGGTCGATCTAAGAGCGTAAGCACAGCGCTAGCGTCGAACTGCAGTCAGTGCACGTATGCACACACGTGCAGAGGTAGGCGTTAATGTCGCCCACGGAATGCGGTGGCAGCGCGCAGATGTGCATGGCCCGTCCTGCTATGGATATCCAGTAGCACCTGTCGTCGCGCAGCGCCTCCCCGATCGGTACGCGATCACCCCTCGGGCCGTTGCTCGTCGAGACCTAAAGACCGCGTTTGCGCTGCCAGCGATTGATGAAGAACACGGCCACCCCGAGAACAGCAAGACCCGAACCGACGTAGATGAGCAGGGGATCGCCACCATCGGCGAGCCCCGCGACGGCACGTACGGCCATGAACACCCCGACGATGACAACGACGATGGGCAGGACGTCTCTCAGCGGGTTGAACTTCAGCTTCTGGAATCGCTTCGGGACTCGCCTGGCTCCGGCGCCATCTTCGGTCATGCGGACAGCGTCCCAAATCAGAAGGAACAACGACCGATGCCCGTTGATCGATCCCTCTCTGGGACGGTCGTCGGCGTGGCGCTGGCTCGAGCTCTTCGTCAGGGGGCAGGCCTGTCGATGGCCTCGAGGCGGTCGACGGCGACGCGGCTTGCCCCGGCAAGGGCGTCGAGCTCGTCCCTGAGCCCCTCGAGCCGGTGGATCGACAGGCCGAGGCGCCGAGTCACCTCGACCGGAACGTCGAGCGCACGCTCGCGGAGGGCGCGCCCCTCGTTGGTGAGCGCGACGTCGAGGGAACGCTCATCGGCAGCACTGCGGGTGCGGGTGACCAGCCCCTGCGCCTCGAGCCGCTTGAGCAGCGGCGTGACCGTGGCCGACTCGAGCACGAGTGCGTCGGCGAGGTCGCGCACGCGCTGAGGACTGTCGTCCCAGAGGGCAAGCATGACGAGGTACTGCGGGTGCGTAAGGCCGAGGGGCTCGAGCACGGGTCGATAGAGCGCGAGGACGCTGCGGCTCGCGGTCACGAGCGCGAAGCAGACCTGCCTCTCGAGGGCGAGGGGATCTTCCATCCCCCCACTTTAGCTAGTACCCTAAGCATTTGTGAACGAACGAAAGCACGATCGCCTCAACCCCTACGACGGCATCCCGGGCTTCTGGGGACGCCTCAACCGGTTCGTGTACACCTACGCCGGGCCCGCCCAGGTCGGCATCGGCCGTCCCGAGGATGCCGCGGTACCCACGGCAGAGCCGCGCTGCCCCATCTGCGGCAACCTCATGGCCGATCATGTCGTGACCCGGGGCGACGCGACGCGGCCGACCTACCTGCAATGCCCCGACCTACGGGTCGAGACCCCGCGGTGATCGGCGCCCCTCCAGCGTCGACCGCGACACCGATCCGGGCCCTCACCGAGGCCTCATACGACGTGAACCGCTGGGCGATCGGCTATCGGACCGCCGTCGGAGACGGCGACGCGCCTGCATGTGTTCGAGCTCAGATGCGGTCACCGCGGGAGTTCGGTGTGCTGATAACCAAGAAACGCACGTCTTCCGACCCAGGATTCGTGAACTGGTGTCCAACGCCCGGCGCGATCTCCACGCCCGATCGGACTTCCAGCGGGACATCACCGTCGTCGGTGCGCATCACTGCGGAGCCTTCCAGCACGTAGAAGAACTGCCGAGCGTGCGCGTGCACATGCCACTCCTCTCGGCCTCCTGCAGGAACCCGCTCCTCGATCACCGAGAGGTCATCTCCATCGAGGAGGCGCCAGCCATCGCTGATCTCTCCCCACACGTAGTGCTGAGCGTTACTGATGTTGACCGGGTCGACCACCCCTCGATGCTACTGGGAGGCCGCACCGACCCTCGATGCGCAGCGGGACCTGAAAGTACTCGCCGCCGTCCGATGACCAATCGGCTACTGGGACGAGCCAGGCTCGTTGCGGCCCCCATCGTGCTCGGGCTCCGTCTTCACCCGGCCCCACGGCTCGCCGTTGAACTCCCAAGGCTCGCCCTGCATTTGCATGCTGACCAGGTTTGGTTCAGGAAGCTCGTCGGGAACAAACCGCTCATCTGCAGGATGCAGGTAGATCCATTTACTCGCGTGGCTAATGGTCTGTTCGTTCAGGAACTTTTCCATCTGTACTGTCCCTACTGGCATGAGCGTGTCCAATTCGCCACGCCGAACACGCTCCAAGGGGACCTTGTCCGCGAATGGCATCGGGTCTCCCATAACCAGGCCCAGCTTGCGCGTCAGGGGCATGGTGACTCCCCACGCAGTGAGATAGCCCACTCCCTCCCACGGGTTTTCGTCCGGTTGCTGCACGAGGCCAACCGGCGCATCAGAGGTCACCAGTGACCGCTTATCGAATCGGACGAGCGTCCAAGGACGCCCGACAAGGTAGGGCACAATGCTCTCTGCTGTTGACCTGATCTGCTCGGTAAAGCGCGCATTGCTGATCCGAATCGGGGGCCCTTCGGGTCGAACGGACTGCTTCCAAAGCTCGTCGAGTCGTCCCTCGCCCAGCTCCCCCACCCGCGATTGCAAGCGATCGCGGAACCTGGCCTGCCCGCCTAGCCCTATGTCCAAGCGCATGATTTGGGCAGCCAACGAGTCTGCAGTGCGACGTTGAGACTGCGTACGCGCGGCTTGAAGTGCTATGTAGTACGAAAGCGTTGTTCGATCCCGCTCCCCAAGGGGCCACATGCCCGAGCTCACTTTCTTCAGAACCGCGCCGGCTGCCGCTTCTACGCTCGAGAGGGCTTTCTCAAAGACGTCATCCCCAGCTTCATGCCCCGGCAGCGCATAGAAGTCGGTTTCCACAGAAGCGTCGTTGACAGATTGTTTGTAACGTCGATGGCCCGGAAGCGCGACCGTCAAGACGGTCTCCCCCTCAGCAAAACCTCGAAGATAGAATTTGGGCACTGTATGATGCCTACGCGACGTTGGCGTGGCACGTTCGCTCATACAGATGTCCTTATCGCCATACCGACCCAGACCAACATTCTCATTCGTAATATCTCTTCGTCGAGCAACGATCTCTAGGGCTGCGCGCTGGCACGCTGAATAGCGCGATAGACAGTCGAGCGGGCGACCCCGAAGAGCTCGGCGATCTCGCTGGTGGTGTGGGCGCCGGTCCGGTGCAGCTGCACGAGGTGCTTCTCCTGCGAGGCGGTGAGCTTGGGCTTGCGGCCGCGGAGCTTGCCGGCAGCCTTCGCGATCGCCATCCCCTCCCGGGTCCGAGCACGGATGAGGTCGGCCTCGAACTCGGCCACCATGCCCAGGACGTTGAAGAGCAGCCGGCCCACCGGGTCGGTGGGGTCGTAGACCGCTCCCCCGAGGTTCAGCGCCACGCCCTTCTTCGTGAGCTCGTCGGCGATGTCGGTCGCATCACGCAACGAGCGGGCCAGCCGATCGAGCTTGGTGACCACGAGGACGTCGCCGGCACGGCACGCTGCCAGGGCTTCGCGCAGGCCGGGCCGCGCCCGAGTCGTGCCCGATAGGCCGTGGTCGACGTGCACGTGCTCCTCCTCGACGCCGAGCGCTTTCAGGCCGTCGCGTTGCGCGGCGAGATCCTGTCCCGAGGTCGAGACGCGGGCATATCCGATGAGCACGAAACGACTGTAGCGTTTAAACCCCCGTCATCGGGCTTTTTTGCGGGACAGGCATACGGGAATCAGCAGGTCTGTGAGCAGCTTCTCTCTGTGTCGTCCTTCTAGCTTCGCTTCGTGTCGCCTGCTTGCAGCAGCCGGATGCGGCGGTACAGGGTCGCGCGGGACATGCCGAGGTCGCGGGCGACTTGGGAAGCTGGCTCGCCGGCGTCGAGGAGTCGGATCGCGGCGCGGACCTGGCTGTCGGTGAAGACCGCGCGTCGCCCGCCGAGGTCCTGGCCGGCAGTGCGGCGCTTCGCGACGGAGTCGCGGACCCGTTCGCGTTTGATCTCCAGTTCCATCTGCGCGAGCGCGGCCATGACGGAGAACACCATCGACCCCATCGGCGTCGCCGTGTCGACGTCGCCACCGCCGAGGTTCAGCACGCGAAGCCCCGCACCCCTGTCACGGAGCTGGGCGGCGAAGCTGAGCATGTCGATCGTGGACCTGCCGAGCCGGTCGAGTGTGGTGACGACCAACGTGTCCCCGTCGTGCAGAGCATCGAGCGCCCGATCGAACGCCGGCCGGGATGCGCGAGCCCCGGACACCCCGTGGTCGACGTAGAGATCGTCCCGGCGGACACCCGCTGCGAGGAGATCCTGTTCTTGCCGGTCGGTGTCCTGCTGCCGGGTCGATACGCGCGCGTACCCGATCAGCTTCACCATGACGCTGTTTCTGTCTCGCAACCAACCTTCATGACCGCCATCATGGCTGACACTTGCGACACATAGTTGCGAGACTCGCCGCTCTTTGGAACCGCGCGGAACTCGCGTACCCAACCACGCCGCCGATGAGACGTCTCGCAACCGTAAGGATGCGAGACGCGGATGGTCGCGAGTTTGCTCTCGATTGGAGGCCTACGGCCGCTCATTCGTTAATTGGCGAGGCATCGATGCTGCCGTAAGCCGCTCGAACGGTAGTGGTCACGTCGATACCGGCTGCGGCGACGTTCCGAATGACAATGGCGGACGAGTTGGTGTGTTCGACCCGGCGACCGATCGCCCTCGTCGCTTCAGCCGTGAGTACCCGCGCCCAGATCAGGTCGTAAGAGGTTGCGTCGAAGAGGAGGAAGAGGGCGTCATCAAAGTCGAAGGACCGGAACGCCGAGAAGTTCTGGGAGCGACGGTCTGACGGATCAACGAGTCGTGCCTTGACCTGTGTGCGCCGGCCCTGGTGCGTGGTCAGGTCGTAGCTCTTCTCGGAGTTCGGCGCGAGCGTGCCACCGTAGGCGCGGAGTGCGATCGTTTCGGCAAGATCACCGAGTGGTGAGTTGCGTGTGCGGACGATCCCTCGCCGAAGGAGCTCATCAAGGACTGCGACGTGGGATGCGAGAAGCTGCCTCACGGTGAGCTCTTGGGGGTGGAACGGAAGCGTTACTGCTTCTGCGGGGTCGGCAGCCGACTCGATCGGGGTCATGCGGCAGCTTCCCGGTACCGCAGCGTCGGCAGGCTTTGCACGATGTGCATGGTCTCAACGCTGACGGTCACGATGCGTTGGATCAGCTCGACGATGTACGCCGGGTCGCCATGTTCGGCGCCCCAGTCGTTGGGGTCGTTGACGATGCCGGAGGCCTTGTCGACCTTGACCTGGTAGCGCTCGAGAATCCAGTCGAGCGCGGATCGGGATCCGAGCTTGTACTCGTGCGCTTCGAGCGGGATGCCGCTCATCGTCATGCCTGGCGCCACGTGGATGACTGTGCGGTCCCAGCTGCCTGCCTTGCCGCCGTACCGCATCTTCGTCACGCGCAGGTCAGCGGGGATCGTGCCGCTCATCTGCACCGGGTAGAAGTCGGCGCTTTCGTACCCGATGTGCAGGTCGGACAGGGCTCGACCGGCCGCCGCGAATGCGCGGAAGTCGGCCGGATCTGTCAGTTCCGGGATGCGCGGCAGCATTTTCTTCAGATCTGCCGCGAACTCCCTTCGGTAGTCCTCGGAGTGCAAGAGCCCGTAGACGGCGAAGAACACGTCATCAGCGGTGACGTCGGCTCCGTACAGCTCCCGGTACCGGCTGAGCGCCGTGTCGGTGATGTTGTCGCGGCGTTGGGGGCCGTCGAACATCGCCAACGCGCCGCCCTGCTGCTCGACGTCATACACGTACCGAGGGAAGAACTGACCCGTGTCCAGAGCATGAAGGTCAGGAATAACATCGGTTGCGAGTACCGCGAAGGACGGGAAGTGCGTAGACGGGGAGGTCAGGTAGAGCCCGAGGTTCTGCTCGCCCGGCGGGAAAAATTTGGGCTGTTGGCTTCGTTCGTGGTTCATGAGGGGGGCGAAGTAAACGTGCTGCTTGTTGAAGGGCCGGTACGTGCCGACAGTCATCGCTTCGCTGGAGTAGGCAAGCCGCTGGTTCTTCTTGAAGGCGTTGCGGAGGCTGCGTGCCCAGCTGATGTGCTCCGGATCGGTGTCGATGAAGTCTTCGACTGGCTGCGGGCTGCCGGCAGTGGCCCAGCGGTCGAGTTCCGCGTTGTACGCATCGATCATGCGAGTGACGTTGCCGCGGAGGGCTGGCTCGGACGAGTTGTAGACCCACGCGTCACGGCCACTTTCGAGGCCACGTGAGAACGCTCGGAAGATCGCCGACTCGGGAGCCTTGCGGTCCCCGATAGCGGTGAAAGTCTCGAAGGCATCGGTGCGTTGGTTGATCCAGTCGCCGTGCTCGTTCGGGGTAATCTGCTTCCAGGGGACGCCGTTCGAGTCGCGGTACTGCTCGAGGAGGCCGAGCTTGTCGTCGCGGGTGAGGTAGTCGCCGATGTCGCGGTAATGGATCGTGCCGGAGGAGGGCCGGTCGGGGTTCTTCACCAGCAGCGAGATGACAATTGTTGCCCGGCTGCCTGGGCCGAAGGTTTGGCCACCCTCCCTAAGGGCTTGTTCGCCTGATGTGCGGGTGTTGCCTCGCAGGTTGAGGATGTATAGCTCAGTGAACTCGTCTTGGAGGGCGAGGCGGAGACCGGAGGCGGTGTTGCCGTCGAGGAAGCCGCCGTTGGTGACGTAAGCGACGATGCCGTGGTCCTTGATGCGGTCGGATGCCCACCGGATGGCGCGGATGTAGGAGTCGTAGAGGCTGTTCTTGTTCTGCCCCGTCGACCGGGCCGCGTAGGTGTTGGCGATGCGCTTGTCGAGGTAGGGGTATTTGAGGTTCTGGTTGTTGTCATTGGCGGAGTCCTGCCCAGAGGAGTAGGGCGGGTTGCCGACGATGACGCGAATGTCGAGGGCGTTCTGCTGCTTGACGCGTTCGTTGTTGTCGCCGAACACGCCCTGGTCGTCGTACGTGTCATCGTCCTCGGCGGTCTGGAATGTGTCGGTGAGGACCACCCCGGGAAATGGGACGTATTCACCGCCCTGGAGGCCGTTGTAAGTGGCTTCGATGTTCACGGCGGCGACGTAATAAGCCAGCAGCACGATCTCGTTCGCGTGCAGCTCGTGACGGTACTTGTGCGCCAGGTCTGCCGGGGTGATGAGCCCGGATTGCAGGAGCCGGACGATGAAGGTGCCGGTGCCGGTGAATGGGTCGAGGACGTGGACGCCGTGGTCGGTGAGGCCGGCGCCGAAGTGGTCTCGGGAGAGCCGGTCGGCGCTGCGGAGGATGAAGTCCACGATCTCGTTGGGCGTGTAGACGATGCCGAGCCGTTCAGAGGTGCCCCGGAAGGCGCCGGTGAAGAACTTCTCGTACAGCCGCTTGATGATCGTCTGTCGGCCGGCCGCGTCGGTGATCCCGGCGACGGTGCGTCGCACGCCGGCGTAGAACCCGGCAAGGTCACTGGATTCGGTGGTGAGATTCTGCTCCTCGAGGACGTCGACCATGCGTTGCATGACCTGTGAGACCGGGTTGTGGTCGGAGAAGGCGTGACCGGCGAAGAGAGCGTCGAAAACGGGTTGCGTGATGAGGTGCTGAGAGAGCATCTCGATCGCCTGCGGCTCGGTGACGCCGGGGTTGAGGTTGTCCTGCAGCCCCTTGACGAAGCGAGTGAACTCGGTGCGGAGACCTTCGTTGGAGCCATCGACGAGGCTGGTGATGCGGTTGATCTGTCGGCCGGCAATGTCGGCGACGTCCTTAGCCCAATTTTCCCAGTAGTCGCGTTCACCGACCTTGTCGACGATGCGGGCGTAGATGGCGTTCTGCCAATCCGCGCCGAGAACGCTCATGTCCAGCGGGATCTGCGACGTCTCCAGTGTTGCCGTGCCCGGGGCGGGCTCGGGAAGATCGGCGTCGGTGTAGTTGGTTGCGATGACCGGGCCGGTGTCGGTGCGGCCGTTAAGGTCGATCTGTTCGATCTTCGCCTCGAACCGTTCATCGTGCGCCCGGAGCGCACGGAGCACATCCCAGACGACCTTGAACTTGGTGTTGTCGTTCAGCGCCTGCTCGGGTGATTGCCCCGCTGGCACTGCGATGGGGAGGACGATGTAGCCGTAGTCCTTGCCCGGGGCTTTTCGCATGACGCGGCCGACGGACTGGACGACGTCGACGGGGCTGTCTCGGGAGTTCAGGAAGATGACCGCGTCCAAGCTGGGGACGTCGACGCCTTCGGAGAGGCAGCGGGCGTTGGTGAGGATGCGGCACACGTTCTGACCCGCTGTGTCGGCTTTCAACCAGTCGAGCTTCTGGTTGCGTTCGAGGATGTTCATCCCACCGTCAACGTGGTCTGCTTCGAGGCGGAACGTCTGCTCGTCGCCGTCGGCGTCCCGGTCGATGCGGCGTCCGGCGATGCTGTCCGCACGGACTCCGTCGACGCCGTCGTAGCCGTTGAGGTATCCGCGGACGGTTTTCGAGTCGGCGATGGAGCGGGAGAACGCGACCGCTCGGCGGAGCGGCTTGTGCGCGTTCGGGCTGGTGGTGTCGATGCCCTGCACGCCCCGCTTCGCGAGGCCGTTGTAGATCCCGACGATGCGGGCAGCGTCAGGGATGTTCAGCTCCCCGTCGGCGGCGAAGGTCTCTTGGAACGCCGTGCCGATGGAGTCCTCGTCGATGGTGAGGACCAGGACCCGGTAGTCGGTGAGGAGGTCCCGTTCGACGGCCTCCCCGAACCCGAGGCGGTGGAACACGGGCCCGAACACGGCTTCGTCGTCCATCGAGTACAGCACCGCCGCGTTCTCGTCCGCCTGGCTGCGGGCGGACTCGGCATAGATCTTCGGCGTCGCGGTCATGTAGAGCCGCGCCTGTGTCCTGATCGCGTCCTCCGAGTGGACGCGGAGGAACGCGGACTCTTCCGCGCCCTGCCGGATAAATCCGGCCGTGCGGTGCGCCTCGTCGCAGATCACCAGATCAAACGGCGCCAGTCCCTCGGCCTGGGCCTTCGCGATGACATCGATCGACTGGTACGTGGAAAAGAACACCGTCAGCCCGTCGGGAGCTGAGCCCTTCGCGACCTCCGCGAGGAGCTGCGTGGTGTTTGTCGTTGCCGGGTACGCGAGGTCAGCGACGGTGAAGTCTTCCGAGACACGGCCCACCTTGCTGTCCGAACAGACTGCGAAGGCACGCATGTCCATGGCCCGTTCCGCGGACCACTCCTTCAGTGTCTGCGACAGCAACGCGATCGACGGCACCAGGAACAGCACCGACCCGCCAGCACCCGCGATCTCTTCCGCGATGCGGAGACTGGTGAACGTCTTCCCGGTCCCGCACGCCATGACCAGCTTCCCGCGGTCATGGTCAGCGAACCCGCTCCGGACCGCGTCGAGAGCTTCCTGCTGATGCGCGCGGAGCTGCTTCTTCATCGGCGGTGCGACTTCGTCGGGCTTGTCGAACGAATACGTCGACCAGTCGATGTCGGATTGGTCGAACTCGTCGATCGGGATCTGGTTCGACGGCAGTCCCTGCCCGACCATCGCGTCCTGCGCGTTCTTGCCCAGCGGGGCAGTCGCGACCACGATCCGGGACGTGAAGGGGTGCTTCCCGGACGCGGTGAAGAACGAGTCCAGGTCCCCTTTCTGGATGGTGGAAGTGGGGGCGTAGAACTTGCACTGGATCGCGCACCAGCCGCCGCCGTGCCGTTCGCGGGCGACGAGGTCGATGCCGGTGTCGGGCTTACCGTCGCGATCTGGCCAGTCCTGCCACAGCCACACCTCGTCGAACCGGGCCGTCCACGTGGGGTCCGTCGTCAAGAACACCCTCGTCAGCCGCTCGAACAGGCGCCCCTTCGTCCGAGTGTCCGGCGCGATCTGCGCGTACTCGGCCAGCAGGTCATGGATTGACGTCAACGTTCGTGCCCCTCATCACAGCCACGCTCACCACCACCAGAACGGCACGAGCATCCCCGGAATCGTATCCGCCACGGCCCGACGCTTCGACGAACACTTCGGACAGTCGGCGCGGACGATCGCGCCTTTCGCCTTGGAGGTCAGCATGCCGAGTAACGGTCGATGATGTCGTGCGTGGTCAGTAGGCTCGGGCTGCTTCGGGTCTGGCCGAATGCTGACCCGAGGGGAACCCTGATGAGCAAGACCGTCACCGACGACGCCACAGACGCCGAACGCGCAGCAGTCGAAGCCGAACGCGCTGAGCTGCAGCAGTTCATCAAGGGCCTCACCGGTGATGACATCAAGTCCGGCAACTGGTTCTCCAAGCTGCTCACCCACGCCCTGAGCACGTACACGCAGAAAGTCGACGCGCAGTACTTCCAGGACCGTATACCAGGGGGTCCCCGCGGACGCTGTCGTGGAGCAGCGCATCAAGATGGCCGCCCGATACGCCGCAATCGAGGGCGGCCTCTCCGCCGGCGCCTACACCGCCGCCGTTGTCGCGACGCTTGGCAGCGCCGGGGGCGCGTCCCCGATCACGCTCCCGGCAGCGGGCATCAGCATGCTGGTCGACGTCGCCTACACGGCGCGCCTACAGCTGCATCTCGCGTACGACATCGCGGTGCTGTACCGCGTCCCGTTGGATGTCGACGACCCGGATGATCTGTGGAAGCTGATCCGGATCGCGTTCACCATCAAGGGAGCCCAGGCCGCCAGCGACGCGATCGTGAAATCCGTCCCCGCGCTGGTCCGCCCACTGGTGAAAGCGTTCTACAGCAAGGGCGTGCTCAACGCGGCGCGTGGTTTACCGGTGGTCGGCAAGTTCCTGCTGCAGCGGAACGTCATCAAGGTCGGGATTCCCGTGGTCGGGGTGCCGCTCGCGGTTGCGTTGAACTACTACTCGACCCTCCTCGCGGGCCGCCACGCACGCGCGGTGTTCCGCAACGACGCTCGTGTCGGGGAAGTCGCAACGAACCTCGTCGCCCGCAGCGAGCACCCCCGCTCACTGCTGTGGGTGGCATGGTTGACCGTCATCGCGGACGGCAAGATCACCGACGACGAAGCACTGCTGATGCGGCGCCTCGCCGAGCAGCTCAACGAACGGCACGACCACACCGACTCCGACTTCGCGAACGTCGTCGACCTCGACGCGGACGAAGTATGGCGCCGCCTCGACAACGAGACCGGCGACCTCAGCGATCTGCTGGACGTGGCACGCAAAACCGCTGCCGTCGACGGGAACGTGCACAAACTCGAGACCGCCGCGATCGACCAGTTCCGCGCCCGATACGGCGGTGAACTGTAGCGCTCCCCGTCACCAGCAGCCCTCCTCAAGCCTGAACGAAGCGCACCCGTCTGCCGCCGGTTCCGCTTACAGGGCCGACGAACCCGACACCGAGCACAGCGAAAACCACGACATGAAGCGATGCTGCTCACAGCAGGTCAGGCGCCACTTGGCCTCAAGGGCCGGCAGCAAGCCCAAAAGAGTGTCCCGATGAACGACCGTCTATCGGACGCCGCATCGCTGACTGCTCTCGCTAGCAAGACCGAGTCGTAACCACGTTGTGCACCGGTCGGGGCTGCGGACTCCGGTCTAACGCTCTGACAGCGACTAGGCCAGAACCAGCTTCGGTTCTGCTCAAGTCGCCCTCGTCGCGCTCCTGCATGTCGTCGCAGATCCGTAGACTCAGCCAGGTGACCGGTGAACCTAAAGACGTGCGCAGCGGCTCCGCATCGGTCTGTGCACGCGAGGAGTTCTCCCCGATTAGGTACCACTGGTACCCGCTTGCCGCCGAATCATTTGCGCAGGCCCTGCGAGTCATGCTGGCGGGGTCCGGACTTACGCCAGCCGATCAGAGTCACGTCTTTTCCGAAGTCGCGGCACGCATGAAGAAGCTGGCCCGCGCTCAGCTCCGACCCATTCACCACGTCAAGGGTCCGATGGAGACAGTCACCGGCATAGACGTCTTCGAGGTCCTCGTCCGTGCGGAAGTCGGAGAAGACGAGGACCACGACGTCCTGGTTCGCGTGTACCACGCCGAACCGACGAAACTGCGTCAGCTGGGCGGCTCGACCATCATCGGCCTCCACATGCACATCAAGGACGTGTCCGAGCCGGCACAGGTGCGGCCGAAGCAGAACGAGGAGCTACAGGTGGCTCGCAAGCGGTACTTCGCCGGCCGGTCCGCGCAGTGGGGGCTCACGCCCTGAGCGGAACTGGTGGCAGCGCTGCGCCGGGAGATATAGGGTGCAACCTATGGCCATGAACGACTTCGACGACGGTTTGGGCTTTGAGGAAGAGGAGACACCCCACGAGCGCCTCGGTCGGCAACTTGCCGAAGCTGACCTGGCACTCATCCACACGATGCGCAAGAAACGCCTCGAGCGCGGCCTTTCGCAGGCGGAGCTCGGGCGGCTGATCGGAGTCTCGCAGGCGACCGTTTCGGAGTTCGAAAGTGGCATGGCGGAGCCGCGTATGCAGACGGTGCGGCGGTACGCGCGGGCGCTCGGCCTCATGGTCGAGCACACGGTGCGAGACGCGAACCTCAGCTACACGCGAGGAGCGATCGCGGTAGAGACACAGGTCAACCCAGGCGTGCAGTACACGCTCATCACTGGGCTCGGCGGCTACTCCGCGGCAGCGAACAACATGCGAACGGACTTCAGCCTTGCGGCCTGACGCTTCAGCCCCTGACAGCACTGACGAACGAGAAGCTCGCCTCGTCGAGGACATCCACGAGATGGTGGGCTTGGTCGAACTCCGTGACGTCTACCTCTGGGAAGAGCGCGGTCGCCGGATCGAAGAAACGGCCACCGACGACGATGAGGCACCTCGGATTCGGAACGTGATGAACGTGGCGGATCGCAACGACCGGCTCGGCATCGGGTTTCGGTTCCGCATGACTGTTGATGATCGCCAAGGCAACGAGTTCCTTGCCGACTTTCAGGCGCAGTACGACTTGCCCGAACCCATCAACTTCAGCACGGACGTGCGGACTGAGTTCGCTGAGCGGGTTGCGTTCTTTACGACCTACCCGTACTTACGCGCCTCCATTCAGATGATCGCCTCCCGTATGGGGGTGCCAGCGCCGGTCCTCGCGATCGTGCGCGCGGGCGAGTTCAAGCTGGGCACGCTGATGACTGCAGAGGCGGCGGCGGCAGAGTTCGCCGACACTAAGCCGGAAGCCTGATCGCAGCCGCTTTGGCCGCTTCGCCCCGTCCGCTGATCGTCTAGCAGACTCGGAGTGGTCGGCCGCTCCTCTGAACTTCCGGGGTTGTGGTTGTCGAGGGGATGGCGCTAGCTGTTCTTCCTGTAGCGCGCGCGGACTGCATCTTCGATGACGCCGCGGATCGTGCCTTCGCCCTCGCCAGACGCGACAGCGTCGTCGATTAGCTCGACGACGTCGGGAGCGAGGCGGGTGCTGAACGGAATGGTCGCCTCTCGCCGCGGACGGCCGCGACGAGGCGCTGAGGCCGCCCCAGCCGCCGAAGTGGGCTTGGGTGCGGTGCTGGCGGGCGCCACTGGGGCCGGCTGGCGGTAGTCGACGGGGTCGACCCTCTCGTCGGGCGCGGGCTGCGGTCGGCGTCGGCTCCGGAGGTCGGTAGGTCGGTCCTGCTGCTGGTCACTCATCGGATCACCTGGTTCACGATCGCCTTGTACGCGTCCAAGACGGGCGCGCCCTTCCGGTAGTTGCCGTACCACTCCCCCGTCAGTCGTACCTCTTGCACGATCGCTCGCTCGGGTACCAAGGGCACGAGGAGCATGCCGGTCTCGCGCAGCTCGTCGATGCTGGCGACGGCGGGCCTGGACATGATCGTCTCGCGCACGCCGCCGATGACTATGCCGGCCTCCAGCAAGCTCACGGGCGCGTTGATGCGCTCTCGGCTGTGCCGGAACTGCTGCACGGTACGCCGAGCACCGTTCACGCCGTCGACGCCGTCGCTGCTGGCCGTTGCGGCGTAGACGACGGTGTCGGCCGCATTCAGAGCGGAGAGAGTCAGCGGGCCGCCCTGGCGGTTGGGGCAGTCGATGACGACGAGGTCGGCAGTGATGCCCTCCAGGGATGTCCGCAGGCGAAGCTCCGCGTGGTCAGCTCGGTCTGCTTCGCGGTTGGACACATTGCGTGCCGAGGGGACGACGCGGAGGTTGGGTGACCACGTGGTCGCGACAGCGAGATCCTCGGCCCACCCGACAGGGTTGTCGTCGCCGAGGATCGCGCCGACGTGGAGGCCATTGGCCGAAGGTTCCACGTCGAGCCACTTCGTCGAAGCAGCGCGAGGGTCGAGGTCGACGAGGACAGTGCGCCGGTCCGCCTGAGCGGCGATCGTCGCGATGGACACGGCCGTCGTCGTCTTAGACACACCGCCGGACTCGCTGTAAACCATGACTGTCTGCATGTAATCAAGTATGCCTGACAGCTTGCAAGCTAGCAAGCTGGCATGCACGACAGCCTGCATTCATTCTTTCTTGCAAGAAAGACTGTCCAAACGACGCGTGATGCGCCGCGTTGTGTGAAACGGTAAAGCCGTGACGAAGTACGAGCTGAGGCGGGATCACCCGCGCACGGCGCGCATCCGACCCGTGGGGGTCGACGATCTGCGCCCGCTGGCCTGGTTGCGGATCACGTACACCGAGCACGGCCACGAGGTCGT
>Ga0265797_10007311_pt1 | contig 15172 bp, 17 predicted proteins | sample P2T30metagenome_FD_192433 | JGI IMG/M metagenome (GOLD analysis project Ga0265797, IMG submission 192433) | Plant litter microbial communities from East Loma Ridge, Irvine, California - P2 T30 | ecosystem: Environmental > Terrestrial > Plant litter > Unclassified | place: USA: California... | reverse complement strand
ACGACAACGGCAACAAACTCCCCCGCGAACTCGTCATTCCCAACATGCTGCCCATCTCCGGCGCAGGCTTCACAACCACCTCCTCCCTCCTCTCCTGGCTCCTCTACTCCCTCTGCGTCTACGAAGGCAACCAAGACCGGCTCCTCCAGGAACTCGTCGACGCCGGCGTGAACGAGAACACCAAGTGGACGCCCGAACTCTCCGACGGCCTCACTTTCCTCGACAAGTTCGTCAAGGAGACTCAGCGTTTGCATAACCCTTCTTTCCAACCCGGACGCACTGCGAAGGTCGATTGTATCGTCCCCGGCGGCTACAAGCTGCCCGCCGGCTCTGTCGTCATCTGCGCCCTGCACGCCATCCACAACAACCCCTCCATCTGGTCGAACCCCGACCGTTTCGACCCCGACCGCTGGGGCACAGAAGAGGTTTCCAACCGCCCCAAGAACTCATACATGCCCTTCGCGACCGGCCCGCGCAGCTGTATTGGTTTCAACTTTGCGCTTGGAGAGGTTAAAGTGCTGCTTCCGGAGTTGGTCTACAGGTATGAGTTTAGTAAGGAGGGTGAGGAGGCGGTGACGTATGACCCTGAGTTCCAGCTTATTCGGCCGATGAACTTTTATGTTAGGGCGAGGAGGAGGACGAGTTGGCCCGAGCCGTCGAAGGGGGCGAAGAAGATTGCGGTGGAGTATGCGGAGGGGGAGGAGAAGCCGCCGATTTAGGGGTGGAATTTGTTCGCATGGGCCCCAGTAGTTGTAATGCATGTTGCAGTTCGTTTCTACTTCGCTTTCATTCACTGATCAATGTTCCAAAGAGATAGTGATGTGATCTTGTATTTGATGTGCTGTCAAACATGCGCTGCTCTGATGCATAAGATTATCCTAATACCTCCACCCATCGCGGCTTGAAGGTACCGGAAGAAGTGTAGAGAAGGCGTGCGTAGCACACAGTTAATCCTGCGATGTTTATTACGACAAAGATCCCCTTAAAGAAACCTCTAGTCGTTCCTCTCGTACCGCATAAATGGCGGGTAATAGCTGACATGTAGCCTACAAACAAAAGGCGATAGACAATATAAGGGCCTAAGGGCGCAAAGGACCAGAACACGATTGATGATACACGTGCAGCTGCCTCTTCCGACTCGAGTGGAAATAGCGACGCGCACCACAAACGCCACAACGTTCCGCCGAGACAAATTGTGTAAAGGCACACGAAAGACAGCCACGGCTCTACAGTAGAATGCTTTAGCGCGAGAGACCCCGCAATGAATACCGCCAGCTTGATGCGCACGTATCGAAAGACGCGGAAATTATACATGTATAATCTCAAGCCGTTTGAACAACTTGCGAAGATCTTGAAGCAGGTAAGAAATATGATGAATACGTAAAGCAGTAGAGTAATCGGGAATGCTATTACCATGCCAATGGGGACCATAGAAACACGACTAACAAATCCTAAAGGTTCCGCGCTTGCCATCACAACAAGAGGGAACATGTAGAAGAAACTCGACCACCAAAAAACAGTTGAGAATAGTCCAGAAGATAGAAACGACTTCGCGTTCGAAATGATCGGTAAAGGGTAGAGATTGGACTGACCGACCGGTCCCGCCAACGAGCGGAGAAGTTCTGGCACGATGAAGGCGACAAGGAATATTGTCACAAGAACCTGCGTACAAACGATTCCCCTCATAGCGAATACTTTGATAGCCTGTGGAAATGCACCGAGCATGAAGCTGATCATGCTCACCCTCCAGCCACGATCGAGAGTAGATCCAGGGGGCGGAACCATGTAGTTCGGCGTTACCATAAAGGCATTCGGCAATGGTGATGTCGCTGTGACTTCGATTGTAGTGTCGGCGATTATCTCGTCTCCTTCAACAGAAGTGTTTACCGCGCCATCGAGTACTGCCGTCGACGTCTCCTCGTCAGGGCGTTCCAGCTCCTCGCCAACACTAATTGCGACTTCTGCTACATCAATGCTCGGTACAATGGGAGTATCTGAATATCGGCTGATAGACAAGCCATCTGAGTTACGCAAGGCCACCAAAGGTAAATCAACCGACCCATGTTCCTGGATGCTGCCCACAGGAAGAGCACCAGAGCACATGTACTCATCCTCGTCATGATCCGAATACGCATGCGGATTCGAAGAAGGGACAGCTTCTATCGTGGTATCGGAAGCCGTGCTGAAAAAAGGGGACCAATGCTCGACGAGGCCCTCGGTGGTGGCGTCGTCCAGGTCTTGATCGAATCGATCGTACCAGACATGTCTAGCTGCGGTCTGAGGCGAACAGCCAACAGCTAGCATGACCAAGAACTTCAACAGCATCATGAATGTGTCGAACACGCAAACAATAGGGCATGCGCGAATAGCATAGCTGAGCCAGAATGGCGCTTCCATGACTCTTCCCGTCTCTTGCAGCAGTACTGCTAACATGCAAGCCATGACTGGCCAATATGCGCTTTGCCAGGAGACTTCTTGACCGAAGGCATCGCGAGCTGCACAGGCATCAGCGCAGGCATATACAAGTGCTGAAGGGGATCCAACTCACGATTTGTCGCATTAGCCGGAAAACTACCATTGCCCGTCGCACTCTGCGCCGAATACAGGTCCGATGTGTTGAAAGGTGGCATGTTAGTTCGATGTCGGAATTCAATCAAAGTAACCATCCAGAGCGCGGGAAGGCTGCCTTATAGACATTGCATTGTAGTACAAGGCTGAGAAACAATGGCTGAGCGAGTGACTGAGAGGAAAAGATAGGATTGGTCCAGTCAACGAAGATGCGCATGCAGATTGGGGGCTGAGCTCGCTGACATACGCCACCAAAAACGTGAACCAGTCGACGTGACGGTGTAGATCTGCGCAATTGAGCCCGACCACCATGATCGGTAGCCTTCGAGCGAGAACAGCGAACACACCATGATCTACGTGATGTAAGTCTGCCTTTGCCTTCCAACTACTCCGCCTCCTCGACTTCTAAATAACATGAGACCAGCTGCGCGACATAAATCTGCCTCCCACCTCCTCACCCACTAACTCCTAAACAGCATCAACCCCGCCTCCTCAGCACCCACACCCTCCTCCACCTCACTCTCCACATCATCATTCTCTCCCAGCCCCAATCTCTGCCCAAACAAACTGCCAAACAACTCATCCCTCTGCCTATCCCCCCACTGCCCCCTCTCCTCAGGCGCCATAAAATTCTGCAGTTTCTCCTGCACCGTATATCTCAACCGCCTCCCCTTACTCGCCTTGGTATCAACGACCTTCTTCGTCTTAGCCTCGCGCGCAACCTGCCACGGCGCCTGCACAACGAATTCAGCGGTTCCGTTGCTGTTGAGGTCGGCGGACCGCTGTTCGAGCAGTTCTTTGAGCATGAGGCCGTAGAAGTCGGCGTCGTCGTAGATGGCGGGCGAGGGCTGGGGGGTTTTGGTCGAGGATTGGAGGGGGGCACAAGAGCGCGGGGTTTGGGTGCGGAGGACCAGGTGGGGGGATGAGAGTTGCGTGTCGAGGACTTCGGTTAGGGTCTGCTGGGCGGAGGCGTTGAGGCGCGCTTTGTTGTTTGTGACGGTTGTGGCTTTGGTTTTGTTGGACCAGCGCTCTAGGACGGCTTTGCGGTGCGGGAGCGTGGTTTTCTCGCTGGCTTGAATGGTGGTCCAGATTTCGGATGATGGGGTCGCGGAGTCGAAGGTTGGGCGCTTCCGCTTCGTACCCGTTCGCGACTCTTCTAGGGAGAGGCGCAGGTTCGTGAGGTTGTTGAGGAGTGTCAATGCGGCTGCCTCTGCCGCCTCGATGGGCGCGTCTTTCGCGGTTTCCGTCTTGTAAGGCTCTGCTGCCATGGAATTTGTGGAGATCAAGGCCTTTTGTAGTCGAATGCGCGAATTGAGTAGCGTATCGAACGTCTTCCTTTGGGTCTTTACGGCCTCTCCCTTGGCGACATCGGACTGCGTGCCAGCAGCGATGCCCGACGTGAAGGACTTGTTGGCGGACATGAGGTCGCGGATCGTGGACGCGTCGGTCTTGGCTTCGGCGCCAGGTTCATCATCGTCTGAACCTTCGGATTCGTTGGCCTCGTCGTCGCTCCCGCTGTTGCCTGCGCTTCCCATTTCCTCGTCCTCGTCGCTCATGTCTTCGTCAGAATCGCCGTTCATATCTTCCTCGTCGCCCTCATCTTCGCCATCGAGATCTACGCCGTTGATACCATCCTCTTCGTCATCATCGCTAGCTTCGCTGTCTATATCGTCAAAGCCCTTCGCAAATGGGTCGTCGCTGTCGCTGTCCTCGAGTGCTTTGCGATCCACCTTGCGCCCAGCGTACTCCGGGCCCAGAGGCACCTCAACCGGCTTCCTCAGCTTGCTCTTTCCGACCGAAGTATAATGTTCGCGCCCAGCATTGTCATCTTCAACTTCGGAGAGTTCAGCGTCGGAGCGCTCGTCTTCGCTGGAGCTCGGCGCAGGGTCGAGTAGCGACTCGGGATCGAAATCTGGTCGTCATGTGAGCAACATCCAGTCGCGCATATACAAAGAATTCATACCTCTGATCTTGGACTTTCCCATAGTGTACAAGTGGTTTGGTGTTGGTGTTGCTGCTGCTGGTGAAGCGTGTCGGAAGAGAAAGTTCACTCTGTGCCCCACAAAAAAGTTCAATGACATCGGCTAAATGAAACGCCGATGCGCGTCACCTCCGCCATCAACTCCGCAACCCCCGTCTCTATCACGACGATGCTGAAGCCACGGTTGTTCTCGACGTTGCGATGTCTGCAGCATGAGAATCCTCTTGTATGTTATATGCTGGGGTGATTGAATGCGCAATAGCTGATGGCAAGCGCAGGGTCTACCGCGCTCAGGCGCGCCTCCGCAAATGCCGCGCATGCAGCGAGGCTTGCCACAGAAGCGGAATATCAAAGATGTGAAGAAAGTGATTGCTGTCTCATCCGCAAAAGGTGGCGTTGGAAAGAGTACTATTGCTGGTATATCTTACCGTCCATGGCCAAACATAATCCGCAATACTGAAGCAGTGTCGTAGTCAACCTCGCCTTGAGCTTTGCGCGTCGTGGTTACAAAGCCGGCATCCTTGACACCGACATCTTTGGCCCGTCAATACCAACCTTACTCAATCTATCTGGCGAGCCCCGGCTTTCATCCAGTCAGTCCCTACACTGGCCCAGCTTCCAATCAACCTCTAATCTCACAACCCAGACAACCAACTACTGCCCCTCTCCAATTATGGCCTAAAGTCCATGTCCATGGGCTACCTCATCCCAGAATCCTCACCAGTAGCATGGCGAGGTCTCATGGTCATGAAAGCCCTGCAGCAACTCCTCCACGAAGTCGAATGGGGTGGTCTAGACGTCTTGGTCCTCGACATGCCACCCGGCACCGGCGACGTCCAACTCACCATTACCCAACAGCTCATCCTTGATGGCGCGCTCATCGTATCGACGCCCCAGGATCTGTCGCTCAAAGACGCGGTGAAGGGCGTTGAACTGTTCCGCAAAGTCGATGTGAAGCTCCTGGGTCTGGTGTGCAACATGGCGGGCTTCAAATGCCCGGGTTGCGGAGACGTGCATGAAGTTTTTGGAAATATGAATAAGATCAGAGCCATGTGTGGGAAGTACGACTTGAACATGCTGGGCGAGATTCCGCTACATGCGAGTATCAGCGACGATGCTGATCGTGGGAAGCCGACTGTGGTAGCGGAGCCGGAGGGTGAGCGGGCTATGGCGTTTGGCAAGATTGCACAGGAAGTGGAGGGTCTTATTGGACTAGAGCGGTAGTCGTCCCCTGATCCCAAAGGCACTATTACCCCACGATATCGCTACTTCATACCCCAATCTTCTGCAGTTCCCTGAAATACCCATCCAGCTCCTCGCTCTTCCAAGTAAACATTACTCTCACACCCTTACTCATCAGTCTCGCCCTCACGCGCCTCACCGCGCTCAGAATCTCCTCAACCCGCTCCAGCTCGGACGCCGAGATGATGACATGCAACACAAAGCCACGGAGCTCCTTCATCTTAAGCACAAGCTCAAGATGCTCGCTAAACACCTCCGCTGGCCTCACTGGCCTAATACACAGAGTCCTCCCCGTACATTCACGTTTCTGAGGCTCGTAGTCTTTCATTTCACCCCGTAACACCACGCTTAGACAACGCAAGTGCTCCGCAGGTACGATGCTAGGGAAGACCTGGTCGCCAAGCCAGATGTCGCGGAAGAAAGTATCCAACGCCACGGAGTCGTGGACAAGGAAGGTGTTGACGCGGAACCAGGTCGTTACGACGTGGTGTGTCATGTAGCCCATGTATTTCCAGTCGAGATAGTGTTTGCGGCCGTCGGTCACCATGTTTGCCAGCGCGTCCCGGACGCTGATTCTGCCGGGACACGTCTGATCAGACGCAACTGGCGGTACGCGCAGTACGACTGGTATGCCTTCGTCCGTCAAGTATCCAGCGATTTTGCTTCGAACATCTTCCGGTAGACGATTCAGGATCTCACCAGTCAGCCTTCGGCAAGACAACGCGCCATAGTCATAGACTGCACGATTGAGGTCCCTGTACCATATGTTAGTGTCATAGAGGCTCAAGAAAAACGACTTCGTACTCCGTAGCTGAGTTATACGCCCGCGTCTGGGCGGAGCTAAAGCACAAGTACTTGTGAACGGGCTTGTAGCATTCGTCCCAGCTAGCGCCTTCTCCGGCTTTGTCAACGGACTTTTGGATCTTCTTGCGGACTTTTCTTATACAGTCCGCTGTGTATTGCCTGGTCTGGATGGCTCTGGTAGCTTGTTAGTGCCGACGCGCCGTTAGTCTACCCTGTTACCTAGGTACTCACCGAAGTAGCTCCCGTCGCGTAGTGTTTACCACAGTATACGTGGGAGTATCAGCTCCACGGCCTGTCAATGCTGTGAAGTACTTCTGGATATCGATACGTCTCGTTGTTAGAGGGAGACATCGGAGCGGCTGTCCCACTTGTGCGTCCATGGTGTTGCTGGACTGACGGGGAAGGTGTACCGCGGTGACGTCCTTGCGGGGCGTAGCGCGCTAAGGGTGGCACAGTCGTGTCACGTCCAGGCACCTGCATCCTTCGCCGCAGGGCATTGCACATCAATTCCCATGGGCCATAAAGTGCGATGCTCATATCTTAGTACAAAAGGTTGCAAATAACATCGACGACGCAGTTGCCTGGCGATTTACTCTCAGAAGTCCCAATGCTATCACTTGGGTGTCGCATAGACGATTCCACTCCCCGCGCTCATGCGCGTCTGTCGCACGCGACGCAATCGACTTCGCGAGGCGCAGAGAAGCATGCGTATCCGAGTGCATCGAGCGCGTGCAGATAATTTCAACCTGGTTCGTCGTGTACCCTACAGGCATATCCACATGTAGAAGATCAACCAGTGGAACACGAAACATCGACTTCGTCAGAGCACCAGTGTCAGACAATCTCAATCTGAGGCAAGATGTCCAGATGGGAGGTGGTCATGACGGTTCTCTTTTTCTCGCGCTTCTCATGGGGAATAACAGCCTCAATGCTGCCGCTCAACAAGGAGCTGCACAAACCTCAACCAGTGCCCGATGCTCTAGACCTAAGGTCGACAATGAAAGCTAAGGCTGCAAAGTTCTCCAGTGTTGCTGTCAAGGAATCGATCGCTTCACCATAAACAGTAAAGCCAGTGTTGAGACTACGCGGTCTCTCATCCGAGTCATACCCTGGCTGGCTCAGTGAAGAGCAGCTCCAATTCCATCGCGACGAGGGCTACCTCGTTGTCCTAGATGTATTGCCTGTGGAAGATGTAGCAGAGCTTCTCCGCAATGTCCACAAGAGCGCGGAGATCCTAGTCAGTTCTGATGAAAAGCGTGTCAAGTTGCACACGTACGACGAGGGCCAAAATCATCGTGCCTCGCCCATAGGTTGCCTTCTGGCACTACCCTCGAAGGGTAGGCATCTCAATGCAGACGTAGATTAGCCAAATTGTTTGCTGATGAGATTAGTGGCATCGGAACTCGGCGTCGAGCCCTCTTCAGCGTATCCAGCGCCTAGGATCCGGCATTCATCGCCTGATGCCCTCATTCCGCGACGCAATCATGAGTCAGACCCACGCAGATATGGCGAAGGCACTGGGTTATATCGATCCGCGCATCGTGCAAAGTCTCATCATCGTCAAAGCAGCTCAAGTCGGCGCCAAAGTTGTGCCTCATCAGGACGGCTGTTCAGGCTTCACCGATCCGCCCAGCTGCACGACGTTCTGGTACGCTCTCGAAGATGCGACTATACACAACGGATGTTTGGCTGTCGCTCCAGGTAGTCATATAACGCAGCCTCTTACGCAAAGATGTCGCGTGGGTCAGAACGGCTTACCCGAGTTCGCTGATCTGGCAAAGCCAGTGTATGCTAGCGTTGAGGGGTTGTCGGCCAACAACGCGGCTCCGGAGAAGGATGAGGAAGGAAATCTGGTATACAAACAACTCGAAGTGAAAGCGGGGACACTAATTCTGATGCACGGTAACCTCATGCATACTAGCGAAGCTAATGAGAGCGGGAAGAGCCGCGTCGCATTCAATTTTGGCGTGGTTGAGGGAACGCATGAGTGGTTAGCAGATAACTGTTTGCAGCCTTACGAGGGTGAGACGGAGTTTGAGCAGCTTCGTGCTTGTTAGTAAAGAGGTGCGCGACAGTATAGCAGCGGAAGAGTGTATGAGCGGTAGTGACAACATTGCGGTTTTTCGGGAAGTGGTGTAGAACAGCGACGCAGGTGTTGATGGCTCTGGCTCGGGGTTGGTGGCACCGTGGGTTCTAAGGCGATGACGCAATCATGCATTATGGAGCGTGCTCAACACCCACAGCTGGCACTCGTCAAAGAGTCTCTCTTGACGCATACAAAGGCCTCTATATCATATAAATTTCTGTTCACAATCGACCCAGGAGGTATCCGTAGAGTTTGGTATCTATGCAGATAATGGACGTAAGACAGTGTATAGCTCCAGGGTATCGGGTAGGTCTCGCCTGCCAGGCCTGAAGGCGCAATTTACTCTCGAGACCTATCGCAAAGGACCGTACAATGCGCTACAGATTTGAACACGGTGACTAGTGGGAGTCGTCGAACGAGAATGGCTCGCTTACCAATCGTCGCTGCACGTAGGTGTTGTCAGGCTCCAATCGCGCCTGCCCTGTTTTGCACACATGAACCCCACTATGTTCCATGTCGCCGCTTCAAACACTGTTTACCTCTTCCACGGAGACTCCTATCTTGTCATCACGACATGACCGCGACGCTACCTCGTGTGCCTTCGTGGTCAGAGCGGAGTATATCCGACGCCTGCAGTTGGCGTTATGGCAACCATGAAGGTAGTATCACATTAGCGAGCATGCGCAAGGCTGCACAAGGTGGCTGCGTTCGATGCAAGTTGCTTCTTGATGGGATTGAGAAGTACAACTTCGCTCCCAACCGCCCTCATCGGACCACCAAAGCCACTCTTGGTGAATATGAATGTGATCCAGCTCTCGAACTTGAGGTCTCAGTTTTCAACAATCAAACGACGCCTTTGTGGGTGGTGGTGCATTATATTGGCATGTCGATTGAATCAGGTAGCTTACCCATGGAGCTATGCTTTTACACTCATCCCGGTTCGTATGCTATGATGTAACCTGCGATGCCTACATATGTACTAACTATGTCCAGACGACCCACCTTACTTTTCGGACATCCAGCCAGCAGGCCATATCCCGACTGACCCTGCATCCCAGGCTTGCGTTAACACAGTCAAAGAATGGATTAAAGGATGCGACGATTTGCACCCTCATTGTCTTCCCAGACGAAACGTATCAACGACACCAACGAGACTCATCTCGGTCGGTTTGTCTTCAAATGACATCAAACTCTGCCGTTCGGATGAAGTGTCGGCCAATGCCCACTACGTTGCCTTGAGCCACACCTGGGGCAAGAAGGAAGAACGTAGAAAAGCCATGCCCTTACTCTTGACTGGAAACGTCTCTACTCGCATGCGTGGAATACCTTGGGACGAGCTCACCAAGACTTTCCAGGATGCTGTCACAATTACCAGGAATATTGGCGTCCCGTATGTTTGGATCGACTCCTTATGCATTGTACAGGACAATCATGAGGACTGGGCCAAAGAGGCTGCTCGTATGGCATCGGTGTACAAGTACGCGTATTTAGTCATTGCTGCGACAAGCTCAAAGAACGGCGACGATGGTTGCCTTCGTCTCAGAGATCCAAGTCATGATCTTACAGGCCCGGGCAACGGTAGTTTTCACGTACAACGACAGATATACCACCGCACGATTGTTGAGTGGCAAGCAGAGAGTACCGCCATGCCTCTTCTAGATCGAGCTTGGTGCTTTCAAGAGCGACTGCTTGCGTCCCGAACACTCCACTACACTAAGAGCGAAATGATATGGGAATGTCAAGAACAGCTCTGGTGTGAATGCCAGCTTGTCCAATTCGACGACCCACCGGCAAGGTCCAAATTCGACAATCCAAGGACGATGACACTAGACACATTCAAACTTTCTTATGCCGCTGCGGTGGCATCGACGGATCCCAACGTACGCGCAAGGTCATGGGACAAGTTTGTTGAAAGATATTCTGAGCTGGCACTAACATTCGGAACCGATCGACTTCCCGGCATTTCTGGGATTGCCAGGGAAGTTGCGCTACCATCACTGGGCACCTATCTGGCGGGATTATGGGAATATCAACTTCCGCAAGCACTTTTGTGGGCATCTACAGGCAGAGTCATCGACCGATCTTCACAGTATCTGGCGCCCACATGGTCTTGGGCGTCGATTGTCACAGCGGTGGTTCCATACGAAACGCCATCAAAGATAACCATAGACTCAGTCTGTCGAGTTTTTGAAATAACGTACACACCAAACACTGACGATATTTATGGGCACGTTCGAGAGGGGCGATTGAGAATCTCCGGACCGACGATAACAGCGACCCTTAAGCGCACAGATCGAAAATGGACATCCAGACCCGACGATTTTATCTTAGAAATTCCCAACACTGAGGCACCTCAAAAGTTAGGAGTTGTCACTATGACGAGTGACATTGAGCTGATGGAAGACACCGTGACAGTGGTAATCTTGTTCATACATGTCCGACCCTGTTACACGATGGCTACTTTGGCTGAAGGACTTGCACTGATACAGTCAAAGACGCACACTGGGTGCTGGGAGAGGATTGGCACTGTGAGAAGGTGGGGACTGGACCTGTCTCAGATTAGGGAGAGTGAATTCATCATCGTCTAGCTTCGCCTCGGAGATAACATAACCCCGCATGACATCACCTCGGCATCCCCAAAGGGAACATCACGACCTCCTCTCCCTCTGATCAATTCAACAAACGTCCAACCAAAGCTTCTCCAAGATATCACATTCCCTACACCCAAAATTTGCAACCTCACCATTCCAACTTCCAGCATGTCCGCATTCCGCCCTTCAGCACACGCCCTAATAACAGGCGGCGCATCCGGCGTCGGCTACGCCGTCGCGCAACTCTGCCTGAAACACTCAATGCGCGTCTCCATCGTCGACTCCAGCCAATCTTCCCTCGACCACGCGCGCAAAAACCTCTCCAGCTCCTCCTCCGTAACATTCATCCAAGCCGACGTCTCCTCCCGCTCAGACTGGGCCTCAATCCGCCAACAAGTCGGTCTCGACGTAGACTTCCTCATGCTGAATGCGGGCATCGGCGGAAAAGGTACCTGGGGCGACGAAGACTACTTTGATAAGATTCTTGCTACGAATTTGGGGGGCGTGGTGAATGGGTTGAATGCGTATGTTCCGAGTTTTAGGGAGAGGGCGGGGAAGGATGGGAAGGGAAAGGAGGGGATGGCGATTGTGATCACGGGTAGTAAACAGGGAATTACGAATCCGCCGGGTAATCCAGCGTATAATGCTAGTAAAGCGGCTGTGAAGACGCTGGCTGAGCATTTGAGTTTCGATCTGAAGGATACGGGTGTTGGGGTGCATTTGTTGGTTCCGGGTTGGACGTTTACTCGGCTTGTAAGTTGTGCGTCCCGGTTTTACCAATTCCCAACCACTAACACTATGTTCAGTCTGGAAACGAGCCAGGCTCGACAAAAGCCAAACCGGAAGGTGCATGGTCAGCCGACCAAGTCGCTGATTACATGTATGCCAAGATGCAGGACAAGAAATTCTACATCATCTGTCCTGACGACCAGGTAACGGAGGAGACGGACAAGAAGCGCATGCTGTGGAGTGTAGGTGACATTGTGAACGAGCGACCGCCGTTGACGAGGTGGAGAGAAGAGTACAAGGAGGAAGCCGAGAAGTGGATGGCGGAGCAGAAAGTGTAGACCAGGTGATATCATGTGTACGTTTATATTAAGATTACTCACAGTAAGGAAAATTGGGTATCTACAGCATTTTTACGTCTTCTTCCAAACTCCCTCAATCTGTCCCCATGTCTCCACCCAACCGCAAACCTCGCAAACCTCACGCCCTCCCACAATCCCCCGCAGCGCCCATACCCAACCCATCCATCGCAGTCTCAAACCTCTCAACCCCCGGCCTCTCCACCTTCTCCTCCTTCTCCTCCTTCTCCTCCTTCTCCTCCACCACACCATCACTAAACAGCCCCGCCCCAGCCCCAGCAGTAAACCACCGCTCAACACCCGGTCTCTCCTCTTTCAGCACCTGCTCATTCACACTCTCACTCTCACCCCCGTGCACCATACTACTCTCACCCCCAGCCACCATACTACCCAATTGCTTCCCCTCCTCAATACCACCATCAACAGCCGGCGGCGTACTAACATTCAAACTCGCAAGCGTAAGCGTACTAGCATTAACATCCCTCCCATCCGGGCCATCAACTTTCAAACTAAACGGATACGCGATACCGCCAGCCGTGGGTCGGGTAGTCAAAGTATCTGTTTCGGGGATGATGGTGCTGGAGTTGTCGGGGTTGTCTGAGACGATTATGTTGGGTGGGACACCGGGGGAGCTGAGTTCGCTAGTGGGGGATGGAAGGGGGGAGGCAGAGCGTTCTGGGGCGAGGGTCGTTGCGTCTGCGAGGCCAGGGGACGGAAGGACGATTTTTGAGAGGTCGTCTAGGGGAAGGCCGGTTTGGCCTTTGTCGGTTACGGCGGAGTGGCGGGAGTGGGAGCGCGAGCGTTTTACGGCTGGGGTGGTGAGGTTGTTGGCTCGGCTGCGGGTTGGCGCGCTTTCTGTTGTGCCGTCGGTGAGGGTGTTGGCTGGGTCTTGGGTGGAGGTAGAGGCCTCGGTGTTGGGGTTCTGATCTGCTTTCTCTTCGCGGACGATCTGGGGCGTGTTAGTAACATTGTTATGTCTGACTTTGGGAGTGGTTGTACTTACAGTAGCGGAGTCATGCTTACTGCCCCATCCAGCCCACATCGACATACCCCAACTCCTCTTCTTCGCCTTCTCGGCCTTCATGCCCTTGATCCTTCTACCAGCCAAGGCAGTCGGTGGGGGCGTCTCTCCCTCGAACCCTTCGAAGCCCTTTTGCATGTCCTTAACACGCTGCTTCTGGATCTTGATCTTCTGCTTGGAGAATTTGCTGTTCCACTGAGATTGCGCTTTCATCCATTTGCTGACGGGTCCTGTCTTTGGCACGCCCACATCAACGCTAGGGATGTTCAGTGCAACAAGCTCCTCCTTCGGAGCGAGTGCATAGATGCGCCCGTGTCGATCGATGCGCTGGCGGATCATATGGCGCTCGAATGGTGGAATCGCGTCACCAGCACGACCGACGCGTGCATCTTGAGCAGCTTTCTTCTCGGCTTTGGTCGGTTTGGGATGTTTGTCCGCGGACTTCGGGTCGTCTGACGAGGAACCGGAGCCCGCCTTGTCAGATTCAGACGAAGTGCCTGAATCACTGCTCATGAAGGAGATGTCGTCATCGTCGAGGATGTCGATGGACTTCTTCTGGGCGCGTGCAAGCGCCCAAGCACCGAACTGGGCTATACTACGGTACATGTGCTTTGCCGGGCGGGTGAAGCTGAGCGTAGGTGCGACGTGACATAGATCATCCCAGACCTGGAGCTGGACGTTTGTGGGCCTGTAGCTGGCGGCTTGAGCTTGTATGGACTCAGCGGTCTGATTGTTGGAAGGTGGTGGTATGTAGGCCAGCGGTTGCGCGGCTTTGTGGGCGAGGTAAATCTGCTCGTCTCTGAGTAGCTCCCCACCTCCCGTTTGGATGAGGAGAGGTGGCAGCCCTCCGAGTGTTGGCTGCAGCACCGGCGATACCAGAGGATGTGTCAAGAGATGATTCGGGGCGTACATCTGGATCTGGTCCTTGATCTCGACGCGTTCATCTTCGAGCTGAACTGATAGCTGGCTCTTGGGTCCAATGCTGTATTTGCCATTCGACGAGATCCAAGTACCCATGCCTTGTCCTGTAGCTGATGGATCCGCGACGTCTTCTAGAGGTGGTCGATCTCCAGATTGGACGGAATAGCCTCGTACGCGCTCAGCTTCCGCTTCCTTCTTTGCTGCCTTATCCTCCGTCTTGTCTGAACTGTTCTTCTTCTTCTTGGTCGAGCCCTTGAGGGACGTTTCGATGTCCAGCATATCGTCTGCGTTAGGAGGTGCTGTATGTGGTCAGTAGTAGCTCGTCGACACGGACACGACCAACTTACGCCAGCTCATGCTCGGCTTGTGGATGAAGCCGTGCGAGGGAATGTAGTCCATCTTGCCATCTCCTCCCAAACTGGGGAAGCTGTGTGTCAAATCTACCCATGGACTGATCAAGATGGCTCCTGCGGGCAATGGTATGCCTTGGTCGCGCATTGTCACGAGCATGCTGAGTACCATGCCGCCACCTGCCGAGTCGCCAGCGAGTATGATGGTCGTAGGATCGTGCTTTTGTTCGAGGAGGTAGAGGTAGGCGGCCAGACCTGGAGGTGTTAGTATTCCTTTATTGACATCGAGCAAGCCACTTACAGTCGTGCAGACCACATGGGAAGGGGAACTGAGGCGCGAGTCTGTATTTGGGCGCCAGCACCCTAGCCTTGAGCTTGCGCGCATGCCGCTGCATCTGATAGCGATGCTCGTCGACGCTGCCAAAGAAGTATGCGCCGCCATGAACATAGAGCATTATGCGGTCGCCTTTGGTGATTGCCAGCTGTTTCCTCGCGTCGTAGTCCTTGCGCATCTCGATCCACT
>Ga0265797_10007310_pt1 | contig 15173 bp, 18 predicted proteins | sample P2T30metagenome_FD_192433 | JGI IMG/M metagenome (GOLD analysis project Ga0265797, IMG submission 192433) | Plant litter microbial communities from East Loma Ridge, Irvine, California - P2 T30 | ecosystem: Environmental > Terrestrial > Plant litter > Unclassified | place: USA: California... | reverse complement strand
AGTTCCGATAGACAATCACTTCCACACGAGGGTCTCTTTCACTAGCCATCGGTGTAGTGCAACAACGTCACAAAGAAAAAGTGGATCCCTCGGCCTTCCGTGTCCGTGTCCGTGTCCGCCCCCCCCCCCCCCTTCCCCGATAGTATAATCTTGCTGCAACTCCGTAATCCCACACGTCTGCAAGTCTCTGCAAGTTCATCCTTTGCTTACAAAGTCACTCCAAGGTCTATTGACAAAAAAACCACATCCCGCAAGAGCCGTGTCCAATCAAACACCCAACTGAACTCGCCGAAAATGGGCTACGGAAGTACATCGCCGAGCCAGAGCGGGTCAGATCCCGAGAAGTATACGGACACAGCAGATCCGAGCACTCAAAGTCCATCAGGCGAGCTTCTCGGCTCCAGCGACGTTGTCAATACAGCCGACAAGCGTAGCCCGCGGAACATTCATGGCTGGAAGGTAAGCATCCTACCCTGTCACTTATACACAAAAACACATCCTGGCACTGTGATGCACGCATGCTAACGCGATGCGTTCGCGTCTTTCTAGTGGGCAACTGCTTACTCGGCTATGCTATCTACGACACTCCTATTCGCTCTTGACAACACCATCGTCGCCAACATCCAACCAGCCATTATCAACGACTTTGGCCACCTCGAGCTTCTGACATGGATTGGAACTGGCTTTGCTCTTGGCACCATGTTTATTCTGCTTTGGGGAAAGGTCTATGGTGTCTTTAACATCAAGTGGGTCTACATCTTCAACATCTTCTTGTTTGAGGCCGGCAGTGCCCTTTGCGGCGCTGCTCCAAACATCGAGGCCCTTATCATTGGCCGTGTTATTGCTGGTGTGGGTGGCTCTGGCATGTACTCGGGTACCCTGAGCTATGTATCGGTTCTTTCCAACGATCAGGAGAAGCCTGCATATCTTGCTGGGAGTACTGTCGTTTGGGGGATTGGCAGTGTCCTGGGACCAGTGGTAAGAACACCTTCAGTCACTACATCTCGTTGGTTCTATGCTTACTCTTCTGGTATTAGATTGGCGGTGCCTTTGCAGCGAGCTCAGCTACTTGGAGATGGGTATGTATTTTGTTTTTCTCATATTTCTTCAATCATTCGCCATGGACACTAATGATGAGCTAGGGTTTTTACATTAACCTTCCTATCGGTGCAGTCTTCGCACCCGTTTACTTCCTCCTCTTTCCCAGCGTCGATCCTTTTCCATCCAAGACACTTGCCCAAAAGCTCCGCCTCGTCGACTGGATCAACGCCATTATTTTCCTCGCTGGGTCTGCCTGTCTCACTGTCGTGCTCACCTTTGGCGGAGTCATCTATCCATTCAACTCTGGAACTGTGATTGCGCTATGGACTGTCACGGGCGTTCTCCTTATCGCCTTCATCGTTACGCTGAAGCTGCACCCGCTGGTTACCAAGGAGAATCGCCTATACCCTCTACATTTCTTCAAGCAGCCCATATTGATCAACATGCAGCTGCAAGTCTTTCTATCTTCGGGAATCATTCTTGTAAGTCAACTCCCCGAGTCCAATTGGTACAGAACACTGACTAGTCTACAAGGCTATGACTTACTACATTCCCCTTTATTTCCAATTTATCAAGGTAAGCTCGGAAAGCCGACTTGATCTTATGGCGACTGACGTTGTCTAGGGCGACGGCGCACTAGCAGCTGGCGTTCGGCTACTACCATTGATTTTGTTCATGGTCGTCGCTTCAATGGTCAACGGCTTCTTGATGCCCAGATATGGTTTGATTCCGTTCTGGTACATTGGAGGCAGCACGCTTGCACTTATTGGCACAGCTCTGATGTGTAAGACAATTTCACTCAAACTCGCAACGACCCAAGCTAACCGCCTTTCTTTTTTCTTTTCGCAGACACTGTCAATGATAACACATCCAACGCCAAAATCTACGGCTACAACATCCTTGTGGGAACTGGCGCAGGATGCTACATTGTGGCAGGCTTTGCCATTGTGCAGTCTCTAGTTCCCGTTCACGAGATAGCCAACGCGGTTGGCGCCATGACAATCTGTTAGTCTCCATCTCTAATTCGGTTGACAAAAGTCATGGCTAACATGTGTCACCCTCATCCAGCCCAAGACCTCGGCATGGTCCTTTTCCTCGCCATCAGCGGCAGCCTCTTCCACAACATCGCCGTCGACAAAGTCGGCAAAGCTCTCCCCGATGTGTCCTCGACAGAGATTGGAAACCTCATCGCGGGATCGAGCAGCGAGGCTTTCCAAGCACTATCCGAGGCGGAGAAAGCTTTGGTTATCCCCGAGATTGCCAGCGCCATGACTAGCATATGGGCTTTCTTCCTCGCAGCTGCTGCGCTAAGCGTCGTATGCTCTATACCCCTGCTGGTGAGTAGTAGTTTTTTTCTACATGATAACCTTTCTTCTTCCTTTTTCTTTTCCTTTTGAGTAAGAATAAACATTTTCTAACATGCACTGCAGAAAGCTAAACTTGGTGGGGCGAAACCTGTAGCTGTAGCTGCGGCGTAAAAAAGATGCACGGTGAATGGTTGGAAACATGGATTTGAAAAGCAAGCAAGCAAGCAATTCATGTGAGCATGGATTAGATTGGTGGTGATTCGGTGGTAGGTTTCTCTCTTGGCGTATTGACGCATCATCTTCTGTGTCATCGAAAAAGAATACGGACTTGTAGTCACGTCATGTGCTAGAGGTGGAGTGAGAAGGATTATGAAAGGATCAACTTGTTACGGTATCCCTGTCTCCATGACCATTCCAGTAAAGCCCATGTTGTACCACCTGCACTATGCCCTGTTTTTTTAAAATCAAATCTTCAAGTGAATGTGTCCTCTTTGCTATCTTGAAATGGCACTTTTCAGTGTTGAAAATACTAGATAGACGTCGTCTTCTCTCTCTCTCTGTCTAGCTTGTTGTCAATTTTGTTCCATATACAATCAACGAAACGCGGCTGCAAACGTGGAGGGCGACCAGTGCAATACGACACTACGACTAAATGTATTTTTTATTGATGTTATTTTATTCATGTTATCCGCTAGTACAGTAGTGAAAGCTATATAGAGAACGACTTAATGTATAGAGGAACAGTAGACGACGACTGTCCTTCCCTCTACTTGTTGGCAACACCAATCGTCTCGTTGTGTCCAGGCATAGCGCGCCACATCTCTCCTCCAAAGCCTTGGATGTAATGTTTGGAGAATGCTAGATGGAACAGCCAAACAGCCGACCACATGAGTACCAAAACTCCCAGTACTTGGGGAAAAACTGCCTCGAATCCACCAGACCAATCGTCCCACGATGGTAGCAGCCTACCCTTGCCTTGCTTGGCCTCTTCTACCCTTGTCGCATTTTCATGATGACGCATTTCCCGCTCCATCTCAACAGCCATGGTATCCTGCCAGCCCAAAAGGCCTCTCTTCTCTTCAAATTCTACATAGCTCAGCTTGGGCGCCGTTATGCACAGCCCCGCAATGTTCTTTGCCAGTGTGTCTAGCCCCACAATGGGAGTCAGCCATCGCTGGACGAGATACGGCTTCCACCCATCATATGCCTGCTGTCTCGTCAGGTCGCCGCCGACCTTGACAATAGCCCGCACGCGGTCCACGCGAGCGTTTTGGTACTTTTCGCGAAAAGCGTCCTGCAGCTCTACAGTGCTAGGTTTCTTGTTTGGATGGACAGCGAGAAGGGCATGCAGAGTATTTGCGACGGTGACGGCATCTTCTATGGCTGTGTTTCCGCCTAGCGCAGAGTTTGGTGTAACCTGCAAGGATGTGTGAGAAGAAGAAGAAAGAGGCGATTTTGTAAATCCATGTGATGGGTGGTTTGAGGAAAAACAGATTGAACCTTACCTTGTGAATGGCGTCGCCGGCCAAGATGATCCGGCCAAAGTGCCAGTGTTGCAGTACCCCTTCCTCGAGCGAGATCATTTGCGCTTTTAGGCGCCGCTTCCACAGCTCCCCGAATACGACTGTTTCCGTAATGGGACACTCGAGGATTTTGCTTACGAGTGCTTCCATATCGGCTTCCGTGTACTGTCTGCGAGTGGGCCAGCTGCATTGCTGATCCTCGGGCAGCTTGCTGTGTACAATAATGGAAATCCAATCCGGCTGACAGAGGAGAAGGAAGGAAAACCCATGGTTGGACGTGACTTCCATGTCGTGGGAGCCTAGGCCAGGGACCGGGGCGGAAGCCATTACAATGGCGTTGTATTTGGTCACCATAGCTTGGAGAATAATGCGTCAGTAAAAGAAAATCGGGTTTGGTTTGTCAACTGGGTATGCAATTACTCACCACGCTTCTCCTCGACTGTGATCATGCCAGGTTTGGCCGTGTTTGCCTTGTCCCACATGATCTCGCGAACTTTGGAATGAACGCCGTCTGCACCGACCACCATGTCACCGATAAACTCACGCCCATCTTGTAAAACGACACGAGTCTTTTCCTTGTCCTCGAAGATCTCCTCAACTCGTGCTCTTTCGTGTACTTTGGACTGATCCGGTAGCTGTTCGTACAGCGTACGCAAGAAGACCTGCCGATCGAGTGTCCTCGTATCGTAACCAGCGCTTGAGTATCACGGTCAGAAAGAAGCCCCTTTTTTTCAGTACCTATTAGGACATGAAGGAAAGGAGATTGGTTGGAGGAATCACATACAACTTCTTCACCACTCCAAAAAAGTCGTTTGATGCAAAACTCTTGCCAGAGGGATCGCGGCAATGCGCACCACCCATGACATCGCATGTGGCCAGTACGGCGTCCAAACAGCCCAGCTGGTGCAGGACCCGGCATCCGTGTGGCTGCAGGGTAATTGTAGTTCCAAAACTCGGGGCTACAACGCCTTTGTCTAGCAATGCATAGTCAATGCCAGCCTTGGCGAGGCAGTGAGCCAGCGTTAGTCCCGTGACTCCAGCACCAATGATGATGACTTTGAAGGTTGGATGGCCGTCGTCTTCCATTATGACGCCCTATTTGCCGTTTGGGGATTGGTGGTTACGGCAGGCGAGCATGCTGCAAGGCCATATAAGTAATCTCAACCCCGTTCCAAGTCAAGCATGGTGACCAAGACGGCGAAGATGACACTCGCTGCACGCATGGAATGTGAGGGTCCGAGACGGAGAGCTCGGGGACGATCCGACGTGGTGGTCGAGTGGTGAACGGGGTGGGTCCCCAAACAAAGTGACCAATGGGGAACGAGCGGCCGTTCGACTCCGTCCCTTGGCTACGGAAGCGGCATAGGCACAACGTTCCGCGGTATGCGACACGGTGCCGGTCAGTCGTTCCAAAGACAGCATATCATGGCTGACAAAGTTCGGGGATGGCTCTCACACACAGTAGCCATTGTTTCCAAAAAGACAAAAGACCTGATCCAAAGCAAGCCAAGACCAACACGTCATGTTCCAAACCTCAAGAACGCAATTCTTCTACCTCAGTGCCCTGGGGATATGGGGTCTCTGGGTCTACGCCTTCTTCAATGGCATGTTCGACCGCCTCGATACAACAACCCGCACCCTCCGCTTCCCAGACGGCCGCCCCTTGCGCTCCTCTTACACCAACATTGGCCGACTAGACGCTCAACTCACACTCCTTTCGGTATTCTATGATGTCCTCAGCAACCCGCTCACCTCTGGTCCGCGGCTACTGTTCTTCAACGTAAACTACGCTGTTGCCTGCGCCAATCTTTGGGTGCTTCTCGAGTCTCGGCGTCGTGGTGTCCGCTCCTGGTTCCTAAGGTACCCAGCTTGGGCACTGGTGCTTTGCAACGCCAACGGCGCCGCTATCGTGTTACCGCTGTATTTGTATCTTGTATGTCGCAGCAAGGCCCGTTTACGCAATGCCTCGGTTCCGCGGCACGAGGCGGCGGCGCTGCTGGCAACGACGGTGGTGATTCTGCTCCAGCCACTGCTCGTCTTCGTGCCAGCGTGGGCAGGGCGTGGCGGGAGCGATTTACACCACGGATGCATAGCACTCTTCCAGGTAGCACCTGTTGGAGTCTTGGTCTCTCATCTCGGTCTCGCATCGATACTGGCTCGAAAAGGGTCAGACTCATCAGCATCATCTGCCAAGGAATCCAAAAAATACATTGTTGCGTCGCTCATGCTCGCCGGCACCGTTGCCGCAGCTGTGCACGCCTACACTGTCTTGGGCGCACTTTTCACGCGCGATGGCGATGCGTCGTTGACGAGGCTTTTTGTGCCGGCCCGCGGATTTGGCGATCCTATTGAAGCGCTACCAAAGGGAAGCGGGTTGCCGGCAAAGTACATGGCGCTGGTCGAGAACCTTCACCTGTTCTCGCAGTGGGATTGGATCGTAGTTGCATTGACTAGTGTCCTTTATTCACACCTTCTTCTCTCACATCGGGATGGAGCAGAGAGAGGCAAGGCAGATCCGTCCGACTCGGCGATCGAGGCGCAGGAGTTGGGTTACCTCACTGTAGCCACGGTGGTTTTAGGTCCAGGAGCTGCGGGTTCATTCGCACTAGCAGTGCGCGAGGCTCGGATATGATATGCCAATTACACCTTTGTTGTCAAGCATACAGAGTTGGTTCCTGTCAAAGAAGGGCATTCTCGGCATCGTGTGCGGGAGCGCGATATCTCTTTTGTAGATCCTCCGGGTACCCGGCCCATGTGGAGCATGCAGGGCAACTTGGCGCGGTCGCCTTGTTCATTCACTATCCATTGTAGCACATCTCTTCCATGTTCTCTTTTCCACTGCAGTTTGGAGTCCATGGCTAGTCAAAAGATGCCTGCCTTGTGCAGAACTCGCTTGTGTTACCTAATCAAGAGGGCTGCATGAGCTTTGAAAATGACCCGCAGTATGCAATGGTGCCCGACTTTGCAACCAAAAGAGTCCAACGCGCATAAATAAGGGCGGCTGGGATTGGCTGCGCAGAAAAGATTGGAAGCGCAGACGGAAGAGCTCCGTGAACCAAGCGCGGCGCCTTGTTATCGTCTGACATGCAGGCGCCCCCCTCTTCTCCCTCCCCCCCTTAGGGTGGGCTCCGCAGAAATAGCATGTGTGCGGACTGTGCATGACATGGCTTTTGTGAAATGAGTATTCCCGCTGTGCCGCGCAACCAACAGCGGTGTCTGGAAGAGTGTCCCCCCGTTACGAGAAGACTCCACATGTTGGGGTGGTTATTGGATTGTCTGTGGATGGAGGAAGTAGAGCGATTGGCTGGGGCGTCATTGTGCACAATGCGAACCCACATGAAAGTTCGCGTGGAAGTGCTTCGAGGTGGGGTCCACATGTCCTCTCAGCCGGAGTCGGGTCGGTTGCTCTGTGGGGAAGGGTTTTCCATACCAATGCGTCGGAGTGGAAGTAGCCGACAGCGAGAGAGCCGAAAGGATGAGAACAAGGGGACAGGGTCAAAAAGATAGACGTTGAATTCGAAAAGGTATCTCGGGCGTTAGAAGAAAGTACCCAAACTGAACCCATGACTTTTCCGTCCTTTTCCAGGTTTTGAGCTAACCAAATGCCATCGCTAACAAATAACAAACATGCTAACCACCAGCACCCCGTCTTTGAGATTGCCAAGATCTGCCTGCTTGCAACCCGCCAGCCCTAGCCCACTAATCAATTCAGCCGTACAGTGTCGTGCAAGATCTCAAGTGCCGCGCAGATCTCGGTCGTTAAGAAAATAAAGAATAGGCTAATGTTCGTAGTTACTCCAGTTACTCCATGGGGTCTCATGCAAAACCAAAGCGAGACCAATGATGCAAACGCCGCTCATATGCCGACGCCTTGTTGAAGTGCTTTCTATCAGTGAGGATGGCCATCGACATGGCAGGTGTCGAAGGCCCGATATTGTGCAGGAAATCCAAATATGTATATCCAAAGGCATGCTCGGTTGCCGGCGACAGCAAAGCATGCCGAGCTGGTCGCTCATAGAATCACGCACTTTGGCTTATCCTTGCCCCTCTTGTTGGAGCCAGTCATGCCTGCACCCCGTGTGCGCCGGTCACTGACACCGCGTGTTCGGTCCTTTTCGTGGTAGCCGGTGCGGACGCGGGCGTCTTTCCTGTCGGTTGGGGAGCGACCGGTGCCCTGGTGTCGTTGCCGACGGAGTTGTCGGACAACGTCGAAAAAGGCCTTTTCGACGTTGACGCAGTTCTTGGCCGAGGCCTCGACAAAGTCACAGCCGAGTTCCTTTGCGAGCGCTTGTCCTTCTTGGGTCGAGACCTCGCGCTCGGTGACACGGTCGCACTTGTTGCCTACGAGCATGACAGGGGCTTGGCCGAAGACGGGTGCTGACGCGCTTATGGGTGAGCCGGGGTAGGTGGGTGAGCCGGCCATTGAGGATTCCTTGACGCGCTGTATTTGGCTGTGGAAGCGTTGTATGCGGGCAAACGAGGAGCGTGATGAGATGCTGTAGACGAGCACAAAGCCCTCGCCGTCGCGTATCCATTGGTCTCGCAGGGCAATGTACTCTTCCTGGCCGGCTGTGTCGAGCACCTCGAGCATGCATGACTGGCCGTCAATCTGGACCTGCTTGCGGTACGAGTCTTCAATGGTAGGGTCGTACGTCTCAACAAAGTGGTTCAAGCACAACTACGACGGTCAGCGCGATTCACGGTTGCAGTTGGTTTAGGCGTCGTACCTGTATGGTCAAGGCGGTCTTTCCCACGCCACCGTCGCCCAGCACCACCAGCTTGTACAGCGTCATCTTCCCCGCCATCGTGCCGGGAGTAGAGCAGCGAGACCCTCGTCAGTGGTAGTGTTGGATGCTGGGGGAAGGGGGACGGCCAAGGTCAGATATTCGCGCGGGCTTCCACACGGTCGGGGGCTGACTTGAGAGAGAGGGAGAGGGGGGGAAGGGAGGGGGGTGTGTGACGAAGGGGGCGGCGCAGGCCAAAGTGGAATCCCGTTGTCGTGGTGGAGGCAACTCGGAGCGCACACTCGCTCGCACGGTGCGCGTGTCGACGGGGAGCAGCAGCAGTAGCAGCAGTAGCAACAGCAGCAGGCGCTTTCAGAGTCTTTGGGGGAGGGCGTGGTGAAGACGAGGGGGGGAAAGTTGCAGGCAGGATGCGGCAGAGGTTCGAGGCGGTTTGGCGTGGCCTGTGCAGCAGCGGCGACGCACCAACGGGCTCCTTTTGGGCGGATTGCTTGTTCGGGCGTGTCGGGTAGGCAGGCGGAGTGGTGGTGGGCGCGGCAGCAGATTGTGGTAGCGACGTGAGGCTGCTGGCAACGGATTGGGACGGTGACGGCGAGGGTGGAGAAGGGAGACACGGTGGGTGCAGCTCCTGTGCTTGAGGCTGGCCGGGGGCTTGGCGGGCTGTCGGGCTACGGGGCTACTGGGCGACGGGGCGACTGGCGCTATCACGTTATCAACCACGTCCTGTCGTCTATCGTCTAATCGGCGGGCGTGGGATGTGTGGGCAGGCCAGGCCAGACGGGCAGGCGGGCAGGCAGGCGGGCAGGCAGGCGGAGGCAGGCAGGCAACGCGGCGTGGACTTTGGGTGATAGCGGCGTGCGATGGATGAGGGAGGTCAAAAGAAACGCGCGATTAGTCGACATGGGCGGCCGGGGGTTTTACGCTGCGTCGAGGATGGTTGGCAGCCCAAGCTGCCAAACCTCAGCGTCGGCCTAGTCCTGTCCAGGCCACGCAGTCGAGAAACAGCTAAGGGCTGCACTGGCAGACGACGACGACGACGGCCCAAGCCTCGCCGACCCGCGCCCGTCGCCGTTTCTAGCTGCTGCTGCTGCTGCTGCTGCTATCGTTGCTGCTGTGCTGGTGCTGGTGCTGGTGCTGCGGTGCTGCTGGGCTACTGGGCTGCTGTGCTGCAGTTCCCACTTCCCACTGCCCACTCGACGATTCACACTCTGACACTTCATCGCCAACCTCTCTGCAGTGCGCGCTCGCCGTGACAGCGCCCGCCCGCTGCAGCAGACGCCCGTCCTGACCGTCTGCCTGGTCTGTGGTGCGACGTCGCCTACCCGTCCTGCGATGCGCAACGGGCAGAAGAGCTGCCGTTGTCTCAGCGCGCAAGCGCAAGCGGCAATGCCCTAGCACTGCTAGCCCTCGTAGCACTTCTAGCACTACTAGCAGGCACAGGCATATACCGGCACTGAGCTTGCTAACGGGGGACCCCCCTTGGGGATTGCAAATGGGGAGGGGGGGGAGGGAAGACACCAGAGGGAGCCACAGAGGGCGCACGCTCCCCCTCCCCTCCCAAGACAAACTACGACAAACTACGACCAAAACTACGACGCCTATCCACCCTCGACCCTCTTGCCCTGGCTTTAATTCGCCCGTCCACTTCACTCCTCTACGCTGCTTTCGGCCGCAGCTGCCGTGGGCCCGCCTCCAAGCACGACCAAGTCCATGGGTCACGTGTCCCCGCATCCTGGCTCTGCACCATCTTCGGCCGTTCAACCTGGGAGAGCACCGCAGTCTCGGCCTTGAAGTCGACTGCATTCAACCTGGCCTGCAGCCCGCCTTGATTGCACATTACATCCGTCCTCACTACCCGGACGTCGGCCTTGATTGCCTCGGCCTTGCATCCGGCCCTTCAGTGCAGCACCCACAACAGAAATGAAGCCAGTGCAAAATGCTGCTTCTTGCGCCAGAGTTTCAGTCGTGGCCCTCCAAGGATGTCCCGGGGAACAGGCTCCCAAGCCGCGACAGCCTGTAGCCGAAAGACACTTGACCCCGACACGTGTGTACACACCAACACCCGCCGCACACACACACACACATACGCGCGCACATACACACACACACACACACACACACACACAATCATGCAACATTCTACCACACACACTCACACACATCTCACTCTGTGCCGAGCCGACGGCATCACTGCTTCTACCGTACAGTCGCCTCGTTTCCGGCACGCTCTTGCCTAAGCGAGGTGCCTCCACAAACGCCGGCCGGCCTGTCATTCTACTCCAACACAGGCCCTGTCAGCCCTGAGCCGTGTTGCTCTCTTCCGCGCGCATTGGTGGCCCACACGTTGCAGCTGGTGAGGATTCGGCCGGTAAGAGGAGCTGCGCTAGTGCCATCCCGAGCCCCGAGATGCAAACTGCCAGCACTCGCCAACCCACCCACGCTCACTCGCCGGATAGATGAGCGAGCCGGGAATACCTGGACAGCTGTGCTGATAAAACCTGTCAAGCGCCGCCCACGTTGGCGGGCACATCGGAGCTCGACACGCGCGTGCAGCCCCCCAAGATTTGGCACCCACAAACTGCCCTACTGCCCTACCACCTGCAGCAACTTGTGCGCACGTGTTGATGTGGGGCCACCGTCCTTGCCGCCCTCATGGCAAATTTCTACCTTGTGTTTTGGCCTCGGTGATCGACTATGCATCAACGGCGCGACAGTGAACGCCTTGGGCCTTGGGCCTTGAGCCTTGAACCGTTGCTTCGTGCAACAGGATTTTCCGGGGGGGACACGGGCCGCTGCAACCCTCCCTCAACCGCCAGTCGATACGTGGCAGCCTCACTTCACACACATCAATCACTCAACGCTCGTGTTGCCATGGGTGCCCATGTCTCGAGAAAACCATGCAGCAGCAGTAACAAGGGTAGGGAAGAACAAGAAGAACAAGAAGAAGAAGAAGAAGAAGAAAAAAAAGCCCCTATTCATACCCCTCATCTATAGCTTGGCACGCGCTTCCGTCGCCTTGTGCAACTCTTTACCCTTGACCTCAAAGTACTCCCGCACCTGGTCCCTTGCCACACTAACAGCCTCACGGTCTTCAATCGTGCTCGGCACATTGACCTCCTTGTCAAAATCCCCGTGGGTTGCGTTCTCGATAAGCTCACGTAACACCCTACGTAACGTCTTGCCGCTTCTCGTCTTGGGGATCATTGCCTTGCCCTGTATAATGCCACCCAGGCTCGCAATGGCTCCAATCTGCTCGCGTACTAGGCCTTGAACCTCGGACACGAGCCTGTCATCTGGCACTGCGGATTCAGGATGGTCATGGGTAGATAATGTGACGAAAGCGAATGGCAGATGGCCCTTCAAGGCGTCCGGAATACCGACTACAGCGGCTTCGGCAATGGACGGATGAGTTGTAATGGCTTGTTCAATAGCACCTAGGGGACTTGTTAGTGCGCTACTTTGACGAATAATCACAAGCAAGGACACTTTTCTCTTCTCCCTTCCTTACCAGTGCTAAAGCGGTGTGCTGCGACATTAATGACATCGTCAGCTCGGGCCATTATGGAAATGTAACCTTGTTCATCCATGATACCAGCATCGCCAGTATCGATCCACTTGCCGTTGAATCTCTTCATGTAGCCCTTGTAGAAGCGTTCTTCATCCTCCCAGAGAGTGGTGAAGGCGGTGGGGGCAAGCGGTATTGCCATGACAATGTTACCCATTTCGCCCCTCTTGACCTCGTTGCCACCATCGTCCACGACACGCACATCAAACCCAGGCATAGCCTTTCCCGCCGAGCCCGGCTTGACCGGAAGTGGCCTTGTTCCGTCTTGCGAGGCAAGCTCGAGGCCCGAGGAGCGCGGGGAAAGTGCGATGCCAGAAATGGGCGAGCCAGACTCGGACGACCACCAATTGTCGACGACGATTGCACCAGGCGCACAGTGCTTCGCTAGCAGTCTCTGGTACATCTGCACAATGCTCGGCTCGCTCCTTTCTCCCGCCAAGAACAGCGCCCTGAGCGACTTGAGACCGCCTCTCTGCCCTCGTGCTTCGAAGAATGCATTCTCCCCGTCATCTCTGCGTATGGCGCGTAGAGCGGTGGGGGCGGTGAACATGGTCGTCACCTTGTAGTCCTCGATGACGCGCCAGAAGGTGCTAGCGTCGGGCGTTCCCACAGGCTTGCCTTCAAAGAGTACGGTAGTAGCTCCAGCCAGGAGCGGCGCGTAGACAATGTACGAGTGCCCAACAACCCAGCCAATGTCGCTCGCGGTGAACATGACATGGCCCGGACCGTGGACCCCGAAGAGGTATTTGATGGAGAAGTGGAGGCCAACGGCGTGGCCGCCTGCCGAACGAACCACGCCTTTTGGAAGTCCCGTCGTGCCGGATGTGTAGATGATGTAGAGCCCGTCGCCGCTCTTTACGGGCACAGCATCGGCCTTTAAGCCTCGATTCCTCGCGCTTTTGACCAGTCGCTGCCAGTTCCGCTGGCCCTCGTCCTTGAGCACAGGATCCCATCTGAGCTGGTCTCTCTGCCAAACAATCGTCTTGGATGGCTTGAAGCTACTTTTGTGCACTGCGCCCTCGATCATTGCCTTGTACCCCGCCGGCTTCTTTGCCCCTTCTATCCCACACGAGGCCGTCATAATCGCGACTGGCCGGCTTGCCTCGATCCTCTGTGCTAGTGCTGCAGGCGAGAAGCCGCCAAACACGACGGCGTGGATGGCTCCCAGTCGAGCAATAGCGAGCATGGCAAACAGCGCCGCTGGAATCATGGGCATGTAAATCAACACCACGTCGCCCTTTTTGACCCCTTCTTCTCTCAACACACCCGCAAGCGTCTCCACCTCGTGCAGGAGCTGTTGGTATGTATACTGCTCTTTCTGGCCCGTTACCGGACTGTCCCAGCATATTGCTACATGCTCTCCTCTGCCGTTGGCCACGTGCCGATCCACGCAATTGTACGTCGTGGAGATTTCGCCATCTGCAAACCATTCCCAGTGTGCATGTGTGACATTGCTCTTCGTCAGATGCTTCGTCGTCTTCTGAAGCGCCTTGGTTGGCTTCTTGTGCCAGTGCAAATAGCTTGCCTGGCGCTGCCAGAACGCTTCCGGGTTGGAGATGGATGCTGCGTAGACCTGGTCTTGGATATGTTCTTGGGCCATGACGTCGGTTCGAGTCTAGGTGCTATCTCTCCAAAACAGACAAAGCTTCTTATTTCCTTTCTCGCTATGGTTTGCAGTCTGTCCCCAGCTTTCCACGGATGGGTTACAAAGGCAAAAAGGGGCTCTTGTGTATGCCCACGGCGACCAAAACAAACGGTGCGTCTCTCACCCACACAAAAGCAAGTAGATAATGAGGCGGTCAAGCACGAGAGATGTTTGTCTTCAAGAAGGAGCAATAGTGGACGTCACGAGCAACTACCACGGCTTGTTTTTCTTTGGGAAAAAAAAATACGTCCGCCGGTCGGCCCAAGGGGACCGGGCGGAAAGCTGACCTCGGGAATGACAATGGGCTCGGACGTTGTTCAAGTTTCCCCGCAAGGCGCTAGCGGGGAAGTGCTAACTCATCTCGGACAAAACGAAAACTAGGCAACCTTTCTCTCTACCTGTGTTCAGCTGTTTCATGCCAAGTCTACTAGAGGGTTAGGCAGAGCTGAGATACCAAGTCGTACGATGATAACCATTTGGGATAAGACAGTGGTGCGCTTTGCTAGCCCCCTTACCAGTCACAGAAAACAACGTGGGGCCTAAGATGTAACCAAGTGAGAAAAGACGTTTACACTTCTACAAAGAACAGCACCAATAGTATATACATTAGTTGACAAGGCCAAAAGAAAAAAAATACTATATGAATATTAGACTTTTTTTTTGCAACTGCGAGGCCATGCATGTCATCTTTCCTTCGCAGCCGTCTTTTAGTTGAGTGACGTAAGTAATAAGTAGTACCCCCCCATCATTCATCAGCCTGACAGGAAAATCCCCGTCCAACACCGCTACCCCAAAGTTTTGGGTTGGAGAAAAAAACCTTATTACTATTAGTACTAACTGAACTTTTTATTCTTTCGTTTACAAGCATCACCATGTCTCCGCCTCCAACACCACGTGCCCTCCTCTTCGACGTCTTTGGTACCTGCGTCGACTGGCGCAAGACAGTCATTAGCGCCCTGCAGTCGCAGGCTCACAAGTCGCTCAACGCAGCCACGGCATCCCTGGCCTCGAAGCTGCGCCTGCGGGCGTCCACAATGACGGGCGAGGACTGGGGCCGGTTCGCGCAAGAGTGGCGGAACAGCTACCTAGTGTTTACCCAGCAGCTCGCGGCTGACACGTCGATTCCGTGGCTGTCGGTCGACGAGCACCACCTGCGGTCGCTGAAAGAGCTCATGGGCAAATGGGAGCTGGACGGCTTGTGGGACGAGGATGAGATTTGTGCTTTGAGCCTGGTTTGGCATCGGCTGGATCCGTGGGCGGACTCGGTCGAGGGTGTTGGCCTGCTGAATACGCGGTTTGGTTAGTTGATCACAACCCCCCCCCCCTTCCCCTGAGAAAGAAAGAAAAAAA
>Ga0265797_10007309_pt1 | contig 15174 bp, 12 predicted proteins | sample P2T30metagenome_FD_192433 | JGI IMG/M metagenome (GOLD analysis project Ga0265797, IMG submission 192433) | Plant litter microbial communities from East Loma Ridge, Irvine, California - P2 T30 | ecosystem: Environmental > Terrestrial > Plant litter > Unclassified | place: USA: California... | reverse complement strand
GGGTCAAGGGTGTCCGAGAGGTCCAGAAGCACCTGGTCAACGGTGTGCAGGACGTCTACGGCTCGCAGGGTGTGCCGATCCACGACAAGCACATCGAGGTCATCGTCCGTCAGATGCTCCGCAAGGTGACGGTCGTCGACCACGCCGACACGGACCTGCTGCCGGGTGAGCTCGTCGACCGGTCGCGCTACAACGCGATCAACCGTGCGGCGCTGCAGGAGGGTCGCAAGACCGCCTCGGCTCGCCAGGAGGTCATGGGCATCACGAAGGCGTCCCTCGCGACCGAGTCGTGGCTGTCCGCCGCGTCCTTCCAGGAGACCACCCGCGTGCTCACGCAGGCGGCCATGGAGGGCAAGCAGGACCACCTCGTCGGCCTCAAGGAGAACGTCATCATCGGCAAGCTCATCCCCGCGGGGACGGGTCTCAGCCGGTACCGCGACGTGGACGTGAACGCGACGGAAGAGGCGAAGGCAGAGCGGTACCCCAACCGCATCTTCGCTGACGACTCGTCGTTCTCGGACGCCGACCTGAGCTTCGTCGACTTCGACAGCTTCTCGTCGGACGACTTCACGCCGGGTACCTACAACTGAGCAGGCGCAGGCGGCTGGACACCAGCCACCTGAGCCGGTCTGTCTGACGGAAGGGCCCCGCATCCACCTGGATGCGGGGCCCTTCCTGCGTCCGAGCGCCGTGTGCCGGTCAGCGGTAGGTCACCGTGGCACTGCCGAGTGGGCCGTCGTCGCCAGTCGCCGAGACCGTCACGGAGCCGCCGGTCATGCGTCGCGGGTCGAGGGTCACGCGCCACGTCGAGCTCCCCGGGACCGGCGGCTCGACGCGGTTGCCGTCGGCGTCCGTCACCGGGGTGCCGTCCCCGTCCGTGAAGGACAGGCGCGCGCCGGGTTCGGCGGAACCGGTGAGCACGAGCCGGGTCGGCGTGTACGAGGCCACCGAGGCGGTCACCGGGAACGGGATGGTCGCGCCGGTGGTGGTCGAACCGACCAGCCGCCCGCCGTCGAACACCTGCGCGACGATCCCCATGAAGCGCGTGCCGGCCGCGGGGTACTCGAGGTCAGCGCTCCAGGTGCCGTCGACGTTCGCAGCCCAGTCCTCTCCGGTGGTCAGCGCCCACGGGGCATCGGACTCGTCGACGAAGCGCATCTCGGTGCCGACGGGTCCTCGGCCCTCGACGTGCACCGTCCGGCCGATCGGGTCGACGGAGACCGTGTCGACGACGGGGAACGGCTCGAGCTTCGCGGAGGAGTTCACCCGGAGTTGCTCGGCACCGTCGAAGTGCTCCGTCGTGGTGACGGTGTGCTCTCCGAACCGCACGCCCGTGACCCGGTGGGCGAAGGCGCCGTCGCGGTCCGTGGTGGTGGTGCCGACGCGGTCGCCGTCGACCGCGAGCTCGATCTGCGCGTTCGGCTCGAGTCCGGCGCCCGTGACGCGGAGCGCTCGGCGCCAGTTGTCGCGCAGCACCCCGATCGTGGTGAAGCTCACCCGGTGGGTCGTCGCGCGCAGGGTGGAGGCGGGGGACCCGATGGAGTCCGCAACGCGGAAGGTGTGTGCTCCGAAGCCGTCGACGTGGGCTGCGGTCCGCCAGGACCCGTCGGGGTCGACCCGAGCATCGACGGGGGCGCCGTCCGAGGGTGTGACGGACACCAGGTCACCCGGGTCGCCGGTGCCGGTGATGGTCACGTCCCCGGCGTTGTGCGCGATCGCCGCCACCCGTGCCGTGAACCCCGCTGCCTGTGCCGGGGCTGCCACCCCGACGGCTCCGAGCGCGACGGAGGCGACGAGCACGACGCTCGCGATCGTTCGCCGTTTCAGATGTGAAATCCGTGTGTTCTGCATGACCGCCATCGTGGCAGCGCCCACCGCCGAGCGTCCAGCCCGGAAACGAACTGTTCACAACCGTGCTGCAACGCGGAACGGCGCGGTGCTGTGGAGGGATGACCACCGGTCTGGAGGCACGGTGCGGGCCCGCACCGTGCCTCCAGTCCGGTGGTGGACGCGGTGCGCGCTAGAGCGAACGGCCGGCGTCGCTGTCCTGGCCGCCGTGCCCACGTCCCGTCTCGTCGGCGAGGGAGTACAGGCTGAGGACGTTGCCGTCGGGGTCGTGGACGTCGAACCAGTCGACGGCTCCGTCGACGTGCTCGACCGGCCCGACGTCGATGCCCAGGGCGGCGATCCTGCGGTGCTGTGCGGCCACGTCGTCGACGCCGAAGCGGACCAGGACGGCGTTCTCCTCGGCACCCGCGTCCTCGACGAGCTGGATCCAGATCCCGCCGATCTCGTACTCCGCGACGCCCTCGGCGGGCTCGAGGTCGGGGTCGACCCGCTCGAACACGGCGCCGTACCAGAGGCAGGACGCCTCGAGGTCGGTGACGGGCAGGCCCACGGTCACGCTCGTGATCTCCATGACTCATCATGTCCTCTGGGTGCTCGCCCCGTCGAGGGGATCTGCGCGCCGTGCTCGTGTCGACCCCCTTCGTCAGGTGTTCCTCCACAGGTGCCGTCACGGGCCGAACTGTCCACGCACCCCTGTTCTGGGTGCACCGAGGCACCCTCGCCCCCTCATTCTGGGACTGCGGCACCGACCGGTGCCGGACGTAGCGTTGACGAGCGCCGAGCCCCCTGGACGGCGCTTCGACCCCACCCGCTTGCGCGCGACACCGAGGAGGCTCCGAGACCCATGGCGACGCTCTCCGAGATCCTGATCCTGAACGGCGCTCTCCCGATCGAGCACCTCGACTCCCTGACCGGCGACGAGGACATCGACGAACGCTCCATCCGCTCCCTGGTCACGCAGGGCGTGGTGAGCGAGGCGCAGTTCATCACCGCGCGAGCCGCGTCGAACAACTCGAAGACGGTGCCCCTGACCGACTACCCGGTCGACGGCACCGCGGTGTCGATGCTGCCGGCGGCGCTGTGCCGGCGCCACGGCGTGCTCGGCGTCGGGTTCGAGGGCGAGACCCTGGTCCTCGCGATGGTGAACCCGTCGAACGTGCTCGCGATCGACGACGCCCGTGCCGCCTCCGGCCGCATGATCAAGCCGCTGCAGGTGGACGAGCGCGACCTCGCCGTCGCCTTCGACCGCTACCTGCGTGCCGACGACGAGCTGAACGACCTGACCTCCTCGCTCGAGGAAGAGGCCGGCCGGACCACCGAGCAGCAGATCGACCTCGCCGACGGGTCGCTCGACGACGTCCCGATCGTCCGCTTCGTGAACCTGCTCGTCTCGCAGGCGATCCAGGACCACGCCTCGGACATCCACATCGAGCCCGGCGAGCACGAGGTCCGCGTCCGGTACCGCATCGACGGCGTGCTGCACGAGATGGCCCCGGCGCCAAAGAACATCCAGAACGGCGTGATCAGCCGCCTGAAGATCATGAGCGACATCGACATCGCCGAGCGTCGGAAGCCGCAGGACGGCCGCATGTCGGTGCGTCACGGCGGTCGGCAGATCGACCTCCGTGTGGCGACGCTGCCGACGGTGTGGGGCGAGAAGGTCGTCATGCGCATCCTCGACAACACGAACACGTCGCTGACGCTCAAGGACCTCAACCTGCTCGACCGGAACGCCGCCGCGTACCAGCGCTCCTACTCCAAGCCGTACGGGATGATCCTGGTCACGGGCCCCACCGGCTCGGGCAAGTCGACCACGCTGTACACGACCCTCAACGCGGTCGCCAAACCGGAGATCAACGTCATCACGGTCGAGGACCCGGTCGAGTACCGGATGGCCGGTGTCAACCAGGTGCAGGTCAACCCGAAGGCCGGTCTGACGTTCGCGTCCGCGCTGCGCAGCATCCTCCGCTCCGACCCGGACGTCGTGCTCCTCGGGGAGATCCGCGACCACGAGACCGCACAGATCGCCATCGAGGCCTCGCTCACCGGTCACCTCGTGCTCTCCACCCTCCACACGAACGATGCCCCCTCGGCCATCACGCGCCTGACCGAGATGGACATCGAGCCCTTCCTGGTGGGCTCCGCGCTCGACTGCGTCGTCGCCCAGCGTCTGGCGCGCAAGCTCTGCGACCGGTGCAAGGCACCGGCGATCTACGAGCCCGAGCAGCTCCGCGCCCTCGGGTTCATCGACGGGCAGGACGTCCCCGCGTTCTTCGCCCCGATCGGCTGCGCCGTGTGCTCGAACACCGGGTACCGCGGCCGCATCGCCCTGCACGAGGTCATGACCGTGTCCGAGGAGATCGAGCGGCTCGCCGTCGCCCGGGCCTCGAGCGCTGAGATCAGCCGCGTCGCGCAGGCCCAGGGCATGCTCACTCTCCGGCAGGACGGGTGGGAGAAGGTCAAGCTCGGCATGACGAGCATCGACGAGATCATGCGCGTGGTCGCGTAGCGAAGGCAGAGGACGATCATCATGAGCGACTCCGTGTACGACATCACCACCGCCGGCGACGAGCCCGTCGCCGGTTGGCACCCCGGGCGCCCGGGCCACGAGATCGGCTCGCGCCGCGCTGCCCGGTTGGCGCAGACCGGCACGCAGCCCACCGTCACCCCGGCCCAGCCGGTGGTGGACATCCCCGTGTACGACCTCGGTGACGACGTCGCCGGATGGCCTGCGCCGTCCGGGTCCCCGGTCGCCGTGCCGGTGGCGCAGCCCCACGCCGCCCCGGCCACCCCGCCGGCCGCCGTCCCGCCGTCGACGGCCAGCTACGGCTACCCGGACGCGGTGACCCAGCACCTGCCGGTCGTCCCTGCGCAGCCGACCACGAGCCTCCAGGTCCTGCCCGGCTCGGACACCTCGGAGATCCACTTCACCCACCACGCGCGCGAGGTCGCCGACCCGGACCTGCTGACCGCGCTCGCGCAGGTCGTCTACCAGGGGGCATCGGACCTCCACCTCACCGCCGACGCCGCACCGACCGTGCGCGTCGACGGCTCCCTCCGTCCCGCCGTCCCCGGTGGGCCGTGGGCGCGGAACAAGGTGGTCGCGGCGCTGAAGACGCTGCTGTCCGCCGAGCAGGCCGCCCAGTTCGACCAGGACCAGGAACTCGACTTCGCCTACTCGCTGTCGCCGGAGTACCGCTTCCGCGTGAACTACTACCAGCAGCGTGGCAACTGGGGCGCGGCCTTCCGCATCATCCCCACCAAGATCAAGACGCTCAAGCAGCTGGGCATCCCGGCACACGTGTCCGAGTTCGCGAAGCTGCCCCGCGGGCTCGTGCTCGTGACCGGTCCCACCGGGTCCGGCAAGTCGACCACCCTCGCCGCGCTCATCGACCTGGTCAACGAGACCCGTGCGGACCACATCGTGACGGTCGAGGACCCGATCGAGTTCATGCACGACCACAAGAAGGCGATCATCAACCAGCGCGAGGTCGGCGCGGACACCCACTCGTTCGCCGCCGCCCTCAAGCACGTGCTGCGGCAGGACCCCGACGTGATCCTGATCGGCGAGCTCCGCGACCTCGAGACGATCTCCGTCGCGCTGACCGCCGCCGAGACGGGGCACCTGGTGTTCGCGACCCTGCACACGCAGAGCGCTCCCGGCACGATCGACCGCATCATCGACGTGTTCCCGCCGCACCAGCAGGGACAGATCCGGACGCAGCTGGCCTCCACGCTCGAAGGCGTGGTCTGCCAGACGCTCGTGCCGAAGGCCAACGGCTCCGGCCGAGTCGTCGCCACGGAGATCATGAAGACCACCCCCGCCATCGCCAACCTCGTGCGCGAGGGCAAGACCTACCAGATCACCTCTTCCATGCAGGCCGGCCGTGACGCGGGCATGCACACCATGGACCAGGACCTCGCCGAGCTCGTCAACGTCGGCACCGTCACCCGCGCCGCGGCGATGGAGAAGGTCCACGACCACGACGGCTTCGACCGGCTCGTCCAGCGGGTCGAGTCCCCGTCCGACTCGTCCGCCGCGGCCATTGCCGCGAGCGAGATCGACTTCGGCGACAAGTTCTCCGGAGGCCACTGATGTCACTTGCGTTCGACTACCGCGGGCGGGACGTCGCCGGCAAGCTCGTGAAGGGGCGGCTCGACGCCGCGTCCGAGGGCGCCGTCGTCGCCCGGCTCCGTGGGATGGGCGTCTCGCCGATCGACATCAGCGAGGCCAAGGTCGGCTCCGGGCTGCAGACCGAGATCAAGATCCCGGGGTTCGAGAAGGGCGTCGGGCTCAAGGACCTGGCGATCATGGCGCGGCAGGCGTCGACGATGCTGTCGTCGGGGCTGTCGCTGCTGCGGGCGCTGACGATCCTCACCGACCAGACGGACAACAAGAAGCTCAAGGGCGTCCTGTCGAAGGTCCGCGACGAGGTGGAGCACGGTGTCTCCTTCTCGGACGCGGTGTCGAAGTACCCGGTCGACTTCCCGCCGATCATGATCAACATGATCCGGGCCGGGGAGACGGGCGGCTTCCTGGACCAGGCCATGGACTCCATCGCCACCAACTTCGAGAAGGAGCACAAGCTCCGCTCGACCATCAAGTCCGCGATGACCTACCCGGTCGTCGTGCTGTGCATGTCGCTCGCCGCGGTCGTCATCATGCTGGTGTTCATCGTCCCGATCTTCCAGGACATGTTCTCCAGCCTCGGCGGCAAGCTCCCGCTGCCGACGATGATGCTCGTCTACCTCTCGCACGCGATGGTCTACGTCGGGCCGGTCCTCGCCGTGGCGATCGTCCTCGGGTGGTTCTGGTGGCGCGCGAACAAGAACACCGACCGGGTCCGGGCGTTCGTCGACCCGCTCAAGCTGAAGCTCCCGGTGTTCGGGCAGCTCAACCGCAAGATCGTGATGGCCCGGTTCTCCCGGAACCTGTCGAACATGATCGGCGCCGGCGTGCCCATCCTCGAGGCGCTGAGCATCGCCGGTCAGGTGTCGAACAACTTCGTCGTCGAGAAAGCGCTGAACCGCGTTTCCGAATCCGTCCGGAAAGGTGAATCGATCGCCGCTCCACTGGAACGCGAAACGGTGTTCCCGACAATGGTCTCGCAGATGATCGCCGTCGGTGAAGACGCGGGTTCCATGGAATTGATGTTGGAACGCATCGCGACGTTCTACGACAATGAAGTGGAATCCACCACCGAAGCACTGACGTCACTCATCGAGCCGCTGCTCATCGCGTTCCTCGGCGTGGTCGTCGGTGGCATGATCGTCGCGCTCTACCTGCCGATCTTCCAGATCTCCACGCTGATCAAGTAACGAGGACCCCTCACGGCGGACCACCCCCTGGCGGGGGTGGTCCGCTTCGTCGTCACCCCCGGTACTGGGGGCATTTCACACCGCGGTGCCCCCCGTTCTCGGGATTATGCCCGGAAACCGGCGTGAATACGCTCGACACCGGCGGCAGAGCTAGCCCCCGAACCCTTTCCGAAATCATTCCCGAAAGAATGGAAGAGCACATGTACTCCGCTCTCATGGGCAAGCTGAACGCTCGCCGCAACGGCCTCGTCGAGAACAACGACAAGGGCTTCACCCTGATCGAGCTCCTGGTCGTCGTGATCATCATCGGCATCCTCGCCGCGATCGCCATCCCGGTGTACCTCGGCATCCAGAACAACGCGAAGGACTCGGGCGCGCAGTCGGACCTGTCCAACACGAAGACGGCGATCATCGCGGTGCAGACCCAGGACAACACGGCGACGTTCCCGACCACCCCGCCGAACTTCGGCGACAACAAGTACAAGCCGGCTGGCGCGACGAGCAACAGCTCCGACACGCTCACCTACACGGCGACGGCGGACGGCAAGGCGTTCTGCATCCAGGCCAAGAGCAAGTCGGGCACGAACTTCGGCATCACCGACACCAGTGGCGCCGCCAAGGGCACCTGCTCCGCGGGTGTGTTCACCGCAGCCACCGCGTCGTAGTCATCCTGACGGCGGACGGGGCGGGTCGAGTCATCGATCCGCCCCGTCCGCACACCAGCACCGCACGGGCACGACCGAGAGGAGCAGCGCGTGATCACCGCAGTCGCACGTCGTCTCCGGGCGGCACGGGAGTCCGACGAGGGCTTCTCGATCATCGAGGTCATGGTCGCGATGACCATCTTCGCGATCATCGCCGCCGGTGTCGCGATGGGCATCGCGTCGACGCTGTTCCTGACTCAGGACAACCGCTCCCGTGAAGCCGCGCTGAACCTCGCGAATCAAGCCCTCGACGCGGCGCGCAGCACCAAGGACGTGTTCACGCTCGACGACGACACGTCCCAGCAGGCGATCGGCGCCCAGAACTACACGATCAAGCGCACCACCAACTGGATCAACTCCGACGGCACCGACAACTCCTGTGGTGCCGGCAGCGGGGTGCTCGCCTACAAGCGCGTGGCCGTCACGGTGTCGTGGTCGAGCCACTCCTCGCCGAAGCAGAAGCGCGTCGTCATCGACTCGCTCATCGCCCCGTCCTCGGCAGTCTCGAGCGCGACCGCCTCGACCATCGTCGTCGGCGTGCAGACCGCCACCGGCGGGCCGAACCAGGGCGTCAACGTCGCGATCACCGCCCGCGCGGACGGTGCCAAGAGCCTCCCGGCCCAGCCGGCGGCGACCGATGCCAACGGGTGCAGCTACGCCCTCGGTGTCACGCCGGGCACCTATCGGATCACGATCACGAAGGCCGGCAACATCGACCCCGACGGGGCGCCGGCACCGTACTTCGACGTGACGACCACCACCGGCGGTGTCGGCAACAAGACCTTCACGTACGACCAGGGCATCAACGTCACAGTCGGAGCGCCGCTGAACGCGAACGGCAAGGCGGTGAAGCTCCCGACGTCCATGACGACGAGCTTCCAGAACGCCAGCGCGGTCAAGACGATCTCCACGACCTCCACGACGCTGTTCCCGTACTCCGACGGCTGGAACGTCGTCGCCGGGAGCTACACCTCGACCTGCACCGACGTCGACCCGACCGCGTGGAGCACGCCCACCGCGAGCAAGCTCGTCGTGTCGCCGTTCGTCTTCACCGACTCGAACACGTCGCTCGGGACACCGGGCTTCAACCCGACGAGCGCGACCGCGGCCACTGCCCGCGCGCCCATGGGCATCGTCGACGTGAAGCTGAGCGGCCTCGACACCGTGCTGGTGGCGACGGTCAAGAACACGAGCCCGTCGGCGGGGGACCCCGGGTGCTCCCCGGCGACGACGTACTCGTTCACCGGGCTGAACAGCCTGACGCCGACAACCATCGCGCTGCCGTACGGCTCGTGGACGCTCCGGGGGAGCACCGCGCTCGGCGGACTGCTCAGCTCGAACAGCCAGACCGTGGGCGCGACGCCCGGCGTCCTGAACGTCAACACCTCCGTGAACGGCAACGTCGTCACGCTCGACCCGAGGACGGTGCCGACACCGTGATGACACGACTGCAGCGCCTCCTGGCGCGGGCCCGGGGCGAGGAACGCGGCCTCACGTTGTCCGAGCTCATCATCGCGATGTCGCTCTCGGTCCTGATCCTGACGGTGGCGGGGTCGTTCCTGGTCTCCTCGCAGAAGGCAGCGAAGGTCGCGAGTTCCGTCAGCGCCAACACCCGTGTCGCCGCGATCGTGATGAACGAGGTCGGCCGCAACCTGCGGGCGGCGACGGACAACCCGGTCCCCACCGGCGACGACTCGCAGTTCGCGTTCCAGTACGCGAGCGCCACCTCGGTCCGGTTCTTCGCCTACGTCAACCTCGACTCCAGCCTGTCGAAGGCGGTCGAGGTCCAGCTGACCCTGGACACGACCCGCAAGGTGATCACCGAGACCAAGTGGTACGGCACGGCGGTCGCCGGGAACTCCTCGTACTACTCGTTCCCGCTGGCGACCGGGTCGCTGCTGTCCGCGGCACCGAGCTCGACCCGCACCCTGGCGACGTCCGTGACGAGCACGTCCCTCTTCGCGTTCTCGGACGCGGCTGACACCCCGCTCGGTTCGTCGACGGCGCCGGTCGCGGCCGTCGACCTCCCGGACATCCGAGCGGTCGACGTCAGCGTCACCATCGGCGCGAGCGCGACGGACCCGAACGCCGTGTCCCTGACCAACACGGCCAGCATGCCGAACATCGTGATGGGAGCCTCCTCGTGATCCGTCTCCTCCGGACGATCCGCGCGCGCGACGACGAGCGTGGCGTCGCGTTGGCCGTGGTCGTCCTCATCGGCATGGTCGTGATGCTCCTCGTCGCGACGATGGTCGCGGTGGCGACGAGCGGTGCGCGCGTCACCTCCACCGACACGGCGTGGAACCGTGCGATCGCCGCGGCCTACGCGGGTGTCGCCGACTACCAGTCGCGCCTCAACGCCGACAACACGTACGGCACCTACGGCCAGGCGAACGCGCCGTTCAGTGTCGCCAGCGGCACCAGCAGCTTCCCGAAGGGCACCGGCGGGAACCCGGCGTTCAACTACCAGTCGGGTACCGCGTGGGTGACCGTGCCCACGGCGGACGGTTCGGCCAGCGACGCGTCCTTCCGGTACGCGGTGGACAACAGCAAGCTCTCGTCCCAGGGCGTCATCCGCCTGCAGTCGACGGGCCGCGCCGGCAACACGACCAGGACCGTGGTCGCGAACGTGCGTCCGGACGGCTTCTCCAACTACCTCTACTTCACGAACTACGAGTCCGGGGACCCGACCGTCACGAACGAGAAGGGCACGTTCACCGCGCCCTGCACGAGTGCGTACCGCCCCGCGGCGACGAGCACGACCTGCGACCAGATCCAGTTCGGGCAGAACGACACGCTCGAGGGGCCGGTGCGGTCGAACGACCAGATCAAGGCCTGCGGTGCGACGTTCAAGAGCACCTTCCAGAGCGTCTACGGCTGGACGAGTGCGAACTGTGGGACCGCCGCCGCGAAGTTCGCCTCGAACCCGACGACCGTCTCGACGCTCACGCCGCCGTCGACGATCGGGGACCTGCGCGACTCGATGCGGTCCGACCTGCCGGCGACCACGGACACCGTCGAGGGCACCGGGTGCCTGTACACCGGCCCGACGAAGATCACCTTCAACGGCAACGGCACCATGACGGTCCTGTCCCCGTTGACGATCCGGAGCAACGTGACCGGAGCGACGGCGACACCTGGTGCGGTGATCACCGGAGCGCCGTCGCAGCCGGACAAGTGCGGCCGACTCGCCGACCTCCGGAGCGGGTCCGGGGCAACGGTCCCGATCCCGAAGAACAACATGGTCTTCGTGCAGAACGAACCAGCGGCGCGGGCCGCCGGGACGACCCAGGACCCGAACTACTGGAAGGGCAACGCCGAGACGAAGACCCTCCCGACGGCCTGCGACACCGCGGGGACGGCCAGCCAGTGGACCAGCTCGAAGGCGAACGGGGTCGGGTACCCCTTCGTCGGGAACTCCTCGACGACGTCCGAGGCCGACCCGACGGCCGGAGCCGGCGCCAACGTCGTCACGCCGTACGGCTGCGACCGCGGTGACGCCTTCGTCCAGGGGACCGTCGACAAGGCCGTGACCGTCGCCGCGGAGAACTACCTCTACGTCACCGGGGACGTCAAGTACCCGTCCACCCGGACTCCCTCCACCGTGCTGGGGCTCATCGGCCAGCGCGCGGTCTGGGTGTGGAACCCGGTGAACTCGGCCGGCAACCCGATCCTGCCCGCCAACCGCGAGGTGAACGCGGCGATCCTGTCGAACCTCGGCACCTTCGTCGTCCAGAACTGGACGAGGGGCTCGACGGCCGGGCGCGGGACGCTGACGGTCAGCGGCTCGATCGCCCAGAACTTCCGCGGTGCGGTCGGTCTCGCCAGCGGTCAGGGCTTCGACAAGAACTACCGGTTCGACTCCAGCCTGGCGACGTACACGCCGCCGAAGTTCCCGCAGCCGACGGTGACCACGTACCGCGTCGCCAGCCAGGTGGAGTCGAAGACGGCGTACGACGTGAACGGAGCGCCGGTCCCGTGACCGCGTCGCTGATGCCCCTCGCGGCGATGGTCCTCGGTCTCGGTGGTGTGCTGGGCCTGGCGATCGGCTCGTTCCTCAACGTCGTCGTGCACCGGGTCCCCGCTGGGCTGTCGGTCGTCGCCCCCGCGTCGTCCTGCCCGAAGTGCGGCAGCAGCATCCGCCGGGTGGACAACGTGCCCGTGCTCTCCTGGCTGCTCCTCCGCGGTCGCTGCCGAGACTGCGCGGCGCCGATCTCCGTCCGGTACCCCCTCGTGGAGCTCGGGACCGCCGCCTTCTTCGTGGTGGTCGCCCTGCGGTTCCTGCCGGACGGCGCTGTCGACGGTGCGACGTCGGCAGGACAGACCGTGCTCCTGCTCGCGCTCCTCTACCTGGCAGCCGTCAGTGTCGCGCTCACCCTGATCGACCTCGAGACGCAGCGGCTGCCGAACGCGATCGTGCTCCCGATGTACCCGGTCCTGGGCGTCCTGCTGGCTGGTGCGAGCGTGCTGACGGGTGACTGGGCAGCACTGGTCCGGGGCGTCGGGGGGCTTGCCGTGCTCGGTGGTGTCTACCTGCTGCTGGCCATCGCGGTCCCGCGCGGGATGGGCATGGGCGACGTGAAGCTCGCCGGCGCACTCGGGCTCGTCCTCGCGTACCTCGGATGGGGCCCCCTCGCAGTGGGTGCTTTCGGAGCCTTCCTCCTCGGCGGTACCTTCGGCATCGTCCTCATGCTCGTGCGTCGCACCGGCCGGGGGGTCGGTATCCCGTTCGGCCCCTGGATGCTCCTGGGTGCGTGGATCGGGGCCTTCGCCGGCGAACCCGTCTGGCACGCCTACCTCGCACTCCTCGGTCTGGCCTGACGGCCGACCCACGTTCAGCACGGACCCGGAAGGAACACGACATGGCGAAGAACATCGTCGGCATCGACATCGGCGCGGACGTCATCCGCGCCGTCGAGGTCGCCGACGTCGACAAGCCGCAGCCGACGATCCTCCGGTTCGCCGAGATCGCGGCCCCCGACGAGTCGACCAAGCACGGCGAGGTGCTCCAGGCGAACACCGTCGCGGGCGCACTCCGGTCGCTGTGGGCCCTCGGCAAGTTCAGGAGCAAGGACGTCGTCCTCGGCATGGGCAACCAGCGGGTGCTCTCGCGCGACCTGACCGTGCCCAAGGCCCCCATCGCGCAGATCCGGGAGTCGCTGCCGTTCCAGGTGCAGGACATGCTGCCGGTCCCGGTCGGCGAGGCGATCCTCGACTTCTACCCGACGTCCGAGGGCACCGGCGAGAGCGGTCCAGTCGTACACGGACTCCTCGTCGCCGCGATCAAGGACGCGGTCCTCGCGAACGTCAACGCGGTGCAGCTCGCCGGACTCAACCCCGTCGCCGTCGACCTGATCCCGTTCGCGCTGACGCGGGTGCTGGCCCCCAGGGTCGCCGGTGCGGGAACCGTCGCGATCGTCGACTGCGGCGCGACCACCACCTCCGTCGTCATCGCAACGGACGGCATCCCCAAGTTCGTCCGGATCATCCCGACCGGTGGAGCAGACGTGACGAAGTCGATCGCCGCCCGCCTGGAGATCGGCGTGCCCGAGGCCGAGGCGGTCAAGCGGCACTTCGGCCTGTCCGGTGTGACCCGCACCACGGACGACGTCCGGGCCGTCGCCGTGACCCGGGAGGCGGTCGGAGAGCTCATGCAGAGCATCCGCAACACCGTCAACTACTTCGCGAACACCCGCCCGGAGGAGCCGGTCCGCGGGATCCTGCTGGTCGGCGGTGGGGCCGCGCTCCCCGGGCTCCGCGAGGGCCTCGGCGACTCCTCGGGTCTCCCGGTCGCCCTCGGTGACCCGTTCATCTCCGCTCGCGCCGGCCGCGGCATCGGGCCGGACGTCCTCCGCGAGCGCGGCGGGTCCATCGCCGTCGCGTGGAGCCTCGCAGTCGGGAGCCGAGCAGCATGACCGAGATCATCGACGCACCGCCGACCGACGGCGGGAAGCCAGCGCGCTGGGGCCGTGCCAGCAGAGGGACGGCCGGCGCCGTCGCCCAGATCGACGCGGGGTCGAGCCGACGCCGAGGTCGACAGCAGATCGTGATCGGCGCCGCTCCCCGCGCGGACCTGCTCCCGAGCGAAGTGCATGTCCACCGTCGTCAGCGCGCAACGGTCCGTCGGGCATGGGCCGGTGTCGTGGTCGTCGCGCTCGCGGTCGGACTCGGCGCAGCCGGTGCCGGCATGACGAAGAGCGCCGCGGACACCCAGCTCGCCGCCGCGCAGAACGAGACGGTGAGCCTGCTCCAGCAGCAGCGCCAGTTCAGCGACGTCCGGTCGACGGAGAGCGCCACCGGTCTGCTCGAGGCGGCCCAGCAGGTCGGCGGTTCGACTGAGATCGACTGGTCCCCCGTGCTCGGATCGGTGCAGTCGAAGCTGCCCGCCGGTGTCCGGATCAGCGGTGTGACGGTGGACTCGGCCTCGGCGACCACGGCCTACGCGCAGTCGGTCGACCCCCTGCAGGGCCAGCGCGTCGCGACGCTGACGATCGACGCCAAGACCACCGCCCTGCCCTCCGTGCCGACGTGGCTCGACGCGGTCGCGACCGTGACCGGCTTCGTGGACGCGACGGCCAACTCGGTGACCCGCGACGACGCCTCTGGCGAGTACACGGTGAACCTCACGATCCACCTCGACGAGAAGGCGTTCGACGGCCGGTTCGCCGCGGACTCCGAGAAGAAGGACTGACCGATGTCACGCAACCGTCTCAGTCTGCTGCTCGCGGTCGTCGCCATGGCGGTGGTCGCCGTCGGCGGCTTCTTCCTCGCCGTCCAACCCCAGCTCGCCCAGGCGTCAGCGGCGCAGACGCAGACGGAGAACGTCGAGACGACGAACCACGCGAGCCGGGCCGAACTGGCGCGCCTGCGTGAGCAGGCAGCCAAGCTGCCCGCGATGCGGCAGGAGCTCGAGCAGCTGTCGGCCTCCGTCCCGGACGGCGCCGACCTGTCCTCCTTCATCGCGGACCTCGACGGGATCGCCTCCGCGTCCGGCATGGAGGTGTCCTCGTACACGACGAGCGACGCCGTCGCGTACGCACCGGTCGTCCCCGCGGCAGCGCCGTCCTCGGCACCGAGCGCGTCAGCGTCCGCGGCTCCCGCTGCGAGCGTGCCGTCCGCGCCGGCTGCGCCGGCCGTCGTGACCAACGGTGCGATCACCGGGCAGAACTTCTCGGTCATCCCGGTGACCGTCGCGGTCGACGGGACCTTCGAGCAGGCTCGCGCCTTCCTCGCCGGAGTCCAGCACGGCAAGCGGCTGTTCCTCGTCACGAGCATCGCCTCGGCGGAGAAGAGCGGCGAGGAC
>Ga0265797_10007307_pt1 | contig 15177 bp, 14 predicted proteins | sample P2T30metagenome_FD_192433 | JGI IMG/M metagenome (GOLD analysis project Ga0265797, IMG submission 192433) | Plant litter microbial communities from East Loma Ridge, Irvine, California - P2 T30 | ecosystem: Environmental > Terrestrial > Plant litter > Unclassified | place: USA: California... | reverse complement strand
GGCCACGTGGTGCGCCACGGCGACAAGACGATCCTCTTCTCCGACGGCACGGGCGAGACGACGGTCTTCGAGACCGCCGACCTGCTCGACGTCTCGTCGAGCGGCGAGCTGCCCGCGACCGAGGAGATCCCCGCGCCCGAAGCGCACCACGGCGTCTCGATCGAGCTCGAGGACGGCACCCTGCTGACGACCATCGGCGACAGCGAGGGCCGCACCGGCGTGCGCGCCCTCGACGCCGACCGCGAGGAGACGGCTCGCAACGAGGAGTGCCCGTCGGTGCACGGCGAGGGCACGACGGCCGACGAGGTGGCCGTGTTCGGCTGCAGCGACGGCGTGCTGGTCTACGACGACGGTGCCTTCACGAAGATCCCCGCGGCCGACGCGTACGGCCGCACGGGCAACGCGTACGTCACCGACTCGTCGCCCGTCATGTTCGGCGACTACAACTCCGACCCCGACTCCGAGGGCTACGAGCTCACGCAGCTGACGATGGTCGACACCGCGGCGAAGTCGTCGAGCGTGGTCGACCTGCCCGAGGGCGTCGCGTACACCTGGAAGGGCGTCGCCCGCACCGCCGACGACGACGTGCTCGTGCTCGGCACCGACGGCGCTCTCCACCTCCTCGACGGCGAGACCGGCGAGGCCACCGACTCGTGGCCGGTCATCGACCCGTGGACGGGCCCGGCCGAGTGGCAGGACTCCCACCCGAGCCTGACCGTGGTCGGCGACTCGGCGTACGTGACCGACGCGGCGACGCGCTCGATCCACCGCGTCGACGCCGCGACCGGCGAGGTGCTGGCCTCGGCCGAGCTGCCGGCCGCGCCGAACGAGATCGCGGTCGTCACGGGCTGACGCCCGAGCGACGAGCTGACGCCCCGGGGAGGCGCGGTGCCGGTGCGACCGGCAGCGCGCCTCCCCGGGGCGTCGCCGTGCATGCCCCACCCGATCCCGGCGTCAGTCGTCGACGAGCTCCCGCACGAGCGGGCCGCGTCGCGCCGCGAGCACCGGCGCGACGGTGACCGCGATCATCACCGCCGCCCCGAGTGCCAGGACCACGGGCAGCGGCCGGAGCGGGTCGGTCGGCTGGCCGATCGACCCGGGCACCGACGCCAGGGCGGCCGGGACCGCCACGAGCGCGGCCGAGACGGTCACCACGACCGCTTCGAGGACGGCGGCCCGGACGGCGAGGGCACCCGTGCCGCCCCCGACGACGAGCAGGGCGGTGTCGCGGCGGCGCCCCCGGGTCGTCATGACGACGGTGGCCGCCCCGGTGAACAGGACGATCGCCACGGGGGCGCCGAACAGCACGAGACCGTTCAGGTAGTAGGCCGGGTCGTCCCACACGCCGGCCAGGCCGGTGAGGCTGCCCAGCATGCCCGTGGCGGCGAGCAGCGAGACCGCGGCCTGCGACCGCGTCGCGTGGTGCGCGGCCGACCGTCGCGCCAGGAACCAGGCGTCGGAGCGCCACGGCACGAGCCGGGGCCAGCTCCGGACGAGCCAGGGCACGAGCCACGGCGACGCCGCGACGACGCAGGCGATGCCCGGCACGAGGAACAGCATGGCCGGGCCCTGGACGCCGACCGCGGTCAGCACGAGGCAGGCGACGGCGAGGGCACCCGTCGCCCACGCCGTCACGAGTCGCGGCAGCCCGGGCCGTGCGCCCTCCGAGTCGGGCTCCCGGACCACCGTGAGCAGGGGCGTCCGCGCGGCGGTCCGGCCCGCGCCGAGCGCGCTCAGCGTGACCACGGCGAGGAACGTCACGGAGGCGACCAGCACCTCCCGCAGGCCGAGCACCGCCACCAGCGCGGGGGCGTCCTGGTCGCGGAACGGGCCGGCGAGGGCGGTCATGACGCCGCCGAGCACCCACGGCGACGCCGCGAGGGCGAGGGCGAGGGAGAGGCCGCCGAGCGCCAGGGCCTGCAGCACGACGAGGCGCAGCACGACCGAGGGGCCCACCCCCGACAGCTGCCAGAGGGCGTAGCGACGGCGGCGCAGCTGCACCGTGAACGACACGAGCACCGTCAGGGCGACGAGCACGACGACGCCGTTCATCGTCGCGAAGACGAGCGCGTGGTTCCGGAGGCCGGAGGCGTCGACCGGGTCGGCGAGGGAGGCCGCCGTCGAGAAGTCGGCGGCGCAGACCAGGGCGACGAGGGCGGCGGCGACCATGACCGCGCCCGAGGCGGCCCAGAGGTGCCAGCCCGAGACCAGGTCGCGCAGCACGAGGCGGGCGATCACGGGCCGTCCGTCCGCGCGGCGGCGACGGCGGCGAGCACGTCGGCGGGGGCCGGCCGCCGGAGCTCCTGGTGCAGGCGGCCGTCGCGCAGCACGAGCACCCGGTCGCCGAGCGCGGCTGCCTCGAGGTCGTGCGTGACCATCACCACCGAGCGGTGGCCGGAGGCCGCTCCGCGGAGCAGCTCGAGCACGGCCCGGCCGGACTCGGTGTCGAGCGCGCCCGTGGGTTCGTCGGCGAACACGACGTCGGGCTCGGTCACGAGGGTGCGCGCGATGGCCACGCGCTGCTGCTGTCCGCCGCTGAGCTGGCCGGGGCGCCGCGCGGCGACGTCGGCGAGCCCGACCGCGTCGAGGGCTGCGCGCACCCGGGCGGCCGCGTCGCGGTCGCCTCGCCGCGACCGGTCGCGTCGGCGACGCCCCAGGCGCAGGGGCAGGGCCACCGCCTCCGCCGCGGTGAGGGACGGGATGAGGTTGTACGACTGGAACACGAACCCGAGGTGCTCGCGCCGGAAGTCGGCGAGGGCGTCGCCGCGCAGCGACGCGAGGTCGACGCCGGCGAGGGCGACCCGCCCGCTCGTCGGGGCGTCGAGGCCGGAGAGGCACTGCAGCAGGGTCGACTTGCCCGACCCGCTGGGGCCGACGACGGTGACGAGCTCGCCGGGCTCGACGGCGAGCGAGACGCGGTCGAGAGCCGTGGTCGAGCCTCCGTCGGGAGCGACGTGGTGCTTCGTCAGCTGGTCGGCGACCAGGAGCGGGGGCGGGGGCATGGGCATGGGGTGCTTCTCTCGTCGGGGGCAGGGCCGCCGACCAGAATGCGACATGTCAGCTAAGAGGCGGCTGAGCCTCCGACGGCCGGCTCGGCGACCACGTGGTGCCGCCCGAGCGGCAGCATCATCGGCGCGCCCGTGGTGGGGTCGGCCACGACCCGGCTGTCGAGGCCGAACACGGCGCGGACGCAGTCCTCGGTCAGCACCTCTCCGGGAGTGCCGGCGGCGTGCACCCGGCCCGCGGCCAGCGCGACGAGGTGGTCGGCGTAGCGTGCCGCGAGGTTGAGGTCGTGCAGCACCATGACGATCGTCGTGCCACGGCGGCGGTTGAGGTCGGTGAGCAGGTCGAGCACCTCGACCTGGTGGCTGACGTCGAGGAAGGTGGTCGGCTCGTCGAGCAGCAGCACGTCGGTCTGCTGCGCGAGCGCCATGGCGATCCAGACGCGCTGCCGCTGGCCGCCCGAGAGCTCGTCGACCGAGCGGTCGGCGAGGGCCGTCGTCTCGGTGGCCTCGAGCGCCTCGGCGACGGCGCGGTCGTCGTCGGTGCTCCAGCGCGACAGCAGGCCCTGGTGCGGGTGCCGGCCGCGGCCCACGAGGTCGGCCACCGTGATGCCCTCGGGGGCGAGGGGCGACTGCGGCAGCAGGCCGAGGGTGCGGGCGAGCTGGCGCGCGGGCGTCTTGTGCACCTCGCGCCCGTCGAGCACGACCTGCCCCGACCGGGGCTTCAGGAGGCGCGACATCGACCGCAGCAGGGTCGACTTGCCGCAGGCGTTCGCCCCCACGATCGCGGTGATGCGCCCGGGCGGCACGACCAGGCTGAGGTCGTCGACGACGGTGAGCTCGCCGTAGCCGAGGGTGAGGTGCTCGGCGTCGAGCGTGTGGTCGGCGGTCACAGGGAGCCTCCCGATCGGTTGGTGCGGACGATGAGCCAGATCAGGTACGGGGCGCCGAGCACCCCGGTGACGACCCCGACCGGGAAGCGCGTGCCGAGGGCGTACTGCCCGACGACGTCGGCGACGAGCACGAGCAGGGCGCCGACGAGGGCCGACGGCACGAGCAGCGACCCGCTCGGCCCGACCAGCCGCGCCGCGATGGGCCCCGACAGGAACGCCACGAAGGCGATCGGGCCGCACGCGGCGGTCGCGAACGAGATGAGGCCGACCGCGGCCACGATCACGACCAGCCGGGTGCGGTCGACCCGCACGCCGAGGGCCGACGCCGCGTCGTCGCCGAGCTGCGTCGCGGCGAGGTCGCGCGACCGGCTGAGCAGCACCGGCGTCAGCACGACGAGCGCCACGAGCACGGGCACGACCTGGGGCCAGCTGCTGCCGTTGAGGCTGCCGGTCAGCCAGCGGGTCGCCTCCTGGAGGTCCCACTGCGCCGCGTTCGACAGCACGTACGCCGTCAGGCTGTCGAGCATCGCGGCGACGCCGATGCCGACGAGCACGAGACGCGTGCCGGCCACGCCCCCGCGCTTCGCGAGGGCGTAGACGACGACCGCGACCAGGAGGCCCGCGGCGATGGCGAAGGCCGACACCTGGCCGTCGTCGAGCGAGAGCGTCACGATCGCGAAGGCCGCGGCGGCGCTCGCTCCCGAGCTGATGCCGATGATGTCGGGGCTCGCGAGCGGGTTGCGGAGCATCGTCTGGAAGGTCACGCCGCCGAGGCCGAAGCACAGGCCCGCGGCCACCGCGAGCACCGCCCGGGGGAGGCGCAGCCGACCGACCGTGAAGGTCGCCCCGGGCACGTCCTGGCCGAGCACGACGCCGAGCACCTCGCCCGGCCCGTAGAAGGTGCGGCCCACCATGAGGCTGACCGCGAAGACGACGACGAGGGCGGCGACGAGCACGCCGACGACCGTGCGGCGGCGGCGGCCGCGACGGGTGCGGCTCGCGGCGACCGACGCGGCGACGGCGTCGAGTCGGCTCGATCCCGGACGGGGGGACCGGGGCTCCGGGGCAGCGCCCCGGGGCGTCCCGCGGAGGTCGGTCGGAGCGCTCACAATGCCCTCAGCTTCGAGCGCCGGACGATCCAGATGAACACGGGCGCTCCGATCAGGGCCGTGACGATGCCGACGTCGATCTCGGCGGGGCGGGCCACGACGCGGCCGACGACGTCGGCCCCCGTGAGCAGCACGGCGCCGGCGACGGCGGAGAAGGGCAGCAGCCAGCGGTGGTCGACGCCCGTGAGCAACCGGCAGGCGTGCGGCACGACGAGGCCGACGAAGCCGATCGGGCCGGTCACCGCGGTGGCGGCGCCGCAGAGCACGACGGCGCCGAGCGCGGCGGCGCCCCGGGCGACGGCGACGCGCTCGCCGAGGCCGGCGGCGAGGTCGTCGCCGAGGGCGAGGGAGTTGAGGGCCTTGGCCGACAGCAGGCAGACGACGACGCCCACCACGAGGAAGGGCGCGACCTGCTCGAGGCTCGCCCAGGTGCCGCCGCCCACCCCGCCGATCTGCCACGAGCGGATGCTCGACGCCACGTCGCCGCGGGGCAGCGCGATGGCCGTGATGAACGACGCCAGGGCGGCCGAGGTGGCCGCGCCCGCGAGGGCGAGCTTCAGCGGCGTGGCCCCGCCGCGGCCGAGCGAGCCGACCGCGTAGACGACGAGCGCGGTGGCCCCGGCACCGGCGACCGCGACCCAGATCGTCGTGCTCGAGGCGCTGAGGCCGAAGAACGCGATGCCGGCGACGACCGCCAGGGAGGCGCCGGTGTTGACCCCGAGGATCCCCGGGTCGGCGAGCGGGTTGCGGGTCACGCCCTGCATCACGGCGCCCGACACGGCGAGGGCCGCGCCCACGGCGACGGCCAGCACCGTGCGCGGCACCCGCTTCGCGACCGAGGCGCGGTCGAAGCCGTCGGTCGCGCCGCCGAGCGCCGCCCACACGTCGGCGAGCGACACGTCGCGGGAGCCGACCGTGACGCTGAGCAGCACCACGCCGACCAGCACGGCGACGAGCGCGAGCAGCCAGACGGCGCGCAGGCGCCGCGGGCGTCGCACGACGGCGACGCCCGCGGCGGGCAGCGAGGAGACCGCGGTCACTACGCGGTCGCGGCGGCCTGCGCGAGGAGGTCGACGTAGTCGTCGAGGATCCACGAGATCGACAGCGGCGTCGGGTTGGCGGCCGTGCCGAGCGGGGTGGTGCCGGGCAGGGCGACGATGGCGCCGTTCTGCACCGCGGGCATCTGCGAGAGCACGGGGTCGGCCTCGAGGGCGTCGACGAGGGTCTGGTCGCCGTAGGTGACGATCACGTCGACGTCGTCGAAGGCGTCGGCCTGCTCGGCGCTCTGCGTGAGCGAGAACAGCTCGGTGGCGTCGCTCGCCTCGGCGATGCTGCCGGGCTGCTCGAGCCCGAGGTCGTCGAAGAACTGCACGCGCGTGTCGTGGGTCGTGTAGAAGCTGACCTCGCTGAGGTCGCCCGTGTCGACGTGCGTGAGGAACATGGCGGAGGTGCCGGCGAGCTCCGGGTGCTCGGCCGCGGTGTCGCTGATCTCGGTCTCGAGGTCGCCGATCAGCTGCTCGCCCTCGGCCGCCATGCCCATGGCCTGGCTGTTGAGCTCGATCATGTCGCGCCAGGCGGTGCCCCACGCGGTCTCGGGGTACGCCACGACGGGGGCGATCTCGCTGAGGGTGTCGTAGTCCTCCTGCGTGAGGCCCGAGTAGGCGGCGAGGATCACGTCGGGCTCGGTGTCGGCCACGGCCTCGAAGTCGATGCCGTCGGTCTCGTCGAAGAGCACGGGGGTCTCGGCGTCGAGCTCCGTGAGCTTCTCCTCGACCCAGGGCAGCAGGCCGTCGCCGTCGTCGTCGCCGAAGTTCGCGGCGGCCATGCCGACGGGCACCACGCCGAGGGCCAGGGGCACCTCGTGGTTCGCCCAGGCGACCGTGGCGACGCGCTCGGGCTTCGTCTCGATCGTGGTCGTGCCGAGGGCGTGCTCGATCGTGACGGGCGTGAAGTCGGACGACCCCGAGGAGGCGTCGGTCGACTCCCCGGCGTCGGCGGAGCACCCGGCGAGGCCGAGGGCGAGGGCGGATGCTGCGCTGAGCGCGAGCAGGCGCGTGGTGCGGGACATGGGGTCCTTCCGGGGACGGGTGCGTGATCCGGCCGTCCGAGCGCCGGGAGGGCGCGCCCCGGGGAGCGCGCCGCGTCGGCGGGGCAGCCCGTGATCGAGGCGGCCCGGTGATCGGCCTTAGGTGAGCCTTACCTTAGCAGTGGGCCCGCCGTGCGCGGCAAGCCGGTCGTTCGGCGTCGAGGGATCGTCAGGGTCCGGCTGTCGGGGGTCGCGGGTAGACAGGGAGGCGATGACTCCCTCGCCGCTGCTCGACGTCCGTCGCATCTACGCCGAGCCCGAGGCGGCGGCGTCCCCCCGCGGGCAGGAGATCATCGGGCGTTGGCCGGGGGCGACGGTCGTGCCGGTCGAGTCGCACTGGCGCATCCCCGAGGTGCACGGCGACGAGGCGAACGTGCGCCGGTGGGTCCGCATCAAGACCGAGGCCCTCGTGCTCGGCGTCAAGAAGAGCGTCGTCACGCGGCCGAACGGGCGGTCGGCCGACTTCATCGCCCCGTCGCTGGCGAACGGCTGCGCGATGGCCTGCGTCTACTGCTACGTGCCGCGGCGCAAGGGCTACAGCAACCCCGTCACGCTCTTCACGAACGTGGAGCAGATCTCGCGGCACCTCGCGCGCCACGTGCAGAAGCAGGGGCGGAAGGCCGAGCCCAACCAGTGCGACCCCGACGCGTGGGTCTACGACATCGGCGAGAACAGCGACTGCTCGGTCGACGCGCTCCTGGCCGAGAACGTGCGCGACGTCTGCGAGCTCTTCCGCATGACGCCGACGGCCAAGGCCTCGTTCGCCACGAAGTACGTGAACCGCGACCTGCTCGACTGGGATCCTCGGGGCCGGTCGCGCATCCGCTTCTCGCTGATGCCGGCGGAGGTCGCCGCCGTCACCGACCTGCGCACGAGCCCGATGAGCGAGCGGATCGCCGCGGTCGACGACTTCGTCGCCGCGGGGTGGGAGGTCCACCTGAACTTCTCCCCGGTGATCATGACGCCGGGGTGGCTCGACGACTGGCGCGAGCTGCTGCGGGAGGTCGACGACGTGCTGTCGCCGGCGGCCAAGGAGCAGGCCGCGGCGGAGATGATCTTCCTGACGCACAACGCTGCGCTGCACGAGGTGAACGAGCGCTGGCACCCCAAGGGCGAGGAGCTGATCTGGCGACCCGACCTGCAGGAGGCCAAGATCTCCGAGAACGGGGCGGAGAACCTCCGCTACCGCCGCGACCTCAAGGCGCAGGGGGTCGCGGCCCTCACCGCGCTCGTCGCCGAGGTCGCTCCGTGGTGCCGCATCCGGTACGCGTTCTGAGGCGGGCGGTACCCTGGGTGGTGATGTCCGCCTCCTCGTCTGCCCTGTCGCCGCGCCGTCGTGCCCGCGTCCGGGCGCAGGCGTTCCCGAAGCGCCTCGTGCTGACGAAGCGCACCTGCGGCACGAACGGCTGGATGAGCCTCTGGGGCAGCAACGCCCACGGCGAGATCGCCGGCTGCCCGCCGCCAGCCGCGTAGACCTGCGGGCCCCGAGCCTGGCAGGTCGCCCCCGACCCGTCACCGCTCGACTCGACCCCTCTAGGACACCGTGCCCGACTCCGCCACGCCCGCCCCCGCCTCCTCGACGCCGCCCTCGCCCTCGGCCGCGCCCGCCTCCCGGGCCCAGCGCCTCTCGCGCTTCGTCAGCCGTGACACCACGGGCGGCCTGCTGCTGCTCGGGGCGACCGTGCTCGCCCTGGTCATCGCGAACAGCCCGGCCGGCTCGTTCTACGCGCAGGTCCGTGACACCACCTTCGGCCCGGAGGCGCTGCACCTCCACCTCAGCGTCGGCACCTGGGCCGCCGACGGCCTGCTCGCGATCTTCTTCTTCGTCGTCGGCCTCGAGCTGAAGCAGGAGTTCGTCGCCGGCTCGCTGCGCGACCCCCGGGTCGCCACCCTGCCCATCGCGGCGGCCGTCGGCGGCGTGGCGCTGCCGGCCCTGATCTTCACGGCCATCAACCTCGGCGCGGGCCCCGACGCGCTCCAGGGCTGGGCGATCCCCGCCGCCACCGACATCGCGTTCGCGGTCGCGGTCGTCGCCGTGGTCGGCAAGCGCCTCCCGCCGGCGCTCCGCACCTTCCTGCTGACGCTCGCGGTGGTCGACGACCTCATCGCCATCACGATCATCGCGATCTTCTACACGGCGGGCATCGCGGTCGTGCCGCTGCTGCTCGCCCTCCTGCCGCTCGCCGCCTTCGCGCTGCTGGTGCGCCGGGGGGTCCGCTCCTGGTGGCTGCTCATCCCGCTCGGCGTCGTCGCGTGGGCCCTGGTGCACGCGTCGGGCATCCACGCCACGATCGCCGGCGTCGCCCTCGGCCTGCTCGTGCCGGCCGTCGCCACGCGCCGCGCCGGCGTCACCCACGTCGACGCCGACGGCCACGAGGAGCGCCACGCGCTCACGCACCACTTCGCCGAGAAGTGGAGCCCGGTCTCGTCGGGGGTCGCGGTGCCGATCTTCGCCTTCTTCTCCGCGGGCGTCGCCGTGGGCGGCTTCTCGGGCCTGACCGAGGCGCTCCGCGACAGCGTCGCGATCGGCATCGTCGTCGCCCTGGTCGTCGGCAAGTCGGTCGGCATCACCGGGGCCTCGCTGCTGGTCACGCGCCTCCCCGGCATCAAGCTCGACCCGAGCCTCCGCTGGCCCGACGTCGTCGGCCTCTCGCTCGTGGCGGGCATCGGCTTCACGGTCTCGCTGCTCGTCGGCGAGCTCGCCTACGGCACCGGCAGCGAGCAGGACGACGTCGTCAAGGTCGGCGTGCTGGTCGGCTCGCTGATCTCGGCCGTGCTCGGCGGCGTGGTGCTCTCGGCCCGCGGCCGCTGGCACGATCGGCACGCGGCGGACGAGGCCGAGGCAAGCGCCTAGCCTGCGCGGGCAGCCCCGAGCAGAGGAGGCGCGGGCCCGGTCCTCGGCGGAGGCGCGGGTCGCGCTCCGGCGGGAGGCGCGGGTCAGGCTCCCGCGGGAGCCGGCGCGCGGAACCAGTCGAGCAGCGAGCGCACCGACGGCTCGAGGTCGGGGCGGGCCCGGGCGACGTCGAGGGACGCGCCCGCGACGTCGGCGTAGCCGGGGATCTCCGTCGCCAGCGTGTCGGTGGTCGCGCGGTAGCCCATGGTCCAGGCGGCGAAGCGCCGCTCGGGGATCGACTCGCGCAGCAGCACGTCGAGGTCGCTGTGCCGGGGGTCGGCGGCGATGATCGCGTACCGCTGCTGCACGGCGTCGTCGGGTCCCTCCAGCACCTGCACGAACCGGCCCTGCTTGTGCATGAGGAACCCGGAGAGCCCCAGGCGACGGTTGTTGGCCCGGCTGTTCATCAGCAGGGTCGCGAGGTCGCCGTCCGAGAACGGGGTGCGGGCGGCGCTGGTGTAGACGAGCGAGAGCATGGAGGCCTTCCGAGAGAGATGCACGTCGAGCCTGCCCCACCGCGCCGCCGTCTGCCACACCCCGATCTGGGGCGTGCCGGGGGAGCCGTGCCGGTGCGACGGGGCGCACATCGCGCCGGAGGCGGAGGCCCTGCACGTCTCCGAGAGCACCGTGCACCGCGACGTCACGCCGGTGCGGCGCGCCGAGACGCGGTGACCGATGCGACGACGACCGACGCCGCGGCGACCGCCGCCGCACCCCCGAGCGTCACGCCCGCGGCCGCGACCGCGCCCGCCGGGTGCACGACGGACTGCCCCGCCGACGCCTGGACGGTCAGCAGCACGGTGGCCGCGGCGTAGGCGACGGCCGCCACGAGCACGAGCCGGAGCTGCACGACGGGCGACCGGAGCGCGGGCACCCGCCGACCGAGCGCGGCCAGCAGGAGCGCGGCGACCGGCAGGGCCTGCAGCGCGTGCATGCCGACGAAGTGGGCCACGCGGTAGTCGCCGCCGACCGTGCTCCAGCCGAGCACCGCCAGGCCGGGCCCGCCGTCGACGACGCCGACGGCGTGGGCGCCGACGATGCCGGTCGGGCTCGCGATCTGGGCGCCCGTCGGGCCGGTCATGAGGAAGGCCACGCCGATGCCGCCGAGGGCGATCAGCGCCCCGGCCCGCACCGCGACGGTGAGGGCCGGCGTGGGCAGGCGCAGCGCGAGCAGCATCAGCGACGTCGCGAACGTGCAGAGGTACATGACGGTGATGGCGACCGCCATCGTGCCCCAGACCACGACGTGCAGGCCGTCCGAGACGTTGAAGTGGCTGGTGGTGCCGGTCGCCACGGCCCAGACGATGAGCGCCTGCTCGACCAGCAGCGCCGCCGCGACGACCGTGCCGAGGCGCCGCGCGAGCGCCCGACGGCGGGGCAGGTGCGCGATCAGCCATGCCCACGTCGCCGCGTAGAGCCCGATCGAGAGCGAGAACTTGAGCGGCTTGGCCCAGGCCGGTGCCCCGAGGATCGTCCGCGGGTCGACCAGCAGCCCGACGACGCAGGCGACGGCGCAGACGGCCATCACGCCCGCGAGCGCCATGAGCGGCGGGTGCCAGGCGACGGCCCGGCGCAGCGCGGCGGTCACGAGCGAGGGCCGTCGTGGTCGCCGGCCGGGAAGAGGTCGTGGGTGACGTGCTCGTGGGCGAGGCGGCGGAGGCCGGCGAACAGCGGGTCGCCGAGCACCGTGCCCACGACCATCAGCTCGGCGACGTCGTCGCGGTCGCGACGGCCCCCGAGTGCCTGCACGTCGGCCCGCGCGGCCGTCGCCGCGGCCGTCAGGTAGGCGTCGAGGTAGTCGTCGGAGGGGTCGAAGTCGATCGTGCCCAGGCCGTCGAGCGCCCGGGCGGCGGCGTCGAGGCCGGGGTTGTCGTCGGTGGTGGCCCAGCCGGCGGCCGCGGTCAGGGCGGCCACGCGCGAGCGTGACGCCGGGGTCGGCGCGGCGTCCTGGGCGCGCGGCGAGCTCATCGCGTGCTGCGCCGCGGCGAAGGCGACGGCGAGCGGGGCGTCGTCGGCGTCGAGGGCGGCGAGCACCTCCCGGGCGGCGGCGACCGACAGGCCCCCGACCTCGAGCAGCGCCCGGACGAGGCGCACGCGGCGCACGTGGCGGTCGTCGTACGACGACTGGTTGGGGGCGGTCTTCTCGCCCGCGGGCAGCAGCCCCTCGCGCTGGTAGTACTTGACCGCCGTGAGCGGGGTGGTCGCCTCCTGGGCGAGTTCAGATATGCGCACTCTCGGATAGTAGAGCTATCCGATTGACCCGCACAACCCCTCACGGGCACCATGAGCGCGGGCGACAAAGCCCCACTAGCCGGGAGGCACCATGGCAGACGACGGCTTCACGAGGGAGGAGCGCGCCGCGATGAAGCAGCGCGCCGCCGAGCTGCGGGTCGAGGCGAAGCGGCAGAAGCTCGCCGACAAGGCCGCGGCCGAGGAGGCGGACGCGCTCGCCGCCATCGCCGCCATGACCGACGACGAGCGCCCGATCGCCACGATGGTGCACGAGCTCGTCGCCGAGCACGCGCCGAGCCTCCGCCCGAAGACCTGGTACGGGTTCCCCGCCTACGCCCGCGACGACGGCAAGGCCGTCGTGTTCTTCCAGCCCGGCGCCAAGTTCGGCACCCGCTACTCCACGCTCGGCTTCCAGGACGGCGCCCGGCTCGACGACGGCTCCCTGTGGCCGACGGCGTACGCGGTCACCGCGACCGACGACGCCACGCGGGCGACGCTGGCCGAGCTGGTGAGGCGCGCGGCGGGCGACTGACGGCGTCCCGCGGGCGCGACCCGCGCCTCCGGCCGGCGCTCGTGCCCGCGCCGCGGGCATGGCGGCCTCCGGCTCAGGCCGAGCCGGGGTCGAGGTTGAGCGTCGTGCCCTCGATCAGGTACTGCTGGTCGCCGGTGACGAGCAGGCCGACGTTGAGGTAGATGAGCGCCGTCGGCGAGATGCCGAAGCGCGCGGCGACCTCGGCGATCGCGTCGCCCGGAGCGACCTGGTAGCCGCGGGGCGCCCCGCTCGCGGTCGTCGACACGACCGTGCCGGCCGCCAGGTCGCGCGCCCCCGCGTCGGCGACGACGATGTTCGTCGGCCGCTCGGGCACCGACCACCGCACGGGCGTCGTGGCGAGCACCTTGCCCGGTCCGATCTCGACCGGCAGCCCCTCGGTGAAGGTGGCCGACGAGTACGTGACGAGGGTGCCGAGGTAGCCGGGCGCCCGGGTGTCGAGCAGCGTCGAGACCGCGAGGGGAGGCGTGGCCGTCGGCCCGCCGAGCTCGGTGTCGGCCGCGCCGTGGTCGGTCAGGCCGTCGCCGACGGCGGGCGGGATCTCCATCAGCGTCGCCGCGACCGGCACCGGCAGCGTCGACGTGAAGCCGGAGAACTCGACGCTGAAGGCGTTCTCGCCGTCGGCCGTCACGCGGTACCCGTACTGGATGCTGCCCTTCGGGGACCGGACGTCGCCCTGGGCGACGACCGTGCCCGCGGGGATCGGGGTCACGAACGGGGCGGGCACGGCCGGGTCGGCGGGCGGGGGAGTCGCGGGGCGGGGCGTCGGCGACCCCGTCGCGGTCGCGACGGTCGGCGTCGGCGCGGGCGGAGCGGTCGGCGCCGCCTGCGCGGTCCGGGTCGGGCTCGGCGCCGGGGCGGGAGCGTCGTCGCCGGACCAGAGCGCCCAGCCGACGGCCGCCAGGCCGATCGTCACGACGGCGACCGAGCCGCCGACGATCGCGATCAGCCGCCCTCGGCGTCGCGGCGTCGGCTGGTGGTCGGCGGCGGGGAAGGCGTCGTCGCCCTCCGCTCCGCCCTCGTCGTCGTGGTCGTGCGTGCCCGTCATGTCCATGAGCCCCCCTCACGCCAGCCTAGGGGAGGCGCGCGGCGCGTCGTCGACCGCGCCCCCAGCACGGACGGCCGCGTCGCGCCACCCCGCGACGCGATGCGGGCAACAGCAATAGGGTTGACGAGGTCCGTCACGCGACGGCGCGTCACCGCGGGCCGTACCGCTCATCCGCTCCAGGAGGACACCCGTGACCGAATCCGCTCCCGTCGACCCCACCTCGACCGAGGCGTGGCAGCAGCTCGCCCGCATCGCCGACGGCTTCTCGCCCGACCTCCGCGCCTGGTTCGACGCCGAGGCCGACCGTGCCGAGCGCCTGACCTTCCAGGCCGCCGACCTCACCGTCGACCTCTCGAAGGGCCTCGTCACCGACGAGATCCTGCAGCACCTGCTCCAGGTCGCCTCCGACGCCGGCGTCGCCGAGCGCTACCAGGCCATGATCTCCGGCGAGCACATCAACGTCACCGAGGACCGCGCCGTGCTGCACACCGCCCTCCGTCGCCCGCAGGGCGGCGCCGACCTCGTGCCCGCCGCGGGCTTCGTCGTCGACGGGCAGGACGTCGACGCCGACGTGCACGCCACGCTCGACAAGGTCTACGCCTTCGCCGAGAAGGTCCGCTCCGGCGAGTGGGTCGGCGTCACCGGCAAGCGCATCGAGACCGTCGTCAACATCGGCATCGGCGGGTCCGACCTCGGCCCCGTCATGGTCTACGAGGCCCTCAAGCCCTACGTGCAGCAGGGCCTCGAGGTCCGCTTCGTCTCCAACATCGACCCCACCGACGTCTCCGAGAAGACCGCGGGCCTCGACCCCGAGACCACGCTCTTCATCGTCGCGTCGAAGACCTTCGGCACGCTCGAGACCCTCACCAACGCGCGTCTCGCCCGCGACTGGCTCTGGCGCGGCCTCGCCGCCGCCGGGGCGCTCGACGACACCGACGAGGCCCGCACGGGCGCCGTGGCCAAGCACTTCGTGGCCGTCTCGACCGCCCTCGAGAAGGTCGCCGCGTTCGGCATCGACCCCGAGAACGCCTTCGGCTTCTGGGACTGGGTGGGCGGCCGCTACTCGGTCGACTCCGCCATCGGCACCTCCGTCGTCATCGCGATCGGCCCCGACGCCTGGCGCGAGTTCCTCGCCGGCTTCCACGCCCTCGACGAGCACATGCGCACCGCGCCGCTCGAGCAGAACGTGCCCGTGCTGATGGGCCTGCTCAACGTCTGGTACTCGAACTTCCTCGGTGCGCAGAGCCACGCCGTGCTGCCCTACTCGCAGTACCTGCACCGCTTCCCCGCCTACCTCCAGCAGCTCACGATGGAGTCGAACGGCAAGAGCGTCCGCTGGGACGGCTCGCCCGTCACCACCGACA